>ERZ761609.461-NODE-461-length-47464-cov-39.477968_pt1 | contig 47464 bp, 25 predicted proteins | sample MGYA00511163_ERZ761609 | MGnify/ENA primary metagenome ERZ761609 (study PRJEB28899, sample SAMN02445070) | bioreactor sludge metagenome | biome: EBPR sludge | place: Australia: Brisbane, Thorneside Wastewater Treatment Plant | collected 2011-12-16 ... | reverse complement strand
GCGACCACCGAGATCTACACTCTTTCCCTACACGATGCTCTTCCGATCTGCCAGGCCGCGGCCAGGCTGGAGACCATCTCGCCATCGCGTCTGGCATCCTATCTGGACTGCCCCTTCCGCCATTACCTCACCAGCGTTCTGGGCATGGCGGGGCCGGACCCTGACCAGAGGGAGATGAGCGCGCTGGATTTCGGCAATCTGGCGCACCAAGCCTTGCAGCAACTTCATGCGCATGAGGCCATGCGGCGCAGCACGGACGAGGAGGCGCTGGCTGATTTCCTCGTGGAGACCGCCATGCGCCAGGCAGCGCTGCGATACGGACGCAGGCCCGCCCCTCTCGTCTCCCTGCAACTCGAGGGACTCAAGCAAAGGCTGCGCCATGCCGCGAAGACCGAGGCTGCGGAGCGCGAGGCAGGCTGGCGCATCCTGCACGCGGAGTGGAGTCCGGAAAAACCCGTGCTCATCGAGGGCGCTGAACTGCGCATCCAGATAGACCGCGTGGACCGCCACGAAGGATCGGGCCGCATCCGCGTGCTCGACTACAAGACTTCCGACAAAGCCGCGGACCCGCTTGACAGCCATGCCCCCAAGGCGGGCAGAAAAACAACGGAGCAGGACGAATGGAGGTGCTTCGACGCCCCCGACGGCCAGCGCCGGTTGTGGAGCGGTCTGCAACTGCCCCTTTACGCGCACGCTTTGCGCGAGCATGGGCTTGAGCCGCAGGAGGCGGGTTATTTTGCCCTGCCCAAAAGCGTTCAGGAAACCCGCGTGCTGCTCTGGGAAGATTTCGGCCCGGCCTGGATTGACGGCGCCCTGGAATGCGCCGCCGAAGCCGTCCGCCGGATGCGCGCCGGCGTCTTCTGGCCGCCCTCCGCCAAAGCCCGCGAGGCTGGCCTCGACGAAATTTTCCTCGGCGACATCACCGGCACGGTTGATCCCGGCTTTCATGCGTGAGAGTCGGGGAAAGCCTTGCGCAAAGTTTCGTGTTGTCGTCGCAAGAAGCTGGCATTTCATTTTTTGTTGGCGTATTTGAAAACCCATGCCCGGAGCAATTCACGATATTTTCATCAGCTACCGTCGTGCCGACGCGGACAAGGCGCGGACGCTGAAACAGGGACTCGAAGCTCACGGCCTGCGTTGCTGGATGGACAGCCATATCATGCCCAGCCAGGATTTTGACGAGGAGATATTCAAGGCCATTTCCTCGGCAAGAATGCTGGTCGTTCTGCTCTCCGCCGCAGTGGAGCAAAGCCCCAAGCAGGTGCGACGGGAGCTCATGATCGCGGAAAAATATCACATCCCCATCTTTCCCGTCCGCATTGACAGTGCTCCGCTCACCCGGTTGGAGTTTCTTCTGGGCACCACACAGTACCTGGACGTGAGCCAGGGTGATCTGGCCTGCCATCTTCCCGACATCGCGGACAAGGCGCGGCGTCTGCTAGAGGATCTGGGTGAGGAAAATGAGCAAGCCGCTCCCGCGCCGCCCCAGGTTGCGGCTGTTGCGCCACCCCAGGGCAATGGCAAAGTGGTCTCCATCCTTTATAAAAGGGACGCGCAGCCGGATGAGCGCCTGCTGGAATTTCTCGAAGACCGTCTTGGCAAGCTCGGATACAAGATTTTCCACGACCGCCAGTTGCCACTGGGCATCGAGTGGTTCAAAGCCATCCAGGAAAAGGTGGTCAGCTCCCATGCCATCATCCCGCTGCTGTCCGCTGTCTCGATCCATAGTGAAATGATCTCGATGGAGTTGCGCATCGCCCATGAAGCGCGGCAGAAGCAGGAGGGGCGTCCTGCCATCCTGCCCGTGCGCGTGGCCTACCGCGGCGCGCTGCCGCCTGAGATGAGCACTTATCTGGATCATCTCCAGTATTTCGCCTGGGAGAGCGAGACGCAGGATGAGGCCCTGCTGGCGGCGCTGGTGCAGGCTCTGGAAGCTCCGCCGAAAACCGCGCCGGTGCTGGAGGCCAGGCACCGCCAATTGCCCACCGGCGCCGTGCCCATGGACAGTCCTTTTTACATCGCCAGGCCGGTGGATGTGGAAATGAGGGAGGCGGTCACGGCGGGAGAGAGCATCATTCTGGTGAAGGGCGCGCGGCAGATGGGCAAGACCTCACTCATCGCGCGCGGGCTGAACCTGGCGCGCCAGCAAAAAGCTTCGGTGGTGCTCACGGACTTTCAAAAGCTCAACAACACGCAGATCGAGTCCTCCGAGAACCTTTTCAAGGCTCTCGGCAGCATGATGGCGCGCCAGCTCAAGCTGGACCGCTACCCCGAGGATACCTGGCACAAGTCCTTCGGCCCGAACCAGAACTTTGAGAACTACCTTGTGGACGAGGTCTTCCCCGCCGTGGACGGCCGCCTCATCTGGGCCATGGACGAGGTGGACCGTCTTTTTCCCGCCCGTTACAGCAGCGAGGTTTTCGGCCTGTTCCGCTCCTGGCACAACGATCGCGCCAGCCTCTGCGGCAGCGACTGGGAGAACCTGACGATGATCATCGGCTACGCCACCGAGGCCTCCCTATTCATCACGGATCAAACCATGTCCCCCTTCAATGTCGGACGCCAGTTCCGGCTCGAGGACTTCACCCGCGCGCAGGTGGAGGATCTTAACGAACGCTACGACCGCCCTCTCAACGGCCCCGGCGAGATTGACAAGCTCATGGAGCTGGTGGGCGGACAGCCCTACCTCACCCGCCGCTGCCTGCACGAGGTGGCCGTGCGCCAGACTCCCTTCCCCCAGCTCGCCGCCTCCGCCGACCGGGATGACGGTCTCTTCAGCGACCACCTGCGCCGTTTTTACATTCTGCTCTGCCAGCCGCCGGAGGATGGCGCGGAGGAGCCGCAGCCGCGCAAGCGCGGAGCTTCCGAAGCTCCGCTCATGACCGCAATGACCGCCTTTCTGCGCGGCGAAGGCAGGCTGACTGACAGCCAGTTTTACCGCCTCAGCAGCAGCGGCCTGCTGCGCGGAGCCTCGCCTGCGGATGCCGCTCCGCGCTGCGGCATCTACGAGCGCTACCTGCGCCGCCACTTGCTGGGCGCCTCATGACCCGCGCGGCTCTCCGCACCACGAATCACGCACCCTCCGCCATGCAGCCTCCGTCTTCTTCGAGCGAGCCGTTCTTCAAAGTCGGCGGCACCATCGGGGTGAACATCGCCTCCTATGTCCCGCGCGCCGCTGACGAGGAGATTTTTTCCGCCTTGATGAAGGGGGACCTCTGTTATGTGCTCACCTCCCGGCAGATGGGCAAGTCCTCCCTCATGACCCGCTGCTCCAGGAGGCTCATCGAGTCGGGTGTCACCTCCGTGGTCCTTGATCTCCAGCGCGGCGGCACCGAGCTCAACGCCGAACAGTGGTACAATTTCCTCATAGACCGCACCGCCACTGCATTGCGCCTGCGCCCCAAGGTGAACGCGTTTCGCGAGGCAAACCCGAGGCTAAGTCCTTTCCAGCTCTGGATGGAGGTGCTCATCCAGGTGGTCCTCGTCGAGGCCGCCGCGCCCGTCGTCATTTTCGTGGATGAGATAGACCTCGTCCGCAGGTTCAGCTTCGGCACCGACGAGTTTTTCGCGGGCATACGCGAGCTTTACAACCGCCGCACCCTGGAGCCTGACCTGTGCCGTCTGACGTTCTGCCTGCTCGGCGTCGCCAGCCCGGCGGACCTGATTCATGACAAGCGCATCACCCCCTTCAATGTCGGACGCCGCATCGAACTCAACGATCTCCAGCCGGCAGAGGCGCGATTGCTCTCCCACGGCTTTGCCGGAAGGGATCCCGCTGTGGCGGAGCGGCTGGTGGACAGGGTCATGCACTGGACTGGCGGCCAGCCCTACCTCACTCAAAAACTCGCTTCCGAGGTCGCCGCTAGGCCGGATGCCGTCAGTGACAGCCACGTGGACGCCTGCTGCGGGGAGATTTTCTTCAGCCCCGAGGGTTTGAAGGAGTTCAACATCGCCTTTGTCCGCGACCGCCTTCTGGGCGAGCCGCACGAACGGGAAAGGCTGCTCGATCTCTACCGCCGTGTGCTGCACGGCAAGCCCGTCCCGGATGAGGCGGCGGACCCCGCCGTGGCCGCGCTCAAGCTCTCCGGAGCCGTGCGCGAGGAGAACGGACGCCTGGTCATCAAAAACCGCGTTTACGCGCGCATCTTTGACGCCGCCTTTATCAAGGCCAACTACCCCGTGAACTGGGCGCGCCGTTTGCGCCAGGCCGCGCTCGCCTCCGCAGCCATCCTGCTTTTTGCCTGCCTGCCTTTGGCCATCTTTGCCTGGTCTCAGAAGATGGAGGCGGAGAGTGGAAAGCTGGCCGCCGAGCAGTCCGCCGAGGACGCAAGGAAGGCTAGAGACCAGGCGGTGGAATCAGGAGCAAAAGCTGAACTTGCGCGGAAGGAGGCTGACCGTTTGCGCGAGCAGTCTGAGAAAGACCGGGCGCGCTTTCAGGACTTGCTTAAAAGCTCCACGCTCAAGGACCTCAAGCGCGCTGAGGCTGACGCAAGGCTGGTCGAAGCCCAGGCGGCCTGGCTTTTCGGCAAGGAGCATGTCTGGGTGGCGCGGCATTTTCATCCAACCGGGCGGACAAGTGACCGGGCGTCATGGCAATTTAGCAGCGAGCAGGCCAGGGTGACTGAGGGTCGGGAGAGCCTGCCCGCAAGACCCCGCCTTCCCACAGTAAGGCCGCTGACCTCGCGCATGGTGGGAGCCGGGGTTGAAAGCATGTTTCCCGGCCCTGCGGGTGTAGGTCTGTTTGCGGGGACGGTTTTGGAGCGTGAGCGGTGGGATGTTGACCACAAGCTGTTTTACTTTGCGCCCTCCGGGGACGCTGTGGAGCATGGTTCGCACAACGCGCGCAGCATTTTCACCCATCCTGACATGAAAGCCCAGGTTTGCGCGGAGGCTGGGAGTGTGCTGGTAACTTTCTGCCCCAAGGAAGCCCGCTTGTGGGACATCGCCGCAGGCAAGTCCATTGGCGATCCCATAGCATTCGAGCATGAGGCCAATGAGCACGCCTTTCCCCGCCGAAGCGCCGAATGGCTGGCGCTCGAGATGGAGGATCATGTGCTTGTCCGGCACATCGCCACGGGAAAAGAGACCAGGCTGGCGTTTTCACCCGGCGCTTATGTGGAAAAAATGGCCGCCAGCGCGGACGGGTCATGGCTGGCCGCCATCCTCGTCGAGGATTCGAAAGATGACAGGGTGCAGCTTTGGAGGCGCGCGCCTGAAGGAGTGTTTCAAAGCGGCGCGCTCATTGTGGAGAAGGAGGCTGCCGGACTGGAGTTCTCACCCGGTGGAGGCCGGCTGCTGGTGAGGCTTGAGAGCGGCGCGGTGGTTCACGATGTGGAGAGCGGCAAGCAAATCGGACCCAAATGGCAGGAAATCGAGGAAGACGACAAAATCTCCTGGAGCCAGGACGAGACGATGCTGCAAGCGCGAAGAGAAAAAATGCTGGAGAACGGATATCTGCGGAAAGTCCGCTTGAACAACAAAACTCAGGTTGAGGGGGATGATCTTCTCGTCGTGCCGGACACCCTGCTGCGCCATGTCTGCCTCAGCCCGGATGGCAAGCTGGCGGTCACTTCAGGATTTGATGATGCTTTGCGACTGACATACTTGGATGGCTCCAGCCCCGTCGTGGAGAAAAAGGAGGCGCATGAGGACAATGACATCAACATGGCGGCCTTTTCCCCTGATGGCCGGCTTCTGGCAAGCGTCGCGGATGACAATCATGTGCAGCTCTGGTCGGTCCCCGATTTGCAGCCCGTGGCGTCACTCGCCTTCTCAAGCAGCACCGCGATGGGGCGGTCCGTGGTTTTTGACGCCAAGGGCAGCCTGGTGATGGCAGGGGATGATGAAGGATACCTTTCCGCCTGGCGCGTGGCGGACAGGGTGAAAGCCTGGGGACTGAAAGTTTCGGAGGATGATGTGACGGACCTGAGAGTGTCTCCCGATGGAACCCGCCTCGCGCTGACTTCAAGCAACGAGGTCATCGTCCTGGACATCACGGCGGAGACAAAAGCAGCGGTCGAGGTGTCAAAATGGAGTGCCGGGACAGATGTCGAATATTTGCAGGCCGCATGGTCCCCGGATGGAACCCGTCTCGCGGCTGCCGGGTCGGAGGGAGCGGTGCATGTCTGGGATATGACGGGGAAATTGGAGTTCGGCGCCGAGGTTCAAACCCGCGAGGACACGCCGACTCTGGCGGCTTTGTTCTGGAAGGATGGGCAGGAGTTGATTTTTGGAGGCACGCAGAATGTCATGGGCAGCCTCAGGCTTGATGACTGGGATCAAAACCCCCAATTTCCTGATGCGGTGGGTGATGGCGTGGTTGCCTCACTGGCCCTGCTGCCGGATGGGCAGACTGTGCTGGCCTCAGGATCGGGCATCCTGGAAAAAAAGGATTTGTTTTGGTCGGAGAAGGATGGCGCAATTGCCGCCTTGCCTGCGGGCACGCGTCTCCAGCCGTCATTGCCAGAAGCCCCAGTGGTGGCGGAAGCCGCCCCGGACGGCCTGCTCGACCTGAGCCGGCGGGGTGAGAAGAGAGCGGAGCCGGACATGAGCCTGCGAGCGCGTCTGGTGGATGACTCCAGGAACATCGTCAGTGTGATCCCCTGGCCTGGTCAGGAGGGCAGGCTCATCGCGGCTGCGAATCACGGTCTGCTCGGCATGGATGCTGGAACCATCATGGATTCCAGCGGCCTCCCTTCTCTGGATGACCTCAAACTCATGGCGCAGAAAAGGATCAAAGAACCCGCCCCCGGCAAGGCCGTCAACGCGCGCGGTACGCCGCCTCGCAACAACATCCCGGAGGCTTCATCAGCGGCAGCGGTCGTTGAGGCGGAAAATCCCCAGGAGAAACTGTTGGAGAAAATAGACGATGCGACGCGGTTGCTCTCCCTTGCCAGCGGCGAGGATGAGGAAGTCTGGGTGCTGCTAGACACAGGTCTCATTCTCGCCCTGAAAAGGCTGGGCCAAGCCGGGGGAGGATGGCGGATCGCCTGGCTGGCTGAGGTGCCGGATGATGTCGAAAATCTCGAAGGTGTTCTTGAGGGTCTCGGTGGAGAGAATGTGATCGAATCCTGCCGGCTGGCACACTCAGCGGCCACCGGACACGTTTTGCTTCTCCGCGATGAGCAGCCTGATGTAGAGGCCGATGATGATGTCCTCAACTCTTCCCAGGCCAGTGTTTGGTTGCTGCACCCTGCGCAAGCGCCTGCGCAGGGCTTTCTTCGAAAGCTTCGAGCCTCCACCCTGCCTCTCAAAGGGACACTGGCGAGCACGAATAGCACGGGGGATTATGTGGTGAGCGCCACTGGCAGGAGATTCCGTGGCGTCAATCTTTCTGAATGGGAGGAGGGTGCTGATCCAGCGTTGGAGCCGTCATTAATCGAGCCGGGAGAAATCATTACCGCGCTCGGGTTGGATCCTTTTGTTTTTCATCTGGCGGTGGGAACCCGGATTGGAGAAATCCTTCTTTATGAGCATGATGCAAAAGCCGGTGAATGGCTGCTCAGGGAGCGCTTTCCGGCGCATCCCGGAGCGGTGACTTCGATTTGCTGGTCGTCCGACGGGCGCTGGTTCGCGTCGGCGGACGATAACGGGCTTGTGCGTTTTTGGAACGCCGCGCCAGGGGCGTTCGCGGCAGTGGAGCAAAGCACCGACTACCCCACGCTGGCTTCATTGGCGGCCGCTTGGGGAGTGGATTATGACGATGTGGGCGACATCCGCCTGAAACCAAGATCAGACGGCATTTTTCAATCCTGCTGCATGGGAGCCATCCCCAAGCCGCAGCCAGGCATTCGTGAAGCGCTGGGCAGGCTGGATGAATTGCGCGCGGTGTGGGAGGATCCCGCTCTCGAGCCGCTTTCCGCCGCGCGCAAGCGTCATGACGCGGCTTTTCAGACAACCGTGGAGAGTGTGAAGGCTCTTGGCGTCACACCCATGTGGCTGCATCCGGCACTGAAGACGGCCACGTCCTGGCTGCTCACCGCCCAGGCGAAAGACGCGCGCGCGCCGCTGGATTTTGAGCATCCCGCCAAGGATTTGATCTGGCCGCTGCTCGCCCTGGAGCGGCTGCAGAATGAAGGCGGCACATCCGTCTCGCTGCGCCTCACGCACTTGGCCGTCATCAAACAGCGCATGGAGGCGGCTGCGCGACCCGCTGGTGAGAAGAGTGACCCTTTGTCGCCGGACAATGTTCCTGAGGCATGGAAAGCAGACCTTGAGTATGGGCAGAAACTCACCCTTTCATTGCTGGGTGACCTGGAAGCAGGCGAATTGATGCAGCACGAGGATGTGCTGCACCTGTTCCTCACCTCGGAAGCCTGCCTGCAACGCATCCTGGACGAAAAATTTCTCCCCAAGGACGATCTGCTGAAACTGGCATCCACAGCCGAAGACGAAAGGAACAATCGTCTCGCTTTTTCTCTTTTTCAAAAGGCCCATGAACGCTGTTGGCTGAGTGAAGCTCAACACTGGGTGGATTACGGACTCGTCACGGACCGGCTCAAGGACTTTGAGCGCTCCTTCATGTGCTTCGGCATGGCTGCCGCGCTATCCAGCGGGGATGAATCGGAACGCGCGCAACAGATCAGCAACATGTCCATCGTCCTGAACAAATGGCGCGGCACGGACGCGGATTTCAAGTCCGCTGCGGCGGATCTGGCACGCATTGCTTGGGGAATGAACTCCAAGCAGACCAACGCCCGGACCAACTATCTAAAATGGAGGGAGGGCTCGGACCTCAAGAAGAAGGAACTGCTCGGATTGGTCGAGGCAGCGGAAAAGAGCGGCAGGGACAAGGCGCCTTACGAGCTTCAACTGGCCAGCCTCCAGTATGGGGCTGATGATCCGAATGAGGCCGCAAACGCACGCCGAATGATCGCCAAGGCGGCGGCCAGCCTGCCCGATGACGAGGACGAACTGCGCGCCGCCTGGGAAATATTGGAGGGGAAGTGGGACACCTCCAAAGAGCGGAGCGAAATGCTGGAGCGGTTCGTGGTGGCCGTCACTGCGGCCAGTAACTGGATGGATTCCGCGCGATTCGTCAAATCACGCATTGCAGCTGCTCATCGGGAGGAATGGGAGTTGGCGGATGCGATCACGCTTTTTGAGAGAGTGGCGTCCGACAGCGTCGATCTCAATGCCTGGTGCCACGCCGAGCTTGCCGACACCTACCGCCGCCAGGGCAGGCTGAACACGGCGCTGGAACACGGGGACAAGTCCATCCAGCTCGACGCCACCGGCGACCACTGGGCCTGGGCCAGGCGCGCCGAGGTCAAGGCGGAGCTTGGCAGGTGGGAGGAGGCGCTGGCAGACATCACGGAGGCATCGAGACTCAGAATGCAGAGCGAGGACGCCAACGACTACACCCAGGCTCACGCCCTGTTGCTCGCACAAAAAGGCGATTTCGACCTGGCGTTGAAGCTACTGGAACCCAAGCTGGCCAAAACGCGAGAAGACGAGGCAAGTAATGCGGGCAATGGGGACGCGGACTGGCTTCTCAATCAAGCAGATGTGCTGGTGTGGCAGGCCGCGGCTTCCGGCAGGGGGATCCGTGTTCCGGAGTCCCAGGAACTCGGCAGGGAGGTGCTCCGCTGGCTGGATGCCCGCAAGACCGCAAAAGATGCTGAGCTTCAGAGCAAGGGTCTGCCGCCTGCGAAAGCCAAGCCGCCCTCGCTGGTGCGCATCCGTGCCAACCTGCATGAGGGCAATTACCAGACCGCGGTGCAACTGGCCGAGGAGAGACTTCAAACCTGGGACCACGAGGTGGAGGCGCACTTGCATCACGCCGCCGCATTGTCCGCCGCAGGACGGGGAGACCAGGCGCTGGCGGCCATCGCCCGGGCATTGTCGCGCGAGTATTACGGCGGGCACTCCAACGACAAGGATCGAGGCGTCATGCCGCTTTCGATGAATCCCTGGCTGCTTTCGATTGGCGCGCCAATCAAGGACTTGATCAAGCGCCTGGAACTTTCCGACGGCGAGGATGAGGCTGCGCTGGCAGAGCGCGAGATTCGGATTGCGGAATGGATCGTCAAGCAACCTTACGCCTACACGACGGCCCTGGAGCGTGCCGAAGTCACACGGCTGGCGCAGGCTTGTGTCAACCGGGCCCTGGAACGGTTTAACTACAAGCCATCTGCCGGCACTCCTTCGATTTTGAAGTCTCTGCTGCCCAGGGATGCGGAGAGCGGGGGTTTGAATTCGAGAACATTGCGGTGACGATGTCCCGGAAAAAAGTTCTCCTGCGGGTTGCAGGGTCTCCGCGCGGCGGTATTCTCCGGCCCACCGACTACCCCGTGGTGTAATGGTAACACAGGAGATTTTGATTCTCTCGTTCAAGGTTCGAGTCCTTGCGGGGTAACCACCGCGCAATGACATGTCAATGGCCGAGAAACGGGAGGATTTGAGTGAGGAGGATGAGGGGCACCTGCGCCGCGCCATCGCGTTGTCGCGTGAAAAAATGCTCGCCAACCTCGGCGGTCCCTTTGGCGCTGTGATCGCAAAAGCGGGAAGTGTCGTTGCCGAGGGGTGGAACCAGGTCATTTCAAGCAAAGACCCCACGGCTCATGCCGAGGTCACCGCCATCCGCCTTGCCTCCACGCGCCTGGGGCATTTCGTTCTCGAGGGCTGCACGCTTTACTCGAGTTGCGAACCCTGCCCGATGTGCCTGGCCGCAGCGTACTGGGCGCGGGTTGACCGCGTGGTCTATGCCGCCACGCGCGCGGACGCGGCTGCGGGAGGCTTTGATGACGAACTGCTCTACCGCGAGCTGCCGTTGCCGCCGGACCAGCGCAGCCTGCCCATGAGCCAGGCGCTTCATTCGGAGGCTGCCCGGGTTTTCGATGAATGGCGGGCCAAGGCGGACAAGGTGATGTATTGATCCGTCCATGAACACGACACGCGCGTTGCGCGCGAGCCGGGCCGGTGACAAATTCAATCCCGAATGACACGGTTTGACTTCATCATTGTCGGCAGCGGAGCGGCCGGCCTCAGCGCGGCCCTGCATGCCGCGAGGCATGGCAGCGTGGCCGTGATCACCAAGCGCGGCGCGCTGGACTCGAACTCGAACTGGGCGCAGGGCGGAATCGCCTGCGTGACGAGTGATGAGGACAGCATTGAGAAGCATGTGCAGGACACACTCGTGGCTGGCGCTGGTCTTTGCCGGGAGGACGCCGTGCGCGCCATCGTCACAGAAGGCCCTGCGCGCATCGCCGAGTTGGTGGACTGGGGGGTGCACTTCGACCAGCGCGAGTCTGCCGAGGGGCATCTGGAGTTTGACCTGACCAAGGAAGGCGGGCACTCGAAGCGGCGCGTGCTTCACGCCGCGGATGCCACTGGCAGGGAGATTTCAGAAAAGCTGCTGGCCGCCGTGCGCGCGCAGCCGGCCATCACCGTGCTGGAGAACCACTTTGCCATTGATCTGGTCACCACGGCGAAGCTGGGCTTTGTTTCCGAGGACCGAGTGCTCGGCCTGCATGTGCTCAGGGAGAACGATGGCAGCGTGGTCACCCTGCGCTCGGATCGTGTCATCCTGGCCACCGGCGGCTGCGGGCGCGTCTATCTCTACACCACCAATCCGCGCGTGGCCACGGGAGACGGTGTGGCGATGGCCTGGCGCGCGGGAGCGAGCGTGGCGAACATGGAGTTCATCCAGTTCCACCCCACCTGCCTCTATCATCCTCAGAAGCGCTCCTTCCTTGTCACCGAGGCCATGCGCGGCGAGGGCGCCCGGCTGATTGGCGCGGATGGCCGGGAATTCATGCAGGACTACGACCCGCGCGGCTCCCTGGCTCCGCGCGATATCGTGGCGCGCGCCATTGACCATGAGATCAAGCGGACGGGAGGACCGTGCGTGTATCTCGACATCTCGCACAAGCCCGCCGATTTCGTCATCAGCCACTTCCCGACGATCCACAAAGCCTGCCTTGAGGTGGGCCTGGACATCACCCGCGACCCCATCCCCGTCGTGCCCGCCGCGCATTACCAGTGCGGCGGCGTCGTGACGGATGTGAACGGCGCCACGCGCATCCGCGGACTTTGCGCCGTGGGCGAGGTGGGCTGCACCGGCCTGCACGGCGCCAACCGCCTGGCCAGCAACTCGCTGCTCGAATGCCTTGTGCTCTCCAGGCGCGCCGTGGTCCATATGATGAAAAAGCTGCCCGTCGGCAAAGAGACCGCGCAGGACTACGAGGTGCCCGCGTGGCAGAGCGGCGACGCGGTGGACAATGACGAACTGGTCGTCATCTACCACAACTGGGATGAAATCCGCCGCCTCATGTGGGATTACGTTTCCATTGTGCGCACAACAAAACGGCTCCAGCGCGCCGCCGCGCGCCTGCGCAACCTGAAGCGCGAGGTGCAGGAGTTTTACTGGAACTTCCGCATCACCAGCGAGCTGCTCGAGCTGCGCAACCTGGTCGAGACGGCCTCACTCATCGTCGAGTGCGCCATCCGCCGTCATGAATCGCGCGGGCTGCACTACACGCTCGATTTTCCCGAAAGGGACGAAAGCCGACCGCCGCAGGACATGGTTTTGCGGCGGTATTGAACGCGGCCTGCGTCCGCTGGAAGGCGCTTCTGCCAAGCTGCTTTTCGCATGTGGGACAGGCGTCCCGCCTGTCCGCACAGGCAGGATGCCTGCGCCCCATATTTGAGTTTCCAGAAGTGCCTTACAACGACCGCGCCGTCGGATTCTCCACCCAGCCTGCGGGACGCTGGCCCGCGCCTTCGCGACCTTCATCTCCGAGTTCGATCCTGGCGGCTTCAGCCAGCGCCAGCAGCCTTTTCACCACCTCAGGCTCCGCGGCGGAGATCTCTCGATCTTCGGCGATGTCATCGCGCACATTGTAGAGTTCGAGCGGCGCTTGCGCACTCCTGCCTTTGCCGGAGACGAGCTTTTTCTCCAGCGGCAGATACAGCTTCCACGGCCCGCTGCGCACGGCCTGGAGCTGGCCCATGTGATAATAAAAAAAGCCGCGCTCATCCGCGGGGGACTTGGCTCCAGCTTCGCCGAAAAGCAGCGGGCGGATGTCGTGCCCGTCAAGGGGATTGGCTGGAAGTGTGGCAGAGCCAAGCGCGGCAAAGGTGGGCAGCAGATCGAGCATGGAGGCCAGCTCCCTGCATTCCGTCCCGGCGGGGATTTTGCCCGGCCAGCGCGCGATGCAGGGCATGCGCATCGCCCCCTCGCTCGTGTTGTAGCCCCAGCCTTTGTAAGGCAGGTTGCTGCCCTGGGGAGGATTGCGCTGCGGCGCGCCGTTGTCGGAGGTCCAGATGACGAGCGTTTTTTCATCCAGCCCGAGGCGCTTCAAGGCGGCGAGGATTTCGCCCATGGACCAGTCCAGCTCCTCCACACTATCGCCCCATTCGCCATTGGCGGACTTGCCGCGAAAGGCCGGGCTGGAGTAAGCATGCTGAGTGCTGCCCGGCATGGCGTGAGGCAGGTAAAGGAAGAAAGGCTTGTCCTGGTGCGCCTCGATGTAGTGGATGGCCTCCTCCGTGTAGCGCTTCGTCAGGTAGTCGCGGTCCACTGGCGCTTCGATCACCTTTTCATCGCGCATGAGCGGCAGCTCGGGCCAGACATCGGGCATTTTGTCCTTCGTCATGTCGTCGCTATAAGGGATGCCGAAGTAGGAGTCGAAACCCTGGCGCGTGGGCAGAAACTCCGGCTGGTCCCCCAGATGCCATTTGCCGATGATGGCGGTGGCGTAGCCTGCCGTTTTGAGCACCTCTGCCACCGTGGTCTCCCGCGAATTCAGCCCCTTCGGTGCCACGGGCTGAAGCACGAAGGTGCCCTTGTTGCTGACATGCAGGTTCACCCGGCGCGGGTAGCAGCCCGTCATGGCCGCGGCACGGCTGGGTGTGCAGACGCCGCTGGCGGAGTAAAAACTGGTGAGCTTCATGCCCTCGGCGGCCATCTTGTCGAGGTGCGGCGTGCGGTGCTTCGTCAACGGATTGAAGCAGGCCACATCGCCATTGCCGAGATTGTCACAGAAGACAAAGATGATGTTAGGCTTGTCCGCGGCGCTTACGGTGGCAGCGGCGAGGAGCAGGAGGGAGGCGAGTCTGGCGAGCATGACAAAAAGGAACCCCGCGCATGTCAGGCTTCTTTCACCACGGGTTCGGAGGCGTTGATGCGCAGGGCAAAGAAGCCGGAGATGACAAAGGCGGCCGCGCAGAACCAGAGCGCTTCCTTCCAGTCTCCGTTGGCATCAAGATGCGCGTTGATGAGGGCGATGAACACCGGAGAGAGCGCCGCGCCGAAGTTCCCCCACATGTTCGCCCAGCCAAACAAGGGCGCCGTGTGACGTCCGCCAATGTCCTGCATCGTGGCCCATACAGCAGGCAGCCCGGCATCGGTAAAAAAGGCCACCATGCCCAGCGCTGGAACGAGCAGCCAGGGATTTTGTGTTTGCAGCGCGAGCACAAACATGAGCGCGGCGGCAAAGCGTGTGCCCGCCATCGGCAGCAGGCGGCCCGCTTTCAGCCCCAGTAGCCGTACCGCCGCATCTGTCAGGAAGCCTCCGCAGAGAATGCCGCCTATGCCGATTAGCAGAGCCACGGTTGAAAGCGTGCCGCTGGCTTCGTCGCTCAGCTTGAGAGCCTCCTTCAGGTAGCGCGGCATCCAGGTGGCCAGGAAGGCCCAGCCCACATTCGTCCAAAACTGTGCGCCGCACATGAACCAGAGATTGCCGCTGCGCAGCATCGCCGCCCAGGGAAAACGGTGTGAATGGCCTGCGGAAACCGGGCTTTCCACAGGACGTCCTTCTTTGAGCAGCGCACGCTCTGCCTCGTTGCAGCGCGGGTGCTGCTCGGGACTTTCGCGATAGATACGCCAAAAGCCCCAGGCAAAAAGAATGCCCAGCGCTCCGTAGGACCAGCCTGCCCAGCGCCAGTTCCCCGTGCTGCTGATGATCAGCACAGTGAGCACTGGGGCTGCGGCTCCACCCAGCCTGCCACCAAGGGAGACTATCCCGCTGGCAGTGCCTCTACCGCTCCAGACCGCCCATTTTCTGAGCAGGCTGCTGCTCGCGGGATAAGCCCCCGCCTCAGCCAAGCCGCATCCAATGCGCGTGAGCATGAGCGACCACATGCCGGTGGCAAAACCTGTGAGCGCCGTGAACAGCGACCAAAGCACGATGAAAACGGTCATCAAAGGCCGGATGCCAAAGCGGTCGCTCAGCCAGCCCGCCGGAACCTGACCCAGTGCATAGGCCCAGAAGAAGGCTCCGAGCACCCAGGAGAGCTGATTGTCTGTCAGGGGAAACTCACCGCGGAAGCTGGCGGATTTCACGATCTCCGCCATGCAGATCCGGTCCAAATACATCAAAAAAGCCGCCAGAGTCGTGGCGGCGAGCACGGAATGGCGAACGCGGGAGGGAGCTTCGGACATCGTGCTTTTACGCGCAGTGCGTTTGATGCATTGCAAAAGCGGGGGACGATTATCAAAGCCAATGTTCTTATAAAGAACGCGATTCCTGCCGGTTTCAGGCTCACGGCATGCCGATGAGGTTCCGCAAGATTCCAGAATCCGCCCAACGCAATATATCGGGATTGCGGGTGCGCGAGGCGCGGTTGTCCTCCGATCCGCCGATGACACAGGCACGACTCGCCGCAGCTTTGACGGATTTGGGCATCGTCATGGATCGTGTGGCCGTCGCCAAGATTGAAACCGGCCAGCGTTGCGTTTTTGATTTCGAACTGAAGGCCTTTGCCGCCGCGTTGAACCGGCCGGTGGAGTGGCTGCTAGGCATCGGTCCGCGCGGCACTTCTGGTAGTGCGGGAGTTGCGCGTGGAAACAAGTGAGAATGCCAGCGTCATGAGTTTTCGACCCGCGACTTTGCTGCGCACGGCCACGAGCCGGGCGAAATCCGATGTGGCGAACAAGCTTGTGTCCATGCTGCTGCACGAGATCAGCCGCGAGATCACCGAGGCGCATGGCGCGCCCGCTGTGACGAGCGAATCCTACGCTTCAAGCGTGGAGCGCGCTTTTGGAAACGCCTGTCTTTACTGCGCAAGACCCCTGGAGCGGAACAGCACCGTGGTGGAGCATCTAGACGGCATGAACCGTTTCCGTCTTGGACTTCATGTTCCCGGCAACGCGGCGCTGGCGTGCAAGGCCTGCAACAGTCAGAAGCGCGGAGACGACCAGAGGGCGGAATTGATCCTGGCTGGCACGGGCTGGGAGTCATTTTTATCTCACGACGGCACCCGTTGCGGACTGAGCTGCAAAAGTTGCGCTTACTGGAGGGATATCATCCCGGATGCGGAAGAGAGGCGGATGTTTCTGGCGCAGCGCAGAGAAGCTGTGGCGCGGTTTCGCCGGCACTATCTGGAGATACTGGCCGCGGCTTGTGGATTGAGGGAGTCCTTGCGCGGTCAAGTGACGGAGTTATACCGCGCTTGCCAGGACTTCGCTTCGAAGGAGATTTCTGCTCTCAAGCGGAGAGTGTTGTCATGATCTTGACCCGCCCCCGGTGGCTCAATAAAGCAGGAAATGAATCTCCTTGTCCGTGAGCAGGGCGGTGTCCTGCACGGCGAGGAGGGCGCCCATTTGCTCCAGGTTTTCCCACTCGGTTTCGTAGCCTTCGATCAAGGGGAAATCCGACTCAAGCAGGAGAGGCTCGACCATCGCGGGGGCGGTCTTCCCAGCGATTTCGGAGGCGTTTTTATCCTCCGGCATGAAAACCACCAGCGCGGCCAGGGCCACTGCGGCGGCGGCCCAGATGAGGCTGGCGGGGGCTTTTTCACCCCCGCTCCACCAGGCGCGCAGGGCGGCCAGCCAGCCGTGCTCCTGCGGGGTCTGGCGCGCGGCGCGGAGCACGTTCTGGGTGAAGTTTGGACGCGCTTTGACAGGCCGGGCCTTGCCGAGCAGTTTCCAGAGCGGGTCGTTGGGGTTTAGCGGATCCATGACAGTTTCGAGCCATTACAACTGCTTCCAGGGCGGGGAGTTGCGCTTGAGGGGCATTTTTTTGAAAAACACGTCGGGCGTGATGGCTCCGGCTCTTGATGGAGGGAGTGCGTTGGCCGGATCTCTCACAGCGCCGCTTTCAGCAGTTCGGCGAGATGGATGGAGGCTGACTGGCCGACGGTGACGACTTCCGCGTGATCCAGCGTTTGCGGCTGGATGCCTGCGGCCCAGTTGGTGAGCATGGAGATGCCCGCCACTTCCATGCCCAGCGCGCGCGCCTGGATGGCCTCCGGCACGGTGGACATGCCCACGGCGTCCGCGCCCAGCGCGCGCATCATGCGGATCTCCGCCGGCGTCTCGTATTGCGGGCCGGGAGTGGCCGCGTACACGCCCTGGTGCAGCGTGATGTCCAGCGCCGCCGCTTTTTCCAAAAACACCGCGCGCCATGCGGCGGAGTACACCCCGCTCATGTCGTGAAAATTCGGCCCGCCTGTCAATGGCGAGGCGCCGAGCAGGTTCAGGTGGTCGGTGATCAGCATGAGTTCGCCCACGCCGAAGCCCGTGTGAATGGCGCCCGCCGCGTTGGTGAGCACCACGCGCCGCACGCCGAGGCCGTGCATGACGCGGATGCCCGCCGCCACTTCGTGAGCACTCAGCCCCTCATACAAATGCCGCCGCCCCTGCGCCACGAGCACCGCGCGGCCCGCCACATGCGTCAGCACCAGGCGGCCCGCGTGGCCCGGCACCGTGGATGCCGTGAGGCCCGGCACTTCCGCATAGGGGACCTCGGCCTCCGCGCCCAGCGTCTGCGCCACGCCGCCCAGACCGCTGCCGAGCACGATGACGGTTTCAGGACGGGCGGCTTGGATGCGGGCGAGGCTCATGCGGCTGAGTTCATCGTGGAAATCCTGCGCCGCAACTGCTCATGCAACTCCTCCACCAGCGGCATGGCCACTCCGGCGGCGCGGGCGCGGCGCACGGGTTCGCCCCAGATGGCCTCCAGCTCCACGGCGCGCCCTTCCTCGAAGTCAATGAGGGAGGAGGGCTTGTAGCGGGACATGGTGCGCGTGCGCTCGATCATGTCCGGGATCAGTTTGAAAGGCACCTCATGGCCCAGGGCGCGCGCGGTGGTGATGATTTCTGTCATTAGCGCGCGCACCCGCGCCTCCAGCGCCGCATCCGCCAAGATGGCGGCGGTGTCCTTGCCGCCCTCGGCGATGGCGAGTCCGTTGAAGGGGATGTTCCAGACCAGCTTCTTCCAGCGCGCGGCTGCCAGGCTCGGTTCCACCACGCACTCGATGCCGCAGCGGCGGAACTCCTCCGCAATGCGCCGCGCGCGCTCCCCCGGCGCGCGGTCATGCTCGCCGAGGCTGACGCGCCCTTGCGCGATGTGGCGCACCACGCCGGGCGCGGTGCGGTTGATGCACACGAAGCACAGCCCGCCCAGCACGCGCTTGGCGCCGAAGTGCGCGGCCAGGAACTCCTCGTTGCCCAGTCCATTTTGCAGGGTCAGCAGCGCCGTGTCCTTGTGCAAAAGCGGGGGCAGTAATTCCAGCAGGAATTCATTCGAGGTGGCTTTCATCGCGATGAGCACCAGGTCGCATTCCTCCATTTCGCGAGTGCTGCCATAGGCCGGCACGGCAAGTGTCAGATCGCCCAGCGGGCTGAGAATTTTGAGTCCGTGCTCCCGAACTTCCGCCAGATCCGAGCGCATCAAAAAACGCACGTCATTGCCATGCTGAGCCAGCCTCCCGCCGTAGTAGCAGCCCACAGCGCCTGCTCCCACGACCGCGACGCGGCCCAGAGGGGAGTGTGCGGGTTCGTCCGCTTCCACGGCCGCCATTCGGGCACGGGGGGAGTGTTCGAGTTCGTCCGGCATGAGATTCAAAAAAGACCGGGCCTTTCCCGATCTCAATCGCAAAGAAATGTCCGCCAGTCCGGCGTCCACCTCACCCGAAGAGCTCCGCCTGCCCGCTCAGCGGAGGCGCGAGACCGAGTTTGCGGTAGGCGGCAGGCATGGCCACGCGTCCGCGGGGGGTGCGTTTCAGGTAGCCCTGCATCACGAGGTAGGGTTCATGCACATCCTCCAGCGTGCTGGCGTCCTCGCCCACGGCCACGGCCACGCTGCCCATGCCGACGGGGCCGCCTTCGAACTTGTGGATGACCGCCTCCAGGATGCGGGTGTCCATTTCATCGAGTCCGGACTCGTCAATGTCGCGCATGGTGAGGGCCTGGCGGGCCACGTCTTCATTGACGATGTTTTGCGCTTTCACCTGCGCGTAGTCCCGCACCCAGCGCAGGAGGTGGTTGGCGATGCGCGGAGTGCCGCGCGCGCGGCGGGCGATCTCGTGCGCGCCAGCTTCGTCCATGACGACACCCAGCAGCCGGGCGGAGCGCAGGAGGATGTGCCGGAGTTCCTCCGCGCTGTAGTAGTCCAGCCGGTTCGGGATGCCAAAGCGCGAGCGCATGGGCGCGGTGAGCATGCCGGAGCGCGTGGTGGCGCCCACAAGAGTGAAAGGCGGCAGGTCGAGCCGGATAGTGCGCGCTTTTGGCCCCTGGTCTATGATGATGTCCAGGCGGAAGTCCTCAATGGCCGGATAAAGATACTCCTCGATGCTGGGATGCAGGCGGTGAATTTCATCAATAAAGAGAAGATCGCGCTCCTGAAGGTTGGTGAGGATGCCGGCGAGGTCGCCCGCGCGCTCGATTTGCGGGCCGCTTGTGGTGTGCAGCCGCGAGCCGACCGCGTTGGCGATGAGATTGGCCAGGGTGGTTTTGCCCAGTCCGGGCGGACCGCAGAGCAGCACATGATCCAGCGGCTCATTGCGCATTTTGGCCGCCTCGACCATGACTAGAAGCTGCTCCTTCACCTTGGCCTGGCCGTGAAATTCCGAAAAATCCCCGGGCCTTAGGGCCAGGTCAAAGGGGGAATCGGCTTCGTTCAGGGCGGGGTTCACGTGGCGTTCTTTAGCGCGGTGCCGAGCGCGTGGCAATGGCGGGATGGGTGAGCCTGGGCAGCTTGGGTGCGAAGGATGCGAGTTACGGAGGCCTTTCATGAATTGACCACCCGCTGTTTGCCCCTACTATGCGCGCCCCGCCCCAATGAGCCAGACCGCCATCACACCGACCCGCGAGCAAGATTTCCCTGAGTGGTATCAGCAAGTCGTACGCGCCGCGGACTTGGCGGAAAATTCCGAAGTTCGCGGCTGCATGGTCATCAAACCCTGGGGTTACGGCCTGTGGGAGAACATTCAGCGCCAGCTTGACGCCAAATTCAAGGAAACCGGCCACGTCAACGCCTACTTTCCCCTGCTCATACCACTCAGTTATCTGGAGAAAGAGGCCGAACACGCGGAAGGTTTCGCCACCGAGTGCGCCGTGGTCACCCATCACCGTCTGGAGGCGCAAAAACAGCCGGATGGAACCACGAAAATGATCCCCACCGGCGAGCTGGCCGAGCCGTTCGTCATCCGCCCCACCTCCGAGACCATCATCGGCGCCGCCTTCGCCCGCTGGGTGGAGAGCTACCGGGACCTGCCGCTTTTGATCAACCAGTGGGCCAATGTGATGCGCTGGGAAATGCGCCCCCGCCTGTTTCTGAGGACCGCCGAATTCCTCTGGCAGGAGGGGCACACCGCCCACGAAACGGCCGAGGAGGCCATGGTGGAGACCCGGCTCATGCACAAAGTGTATGCCGACTTCCTGCGCAACCACCTCGCCATCCCGGTCATTGCCGGCGAGAAGACGGAAAACGAGCGCTTCCCCGGCGCGGTGAACACCTTTACTGTCGAGGCCATGGTGCAGGACCGGAAGGCCATCCAGGCAGGCACCAGCCATTATCTGGGGCAGAACTTTGCCAAAGCAGCCAACATTCAGTTCCTCGGCCGCGACAACACCCGCCAGCTCGCCCACACCACGAGCTGGGGAGTCAGTACCCGCCTCATCGGCACCCTCATCATGGCGCACGGGGATGATGACGGCGTCATCCTGCCTCCGCGCGTGGCTCCGAGCCAGATCGTCATACTGCCTGTGACTCCGAAGCCGGACACGCGCCAGGAGGTCATAGATGCCTGCGAGGCCCTGGCGCAAACCCTGCGCGCCCAGACCTTTCACGGTGAGCCGCTGCGCGTCCATGTGGACAAGCGCGACATCCCCGGCGGCCAGAAAAACTGGGAGTGGATCAAAAAAGGCGTGCCCATGCGCCTTGAAATGGGGCCGCGCGACATCACCAGCCGCAGTGTCGCCGTTTGCCGCCGTGACCAGGGGCCGAAGGCCAAGGAGTTTATCCCCAAGGAGGAATTCCTTCAGACCGTCACCGAGCGGCTCCAGGAAATTCAGGACGCCCTGCTCGCGCGGGCCACAGAGTTCCGGGATCAAAATTTCAAAAAACTCGACTCTCTGGATGAATTTAAAGCCTTCTTTGACGAGACCGCGCCCGGAGGGTTCGCCCTCATGCACTGGGCCGGGAGCAACGAGGAGGAGGACCGCATCGCCAGGGAAATGAAGGTGACAATCCGCTGCATTCCCATGGGAGACGAGTTTGCCGGGGAAGGAAAATGCTTTCTCACAGGCCGCCCCAGCATACGGCGGGCGGTCTTCGCCAGGGCTTATTGAGGCCCCCGAAAACTCGGGGCATGGGGCACGGGCATCCTGCCTGTGCGAACAGGCGGACACTGTTTTCCATGCAAAGCAGGTTTCTGGAGTCCCCCCAGTGGGTGGTTCCCGATCACACACTCCTCAGGTAAATATCGTGCCGTCTGCACGCCAGGCAGCCGGACTTCTTCAAAACGAAGTCATCGGTGACCGGTTCCTTGATTTTTTTGCCTTCATCGCATGGCCGTGGGGGGGCTGGTTGGAGGGTATCGGCCAACGAGCGGCCTCGTTTCACCTCTTCGGTGCTGCCGCGCAAAATCTTTGGTTCGAAAAAATAAAAATCTTTACCAATGAGGCGCAAACCTTTAAAACCGCGAAATAAATCACGAAAAATACCTCCAACCCACCCCTTCTAGAAGAAGCCCAAGGCCTGATCTTGGACTGAATCGTTTCGGACAAACCCTTTGCCAACCATGAAAACCCTCCGTCGCCACCGCGTCCTCATTAATTCCGCCCTCGCCTGCCTTATGGCGGCATGGCAGATCGGCCAGCCGCTCAAGGCTGACACCATCAACTGGACCGCCGGTAGTGGGCTCAATTTTGACTGGGCAGACGGCACCAACTGGAGTTCCGGGGTGCCCGGTGCGGGTGACGATGCCATTTTCGGAACTCCGGTTCCTCTTGCCACTCCCGGCATCACGCTTGCAGCGGGCAGCCTGGCGAATTCCCTCTCATTCCTCGACAGTTACAGTCTCACTGGAGGTGACTTGACCCTCACCAGCGGTGGCATCCATGCGAATCTTGGTCAAAGCGTCACGATCAACAGCCTGCTGAGCGGCAATGCCGGACTCACCAAGACAGGGGGCGGCTCCGTTCGTTTTGCCAATGCTTCCAATGATTACACGGGCGTCACCACCATTGCCAACGGCACCATCATCATTTCAAATCCAGCGGCACTGGGTGCCTCGCTTAGCCCGGTTGAGATCACTGACGGAAACACCACTCCCTCCAACACTTCCACCATAGGGTTTTATGGCGGTTCTCTCGTGCTTGATGGCTCCAGTGCGGGATTCACTTTCGCGCGTGATCTGAATCTCAGCGGCCAGGGTCCGATCGGTGGCCGTGGAGCCACGGTCAACAGCATCGGCAACAACATTCTTTCCGGGACGGTGACCTCCTCAGTCAGTTCGCTGGTTCCCGCCACATTCCGCAATACCCGCATCAACAGCATCAACGGCACTCTCGGGTTGTCCGGGACGGTGAACGCCCAAGGCACTTCCGCCACCACCTTTCTGTCGTTTGGCGGCATCAACACCGCCGGCGTTGGCAACTACAATCTCACAGGTGTCCTTTCCGGAACCGGGAGCATTGAGAAATCAGGTGCCGGCATTCTCCATTTCAATCCTTCGAGCACCTCCGGTTTTGCGGGTACGGTGCGCATTTCCGCCTCTGCCACCGGGCAGCAAAGCAGTGTGCGTGTCACACAAGCAACAGTCGGCGGAACCAGCATTTTTGGAACGAACACTGTGTCAGGTGACGATCCCAGTGCCATTGATTTGAATGCCGGTGTTCTTGAGTTCCGAAGCGAGGGCAACCTTGACTTCAACAGCCTTCCTTCGGGCAAAAACGTCTATCATCGGGCTTCTTCCACGGTTTTCACAGGGCCGGGTGTGGGTGGTGACAACATCAATGGCCTCACAAGCCTCGGCACCTTCCGCGTGGCTGCGAACACGACAGCCACTTTTAACAGCCGCAATGGATACGGGGTGACCTTTGGCGGAGCGTGGACGCAAGAGTCCAGCAACAACAACAACACAGTCACCAATAACATGGGCGGCACCCTTACCTTCACGGGCAATGCATGGAACAACAGTGACGGCAGCGACCGCACCCTCACCATCAGCAGCGCGGGTAACACCGTCATCACCGGCAGCATCAACACAAGCGGCGCCGGCATCAAAACACTCACAAAAACCGGAGGGGGGAATCTGACAATCCTCGGCACAGCGACCACCCTCAACGGGCCGGTGAATGTGCAGGGATCTTTGACAATCACGGATTTCCGCTCGGTCACCAACAACACACAGAGCATCACGCTGGGCAACACAACCACGACCGTTGGCAATTTGCTCATCGGCACGACTGCTGCCGCCACCGCGCTGGGGCTGGAAACCAGCAGGCCGATCATTCTCAATGGCACCACTGCCGCCAATTCCATCTACGCCAACCAGGCGGGCCTCAATCCGGCAAAACTGAACGGCGCGATCACGAAGCCCATCGCAGGTAATGCGACATTCATCCTCGGTGGAACAAACACCGCGGACAACATCATCAACACAGGCATACCCAGCTTGGGGACGAGCGGGGTGACGAAAGTGGGGCCGGGCACCTGGGTTCTTGCCGGGGAGAATCTTTACACGGGAACCACGACAATCGTGAACGGCACCTTGAAGTTGAAGGCCAATGCCGCTTCCTCCACCATTCTGGCGGCCGCCAACGACATCACTTTCGGCAACTCCAACGTCTATGCCGGGGGCGCATTCGAGTTTGTCGGACAGGACGGCGTCAACAATGTGCAGGCTCTTGATGTGCTTACCACGACATCAGGCGCCGGCACCGTCCGGCTCACGCCGGGCGTCGGCGGCACCGCATCTCTCTCATTTGCCTCTCAAGCCACCGGTGCCGCAGGCACGGTCAACTTCGTCGGGGCTGACTTCCTGAACAATAAAATCACCATCACGGGAGCCAACGGGCTGATCAGCCGCACCAATTATTGGAACGGCTCAAACTTTGCCTACCGCGAATCCAATGTGCTGCGCGCGCCGGTTTACGGAACGGATGCAGGCTTCACCACTTCCGCGAGCGCGCTCACTTCGGCTGCCAACATGGAAATCACCGGCAGTTTCGCCACCAACACGATCTCGATAAGCACGCTGAAAATCGCGGGCAGCCGCACTCTGACCATCAACCCGGCGCAGACCCTGACTCTGAGCGCGGGTGGTGTGCTGGTTACCGGCGGCAATGCCCTTATCACAGGTGGCACCGCGCTGGCCCTGGGTTCCCAGGCTCTTGTCGTGAGAACCAACCTGCCGGGTGACTCATTGGAAATTCAGTCGGTCGTCACCGGCACGGGTGGACTCACCAAAGGTGGCGAGGGGACGTTGATTCTTGCGGCAGCCAACAATCAGACAGGCACAGTGACGATCAATGAGGGCACGATCCAGCTTTCCGGCTCTGGACGGCTGGGCGCTGCGGCAGCGTTGACCATGCGCCAGGGCACAATTCTCGACCTCAATGGGGTCACTCCTTCAACCAACACCAACGCCTACAACAACAATGGCAGTGTGACCAGCTCCGCACCGGCCACTTTCACTGTGGGTGGCGCTGATGGAACCGGCACTTCATTTGGTACCGTGAATGGTGCCATCAGCCTTACCAAGGTCGGCACTGGAGCGCAGAGCTGGCTGGGTTCGAGCACTTACACGGGTGTAACGACCATTGGCTCCACAGGGTTGGTCACCGTCAATACTTTGGCGAACGGTGGTCTGCCAAGCGGCATTGGCCAGTCCTCGAATGCTGCATCCAACCTTGTTTTCAACGGCTCCACAGGGGGTCTCGTTTACCAGGGCAACGTTGTGAATGGTATTCTGAATCTTGATTCAGCCTCGGCCGCCACGGACCGTCTTTTCACCCTGGCTGGCACTGGTGCCACACTCTCCTCCACAGTTTCGAACAATAACGCCATCGTCTGGAGCAGCACCGGCGCGATTGTCCACGCGGTCACAGGTCCGCAAAGCCTTGTCTTCACCGGGACTTCCACCGGCGATAACACTTTCAACCCTCAACTGACAGACAGTGGTTCGGGTGCGAATATCACCAGTGTGACCAAAACCGCGGCCGGACAGTGGAACTTCGGCAACCCCAATAACACTTACACCGGCACCACCACGATTTCGAACGGCGTCCTCGCTTTCAACGACAATGGAGCCCTGCCCGCAAACAGCCCTCTGGCTCTCGGTACAACCACCACCAGCGGCATTCTTCAGATGAGCGGCACTTTTGAGAGAAACATCGTTGCAACTCCTGCTGCCGGGACCGGCACCATCTCGTGGATAGGCACAACCGGCGGCGGCGGTTTCGCGGCGCATGCCAGCCAGCTTGTTGTCGCGATTGGCGGCACGGGCAGCCCGACAGCGCTGACCTGGGGCAGTGGTGGTTTTGTGCCGAGTGGCGCCGCGTTGATTTTCAACTCCGCAAGCGCCCTGGCTGATGTGGAGTTCCGCAACGCCATTGATTTCGGAGCGGCGGTGCGCACCATCACGGTCAATGACAACGGCAACACTGGCGCGGATTACGCAACTCTCACGGGTGACCTCAGCGGCGCTGGCGGCGGCCTTCTGAAAAATGGCGCGGGGATTCTCCGGTTGTATGGTGTCAACTCCTACACCGGCACCACCGAAGTGCAGGCCGGCACTCTCGTGGTGACCTCTCTCGGCGGCAGCACTGGCCCGGCCACATCAAGCGTGGGCGCCAGCGGTGTGGCGATGGGTGACAGCAACGCCATCGTTCTTGGCAATGCCACAACCACTGGCGGCCTTCTGCAATATGTGGGGCCGGGCGAAACCAGCGACCGCAAGATCCGGCTGCGCGGCACCACCGCTGGCAATCAAATTCATGCGGATGGCTCCGGACCGCTGATTCTCACCAATGTGGCCCACGACACTGTTGAGACGGGGAGCAAGACTTTGTCACTCCGCGGAACAAACACTGCCGGAAACATGATCACCAGCCAGTTGTCTGACAACGTCGCTGGAGTGCTGAGCATTGGTGTGGATGGCAGTGCCACTTGGATTCTCACGAACGGCTCCAACAACTACACAGGCACCACGACCGTCGGGTCTGGTGCTCTGGGCATTGGGCATGATACAGCGCTTGGCACTGGCAACTTGATTGTCAGCAATGGAAACCTCTTCGCGTTTGGCGGCGACCGAACCATTGCCAACACATTGCAGATGAATTCCGGCACTTCACATGGCTTCTTGGGGGATCACAGCCTGACATTCACGAATGCGGTCAATCTGGCTGCGTCAACGAGCAGCAGCAATTTTACCAATGTGAGTATTGTGCCCGGCGAGGCGGTTATTTTCGATGGCGGAGTTTTCGCGGATGCCCTCACCGCCACCCGCAACTGGAGCATTGAAGGGCAGGGCGAGCTTGTGATCAACGGCAGCTTTACGACCAGCACTGCTTTCGGCGTCAATATCATCAAAACGGGCAACGGCACCCTGACTCTCGGCACCGATGGCTCCGGCTCCAACTGGAATCAGGCCGGCAATGCGGTGGATGTGGATCGCGGAGTATTGAAATTCGCCGCTGATAACGCCATCCCAACTGCGGCCTCAACGAATGGAGGCCTGACCCTGTCCCCGGAAGTGCTCACCACTGACACCGCCACAGTGGACCTCAACGGCACGACCCAGACAGTCAACGCCATCACGATGAACACGGATGGCGTGGCCATCATAGACAACACCTCGGCCATGGCTGCCACTCTGCGCTTTGGAGCCAATGACACGGTGGCCAGCATTGGCGGCGGCATCGGCACCTACACCGTTACAGACAGTGGGGCGGGGGCGCTCTCCCTGGTGAAGCTGGGCAACACCAGCGCCACCATTCCGACCGGCGTCACCCTTACCTACCAGGGCGGAACTGGCGTGGAAGGCGGAACCTTCACCATCGCCTCCCCGGTCAGCGGCACCAGCTCACTCTCCGTCATCAACAGTGGCAGCATCCTGGCCCTCACCGGCGGCATTACCTCGCCGTCCGCCATCACGTCAGTGGTCGTGGAAAACGGCGGCACCCTCAGTCTGCTCGACGGCGCGGGCAACAAGCTCGACAGCCTCACCAACCTTCAGCTCGGCTCCTCCGGCGGCACCATGTCCACCTTGAACCTCAATGTCGGGGACAGCTTGGTGGCAGGCGACGAGTTGAACACCGACACCCTCGCCCTGCTCACTGGTGGCACCTTGAGCCTTTTCTCCGGAAACCAGATCACTTTCAACCTCACCGACATCGGTCTCAGTCCGAACCAGCAATATGTCTTGCTGGACGCTACCGCTATTGGCGGCGGCCTCTTCGGTGGTCCGCTCAACATCGGGGATTACATCCTCGGAGGAACACCTGGCGGCTTTTCCTTCATCGACCTGACTACTAACTCCACCACGAACCAGATCATCCTTACCACCGGCAACCTCATCCTGGGCACCTCCTACTGGCGCGGCCTGACGGACAGCACCTGGAACGCAGCCGCAAACAACTGGTCCACTGACAAGGCCGGGACCACTCCGGCGCTTTCGATTCCCGGAGCCGGTACTGACGTGGTCTTTGCCTGGGACAATCCCGGCAGCGGCCCGCTGGTCACTACTCTGGAGCAGAACTTCAAGGTCAATTCACTCACCTTCGAGGCGGGCGGAACCACCACGCCCTCCTCGGTCACTATCAACCCCGGAACAGTCGCCACCAACCGCATCGAGATCGCCCCGCAGATGGCCGGAGACGGCATCGAAATCTCCGCCGGCGGACCTGCCGCCGTGACCATCAGCGGACCGGTCCGTCTCGGCGGCACGGCCACAAGCCAGACCTGGACCGTGGCGGACGCCGGTTCGGTCCTCTCCCTCGGCTCGCTGGCAGGGGAAAGGGACGTTACCAAAGCAGGCTCCGGCAAGGTGGTTCTCACCACCGCCGCCGACCCGACTTTCAACGGAGGGGTCACTACGGATTTCACCATCAATGCGGGAACACTGGAGATCTTGGATGTCAGCGCCCTGGGCAACCCGATCAACAGCAACCTCGCCAACGTGACGGTGAACAACACCGGCGTCTTCTTCTACAACGGCGCTGCCAGCACGGCGACGAATCTGGCGATGCCGATCACTCTGAATGGCGGCACGCTCTCGGCAGGCAATGCCCCCGCACCCACTACCACGATCACGCAAAACTACAGCGGCCCGGTCAACGTCAGTGGCAATTCATTCATTAACATGGCCAATTCCAACGGCCCGGCAACGAATACCGCTCAGAACATCACCCTTTCCGGCGTCGTCAGTGGTTCGGGTGGACTGACGGTGTCCAGCAACACCACCACGCTGACGGGGGGCAATCCTGAAAGTGGAACCCTCCTCATCAGCAACGCTGCCAGCACCTGGTCTGGACCGCTCACACTCACGAGTGGAACCGTGGACATCGGGGTGGCTGCCAGCCCGACAGTGGTCCCGAGCAGCGTCACCTTCGATGCTTTTGGAAGACTCATCGTGCGCGGGGTTAACGGCCAGACATACGACCTGGCGGGGGCCATGAACTTCACGGCAGGCACCATCGGTGAATATTTGCTGGACAACACCAGCGCGGTTCTCGCCGCTGACTTTGTGGTTAACCAGGACGGCCAGGTCAACCTCGGTTCCGGCGGGACCGGTGCCAGCGCGCGCTTCACAGTGAACGATGCCGCCACGCTTCTCAATATTAACGGCAATGTCGTTCTTGGCGGCAATAGCAGCATCTCTGTGGATGGAGGCGATGCGGACTCATTTGTCACGATTTCCGGAGTCATTTCTGATGGCGGCTCCGGTTATTCCCTGGCCATTAACGACGACGCTGGCGGCTGGGCAATCACGAACGACATCATTCGACTTGCCGGATTGAACACCTTCACCGGCAACATTTCACTCGATTCGGGCATCCTGGAATTCAACACAGTCACCGGCATCAGCGGTGGTGCCAGCTCTCTCGGCAACGGCACGGCCATTTTGACCACAAACGCCGCCAATCTGCGTTTCATCGGATCTTCAGCACAGTCAACCAACCGCCCGATAAACACTGCCGGCGGCGCGTTGACGTTGTCTGCGAATGGCGCCACTGCCGCTGACACCATCACTTACAACGGGCTCATCACGGTGGGGTCCACAGCGGACGGTTCTCAGATCGTGCTGACTGGCGCGGCGGGCCGCGAGGGCATCATCACAGGCGGCATCATGCAGACCGGCGACGCCGCCGATTTCACGGTCAATGGCGGTCTTTGGACGTTGCAGACAGGCACTTCCCGGATTGGTGATGACGCGACTGTGACAGGTGCCGGGACGGTTTTGGATGTGGACAGCGGGGTCTTGCAGGTTCGTGATGATTTCACGGTCACGGCCAATGGTGTGCTCAATCTGAATGCTGCTGGTGTACTCACTTTCAACATTGCCACTCTCAGCGCGGATGCCTCACTGCGAGCCACAAATGGCGGGGTGATCAACCTCGGTGCCAGTAATGCGGTGGTCACGACCGAATTTGACGGACTCCGGATTGGCACGGATGCCGCAGGCATTGGCACTCTGAACATGAATGCGTTCAACCAGTCTGTCACCGAGTTCATTCTCGGCAACCGCCAGTCTGACCGTTCGGGCATCGTGAATGGCACAGGTGTGCTTACCGTCACCGGAAACCTGGATGTTTATGGTGGCTCCATCAATGCCAACCTTGCCAGCACCGGAACCAACACGTTTGAGAAAATCAGCCTCAACACCGTGACTTTGTCGGGTGACAATACCGGTCTCGCCTCCACCGGGGCGAGCATTGTTTACGAAGGCACGCTCATCCTTGACTACACTTCGAGTAACACGACCAAACTCCGTGCCGCATCCGCATTGGATATCCGCGGTGGACACCTCCAGCTCAACGGCAACGCCAGCGCCGCCACCAGTCAGTCGGTGGGATCAATCACCCTGGCCAGCGGCATTGGCAACAGCTTGATCACTCTCAATCCCGGTACGGGGCAGGACCTGGTTCTGAATCTTGGAGCCATCACACGGGCGGTCAACGCCCGAGCAGGCACGCTCCGCGTCATCCTGCCTTCTGGCACGCAAAGCGCCACCAACGGAGTCACGACCACGACAGGGTTGACCAACGGGCTTGTCGGCACTGCGGGATACCTCACAGTGGAGGACGGCACTGGCACTTGGTTTGCAACCAAGAGCGGCAATAACATCGTCGCTCTTGCCTCCACGGCGAAAAATGACATTTCCACCTGGGCTGCGGGGGATCACATCACTGACGAGACCACAGGCTTTACCGGCACTTTTGCCAGCGTCAGCATCAACAGCCTGCGGTTTGACGCCGCTGGCGGCTCCGACATCAACCTTGGTGGAACTGGAGTTCTTGGCATCGCAACAGGCGGGCTTCTCGTCACCGACAACGTGGGCGGCACGCCCTCGCTGATTGGGGGCACGATTTTCTCTGGAGCCCTGGCCAGCAACGTTCCGGAACTCATCCTCACCCATGACGGGTCCACAAATTTCATTCTTGGCTCGGACCTCAGGACCAACACTGCTTTCGTCAAATCCGGAGCCGGCACAGCCGTTCTCTCCGGAAACAACGTCTCGACTGGAGACGTGAGCGTTCAGAACGGCATTCTCCAACTCAGCGGCGGCAACGCCATCGGCGACACGGCGCGTGTCACACTTGCCAACCACCGCAACACGGTCCTTGAGTTGCTTGCCAGCGAGACGATTGGCCGCCTCGAAGGCGGACAGCGCCAGACCAACGGTGACTGGGGTGTTGTGGATGTGGGCAGCCATACCCTCACCGTCAATCAGACTGCCAATTCCACCTACTCGGGACGCTTTGCCGGCACTGGAACGGTCATCAAGTCCGGTGCCTCCATTATGACATTCGCTGGTCATGATGCGGCCAATGGATTCACGGGAACATTCTCGGTCGCGCAGGGACTCGTCGTACTCAGTGGAGCCGGCAGCCAGTTGAATGGCGCATCTGACATTGTTCTGAGCGGTTCTGGAAGCTCTCTCCGTTTTGATAACGACCAGACCACCGCCGTGGGCAGCCGCATCACGGATATTGCCACCATCACCCTCAGCAGCACGGCGGGAACCACCGCAGATTCCCTCGGATTTTACATGCGCCGCACTGCCGGCACGACCACCGGCACGGAAACGGTGGGCCAGCTCGTCCTTAACACGGGACACAACACAATTGCCGCAGATGGAACCGCCACTGACCGGATCGCGCGCATCAACTTCGTGAACGCGGTTCCCCTCGTCCGCAACAACCTTTCCACCCTGCTGCTGGTTGCCCGCAACTTTGCTGCAACAGCCGGACAGCGCGGACGCATTTCATTCTCGGTTGCTCCCAGTGGTGCCATCGGCGGGGGTGGCGCAGCCGGCACATCAACCCTCAATATCTACCCGTATATGGTGGGTGAGGATGCGTCGGGAGCGCCCAGTGGTGCTGCAAACTTCGGCAACACTTTTGTTTATTATGAGACTGGCACCACGGACATGCGTCCGCTGAATCTCACCACGGAGTATGTGGTTGGTGAGGCGAGTTTCAATTCGTTGGGGGCGGGAGTTCTTGCGAACAATGTGAGATTCACTGCCAGCCCAGGCGCAGCGCTTGATTCGGACACCACCGGCGTCAATGCCCTGGTGCTGGACAATGCCACGGGTATCACAATTGGTGGTGCTGCCCAGCCTTTGCAGATCACCAGCGGAGCCATATTGTCCGCTGGAGCGGGTGCCAATGTGATCAACGGGTTCACCAGCCTCACCACAGGCGCCGGGAATCCCTATTACATTTATGTCACGAATCCCGCAGGGACCCTGACTCTGGCCGCGACCACGCTCGGCAGCTCCGAGGCGCTCGTGAAATCTGGAGCGGGTGCGCTCATTCTGGGCGCGGCCAACAGTGTCACCAGCGTTAACATCAATCAGGGGGTGCTCGAAATCGGTGACCTCGACCATATTGGTGGTGACGCTGGGGATCTGCGTTTCGCCGGCGGCACACTTCGACTTGGCGCTGGCTTCACCGACGATATTTCCACTCGTGCCATATCCTTCCTGATTGGCGGCGGCACTCTGGACACCAATGGGATTGACCTGACACTCGCAGGCAGTCTTGGCTCGGGAGCAGGTGGATTCACCAAGGCTGGTGCCGGCAATCTGACGCTCAACGGCACAGCCACGTACACGGGCAACAGTCTGCTTTCCCTTGGAACTGTCACGATTGGAGCAAACAACGCTCTTGGCAACGGCGGCAACCTGACGCTTGCAGCCGGTGCCACATTGTCTTTCAGCGGATCACAAAGCCTTTCCCACGGATTGGTCACCACCAGCGGTGCTAGCCCGGCCATTATTGGCAGCGGCACCATCACAGCCTCCAGGGGGTTCTTGTTCAACAATACAGGTGACATCGCCATCAGCGCTGTATTGGCGGGAGCGGGCGGCGTCTTCAAAGCTCAAACCAACATGCTGACTCTCGCGGGTTTGAACACTTATGTTGGCACCACGGAGGTTCAGGCAGGCACCCTCAGCTTCGACAGCATCGGTAATGTTGGAGGAGGGGCCAGTGCCCTGGGTAATCCGGCCACGGCTCAGGCTGGCATCATCCGCATGGGACTCACCACAGCCGCCACCACGCTCACTTACACCGGCAGTGGTCATTCCTCCAATCGTCTCATTGGCATGCAGGGAACCACCGGGGGTGTGACTCTCAACGCCGACGGTTCCGGCGCGATCAGCTACGGCGGCGCCAGGTTTGAAAACGCCGGCAATAAAAATCTGACACTTGGTGGTGCGGCTGATTCCGCATTGATCAACTCGATCGGCGGCCTCAGCGAGCTCGGAGGTGTCATGAGTCTCATCAAAACAGGTGGCAGCACTTGGCAACTCAGTGCGGCCAACAACCACAGTGGTGCCACGACTGTGTCGGAGGGAATACTCTCCATCACAAACTCAGGTGCTTTGGGCACGACCGCCGCAGGAACGAGCGTCGGTACTGGAGGTGTTCTGCAAGTGTCGAATAACGTGAGTGTCACAGGTGAAGCGTTGACACTCACTTCAGGAGCTGGAGGCAGCGCCACGCTGAGCAACCTCAGTGATTCCAACACTTGGACAGGCAATTTGACGGTGGATACCGGTGCTGACGCGAGCAACCGCGCAGTGCTTAATTCTGACGCTGGCAATCTGCTCATCAGCGGCAGCATAAATCTCAGCTCTGGCACTCAAGATTTTGTTCTTCGCGGAGATGGCAATGGTGAGATCAGCGGTCAGATCACAGGTTCTCAGCGTCTGTTCAAGAGCTCGGTCGGAGCAGGAACCTGGACACTTAGTGGAGACAACAGCTCGACCTTCACAGGACGAGCCACAGTTGGCAACGGCGCGTTGCAGGTGTCCTCAGAAGCCAATCTTGGTGCGACACCTGGCTCTTTTGAAGCCAATCAACTCACCCTCGGTGGTGGCAGTGCCAACGGAGCTCTAAAAACGACTGCGACGATGTCCTTGAGCGCAAACAGGGGAGTCACTCTTGGAACCATGGGAGGAACTTTTGACACGGCAGCGGCGACAACTCTCACTGTGAACAGTGTGATAGCCAGCGCGGCGGGTGCCCTTGTCAAAATTGGGACGGGCACACTGTCGCTGGCCGGTAATAACACTTATGTTGGAGGCACAACAGTAAGCGTTGGAACCTTACTGGCTGTGAACACCCTTGGATCGGCCACCGGTGCGGGACCGGTAACAGTGGATTCAGGAGCCACACTTGGTGGCAATGGTTTCATCGCTCCAGGGGTGGATGGTAATATCACGGTCAACGGCACACTGCAGGTCGGGGCTGCGGGTGATGCGAGCGCCCAGCAACTGACCATCACGACGACAGGGGTGGGCTTGGTGACGGTGAACAACATTGTGGTGTTCGATCTCTTCAGCGGCCAGGGCAGCGGTGTGCTCAATGACGCGACGCACAACGACCAGTTGGTGGTCAACGGCAGCAATGGTTTTGCCATCGGAGCGGGGGCGCAACTTCATGTGAGCACCAGCCTGCCGATAGACGGCACCTGGGTGGCGGGCTCATCGTGGCGTTTGTTTGACTGGAGCGGTCTGACTGGCGGTGTGACCGGGGAATTCAGCAACCTGAGCGATCCCGCTCCCTTCAATTACATGAACCTGCCGGACCTCAGTTCCATCGGACTGGCGTGGGAATACTCGGCGGGTACGCTGACGGTGGTGGTGCCTGAGCCTGGGCGCATGCTGCTGCTGTTCCTTGGCCTGATGGGACTCTTCTTCCGCCGCAGGCGTTGATGAGTCCGGGGCACGGAGATGCGGGTGTAATCGGATGTGCCGGTGTCCTCTAGCGAAGGCTTTCCGCTGCCGACAACGATGTGATGGCCGCCCTGCGATAGCGGGGCGGTCGGGAGAAAATCTGAGAACAGCGACTGTCTCCGCTGGCCTGCCTCCTTCATAAGCGCGGCTTTTGGATGGCCAGTGACTGTTTGGGGTGAAGCATCGTTTTCCATGCACTGCGATGGAGAGCTTCTGGATGTCATTCAGAGACAACGGATGGACTCCGGCTGCCCAAGCTCCAATTCCTACGGCGGTGCTTTGCTGCCGCCATTTGGCTCAAGTTTTTGCCGGTGCATGGCGACGGCCTTTGGCGCCACCAGGAGCGCGGCCACGGCCATCCAGGTCATGCCCAGCATAACGGCAAAGTTCAAAAGCCATGCCGTGATGCGTAAGACGGGGCTGCGCAGTCTTTGCCAGGCGGGCCACGTTTTCTCAAGTATCACGAAGAGTGCGGCGGCGGCGCCAGCGAAGAACTGAAAATACACGACAAAGATGGAGCAAAGATCGAAAATCCAGTTCGCTTCGGGCTCCTTTCCGCCCACTTCCGACCAGATTTTCAGCATTCTTGGAATCAAGACAAGATCCGCAAAGACCACAAAAAACAGGCACGGGATGCCATAGGCGGCCAATTGCAGATAGCTGCGCAGCGCGGACTCGCGAGGTTGGAATTGTGTGGATGCGGGTTCGCTCATGGCGGCGGGAATCAGCGCCAGTGTTTCTCCGCGAAGGTCATGTACTGCTCCCAGTCGTAGTCCTTCACGTCATGGCCGCCGGTGCGCACATGGTAGCCGATGCTGTGGCCGACGGGTGTGTCAATGGCGGGCTGCTCGCTGACTCCGGTTCCTAATTTGCCGAAGAGTTCATAAACGGGGCTGGCGTGGTAGCCGGAGAGGAACTCGCCCTTTGGATCGGCCCACTGGTCTTCAACCGCGCTGCCGATGTGGATGGGCCGGGGCGCGGCGAGGGCGACGAGGAAGTGCTGGTCCACGGGGCAGGCGGCCTCGTTGCCGGCGTAGTTCTTGTAGGTGGTTGTGAACCAGTGGGTGAAGGCGCGTGTGATGACGGCGGTGGTTTCACCGAAGTTCCGGCGCATGAGGGCGGCGCCGCCCTCTCCGGAGTTGTTTGAGATGACGAATGCGAAACGCTCGTCCTGCGCGCCGGCCCAAAGGGAGGTCTTGCCGAGACGGGAGTGGCCGATGACGGCGCAATGTTTCGCGTCCACATCACGGTCGGTTTCGAGGTAGTCGAGAATACGGCTGAGACCCCAGGCCCAGGCGCTGATGGCGCCCCATTCACCCTCCTTCCACCTGGTGGCGGCTCCGGCCGGGGAGGTGAGGCCGCGCAGGCCGTCCTTCCAGCCCTCCGCGTGGTCTGGCTCGATGTCGCCATAGTAGGCGGTGGCGACGGCGAAGCCGCGGGAGAGGATCATCTCCAGCGGCCAGCGGCTGCTTTCGTTGCCACGGCTGGCCTCGGTGGCGCGGTTGTCCACGATGTGTTTTTCCTTGCTGGGCCGCATCCAGCGGGTGGAGATGGGCACGTCGGTCTCGGTGCTGACGGCGTGGTTTCCGCCGAAGCTGAGACCGGCGAAGCAGGGTGCGGGGCGGTTGAGGCCGTTCGGGGTGTAAAGCATGAGTTCCATGCCCTCCCAGGCGGGACAGGAGGGCAGGGTGATCTGGATGAGCTTGCGGGTGGCTTTGCCGCCAAGGGCGTCTGTTTTCACTGACTTCACAGAGAAGGCGGGCGCTCCGAGACCCTCGGGCACGCGGCCATAGACGTGCTGCTGATAGAGGGCGAGGATTTCGGGCCGGCGGTGTTTTTGCCAGTCCTCAGCGGTCTTCACGACGCTGCCGTCGGCTCGCGTCAACAGACCTGGCAGCGTGTAAGAGCCTGCGAGGGACTCGTCATAGTTGGCCTTGCTCTGCTGGGCTTCGGCGAAGTCTTCTCCGGTGAGGATCATTGCGGTCAGGAGGATGGGTAGCGGGCGCATGGAGTGGAATGGGATGGGAGCATGACAAAACGCGAGCCTGCCGCGGCATTCATCAAGCGCGCAGGCTTTGCTCGAATTCCCCCAATGACCGCGCCAGGTCGGCGATGCGCCCTGTCTGGCTGCTCATCTCCTGCTCGCGCCGGGCGGCCTCTTCTTGTGCAGGGGCGAGCAGGGGCAGGAAGCGGGAGAAGAGGTTCTCGACATCGCTGTGGATCTGGCGGTGCAGCATGTCCCGCAGCAGCTCGGAGGACTCCTCCAGGCGGTCCATCAGAAGGCCCCGTGTGTGGTTGAGCGCGGTCTGGGTGATGAGGAAGGCGAAGCCGGCGAGCAGCAGGCCGCCGCCGCCTGCGATGGCCGCTCCGAGCGGGCCGTCGAACCACCACGCCGCACCGATGGCGGCGAGCACGGGCAGCAGGAGCCAGGGCACCCAGCGTGCGCGGCGGCGGGCTTTGCGCAGGCCGGGTTCGAGCGCCTCGTCGAGCTTTAGACCGAGGACAAAACGGCGCATGGTGCTGTCCATGTGGACGGAAAAAAGCCGGCGCAGGTCGGCATCGGCATCCACAGGCAGTGGAGCGTCGTGGGCAAAAAGCGTGCCGCGTCCCTGAACATGAAGGAAGCGGGCGTATTGCAGAAAGTCCTCCTCCAAAATGATTCCCACCTGGCGCCAGCGGTCGCCGGTACGGTGCTGGAGATCCTGGAAAAGGCGGTGGTCCAGGCTGTCCTTCCGATGGCCGCCGAAGTCCTCGTCCTCCTCGCCGTTCTTCTCGAACGCGCGCTTGGTGGACAGGACGTGCTCGGCCATGCCGGCGACGAGGAGGCAGCACTCGTGGTAGTCGCGCCCGGTGGCATCAAGGGCGGGGAGGATTTTTTTCAGGGTGCGGTCCACCTGGAGTTCGCGTTCCGTGATGAACTCCTGGATGAGGGCGAGCGCGCGCCGAGAGTCGGCGGCTGTGGATTCGACACTTTGGCGCAGGTTTTCCAACAGCTGCCGGGCCAGGCGTGTGGTGCCGGCCATTTTGTGGAGGCGGGCCGCGTTGTGTCCGACTAGGCTTGAGATGTGCGATTCCAGGGGAAGGAAGCCGCTCTCTTCCAGCAACCGCTCGCGGTCGAGACCGGAGCTGCGCGCCAGGTAGGCCTTTTTGGCCGAGACGGCGAAAATGGGAAAATGCTGGCCGTAACGCAGGCTGGTGAGCTGCGCCATGTAATCGGTGATGACCTGAATCTCCTCGTGGCTGCGCAAATCGCACTGCTGGAGGATGAAAATGACGTGGCGCATCCAATGTTTGTGCACCTTGTCGAGGAACTGCCAGGCGGAGGCGCCCCAGGGGTTCATGGCGCTGAAGACGAAGATGACCAGGTCCGCCACAGGCACGAAGCGCTCGGTGATCTCCTGGTGCTCGTTTTCGATGGAGTTCGTGCCGGGGGTGTCCACGATGTGGAAGTCGCGCAGGAAGTCGCTGGGCACATGCACCTCGTCGAGCGTGGGTGTGACGGGCACGATCTGCTGCCGGTCGCCGTGCTTGAAAAAAAGGATCTTGTCCGTGGTGGGCACGACTCCGGTGCGTGAGAAATCCTGGCCGAAAAGGGCGTTGAGGAAGGTGGACTTGCCCACGTTCACCTCGCCGACGACGACAAAGACGAAGGGGTCCCTGAGGCTGGCGATGAGGTTTTCGGCGATGGCGGCAGACTCGGCGTCACCGCCGAGGTCGCGGATGAGACCGGCCAGACGCTGCAGTTCCGCGCTCAGGCGGGTGCGGAGCTGGAAGTATTCGTCGCCGATCATGGAAGCATGGGTTTGAAAAATGCCGAAAGGCTTCCCGGCAGCGGGCCGGAGTCATCGGAAGGCGTTTTTTTTCTCCAAGCACAGCGGACGCTGTCCGGCAAGGGCGGATAAGCGGATCAATTTGTCAGCCGTCCGGTTTCGGGCTCGCTCACGGGCAGGGCGGGGCTGATGATCATGCCGACGGGCATGTTTGCCTTCTCCAGGTTCATGAGCTGGCTGACGGTGACGAACTGGTAACCCTGGGCGATGAGCTGGTCGAACACGGCGGGCATGGCCTCAATGGTCGGAGGGTGGATGTCATGCGCGAGCATGATGGCGCCGGGCCGCGCGCCGCTGACCAGCCGGTTGGTGACCACGGAGACGCCGGGCCGGCGCCAGTCCTGCGGGTCCACGGACCACATGATGGTGGAGTAGCCGAACTCGGAGAACATGAGTTGTTTGATGCGCGTGTTGATGGCGCCGTAAGGCGGGCGGATGAGGTGCGGGCGGTAGTTGGCGGCGGCCATGAGCGCGTCCTCGCTCAACTTCAGCTCGCTGCGGATCTGCGCGTCGGAGCGGCTGGTGAGGCTGGGGTGGGTGTAGGTGTGGTTGGCGATCTCGTGCCCTTCCTCAATGATGCGGCGGATGATGGCGGGGTAGGCCTTGGCGTTGCGGCCGACGACGAAGAAGGTGCATTTCACATTACGCTCCTTGCAGATGTCGAGCAGCTTTGGTGTCAGTGACGGGTGCGGGCCGTCGTCGAAAGTCATGGCCAGGATTTTTTCCTGCGTGTTGACCGAGGAGTAGCTGATCTTCACTCCGGCAGGCGGGGCGGTCGGCAGGGTGGAGGGCTGCTGCACGCGCTTGGCGAGCGGATTTGGCTGAGCGGATGGAGCCATTTCCTCCAGAGGCACCGCGCGGCGCACCTCGTCGAGGCCGGCAAGATTTTCGTCTTTCGAGGTGCAGCCGGAGCCGCCGAGCAAAATGCCGAACCAGATGCTGAGATACATGCGTTGGGGAGTCACGCCGCGCAGTATGAGAGCGGCGGGGCATTTAGGAAAGCGTGAAGTTTGTGGAAAATGAAATTCGCATCGCCTCGCACCGTGGAATTGCCGCGAGGATGAAATACGCCATCTTGCGGCGTTATTTTTGGATCATGCTCCAAGCGCGCACCCCTTCACCCCCGATCCCGCCTTCTGTCAGCCGCCGTGGTTTTTTCGAACGTCTCAGCCTCGGCTCCATGACTGCCGCGCTTGGCGCCGAGATCGTCTTTGCCGGCAAAATGCCCGCCGGTCTGATCCCGGTGGCCCTCGCGCAGACCGCGCCGCCTGACATTGAGGGAAAAGACGGCCTCAGCATCCTCAACGACCGCCCTCTCGTGGCCGAGACGCCGGCGCACCTGCTCAATGATGCCGTCACGCCTGAGAAGCATCTTTTTGTCCGCAATAACGGCCTCGCTCCCGCGCCGGAACTGCTTGATCCGGACAAATGGACATTGGAGATCGCCGGAGAAAGCTGTGAAAGGCCGGCGGTTTTCACGCTCAAGGAGCTGAAGCAAAAGTTCGCCCACCACACCCTGCGGATGGTGCTCGAATGCGCGGGCAACGGCCGCAGCGAGTTCAACCCCCCCGCCACCGGCAACCAGTGGACCACGGGAGGCGTCGGCTGCCCGGAGTGGACCGGCATCCGTCTTGGCGAGGTGCTGCGGCATTGCGGCATCAAAAAAGACGCCGTCTATCTCGGCTACCATGGCGCGGACCTCCATCTCTCCGGCAATCCGGAAAAGTCCGCCATCTCGCGCGGAGTGCCCATCCAGAAGGCGCTGGAGGATGAGTCGCTGCTCGTCTTTGCCATGAACGGCGCGGACATCCCCTGGCAGAACGGCCACCCTCTGCGCCTCATGTTCGGCGGGTGGGCCGCCTCCACCTGCGGCAAATGGGTGAAAAAAATCGTCATCCGCGACCGCGAGCATGACGGCGAAAAAATGACCGGCAACTCCTACCGGATGCCGCGTTATCCTGTGGCCCCTGGAACCAAAGTCCCGCCCGAGGACATGGTCATCATTGAGGCCATGCCCGTGAAATCGCTCGTCACCTTTCCGAAATCCGGCGCCACTCATCCTGCGGGTGAAAAACTCGCCGTGCGCGGACATGCCTGGACCGGCGAGGGGAGCGTTGCCTCCGTCGAGGTCTCCCTCGACTTCGGCTCCACCTGGGGCAGGGCGGCACTGAATGCCCCGGCCAACCGCTACGCCTGGCAACAGTGGCGGGCGGAGGTGGGTTTCCCGAAAAAGGGCTACTATGAAATCTGGGCGCGCGCCACGGATGACCAGGGCCGCTCCCAGCCCATGATCCTGCCCGGATGGAATCCCGAAGGCTACTTGAACAACTCCTGCCACCGCGTCGCCGTGCAGGCCGTCTGATCCATGCGCCCGTCCGCCGCCATTTTCATACTCCTCACGCTTCCCGCCGCCGCGCAGGATGCTCAGTTGGATCCCGCCACTGGCATGAAAATCGCCCCTGGCTGGGAGATCACGCGCAACCACTGCGTCATCTGCCACTCCCCGCAGACTTTCCTGCGCCAGCGCGCCACCGAGGCCAACTGGACTTCCGTGCTCGAATGGATGCAGACCAACGGCGGCCTTTGGAAGCTAGAACCTGCGGTGCAGAAAGACATCATCGCCTATCTTGCCGCCAACTACGGCCCCGGCGACTCCCAAAACTACCGCCGCGCGCCCATCCCGGCCACGCTCATGCCTCCGAACCCTTATGCCACCGAGGCGCGTCTTGAGGCTGAGGAAAAGAAAAAGCAGGGCCTCATTCCTGCCGTGAAGCCTCCCGGTCCATGACCCCCGCCGCGCTCATCACCGGTGGCAAAGGCGCTCTCGCAGTGGCGCTGCGCGCGGAGTTGGAAGCACAGGGATGGCAGGTCCATGCGCCGGGCCGCGAGGTCATGGATGTCACCGATCCCGGCAGTGTGAGTGATTTCACAGGGGCGTTGGAAAGGCTCGACCTCCTGGTTCACAATGCCGGCCTCATCCTTGACGCGCCGCTGGCAAAAATGAGCGCCGCCAGCTTTGACACCGTGCTTCAGGCGCATTTGCGCGGCGCCTTTCTCTGCGCCCGCGCCGCCTTGAGGCTCATGGTCCGCAAGCGCGCCGGACACCTTGTTTTCATAGGCTCCCGCAGCGCCCTCACCGGACCCGCCGGCCAGGCCAATTACGCCGCTGCCAAAGCCGGCCTCATCGGCCTCGCCCAGAGCCTTGCCGCTGAATACGGCCCGCGTGGCATCCGCGCCAATGTCGTATTGCCCGGCTTTCTGGAGACACCGATGACTGCAAGCCTGCTCGCGCAGCCTGAGAAGCGCGCCCGCGTCATGGCCGAGCACAGCCTCGGGCACTTGAACACCTGCGCTGAGGCGGCACGCTTCATCGTCTTTCTGCACACACTGCCCCACACCAGCGGCCAGGTCTTCCATCTCGACAGCCGCATCCATCGCTGGGCGTGACATTGTGCCAGGGAAGTTGGCATTTGGTGGCACTTTGCCATGCCAAAGCGTCAAAGTGTCATCGCCATCGCAGGTGGGTTATGGCGCGTTTTCACAGCGTCGAAAGTGTATTCAATTGGTTTTGAGCCATTTAAAAATACACGTTCGGTGCTGGCATGGCGCATGCCAGATATCAGGGACTAAAACCCTCAGTTTCACTTTCCCTCCAACCCAACTCTATGAGCAAAATCCTCGGCATTGACCTCGGCACCACGAACTCCTGCATGGCCGTCCTCGAAGGCGGCAAGGCCGTGGTCCTCGAAAACAGCGAAGGCGCGCGCACCACGCCTTCCGTCGTCGCTTTCACGAAGAGCGGCGAACGCGTCGTCGGTCAGGCCGCCAAACGCCAGGCCGTCACCAACCCGCGCAACACCGTTTTTTCCGTCAAACGACTCATGGGCCGCAAATTCACCGAACTCACCGAGGCGGACAAACGCATGCCCTACAAGATCGTCGCCGCTGCGAATGGCGATGCGCATGTGCAGGTCGAAGTCGGCGGTGAAACGAAGACTTACAGCCCGCAGGAAGTCAGCGCGATGATCCTGTCGAAGCTGAAGGCCGACGCGGAAGCCAAGCTCGGCGAAACGATCACGGAAGCCGTCATCACCGTGCCGGCTTACTTCAACGACAGCCAGCGCAACGCCACGAAGGCCGCGGGCGAGATCGCGGGCCTCAACGTGCGCCGCATCATCAATGAGCCCACCGCCGCCTCCCTGGCCTACGGCCTCGAGTCGAAGAGTGATGAAAAGATCGCTGTCTATGACCTCGGCGGCGGCACCTTCGACATCAGCGTGCTCGAAATCGGCGACGGCGTCTTCGAAGTGCTCGCCACGGATGGCGACACCCACCTGGGCGGCGACGACTGGGACAACACGCTCATCACCTGGATCGTCAACGAGTTCAAAGCCGACACCGGCATTGACCTCAGCGGCCAGCCCGACGCCATCCAGCGCATCAAGGAAGAGGCGGAGAAGGCCAAAATCGCCCTCAGCTCCAGCCAGAGTTACGATCTCAACCTGCCCTTCATCACCGCTGACCAGACCGGGCCGAAGCACATCATGAAGACCCTGAGCCGCGCCAAGATGGAGCAGCTCTGCGACAGCCTCTTCGAGCGCACCATGAAGCCCGTGCGTGATTGCCTCGCCGCCGCCAAGCTGGACGCCAGCAAAATTGACGAGCTCGTGCTCGTCGGCGGCATGACTCGCATGCCCAAGGTCGTCGAGACCGCGAAGAAGCTCGCCGGCAAAGACCCCCACCAGGGTGTGAACCCGGACGAGGTCGTCGCCATCGGCGCGGCCATCCAGGGCGGTGTGTTGAAGGGCGATGTGAAGGATGTGCTCCTCCTCGACGTGACGCCGCTCACGCTCGCCATTGAGACCGCCGGCGGAGTCGCCACGCCGATGATCCCGCGCAACACGACCATCCCCAAAAAGCACAGCCAGATATTCTCCACCTACGCCGACCAGCAGCCCGGCGTCGAAATCGTCGTCCTCCAGGGCGAGCGCCCGATGTCCCGCGACAATAAAACGCTCGGCACCTTCAAGCTCGACGGCATCCCGCCGATGCCGCGCGGCGTGCCGCAGATCGAGGTCACCTTTGACATTGACGCCAACGGCATCCTCCACGTCTCCGCGAAGGAAAAGACCACCGGCAAGGAGCAGAAAATCTCCATCCAGGGCAGCTCCGGCCTCAGCCAGGACGAGATCGAAAAAGCCAAGCGTGACGCCGAAGAGCACGCCGAGGAAGACCGCAAGCGCAAGGAAAGCGTCGAAGTGAAGAACAAGGCCGACAGCCTCACCTACGAGATCGAAAAGACCCACAAGGAATGGGAAGGCAAGGTCCCCGCCGAGCAGCTTGCCCCCATCACCGGCAAGCTCGCCTCCCTGAAGTCTGCCATCGAAGCCAATGACACGGAAGCGATGAAAACACAGACCGAGGAGATCGAAAAACTCTTCGCCGCCGCTTACCAAGCCGCTGCAGCCGCAGGAGCCGGCGCCCCCGGCGCAGGTGGAATGCCCGACATGAGCGGCATGGGCGGTGCCGAAGCCCCTGCGCCAGAGACGAAGAGCCAGGACAAGGGCAAGGTCGTGGATGCCGACTTCGAGGTCGTGGACAAGGATAAGTAAAGAGGGTCCGATCAGTTAAGTCACATTGAACTGACTCACCAAACATGAACCGGCTCATTGAGTTTCTGAAATCACGTTCTCCAGACGAGAGAATGGGATTGAAGACTATTGTCGAGGCCGATTCGCTTCGCTCCGTAGACATTGCAGATGCCTTGAGATGGAAAGCAAGCACCCTGCTTGAATACCATTTTCAACAGCCACTCACCTATTATCAAGTCGTCCAACGTGTTGCTCGCAGGCTTGAGATTCGGGCCGACGATGGAGATACGGTGGAAGAGCTTGAGAAGCAAATTTGCTCCAAGGTCTTCGAGACAATGTGGAATAAAATGTCTGATGCTGAGAAGCAGGAGTTTGAAAAGAAAATCAAGGAGGCAGCAAAGGAGAACGACGACAACATCAATTGGGTGTCTGGAGGTAGTGTGGCAGCTGCCATCATTGCCGGTAAGATGTCTGGATTTGCAATCTATATCGCCGCCAGCACAGCATTGAGCGTATTATCCACTGGTCTTGGTCTTTCTCTTCCGTTTGTCGCCTACACGACAGTTTCAAGAGTGATTTCGACTGTGCTGGGCCCTGTGGGATGGATCGGCGCAGGATTGCTTACTGCCTATCAGATTAGTGGTCCCGCTTGGCAACGAGTTACATCTGCTGTTGCCTACATATCGATGCTTCGCAACACGCCGCCTCCAAAGCGTTCATAACCTAGACAACGTGATTTTAAACCTCCAGTCATTGCCATCCATGCAACCGCATCCCCGCCAAGGCGCACCTATGAACGGTGAACTCCGTGGACTGCGGCAGCCCTGCTGCCGCTTTGGGGTGGGGGCAGCCCTGCTGCCGGGAGTGGACTCACGACTGCGCGCTGAACTCTCGGATTCGGCCACCCACTCGCGTTCGAAGCCGGCAGGCCGTAGGCCGGGTGTGTTCGGCGAGCTGAGCGCCGTTGTCACGCTGACTCTCCGCCGCCGAACCGCCCGGCTCATGCGGCTGGCGCGGACCTCCAGTCAACCCGGTGATTTGGCGAAGCAAACCCATCCGCGATCGTCCGCCAAAGCCGGGCGGGCTAATGCCACACCCGGCCTACTTCTGGCCCTGCTCGCTTCTTTTGTCCTCGTCTCCTGCGGCAAACAAGAAGCTGCCAAACACGCTGTCGAAGCCCCCAAGCCAGCCGCCACATCCCCGGCCCCCGTTATTTCCGACAGCCGTCTCGACGCGGAGATCAGCCAGGCTTTGACACCGACGGCGGCCGAGCGTGATGAAGGCCTCGCTGATCTTGCCGAGGACATCCTCGACAAGTATCCCAACAAAAACGTCACCGAGCTGCTGAATGTGCCCGAGGTGAACGAGAGCCTGAAGGTGGCTTTGACCAAGCTCTCGGAAAACAAGGCGCTGCAAAACCAGATCAACGGCACCGTGGCCCTGGCCGCGCAGATGCAGGGTCTGAATGGCGAGCCCGGCAGCACGCGGCTGGACCTGGACACCTCGAATTACGACCACGCCCGGAAGTCCCGCCTGCTCCAAGTGGTGCTCTCCGAAGACCCGCGGCGCATCGCCGGCTTCATCGCCCAGGAGATCGGCGAGGCGGTGCCGGAGCTGACCTTTGAAGGCGTGGACCGTGCCAGCAATGGCGTGGCGATCCGTGAGAACGCGCCTCCGCAGAAATGAACCTTTTTTTGATGAATCCCACCCCGTGAAAATTTTCCGCCCGGCCACCGCCCCCGCTTCAGGGTGTCGGCGGCCGGGCAGATGAACCAAACCAAACCAGAACCACAAACCCGTAAGCAGAAACCAGACCAACTATGGCTACCTCCATCACCCCGCTCGGTCGTCGCGTCCTCGTGAAGCGCTCCACCAGCGAAGAAAAAACCGCCGGCGGCATCTTCCTTCCCGACACCGCCAAGGAAAAACCCCAGGAAGCTGAAGTCCTCGCGCTCGGCACCGGCAATGACGACGAAGGCAAGGACGTGAGCACCCTCTTCACCGTGAAGAAGGGCGACAAAGTCCTCATCTCCAAGTACGGCGGCACCGAAGTCAAAGTGGACGGCGAAGACCTCCTCATCATCAACGAAACCGACATCCTCGGCATCATCGGCTGACGGTAGGACGGGCATCCTGCCTGTCACGGGTGGCCCGGGCATTCTGCCCGGTCACGCGGGCTGAAAGTCCGCTCCGCCCGGGCAGCCGAGGTCGTCCGCGCCATCCGCAGTCCACCCATTACCATCACCCACTCACCCCCCAAACAAACACAACACAGATATGGCTAAACAACTCCACTTCGACGAAACCGCACGTCAGGCACTCCTGCGCGGCGTCACCAAACTCGCCAAGGCCGTCAAGGCCACGCTCGGCCCCGCCGGACGCAACGTCATCCTCGAGAAGAAATTCGGCTCCCCCACCATCACCAAGGACGGTGTCACCGTGGCCAAGGAAATCGAACTTCCTGATCCCTACGAAAACATGGGCGCCCAGCTCATCAAGGAAGTCTCCTCCAAGACCTCCGACATCGCCGGCGACGGCACCACGACCGCCACGGTCCTGGCCGAAGCCATCTATGCCGAGGGTCTCCGCAACGTGACCGCCGGTGCCAACCCGATCTCGCTCCAGCGCGGCATCATGAAGGCCACCGAGGCCATCGTCGCCAAGCTCAAGGAAATCTCCACCCCGGTGAAGGACAGCAAGGAAGTGGCCCAGGTCGCGACCGTGTCCGCCAACTGGGACGCCGGCATCGGCAACATCATCGCCGAAGCCATGGACAAAGTGGGCAAGGAAGGCACCATCACCGTCGAAGAGGCCAAGAGCATCGAAACGACCCTCGAAGTCGTGGAAGGCATGCAGTTCGACAAGGGCTACCTTTCCCCCTACTTCGTCACCAACCCTGAAACGATGGAAGCGAACCTCGAGTCCGCTTACATCCTCATACACGAGAAGAAGATCAGCAGCCTGAAAGACATGCTGCCCCTGCTCGAGAAGGTGGCCCGCTCCGGCAAGCCCCTGCTCATCATCGCGGAAGACGTGGAAGGCGAAGCCCTCGCCACCCTCGTGGTGAACAAGCTGCGCGGCACCCTCAACATCGTGGCCGTCAAGGCCCCGGGCTTCGGCGACCGCCGCAAGGCCATGCTCGAAGACATCGCCATCCTCACCGGCGGCCGCTGCATCACCGAAGACCTCGGCATCAAGCTTGAGAACATCGAGCTCGCCGACCTCGGCCAGGCCAAGCGCATCACCATCGGCAAGGAAAACACCGTCATCGTGGAAGGCGAAGGCAGCTCCGACGCCATCCAGGGCCGCGTGTCCCAGATCAAGCGCCAGATTGAGGAAACCACCTCCGACTACGACCGCGAGAAGCTCCAGGAGCGCCTCGCCAAGCTGGCCGGCGGC
>ERZ761609.460-NODE-460-length-47586-cov-46.850477_pt1 | contig 47586 bp, 44 predicted proteins | sample MGYA00511163_ERZ761609 | MGnify/ENA primary metagenome ERZ761609 (study PRJEB28899, sample SAMN02445070) | bioreactor sludge metagenome | biome: EBPR sludge | place: Australia: Brisbane, Thorneside Wastewater Treatment Plant | collected 2011-12-16 ... | reverse complement strand
GAGATTGGTCAGTGACTGGAGTTCAGACGTGTGCTCTTCCGATCTGGCCATGGCGACGCGCGGCGATCCGGCCGTAATTCCCGCGGAGACGATTCTGACTTTCACGCTGAGTGCGCCGGTCACCGTCACCGAGAAGCGCTAGACGCCAGGAATGAGCGCCGGACATCTCCGCAGCCTGCTGATCACCATTCCCGCGGCAATGGGGACGACGGCGGTGATGATCACCATCGCCGTCGTTTCGAGCGTATTCACGCGGTCGGCGCGCTGGCAGCAGTGGATGTACCGCAAGTGGGCGGCGATGGTGCTGGGTATTGTGGGCGCGCGGGTGCGGGTGAGCGGCGTGGAGCGGCTGGATCCGGCGGCGAACTATGTGGTGGTGTCGAACCATTTGAGCCTGATGGACACACCGGTGCTGCTGGGCGGTTTGCCGGTCCCGTTCAAGTTTCTGGCGAAGCGCGAACTGCTGAAGGTGCCCTTCATCGGCTGGTATCTGAGCCGCGCCGGGCATTTGACGGTGGACCGTGCGAGCATCCGTTCGTCGCTGACTTCAATGAACGAATGTGCGCGGCTGATCCGCGAGCGGCGGTTGTCGGTGCTGATCTTTCCGGAGGGGACGCGCGGGCTGGGCGAGTTGCAGCCGTTCAAGGACGGCGCGGCGTACCTGGCGATTCAGGCGGGTGTGCCGGTGGCGCCGGTGGCGATTCGGGGGACAGAACGGTTGCTGCCGGCCAAGTCATCCTACTTCCGTGCGGCGGATGTGGAACTGGTGATTGGCGACCCGGTGAGCGTCGAGGGGCTCACGCTGAAGGACCGCGGCGCGCTTACGGCTGATCTGGAGCGGCGGGTGCGGGCTCTGCTGCAGCCGCAGGGAGCCGGGACCGCTCAATGTGCTCAATCATCGCGCGTGTAAAGCCTTCGACGAAGGGGCGGCCGCCCGTCAACAGATTTTCGACTGTCATGATGTCGTCCTCGATGTCCGGCCAGGCGCCGTTGTTTTCGAGCGTACTCGTGACGGGCAGCCCGGGAATGGCGGTGGTGCGCGGGCGGATGCCGAGCGTAATGGTGATTGCCGCCGCGGCTTCGCCATAGAAGCCCACCGGCCGGAAAAAGGAGAGGCCGCCCCCGCCAGGGGTGGTCCGGCCATACATCAGCGCGCGGTTGGAATCCTGGAGCACGGCCGGGAAGGCGTCGCCGGACGACACAGAGAACTCGTCGATCAACACCAGCAGAGGGCCGGCGTAGCCGGGGACGGGCGTGAGCTCGAGCGACAGTCCGCAGGCGGGCAGCGGGCCGGTCCGGCCGCGGTACTCGTAGTAGGCGGTTTCGATGTCCTTGAGGAAGCCTTCGAGGAACGCCACGGTGACCGGATCGGCGCCGTTGAGGATTGCGTCCTCGACGTCCTGCCGGAAGAGTTGGACAATCTCCAGCGTGGGGCGGAACTCGTCGGCCAGGGTGCGGAAGGGAACGGGGATCAGGCGGCGCAGGATTTCGTTGGTCAGACAGACGCTGCCGCCGGGATTGCGCATGACGTCGATCACGAGGCCGTCCACGTTGTCGCGAAAGAAGGCGAGTTCGGTTTCGATCTGGCGGAGCATCGTGGTTTGGGCAAAGCTCGCGGTGGGAAAGGCCGGGATGCGCAGGTAGCCGATGGTGTATCCGCCGGATTCATAGTAGCCACTCAGCAGCAGACTGCCGGGAAGGGCGCCCTGCCGGACACGGAAGCTCTGGGGCAGTTGGTAGGCGGGCACGATTGAGCCGAAGCCGCGCACGCGCTTGAAGTGGGGCGGGGTGCGGTCGGCAAAGGCGGTGACGGCGCGGCGAGGGGCGGGTTCTGGCTCGGTGGCATCGGCCGCGGCGGCGGTGGATTGCGGGAAGGGGATAGGCCCGCTGACGGTGTAGGGCGTGCCGGAAACGGTCCACGGGATGTCGTAGGTTTCGAGCGCACCGCTGAGGCGCCGGCGCACCACGATGCGGGCGGTGGGGCCGATCATGGGCGCCGAGGGAATCGCCTCCTGGGCCCGGTAGAACAGGCGGTCGGCGGCCCAGCGCCGGGTGGCCCGCTCATCGGCAAAGGACTGCAGCTTGGCCACGCGGGCAATCCAATGCTCGACAGATTCGCCATCCACGGAGATCACTTCGTCGCCCACCTCGAACGGGTATTGGGAGGCGGGGAGGAGGGCGCGGGCAATCACTTCGATCAGCGGTTTGCCATCGTAGAGGTCCACGCCAATGGGAATGAAGGCGACGAAATCCGAGGGGAGCGAGAAGCCGGTGTGCAGGTCGCGCAGACTGGCCAGGTATTCCGAGCAGATCTCGAAGTATTGGAGATCGGACTGGGCGTTCTTGACGCGATCGAGCCAGGGACCGATGCGGAGGGCGTCCACGCCGAAGCGTTCGCGCTTCCATTCATAGGGGGCGTAGGCGCGCGAGACGAACGCGGCCAACTGTTCGAAATCGGCGCGCCGCTGCTCGGGCAAAAGTTGCGCAGCGGCGGGCGAAACCGCGGCGAACAGGACCAGCCAACCAGTCCAACGATGGATAAATGCCATGATTCCCTCCTTATCTGGCGGCCAGCATAGCAGGTTCCAGACAACGGCGTCCGTGCTGATAGAATAGTCGGTTACGCGTTCACGTTCCTGGAGGTTTTGTGAAGTTCTTCGCCCTGGCCCTGCGTTTCTGGAGCTACCTGTTCGCCCTGTTCATGGGCCTTTTCTGCGCCGGCATTGGCTTCATCCTACTGATATCGGGTACCCCCAATTACCGGTTCGACATGCTGCCCTGGTTCAAGGACAGCGCTTCAATCTGGGCGCTGCTGCTGCTGGGATTGTTTGGGGTGGTTTCCGCCGTGCTGGCGATCATGGGGCGGGCCAAGCCGCTGCTGGCGGTGTTTTGTCTGCTGGCCTTGGTTTTGATGGCATATGGCTATTTCCTGAGCCCGCGCTACCGGTTTGACGGAAGCAGCGAGGCTTGGGGCGCATTCTTCCTGACTCTGGGCGCGCTGGGGGCCGTGTTCGGCTCCTTGATGCAGTTTCAGAAGAAGCGGGCGTAGCCGGGCGTCAACCCCACAATTCGGTGACGGGCCGGTAGTCGATGCCCTGGTTGGTGGGCACAAGTTGGAAGCCCCGGCCGAGCGGGTCGTCATAGTAAGTCTTCGTCCAGTCGATGCCTAGGGCCTGATAGATGGTGGCTTCGATATCCTCGGTGCGGATCTCGCGGTCGAGCCCCCAGCCCGGTTCGACGATGTTGCCACCCACCTGATCCGTGGCGCCGATGGCGCGGCCGCCGCGGATGCCCGCGCCGGCGAGCAGGACGGACTGGGTGAGGAAATGGTCCCTGCCCGCCTGGCCGTTCAGCGGACCGACGGTGCGGCCGAACTCGCCCATGACGACGACCAGCGTTTCGTTCAGCAAACCGTCGCGGCGGAGGTCAGACAGCAGCGCGCCGAGGCCGGCGTCGAGTTGGCGGGACTGCGAATTGGGCGTGGTGGCGTTGAGCGCGGTCTGATAGATGTTCGAGTGGTTATCCCAACCGCCCATGGTGATCTGGACGAAGCGCGTGCCGAGGCCGGAGCGGAGCAGGTTGCGCGCGGTGAGGCAGGCGCGGGCGAAGCCGTTGGCGCCGCCGTAAGCGGCAAGCTCCTCGGCCGGGAAGCGGAAGGCGGCATCGACCTTGTCGTTGTACATCATCTTCCGGGCCGCGGCGCCAAACAGTTCGAGTTCCGCAGCGGCCGGCCCGCGCTCGCCGCTCTTGCCCGCTTCCAGGTCCATCAGCAGACCGGAGCGCCGGGTGAATGCTTCGGCGCCGGCTGGATTGGTGGTGTTGGCGAGGCCCGCGCCCGCGGGGGTGACATAGAACGGCGCATGGAGAGGGTCGAAGTAGCCCTGCCCGGGGCCGCTGGAAGCGTTGAGGGAGACAAAAGCCGGGAGCGTGCGGTCGTCCAGACCGCCGCCAAGTTCGCGCGAAACCACACTGCCAATATGCGGCGCGATCTTCGACAGGCCGGAGAGCGGATTGCGCCCGATCTGCACCCAGGTCTGCGCCAGTCCATGAACCAACGCCCAGGCGCGGACGGAGCGCATCAGAGCAATGTCGTTGATCTGTTCGGCCAACTGGGGCATCAGACCCCGGGGCCAGCGGAGGTCGCCATAACTCGTCGGCTCAAAGGCCGTCGGGGTCCAGGCGCCTTCCTTCAGATCAAAAGTGTCGGCATGGCTGATGCCACCGGCTAACAGCACGAAAACCACGTTGCGCGCCTGGCCGGAGGCCGTAACTGCGGCCCTCGCCGCGACGCGGGGGAGAAAGAACGAACCAGCCAGCGCCGCACCGGAATGACGGAAGAACACGCGCCGGTCCATGGCCGGCCGGCTCCAGAATTGAGTTCCGCGCGCTTTGCTCCAGTCCACTCCAAATCGGTTCTTCATCGTTCTCGTCTCCTCGAAAGTTCAATAGCTGAATACAAAATCGACGCGGTTGATCAGGGCCCAGGCCAGGTCCTCGACGGCCTGAGCGCGTGACGCCGCGCGGGCAAAACGCCCGGTAATCACGGTTCTCTCTTCCTCGGTGGGTGTGCGAGAGAGAAACGCCAGAAACATCTCTTCGATGGCCGCGGCGGCGTCGGGGTGGTCGCGCATCCGGCGGAGGAACGGGGATGCGCTGACGCGCACACGGTCGTTGACCATGGGGCTGTTCATCAGCTCGAGCATCATCAGAATCGAGCCGGATTGTTCGCGCTGGACCGTGTCGCGGTTGCCGCGCTGAAAGCTGTTCAGGAAATTGGTGAGAGCGGCGCTGGCGCGCGGTTCCAGCGGATCGGGCAGTTGCATGGCCCACTGGTAGCGCTGCGTGGAGCCGCCCACCTGGTAGCCGCCGCCGGGCACGGTGGTTTCGGTGGCGCGCAGAATGGCATCGTGAACCTCCTCGCCTTCCAGCCTGCGGGGGATCCGGCGGGCGAACAGTTCTGCTTTGGTGATGTCCCATTCGGCATCGTAGCGGGAACTGAGCTGGTAGGCGGAGGAATTGGCGATCAGCCGCAGGGTCTCGCGCAAGTTGAAATCGTTCTCGCGGACGGCGAGCGCCAGTTGCTCGAGCAATTGTGGGTGGGAAGCCTGGAAGTCCCAGCCCGGCGGCGGGGGCGTGGCCGGGTCGAGCCGATCGGGATCGAGGGCATCCACGGGTTCGGCCAGCGCGAGATTGAACATCGCCTTCCAGATCCGGTTCGCGTAGTTGCGGGCGAACATCGGGTCTTCAATCATGAAGCGCGCGAACGATTCCCGCCACGGGCCGCCCTGCGGCTCGCGGCCATCGCGGTACATCGGCGTGTAGCCGCGCGGGCCTCCCTGGATGACACGCGACGGGCGGTTGCCCGATGTGGTGTTAAGGTCATATTGGCCGGCCTGGCGGTCCGTCACCGTGAAGCTGTTCAGGTAGGGGTCGGCGGAATCGGCGGAGCGGTAGGCCGTCATCTGGGTGCGCGCGAAAAACGCGGCCATCCGCTGCGCCTCAGAGCGCTTGGCATAGGCGCCCCAAGCGCTGACGCTATCCAGATGCCGGCGGCCGTCGTGACACAGGAGGCAATCATAATGGCCGAGCCCGAGGAAGGTGCGGGCGCTCCGCTCGAGCATCATGTCGTAGGTATCCTGAGCCGGGCCCATCGGGGCGAAGCTGCGGACGATGAAGTTCACCCCCGGCGCCGTGACATCGTAGTTGTTGCCGGTGGTCGCCACGGTTTCCCAGGCGATATCGCGGAAGCTCTTGCCTCGGGCGATGGAATCGCGAATCCAGGTGTGCATAGCGTCCCGGCCCTGCGGTTGCTGGCTGCGATTGGCGGCGAAGCGCGTATTCTGTAGCAGGTCGCCGAGCCACATGGTCCACTTCTCAATGAAGCCTTGGCTTTCAAGGAGCCGGTCGATGACGCGCGCCCGCTTGTCCGGGCTGGTGTCCGCCAGGAACTCTCGGATGTCGGCCGGGGCGAGGGTGCGTCCCGTAAGGTCGAGCGTGACGCGCCGGAGAAACTCCTCGTCGCCGGCCAGTGCGGCTGGAGCGATACCCTCCGCCTGGAGCCGGTCGAAGATATGGTCGTCAATGAAGTTGGCACGGGGCGGAGCGGAGGCAACGTCCGAAGCCTGCCGGGCGCCTAGGGCGCGGGTGACCCGGAGCGCCTGTTCATAGGCTCCACGCCGGGCGCGCGCGGCGAGGAGTTCCGCAGTGGCCGGATCGTTCCGGAATGAGCAGTTCTCGCCAGATACCGTATCCCAGCTTTGCGCCGCGGCTGGGGTCCAACCACCCATCAGCAGCAATCCGAAAAGCAGTATCGTGCCAGAAGAGACCTGATTGAACATGAAACACCCAGTTTGCTGGATTATAACAGCTTCCAGAAACGCTTCCCCGGTTCTTCGCGTCCTCAAGAATGTCACCATGCGCCTGACCCTCCTGATTCTTCTCGCCGCCGCCGCGATTCAGCCCGCCGCCGCGCAATCCTTCCAGAAACACCACATCACCGTAGGGTTGGGCGCGGCAATACCGGGCAAGGAACTCAGCAATTACTACGACCCGTCAGTCACCTGGACTTTCGGCTACGGCTACCGCCCGATCCGCTACTTGCAGGCTGACATCGGGCTGGACACGGTGTATAACGCGGCGCGGGTGAACGAATTCCTGAACAATCCTCAGTTCGGCTTCGTGCGGATTCGCGATTTCGAGTTCATGATGCCTGTGGGCGGGCGGGTGGTGCTGCCGCTGGCGGATGGCAAGTTCAGTTTATACAGCGGGGGCGGAGCGGCCTACCTGCGTTACACCGAACGGCTGCGCCAGCCGAGCCAGTTTTTCAACATCACCTGCCCGGTGTGTCAGGCGCGCAGCGGCTGGGGTCATTATTTCCTGGTGGGCGGCGATGTGGCGCTGACGGGCGGCGGCGCGTTGCGGCTGGGGGTCACCTCGCGCGTCTATCAGGGCACCACCGATGGGGCGAGCGTGGGAGAAATCCCGGCGGTGAGGACACGGGACCGGTGGGTGAACACCTACGTCCACCTCTCTTTGAGCTTCTAAGCAGGGTGACTACTTGATCTCTTCGCTTTGTGCGTTGGCGACTTCTTCGCTCCATTCCTGCCGAACCACGAGGGTCTGGTCGGAATAGAACGTACGCCGGCCGCTGGAGCCGAAAGCCACAGGGACGGCAGTGACGGTGTAGCCCTCGGGGCTGGCCGCGACCGTGAACCGGTAGCCGGTCTTCTCGCCCAGCGCCAAGTCGCCAGGGATGAGGTCCGCCGCTCCCGGGCCTGCCGTGGCGCCCTCCGCCGGGCCCAGTTGCGCCAGACTCGTGGCGAACTTGCCGAACTGCGAGTAATACTGCGTTTGGGCCTGGTGGATCGTGGTGATTTGCCGGATGGCGGCCATCTCCTGTGAATGCATCCTCGCGTTGTTCAGCTTGGGGACCGCGATCGCCGCGATGATCAGAATGATCGCGATGACAATCAGCAGTTCGATCAGGGAAAACCCGCGTCGGCGCTGCCGCCTGTTCGTCAGAAACATGGACGCACTCCTTCTCTTCCGCATCTCATTCATCATTATCAGACGCTTTTCCCACCCCGGGCGTTGAGGAAACTTCAGGCCGCGCCTTGATCCTGGGCAAACAGCGGGATATTCTCGCGCGCCACGCGGCGTTTCCGGTATTCGAAGGAGGCGCCCACGAAGGCCTTGAACAGCGGATGCGGCGTCAGCGGTTTCGATTTGAACTCGGGGTGGAACTGGCAGCCCAGGAACCAGGGATGATCGGGCAGTTCGCAGATCTCGACGAATTTTTCGTCCTCGCTGCGCCCGGTGATGCGCAACCCCTTCTCGACCAGTTGCGGCTCGTAAGTCCGGTTGAATTCGTAGCGATGCCGGTGGCGTTCGCTAATCCGCTGCTCGCCGTAAGCGGCCCGTGCCTTGCTCCCCTCGGCCAGCAGACATTCGTAAGCCCCCAAGCGCATAGTGCCGCCGAGTTCTTCGACGCCCAGCAGGTCCCGCAATTTGTAAATGACCGGGTGGGGGGTGGCCGGCTCAAACTCGGTGGAATCCGCTCCGGGCAGCCCCGCCATGTTGCGGGCAAACTCGATCACGGCCGTCTGCATGCCCAGGCAGATCCCGAAATAGGGCACGCGGCTTTCCCGGGCGTAGCGGATCGCCTGCAACATGCCTTCCACGCCCCGCTTGCCGAAGCCGCCGGGCACCAGGATGCCGTCGTACTGCTCCAGTTCGCGCGCGCACCCTGGCCACTCCAGACCTTCGCTCTCGATCCAAGTCATCCGCACCTTGAGTCCATGGTGGATGCCCGCGTGGAGCAGCGCCTCTTTCAGGCTCTTGTAGGAATCCTCGTATTCGACATACTTGCCCACCAGTCCGATGTGGACCTCGTCCTCGGGGTTGCGCATGCGGTCGAGCATGGCGCGCCAGGCGGTCAGGTCGCGCTCGCCCGCGTTCTCGATCCGCAACTCGCGCAGCACGATTTCATCCACGCCCTGCTCGGCGAAAGTGATGGGAATCTGATAAACCGTATCCACGTCATACGCGCTGATCACCGCGTCGCGGTCCACGTCGCAGAACAGGGCGATCTTGTCGCGCTGGTCTTCGGGCAGCGGACGCTCCGAACGGCAGATGAGGATGTCGGGCTGAATGCCCATCGCCCGCAGTTCCTTTACGCTGTGCTGCGTGGGCTTGGTCTTCAGCTCCTGCGCCGCCGCGATCCAGGGTACCAGTGTGACGTGGACAAACAGCGTGCTGTGCCGCCCCAATTCATGCCGCAACTGCCGGATCGCCTCCGTGAACGGCTGCGACTCGATGTCGCCCACCGTGCCGCCGATCTCGCAGATCACCACATCCACCCCGTCCGCGACCTTCCGCGCGGCGGCCTTGATTTCGTTGGTGACGTGCGGAATCACCTGCACGGTCTTGCCCAGGTAATCACCGCGCCGCTCGCGCTGGATTATCCGCTCGTAGATGCGCCCGCTGGTCAGGTTATTGTTCTGGGAAAGATGCGCGTGGGTGAAGCGCTCGTAGTGGCCCAGGTCGAGGTCCGTCTCGGCGCCGTCGTCGGTTACGAACACCTCCCCGTGCTGAAATGGGCTCATTGTGCCCGGATCCACGTTCAAGTAGGGGTCGAACTTTTGCATGTTCACCCGCAGGCCCCGGCTCTCCAGCAGGCACCCGATCGACGCGGCGGCGATGCCCTTGCCCAGGGATGAAACCACGCCGCCAGTGACGAATATGTATTTAGCCATCGTTGCTTGTTGAACTCGAAGTCAGGGAAAAAAGCTCCGCCACCGCCGCCAGGTCTTCCGGTGTGTCCACGCCGATCGTATCGTACTCCGTCTCCGCCACCCGGATCGGAATCCCGTTTTCCAACGCCCGCAACTGTTCGAGGCGCTCCGCACTCTCCAGCGGGCCCACGGGCAGCGCGGAATAGCCAAGCAGCAGGCTCCGCCGGTAGACGTAGAGCCCGATGTGCTTCCACCACTCGCCGTCCGTTCCCCGGTCGAAGGGGATCGGATGGCGCGAGAAGTAGAGCGCGTCGCCGTTTCGCGCCGTCACCACCTTCACCACGTTCGGACTGGCTAATTCGGCAGGATTCGAAATTCGACGTTTCAATGTTGCCATCTCGCATCCGGGTTCGTCTAATAAGGCAAGGATGGCCGTGTCGATCGCGCCCGGATCGATCAACGGCTCATCTCCCTGGATATTTACAACGACGCCCGCCTCGGAGGAAGCAGCCACTTCGGCCACCCGGTCCGTGCCCGAAGCATGGTCGGAGCGGGTCATTCTAACCGGCGCCCCGAACGCCCTGGACGCCGTGGCGATCCGTTCATCGTCCGTGGCAACAACTACTTGGGTCAGATACCGCGAAAGGGTTGCCCGTTCCCAGACGTGTTGAATCATGGGCTTACCGGCAATCAGGGAGAGGGATTTTCCAGGGAAACGGGTTGAAGCGTATCGGGCGGGTATGACTCCCAGAATCGATGGGGGCACAATAGAGTCTAGCATAGTAGAAGGACATGAAATCCTCCGTCAGCATGCACCGGAAAAACCCTGGAACCCGCTTAGGACCCAAGCTGCTCGCGTTCCTGCTGGCCGGAGGTCTTCTCAGTCTTGGCGTGCTGTATGCGCAGGCTCCCCGGCCCAGTATCACGCCTCGCCCCAAGCCCGCCGCTGCCGATGCCGAAGCGGACCGCATTACCCCCAATCTGCGCATCGACACCAATCTAGTGCTCGTGCCGGTGACCGTCTCCACCCCCATGGGCCAGTTCGTCACCGGCATGGAGAAGGAGAATTTCCGCCTGTTCGAGGACAAGGTGGAGCAGGAAGTCTCCTACTTCGCCAGTTTCGACGCGCCGCTGTCCATCGGACTGGTCTTCGACGCCTCCGGGTCCATGGGCGCAAAGCTGACCAAGAGCCGCCAGGCGGCGGCCCAGTTCTTCAAGACCGCCAACCCGGAGGACGAGTTTTTCCTCATCCAATTCAACGACCGTCCGCAGATGGTGGTGGACTTTACCCGGGACACCGAAGAGATCATGACGCGGCTTACCTTCACGCAGGCAAAGGGACGCACTGCCTTGCTTGACGGCCTCTATCAGGCTCTTACCCATCTCCGCAAAGGCAGGAATCCGCGCAAGGCGATCCTCGTGATCTCCGACGGCGGCGACAATTCCAGCCGCTACACGGAGAGCGAAGTTCGCAGCCTGCTGAAAGAGGCCGACGCCCAGCTCTACGCCATCGGCATCTTCGAGCCCATCAGTGCCCGCGGCCGTACGGCCGAGGAACTCTCCGGCCCCGGCTTGCTGAACGACATGGCCGAGATGACCGGCGGCCGTCATTTCCCCGTCGAAAATATCAACGACCTGCCGGATATCGCCGCCCGCATTGGCATGGAACTCAGAAACCAGTACGTGCTCGGTTACATCTCAAAGAATCAGAACCGCGACGGCAAGTACCGCCGCGTGCAGGTAAGATTAAATCAGCCGAAAAGCCTGCCCCCCTTAAGGGCGCTGTACCGGCAAGGCTACTATGCACCGACTCAATAGATTCTGGGCCCTGCCCCTGCTAGCCGCTCTACTCATCACGCTTGGGCTTTGGGCGCAGAATCCCGCCCAGTTGCCGCCGCCACCGCCCGAACCGCCGACCGAGGGTGAACTGACCTTTTCCACCGGCACGCGCCTGGTGGTGCTCTATTGCGGCGTTTTCGACCGCCGCGGCCGCATGGTGACCGATCTCGAACGCTCCGCCTTCAAGGTCTTCGAGAACAACGTGGAGCAGAATATCCGCATTTTCCGCCAGGAAGATGTGCCGCTGTCGCTCGGCATCATCATCGACAATAGTGGCTCCATGCGCGGCAAGCGCAGCAGCGTGGAGAGCGCCGCGGTCCGGCTCGTGAAATCCTCCCGCCGCAATGACGAGGTCTTTGTCGTCAACTTCAACGATGAAGCGTTCCTCGATGTCCCCTTCACCTCCGACATCTCGAAGCTCGAGGAGGGCGTCGCCCGCATCGATTCCCGCGGCGGCACCGCGCTGCGCGATGCCGTTTCCATGTCGATTGACCATTTGGTCGCGGAGGGCAAGCGCGACAAGAAAGTGATTCTGCTCATTTCCGACGGCGCCGATACCGCCAGCGTCAGCGCCACCGAAGAGAAGATCGTGGAAAAGGCGCAGAAGAGCGGAGTGCTGGTTTATTCCATCGGTCTGCTTGCCGATGAGGACCGCCGGGAAGCCCGCCGCGCCAAGCGCTTCCTCGACCTGCTGACCAAAGCCTCCGGCGCCGCTGCTTACTACCCCGACTCGACCGATGAAGTGGAATCCGTGGCCGACCAGGTAGCCAACGACATCCGCAATCAGTACGTGATCGCCTACTCGCCCGACAACCAGGCCCTCGACGGCACCTACCGCCAGATTAAGGTCACAGCCGGCAACCGCTATAACGTCCGCACCCGCACCGGCTATTACGCCACCCCCGAAGACGCGCCGCGCCGCCGCCGCCCGGCCGGGGACGATTGATCGCATGCTCCTGTTCCTCTGGCGCGCCTCCCGCGGCCACCGCATTGTCCCGTGGCGCTCGCCCTATCTGCGCTGGCGCATCGAAACCTACTGGGGCATTCCGGCCGAGGAGATAACGCCGGTCCAATTCTGGCGCTTTGTCTGGCATCACCGCCGCGAGCTGTTCCGCTTCCTCCGCTGGGCCGACCGCATGGCGCACGGCTGAACCCTCCTTCCCAAGCTGATAAGCTCACGGGCATGAGAGCCATTCGCCTTCTTCCTCTTCTGTGTGCCCTCTCCTCGCTTCTGCCCGCCCAGTGGGTCCGCCACCACCGCCCCACGCCCAAAGCCGGCGAGTTCTTTGTCCTCAAGGCCGACCTGCATATGCACACCGTCTTCTCGGACGGCCTCGTCTGGCCCACCGTCCGCGTTCAGGAGGCTTGGCGGGAGGATCTCGATGTCATGTCGATCACCGATCATGACGACTACCGCCCTCACGAAAAGGACGTCTCCACCAACCTCGCCCGCCCCTATGAAATCGCCCGACCTCTGGCCGAGGGCCTCGGCATCCTCATCGTGCCCGGCGTGGAAATCACCAAGGGTGACATCCACTTCAACGCCCTCTTCATTCAGGACCACAACGCTTTCCGTGGTAAGGAACTCCAATCCGCGCTCGCTGAGGCCCGCCGCCAGGGTGCGTGGTCGTTCTGGAATCACCCTGGTTGGCGCGGCCGGGCACAATGGTGGCCGCCGATCGCTACCGCCTATTCCGACAAGCTCTTTCAGGGCATCGAAATCGTCAACGGCCCCTCCTACTATGACGAAGCCCACCCCTGGATCGGCCAGTACGACCTCGCCGTCATCGCCAACTCCGACATCCATGGCCCCTCCATTGCCGTCGGGGAGCGGTCGCTCACGCTACTGCTGGCCCGCGAACGCACGCTCGTCGGCGTCCGGGAAGCCCTGGACGCCCACCGCACCATCGCTTGGCAGGGCAAGCGCCTGATCGGCACGCCCGCCAACCTGACCACGCTCGTGCAGGCCTACCTTCAGACGCCCGCGCGAGTACAAACTCCCGCCGGCGCGCGCACCGCGGCGCTCACCTTCCGCAACGATTCGGCCCTTCACTTCGACCTCAAGCCCCTCGAGACGCCCGCGTGGCTGGACGCCGCTTCCATCCACGTTCCGCCGCAATCCACCGCCGTTCTGCAACTCCGCCTGAAGCCCGAAGCGCCCAAGACCGCCCAGAAAGTCACGCTTCGGTTCGAGGTCTCCAACAGCCTCGCCGGACCGGGGCAGCCGCTCGATCTACCCGTGGCATTTGAACTCGTCCCCTGAAAAAGAACCGGCGCACCGCGCAAACCGCCGCGGTGCGCCGTTCTATTTCCTCAGCTTAGAATTCCAGACGCAGCGCCAACTGCCCTTGCCGCGGCGTGTTCGCCTGCGCGCTGATCCGGCCGAACTGAAGGTTGTTTACGTTCGAGTTTGGCGCCGCGAACACCGTCCGGTTGAAGACATTGAAAAACTCCGCCCGGAACGTCAGTAGCACCTGTTCGGTGAGCATTGTCCGCTTGATCAGCCCCAGGCTTTCGTTAAAAAAGCCCGGCGCCCGGAGGTCGCTGTACGCCCGAGCCGACGTCCCGAAAGTGAAGGCCGCCGGCGAAGTAAACGCCGCGCGGTTGATCCAGAAATCCACCGCCGGATCGGCGAAGCTGGCCTTCTTGTCCGCGCTGGAGACCACGTTTGGCCGCAGCGTGTTGTTAAACAGCGGCAGCGTGTTGTTGGCCGTCAGCGCGATGGGTCGCCCGGCCTGATACTGGTGAATTCCACTGAATGTCCAGCCGCCAAGCCAACGGTTTTGTTTGAAAACCGGAAGCTCATACAGGTAGCTGATCGCCGCCACGTGCGGAATGTCGTTAGTCGAAATCGCCTTCTCCAGCGCCCGGTTGTAGAAGGTCTGCCCGGCGGGGCCGCCGCCGGCCATGATGTCGCCGTCCGAGATCGTCTTGGCCCAGGTGTAGCTGCCCAGCATCGTCAGCCCGCCCCGCATGCGCTTTTCCGCCTTCAATTGGAAGGCATGATAGGTGGAATTGCCATTCGGATTCGACCGGTTCTCGATGTTCAGGAACTGCGGATAGGGCCGCAAGGATTGCGCCACCGATCCCGTGAAACCAGGATACGGCTGCCCGAATCCAGCCGCGGTTGCCGCCGCCGAGCCGACCGTCTGCGTCAGCAATCCGCCCAAGTTCAACAACGCTGGGTCCACCTGATTGATGTTCTGGAAGAGACCAGTTCCCATCCGGGTGCCCTTCACGCCGACATAGGACGCATCGAGAATCGTTTTGCCCCAGAATTCATGCTGAATACCAAAGCTGAAATTCTGGAAGTACGGCGCACGGCCGTCGCCTGCACCGATGAAGTTGACATTCGACCTGTTCTGCACCGTGGGATCGATAAACGGCGGCCTCGGGTAATCGGTGGGGAAGCCGCTGTCCCAGCGGACCGCCGGCGTGATGCCCGCATCCTGGGACTGATAGGCAGGCGCGGCGTTGAACCCGAAGATGTAGCCCTGGCTCGAGCGCAGCCCCGAGGTCGCGTTGCCCGCTGCGAAATACAAGCCATAACCGCCGCGCAGCACCGTGTTCTGCGCCAGCGCGTAAGCAAATCCGAACCTTGGCCCGAGGTTCTTGTAGTCGGTATTGGCGAAGCTCGTCCGCGAATTATCCCTGCCGGGACCTTCACCCAGGAACGCCACCGCTCCCGGACGATTTCCCGCGCCCGGATTCGGCAGCACCGGATCGAAGCCCGAGAAGTTGCCATATTTCTCTGTCCGCGGGAAGAAGATGTCATACCGCAATCCAATATTCAGGGACAGTTTGCGCGACACTCGCCAGTCATCCTGGACGAAGAACGCCGCATACCGGTAGCGGTTGGCCGGCACCACGAACAGAAAGTTTGCCTGCGCGCTATTGGCGTCGCCCAGCAGATAGCTGGCGAAGGCATGGCCCGTGTTCGCCCGCGAGGTGGGCAGCGCGGTCTCCAGGTTGTTGAACCGGAAGATCCCTTGCTGGTCGAACGGGTCCGCCCCATTCGTCTGCATCCACCGCGCGTCGAATCCGAACTTGAGCGAATGCTTGCCCCGGATCATCGACAACGTATTGGCCATCTGAAAGGCGTTGTTCACCTGCTCGCCCACGTTCTTGGTTTCATCGGCCCAATTGCTCAAGCCATCGGTGAACGTCACCCGCGGAAACACGTTGCCCGCACCGGTATTGATCCCTGTCAGGCCAATCCGGTTCGGCCAGTCCTGGTCTGCCGTGATCCTGCGGAAACGCTCCGGTTCGCGCGTGAACCCGGCGCGAAAGTTGTTGATCATCGTCGGCGTGATCACCGAATCGTGGTTCAGCCGGATCCACAGCCCCGGCCGCTCCGTGGTCCGTGAAGGTGACAGCGCCCCGGCGATCTGCTCCGGCGCCGTATCCACCTGGGAGTTCTGGTAGATGTAAATATTGAACCGCTGCTTGTCCGAGAAATTGTGATCGAACTTGACGTTGTATTGGTCGCGGTCAAATGTCCGCGCCCCGACGGCCTGGTAATTCAGCGTCAGATTCGGATTCGATACCCCCGGAATGAATTGCAGGGAATTCGCCGAAACCCGCGAAAAACGGTTCACCGGAATCCGGTTCTGCGGGAACGGATCGCGGATGAAGTTTCCTGCTCCGTCCTGCCTCGTGGTGGTGGGATCGTAGATCAGGCGATTCACGCCACCGAAGTCGCCCGCGCGCATTCCCGCCGTCGGCAGTGTCAGCAGTTGGTTCAACTCGCCCTGCCGGAACCGGAAACCCGACCACACAAAGTGGAAAAACGTCCGGTTCGTTCCGTTGTAAATCTTGGGCAGGACCACCGGCCCACCCAGAAATGCGCCATATTCATTCTGCCGGTTAACTGCGCGCGTCTGCGCGAAAAAGCCCCGCGCGTCGAATTGGTCGTTCCGCAGATAATTAAACGCGCCGCCGTGCAACTGGTTGGTGCCGGACTTGGTGGTATAGACCTCGAAACCGCCGCCCGTGCGCCCATATTCCGCGCTGAAATTCGCGGAGACCAACTTGAATTCGTTGATCGCCTCCACGCTCGGATAGGTGAACAGCAAGCCGCCGCTTTCGGGGCTCACGCTGCCGATACCGTCCAGCAGAATCTCCTTCGACCGGCTCTGCGATCCATTGATCTGAGTGTTGCTGGTGTCGCCCGTCACCCCCGGCGCCAGAAAGACAAACGCCCCCGGGTGCCGCATGTTGCCCGACACCGCCAGGGGCAGATCCACCACCTGGTCGCGGCTCACCGTCGTGCCCAGGTCCGAAGTTGCCGTCTCCACCGCTGGCGCGTCCGCCACCACCTCGATCGTCTGCTCCACCTCGCCCAGCTGCAGCGTGATATTCAGGTTCACCGTCTGTAGCACGGTTATCGTGATGCCGCGCTGGGTGGTGCGCCGGAAGCCCGCCGCCTGCACTGTAATCTCGTAACCGCCGGAAGGGAGTTGCGGAATCACATACGTGCCCGTGTCGTTCGACGCCGTCTGGTAACGCACCTGCGTCGCCGTATTCACCGCCGACACCTGCGCGTTGGGCACCGCCGCGCCCGTGCCGTCCAGAATCTGCCCGGTAATTGTTCCTCTGTCTGATTGGGCGCCCGCGATGAACACGGACACGAATAGTGCGAATAAGACCCGATAAGTCATCTTGATTCTGGGATAGCACCTTCCCTGGACAGGCGTCAATGCACTGTCCCTTCGCCGTCCGGCCTCAGAAATGCATCCCTCCGCCACAAATCAGCACTTCGCCCGTGACATAATCCGACAGCGGCGAGCAGAAAAACAGCACCGCCCCCGCCGCCTCCTCCACCGTCCCGGGGCGCCCGAGCGGACACACATTCTTCACCACTTCCATCACCTGAGGCTGGATGCCCGCCGCGATTTTCCGCCCCTTCACCTCGATGAACGCGCCCTCGGGGCCCATCACCTGCGTGAGCCGTGTCTCGATAATGCCAAAGCCCACCGCGTTCACGTTCACGTTGTACCGGCCCCACTCCTTCGCCATCGTTTTCGTCAGCCCGATCACCGCCGCCTTGCCCGAGGAATACCCGGCCTGGCCGGCGTTGCCATCAGTGCCCGCGATCGAAGTGATGTTCACCACCTTGCGCATCACACGGCGGCCCTCACCTTTTTCGCGCTTGGCCGTCTCGCGCAGCCACCCCGAATACGCCCGCAGCACCCGGAACGGCGCCGCCGCGTGGATGTCCAGCATGGCCTGAAACTGCTCGTCGCTCATCTTCTGGATCACGTTGTCCCAGGTGTAGCCGGCGTTGTTCACTACGATGTCCAACGCCCCAAAGCGCTCGATCGTAGCATCCACCAGGCGCTGCGGAAAGGCCGGGTCCGTCAGATCCCCGGCCAGCGATTCAGCCGGATCGAGTAGTTCGGCGTCCAGGTCATTCCTCATGACGCGCGCGCCCGCCTGCTTCAGCGCCTCAGCGATGGCGCGGCCAATTCCTCGCCCCGCGCCGGTCACCAGCGCAACCTTGCCGTCTAGTGTGAAGGACATGGAGTCAGCACCTCCGCCAGCGCCGCCAGCGCCGTGGCGCAGTCCTCGCGGCTTACGTCGTAATGGGTCACCGCGCGCAGGGCCGTGCTGGAAATCGGATTGATCAGCACCCCGCGCTCCTTCAGCGCTGCGCTGAGCCCCGCCGGCTCCGGCGCCTCGAACACCACGATGTTCGTCGCCGGCTCCGGGTTCGCCACGCGCACGCCCGGCAGCACGGCCAGCCCCTCGGCCAGAAATCGCGCATTGGCATGGTCCTCGGCCAGCCTCGCCGTCATGTGCTCGATGGCGATCAGCCCCGCGGCAGCCAGCACGCCCGCCTGTCGCATCCCGCCGCCCAGCCGCTTGCGGTAGAGCCTTCCTTCGTCGATCAGCGCCGCCGGCCCCGCGAGCATCGAACCGACCGGCGCGCCGAGTCCTTTCGACAGGCACACCATCACGGTGTCCGCCTTGGCGCACAATTCGCTGGCCGGCCGGCCCAGCGCCGCGGCGGCGTTGAACAGCCGAGCGCCATCCAGGTGGACCCCCAGCCCGTGCTCGTGCGCACGGTCGCAGACTTCGTCCAACACCGCCTGGGGGTACACGGTCCCGCCCGCCATGTTGTGGGTGTTCTCCAGTTCGATGCAGCCCGTCGCCGCCCAATGTGGTCCGCGCGGACGCACGTGCCGCTCGATGTCGCTCCAATTGAGTATGCCGTCGGCGGCGGACACTGGCCGCACCAGGCAGCCCGCGAACCACGCCGCCATCGAGAGTTCATAGTTCAGCAAATGGCCCCGCGCCTCGGCCACCACCTCCTGCCCATGCCGGGTCAGTAGCTTAATGCCGATTGTGTTGCCCATCGTCCCAGTGGGCACGAACAGCGCGACCTCTTTGCCCAGGATCGCGGCCGCTCGCACCTCGAGCCGGTTCACGGTTGGGTCTTCCTGATAGACGTCGTCGCCCACCTCGGCCTCAAACATGGCTTGGCGCATGGCGGCCGTGGGCCGCGTGACGGTGTCGCTGCGAAGATCTATGACGGGCATGGCGTGATGAACTGCTCGAAAACTTCATTGGACAACAGAATCCCGCGTGCCGTCAGCTGCAATCTTCCTTCGCACTCCGCGAGCAACCCGTCGGCAAGAAACCGCTCTAACGCCTCGCCGTACCTCCGCCAGTCCTCTTCATCGGCCGCCACCCCCTCGGCCAGCCGCAACCCCACGAACCATTTCTCCTCATGCGCCACCGCCCGGCTCTCCTCAACGCGCGCCGCCAGGCCCTTGCGCCAGCGCTCCACATAGCTCGCCGCCGTCTCTTCGTTCTGCCAGCGCCGCTGCCCGTCGAAAGAATGTGCATCCGCGCCGAAGCCGAAATAGGGCTCACGGCGCCAGTACTTCAGATTGTGGATCGACTCCCAACCCGGCCGCGCGAAGTTCGAAATCTCATACCGCGCCAGCCCCAACTCCGCCACCGCCTGTTCATAGAACTCGACAATCTCCCTCTCGCCTGGCACATCCGCCGCCCCGTAGCGCACCCCGCCCAGCAGCATCTCGCGACCCAGGCGCGAATCCTCATCCACCTCCAGCATGTACACCGACACATGCGGCACATCCAGCCGCCGCACCCACGCGAGCGACTCGCTCCACCCCGCGCGAGTCTGCCCCGGAAGACCGGCAATCAGATCCACCGAAATGTCGTCGATGCCCGTCTCGCGCAACAGCGCCACATCGGCTTCCACGGTCGCCGCCGTATGCCGCCGCCCCGTCCGCCTCAGTTCTTTGTCGATGAAGGATTGCACGCCCAGCGATACGCGGTTTAGCCCCGCCTCGCGCCAGGCCGCCACCCCCTCCCGCGTGAAAGAACCCGGCGCGGCTTCAATCGTCGCCTCCCGCCAAGGGCGCCCCGGCAGCAGCGCCAGGAGCCCGGCCAGCCGCACTGGCTCCATTCCGCTCGGCGTGCCGCCCCCCAGGTACACGGTCTCCGGCGTCCACGGCCACACCACCGCCTCGATCTCCGCGCTCAGAGCCTGCAGATACTCGGCCTCCAGTTCGCGAGGCAGCACACCCGAGGCGAAATTGCAGTATGTGCACTTCTGCGCGCAGAACGGCCACGAAATGTAGATGCCCGCCACTTACAACGTAAATTCGGGAATATGTTTGCGGATCGCCCCGGCCATCAACTCTTCCAACGACTCGCCCGTCGCCGGCAGCACAAAAGCCCCGCGCTCCGCCATCCAGTCCAGCTTGAAGCTCTGCACGTGCGCGGACACCCAGATTTGCCGCACCGGCGAATTGGGGCTCACCACAAACCGGTCCGGCGGATCCTCGAAGTCCACCCGCAGCGCCCCAGCGTTCATCTCCACGTCAAAATCGTAATCGTCGGCCGCTTCCGCCAGCTTGCCGTATAAGGATTGGAGCGCCTCGTCGGCGCGCCGATGAAATTCCGGTTCTTCCATGCCTGTTGCTCAGTCTAATAGATGGCGCGTCCGCCCGCGGCGATGCGTCTGCTAACCTCAATGGAAGGACCCGGGGCCGATCTTTACCGCATGAAGAGTCTTTGTCTCCCGCACACGGAACTGCCCGGCACGTCTCCGCTCTTTTCCGACTACCTCTACCGCTTTCCCCGCACCGCCCGGTTCTACGCCCACGACCCGCATGACCCGCAGGCCCTTCGCGCCGCCGCCAACCAGGTCCAGTTGCCTGACGGCCGCCGCCAACGCCTCGTCGCCGCCCTCCGCGCCATCAACGGCGAATCAGCTTCGCTCGACCATCTTGAACTCCCCGACACCGTCGCCGTCGTTACCGGCCAGCAGGTCGGCCTCTTCTCCGGCCCCGCCTACACCATATACAAGGCCCTTTCGGCCGCCAAACTCGCCCGCCAGTTGACCGAGGACGGCATCCGCGCCGTGCCCGTCTTCTGGCTCGCCACCGAAGACCACGATTTCGCCGAAATCGACCACTGCCACGTTTTTGACAGCCGCATGCGTCCGCTCCGTCTCCAGATGCGCGCGCGCGGCGCCAGCGCCCAACCCGTCGGCGGCATGGAACTCACCGAAATCCCGCTCGCCGCGCTCCAGTCGGCGCTCAAGGGCCTGCTCTATGCCGACGAGGTGATCGAACTCGTCGAAGCCACCTACCGTCCCGGCCGGACGCTCGGCGAAGCCTTCCGCGATCTCCTGCAGCGCCTGCTGGCCGGCTCCGGCATCGTCTTTCTCGACCCGCTCCATCCCGAAATCCGCGCCCTCGCCGCGCCGTTTCTCGCCCAGGCTCTCGACCACGCCACCGATCTCTCCGCACTCGTCTTTGCCCGCAACCGGGAACTCAAGGAAGCCGGCTACCACCAGCAGGTCCTCTTCGAGCCGCACACTTCCTTCTTCTTCAAACTCGAAGCCGGCCGCCGCCTCCACCTCCGCCGCAATGGATCGGACTACTTCCACGAGGCCCGCCGCATCCCGGCCGGCGAACTCGCCGCCGACCCCGCCGCCCTCTCCCCCAATGCCCTGCTGCGCCCCGTCATGCAGGATTACCTCCTGCCCACCGTCGCCTACATCGGCGGGCCGGCCGAACTCGCCTACCTCGCCCAGTCGCAGGTCCTGTATGAGAATCTGCTCGGCCGCATGCCCGTTGCCGTGCCTCGGTCCGGCTTCACTCTGATCGACACCCGCGCCCGGAATCTGATGGACCGCCACATGGTCACTCTGCCCGGCTGTTTCCATGGCCTAGATCCGCTGAAAGAGCGTATCTCCGCCGGGCTGATTCCCGATTCCCTCCAGGTCACCTTCGACCAGGCTCAGTCCGAAATCCGCGCCGTCCTCGACCGCCTCCAGCGCGAACTTGACCAGTTCGATCCCACGCTCGGCGCCGCCATGGCGAAAAGCAAGGCGAAGGTGCTCTACCAAGTCGAAAAGAACCGCCGTAAGGCCGCCCGTGAAGCCCTGCGCCGCGACTCGCTCGTCAGCGACAGCGCCGAATACCTCAGCCACCTCGTCTTCCCCGAACGCGTCCTCCAGGAGCGTTTCTATTCCATCCTCCCCTTCCTTGCTCAGCACGGCGCCCGCTTGCTTGATCTGCTTGAAGAGCACACCCACCGCGGCTGCCCCGACCACGTCCTGCTGACCGTGTAGCATTGACGGTAAGGCGCCGCCCGGCACGCCGCGGCGTCAGGAGTCATACCCATGAAGCAAAACACTGTCAAACAGGCGCTCCGCGACGGCCACGTCCAGCTCGGCACCGGCTATCAGCAACTCCGCTCGCAGGATGTCATCCGCGCCCTCGCCGCCGCCGGCTTCGACTGGGCGTTCATCGACACCGAACACGGCGGCTTCGGCATCTCCGAAGTGCAGGATCTTTGCCGCATGGCCGTCAAGGTCGGCCTCGCGCCCATCATCCGCGTCCCCGAACTGCTCTACAGCCTCGTCGCCCGTGCTCTCGATTGCGGCGGCGAAGGCGTCATCTTCCCGCGCGTCGAATCCCCCGAACTTCTCGCCCAAGCTGTCTCCTGGACGAAGTTCCCGCCCGAAGGCCAGCGTGGCTGCGGCCTCACTCCGCTCCACATCGACTTCGAACCCGCCTCGATCGCCCAGATCATGGAACACGCGAACCGCGAATCCCTCGTCGTTCTCCAGATCGAAACCGTACGCGCGCTCGAAGCCCGCGATGAACTGCTCAGCGTCCCTCACATCGACGCCGTCATGGTGGGTCCCGTGGATCTTTCCATCTCCCTCGGCGTGCCCGGCGAATTCGAACACCCCAAAATGCTCGATGCCGTCGAGAAGATCTTCGCCAGTTGCGTCGCCCATGGCGTCGCCCCCGGCGCGCAAGCCCGCAACGCCGCTTTGGCCAAACGCTGGAAGGACATGGGCGCGCTCTTCCTCGGCTGCTCCAGCGAAATCCAGATGCTCTACGAAAAAGCTCGCGAGAATGCCGCCGCGCTCAAGCCTTAGGCGCTGGCTGGCCCCGCCCCGGCCCTACATTCTCAACCCGCGCGAACACGCCGTGAACGCTCCGCTCGGCCGCTGGAACCTCTATATCGGCGGCGCGCGCCAGCACGTGCCCGGCTACGTCAACCTCGACCTGTTCGCCCTGCCCGGCGTCGATGTTCAGGCCGACGCCCACTTGCTCCCCTTCGCCGCCAATCAGTTCACTCGCGTCGAATGTGACGCCGTGCTGGAACACGTCCGCGACCCCGCCCAGGTCGTCCGCGAAATCGAGCGCGTCCTCGCCCCCGGCGGCTGGACCCATCTCGTCACCCCCTTCTGCCACCCCTTCCACGAATACCCGAAGGACTATCGCCGTTTCACCCCCGATGGCCTCCGCGAACTCGCCGGCTCGCTCGAAGTGATCGACACCGGCTGGCGCACCGGCCCCGCCGCCACCATGCTCGTCTTCACCCTCGAGTTTGTCAAGCTCCTGCTGCCCTGGCGCTGGTGGCGCGCGTTCGCCCATGGCACGCTCGGCTGGCTGCTCTGGCCGCTGCGGTATCTCGATCTGTGGCTCCTCGGCCGCCCCTACGCCGAACGCCTCGGCAACCACTGCTACATCTGGCTGCGCAAACCCGGCGGCTAACCCGCCAGCCCCGGCACTCCGCCCAGCGTCCCCGCCGCCCGCACCGACCGCACAATCGCCTCCGCCACCGCCTCGGCCGCCAATACGCCCAGCAGGTTCAGCGGCGCCTGCGCCTCGCCACACGACAACGCGATCGCCAGATCGCCGTCCATGCTTGTGTGCACCGGCCGGATCGCCCGCACAAATCCGTGGTGCGCCAGTTGCGCCAGCCTCGTCGCCTCCACCTTCGTTAGCCGCGCGTTCGTCGCCACCACAGCCAGCGTCGTGTTGGACCGCCCCACCTCTTCCTTCACCGCCCGCGTCTTCATCAATTCCACCGTGTTGACAAACTCGCGCCCGTCCACCGTGCGACGCGCGCCCGCCACAATCTGCCCTGTCGCCGGGTCCAGCACATCGCCAAACGGATTCACGGCCACAATCGCGCCCACCTTCACCGGCCCCGCTGCCACCACGCTTGTCCCGATGCCCGCCTTCATCGCCTGCTTCAGCCCCAGCATCTTCCCGCACGTGGCCCCCGTGCCTGCGCCGACGTTGCCCTCAGCCACTTCGCCCGCCGTTGCGGCCTCGCACGCCGCCTCGCCCATCTCGCGCGTAGGCCTCACCGCGGCGGACCCGATCCCCAGGTCATACAGAATCGCCGCCGGCACGATCGGCACCATCGCCGCCCCGGTCCTGAACCCGATGCCCCGCCGCTCCAGCCACCGTCGCGCCCCGCTCGCCGCCTCCAGCCCGAAGGCGCTCCCCCCGCTCAGCATCACCGCGTGGACGTGCGGCGTGATGTGAGACGGGCTCATCACGTCCAGTTCCTCGCTCCCCGTGGCCCCGCCCCGGATGTCCACCCCGGCCACCGCCCCGCGCTCACATAGCACCACCGTGCAACCCGTGATCGCCTTCAAGTCCGTGGCATGCCCCACCCGGATGCCTTCGATTGCCGTGATTCCCTGCATCTGCCCCATTGTTTCACTTGTCGCCGCTGCCGGGCAGTCCGGCGCCGGTATGGTAGCATCGGGGTCTAGGGGTCCCATCCTTTTGCTCGAGATCCTTAAGGCTCCCGTCTTCACTTTTCAGGAGTTCATCGTCCTGGCTGGCCGCACGATCCGCGGCGTCTTCCGCAAGCCTTACTACTGGGACGACCTGTTCGTGCAGATGGACCTCATCGGTATCGGCAGCCTCCCCGTGGTGCTGTTGACGGGCTTCTTCTCCGGCGCCGTCATGGCCCTGCAAATGTCCCGAGCCCTGCAGACCTACGGCGCCACCAGCCAGGTCGGCCAGATTGTCGCCATCACGCTGGTCCGTGAAATGGGCCCCGTCCTCACCGCCCTCATGGTTGCCGGCCGCAACGCCTCCGGCATGGCCTCCGAACTCGGCTCGATGAAAGTGACCGAACAGATCGATGCCATGCGCGCCCTCGGCACCGACCCCGTGATGAAACTCGTCAAACCGCGCGTCATTGCCACCGGCGTCGTCCTGCCGTTGCTCACCATCCTGGCCGACTTCGTCGGCATCGTCGGCGGGTGGCTCGTCGCCTGCGTTCTGCTCAGCCTTACCACCTCCGCCCAATACTGGAGCAACTCCTGGCGCGCCCTCGAATACAACGACATCGCGCAGGGCCTGCTGAAACCTTTTGTCTTCGCGCTCGTTCTCAGTCTTGTGGGCTGTTACTACGGAATGCGCACCACTGGCGGCACCCAGGGCGTCGGCCGCTCCACCACCCAGGCCGTCGTCGTGGCCTCCGTCTGGGTCGTTGTGCTGACCTTCATCATCGGCCGCATCTTCGTCTCCATGTGATCTGCCCATGAACGACGCGTCCGCCCCGGTGGTGCTTGCCTTCGAGAACGTTTCGGTCCGCTTCGGCGACGACGAAGTGCTCCGCAACGTCTCCTTCGCCCTCCAGCGCGGCGAATCCATGGTCGTGCTCGGCGCCGCCGGCAGCGGCAAAACCGTTCTGCTCAAGTGCGCCCTCGGCCTGCTCCCCATCACCTCGGGCCGCATCCTCCTTTTCGGGGAAGACGTCAGCCGCCTCGACGAACAGGATTGGTACGAACGCCGCAGCCATGTCGGCGTCCTGTTCCAGGAAGGTGGCCTCTTCGATTCGCTCACCATCGAAGAGAATGTCGCCTACCCGCTGCGCAACCAGCCCCGCCTCGCCTGCCCCGAGGACGAACTCATGCGCCGCGTCGAGGAATCCCTCAACTTCGTCGAACTCGGCCACACTCTCGACAAATTCCCCAGCGAACTCAGCGGCGGCATGCGGCGCCGCGTCGGCATCGCCCGCGCCATCGTCACCCAGCCCGACCTGCTCCTCTACGACTCCCCCACCGCCGGCCTCGACCCCATCACCGCCAACACCATCATTGCCCTCGTCATCAAAGGCCGCGACGTCCGCCACGCCACCACTTTCATGGTCACCCACCGCTACCAGGACGGCCAGATGCTCTCCGGCTACCGCCACGACCCTGCCTCCGGCCTCCTCGTCCCCGTCAACGGCGCCCGCCACACCGCCCGCACCCATTACCTGGTCCTCCGCGACGGCGCCGCCGTTTTCGATGGCTCCCAGGAGGAACTCGAAGCCTCCGCGGATCCCTACGTCCGCCGCTTCGTCCGCCGCGAGGAGTCCGCCTGAAGGTTATGGCAAGCTAGGAGGAAGCCAATCGCATGCCCCGCACAGCCAAAGTCGCATGGAGCCAGCTCAAAGTCGGGATTATGGCGCTGCTCGCCCTCGCCGTCCTCTTCGTCCTGATCTTCCTGCTGACCGGCGCCGACAATCCCTTCTCCGATAAGGCTGTCCTCTACACCTACATGCGCGACTCCGCCGCCATGACCGTCGGATCCGGCGTGCGCCTCAACGGCATCCTCATCGGCAAAGTCACCGACATCCGCCTCACCAACGACTCCGACCTCGACCGCAGCATCCGCATGACCCTCCAGGTCGAGCGCGAGCACCTGGGCAACATCCCCGTCGATTCCGAACTCGGCTTCAGCGCCGAAAGCGTTCTCGGCGCCAAGTTCCTCAACATCCGCCGCGGCGAATCCTCCGAATACTTGAAGGACGGCGGCGAAATCAAGGCCCGCGATGACCGCGACTTCCTCGAAATCGTCCAGAGCGCCATGCCGCTGCTCGAATCCGTCCAGTCCATCCTCAACCGCCTCGACAAAATCGTCGCCATCGTCGAACGCGGCGAAGGCTCCATCGGCAAACTCATCGTCAACGAGGAAGTGTACAACCGCGTCAACACCATGCTCGGCGATATGCAGAAGGTCACCCGCTCACTCACCACCCAGGAAGGCACCATCGGCCGCCTCCTCTACGACGACGCCCTCTACGACGATATCCGCCAGACTCTCGCCCGTCTCGACGCCGTCGCCGCCGGTCTCCAGCGCGGCGAAGGCACCGCCGGCAAGCTACTCAAGGACCCCGCCCTCTACGACGAACTCCGCAACGCCTCCGCCGAGATCCGCACCCTCATGGCCGACCTCAACGCCGGCAAAGGCACTGCCGGCAAACTGCTCAAAGACCCCGAAATGCACGACCGCCTCGTCGGCACTCTCGACCGCCTCAACCAGACCATGGACCAGATCAATTCGGGCCGCGGCACCCTCGGCCAGCTCATGGTCAATCCCGCGCTCTACGAGAACCTCGCCGGCACCACCTCGGAAATGCAGCAGTTGATGAAAGACTTCCGCGCAAATCCCAAGAAATTCCTCACCATCCAGTTGAAACTCTTCTGACCATGGCGGGCGTGCGGACCCTCTCGGTGAATGCCGACGACTTTGGCTTCACCCGCGACGTCAACAGCGGCATCATCGAAGCCCACACCCGCGGCATCCTCACCGCCACCACCCTCATGGCCAATGGCGCCGCCTTCGACGATGCCGTCCGCCTCGCCCACGCCCATCCCGCTCTCGATGTCGGCGTCCATTTCGTCCTCGTCGGTGGACCCTCGCTCGCGCGCCCCGGCACGCCTCTGCCCGCCTCCGTCCCCGAGCTCCTCATGGCGCTCGCCCGCCGCCGCCTCGATGCCGAAGCCGAACTCCGCGCGCAGATCCGGCGCATCGTTGCCGCCGGAATCCAGCCCACCCATCTCGACACCCACAAACACACTCACCTCGTGCCCGCCGTCCTCGGCGCCGTCGCCCGCCTCGGCGAGGAGTTCGGCGTCCGCTGGGTCCGCCGCCCCTTCGATCTGCCACTGCATGGCTCGCCCGCCGAGGTTCCCCTCGCCACCCGTCTCGTCAGCCGCGCCTTTCGCGGCGTCCGTGCGCAATTCCATCGCAAGCTCGAACGCCACGGCTGCGCCACTACCGACTGGTTTGCCGGCTTCCAGATCACCGGCCGTTACGGGGCCGAAGAACTCATTCACCTCATCGAACATCTGCCCGAAGGATGGACCGAGTTCATGACTCACCCCGGCCATTGCACCGCCGAACTGCGCGCCGCACGCACCCGCCTCAAGGAAAGCCGTGAGCGCGAACTCCGCGCCCTGACGGACCCGCGCGTCCGCGACGCGCTCATCCGCCGGGGCGTCCAACTCGTCAGCTACCGCAACCCTATTCGCTGAGCGCCGCGATCAGAGCGCCCCGCGCCGTCGTATTCAGCGGATCCCGCGCCAGCCGCACCTCCGTCACCGGCACCGGCAGCGCCGCCGCCCGCAACGCCTTTTCAAACCGCTCGCGGAACCCCTCCGGCAACACCCCGCCGCCGCTCAATACCAGAGGCACCGCCCGGCCAAACCGTGGCACGTGCCGCGAACCGCTCAGCGTCGTCCGCAGCCCGTCCACCACCGCCTGGATCATGTCGTCGTAATACACCGCCAGCGCCTGCATGATCTTGTCGCCCAGATTGCCGTTGAAGCGGAAGCTCTCTTCCTTGATCAGCCGGATCCGGTTCACCATCTCGCCCGTCACGCCCGCCGCGCTCGAATCGATGAAGTCGCCACCCTTCGTCACGCTGAAACTCAGCACTGGCACCGACATGTACGCCAGCGCCACGTTGCACAGCCCGCCGCCGCAGCTCACCCCGATCCCCGTATAGTTCGTGTCCTCGAGTTCGCTGTAGATCACCGCCACGCCCTCATTCACGCTGCGCACCTCGGGGAAGCCCAATTGCTCCAGCAACTGTCGGATCGTCGCCTCGTGGTACGTCAGGTTCTCCTCGTGGCCCAGCGTCGGCGCCGGAATGCTGAAACACACCTTCGCCCCGCTCGTCGAGGCCGGCAGCGTCGTCTTCACAATCTCGGCGATCTGCGCCAGGCTCTGCTGCTCGCTCGCGTTCAGCACGCCCCGCGTCATTGGACGCCGGATCTCGTGGCCCAGCAAGTCCGCCAGCCGCGCCGATTCGTTGCCGTAGATCAGTATCTGCCCGTCTGCCACCGCATGCGGCACGTTCTCCCGCTTCAGGCTGTTTTCGGTGAACTTGCTGTGCGGAATCGTCACAAACGCGTTCAACTGCGCGTTGAACTGGTCCTCATCGCCCACGCGTTGCGCGGCCACGATCCGGCTCGTGCCGATATCGAGGCCAATCACGCTCTTCTCGCTCTTGCTGCTCATGGGGTCCGTCTCCTATCTACTCGTCACTCGTATGATCCGCGGCGTCCTGCGCCGTCTTCTCGTTCCGCGCCTGCAATTGCTTCAGCATGGCGCGGTAATGGTGCTGCCGGTCGCGCCGCCACTGCCCCGCCGGCAGCCCCTGCGCCGTCGCCGTCTGCCGCAGACGATCCTCGCCCAGCAGCAGCCCCCTGCGGAACGGCGCGCCCGCGCTCTCCACCAGCGCCGGATCATAACTGAAGCCAAACAGCGCCAGCGCTGGATGCGGCTGTTCATAATTGCCCGGCAGCCCGATCTCCGCATATGGAAAATGCGCCGCCCAGTCCGTGTGATAGGCAATCCGGAAATTCGACGGGTTCACCGATACCTGCGCGTGCGTCACGCAGTTCGCCGCCCCAATCTCGTACTTCGCCCGCAGCATCTCCGTCAACAGCCGCAGCGCGTGTACCTGCGCCGGCGTCGCCACCGCCTCCCCATCCTCCGGCCGCGACTGCGCCTCCACCGACACACCCAGAAAACTGCGGTTCAGATTCAGGTACGCCCGCTCCCCATCCGCCCACAGCGAATACCCCGCATGGTTGGCCGCATCCGTCTCCCGTACCACGCGCCACACCCGCCCAAACCGGTCGATCACGTAATGGTAACTGCGGTTCTGCCTGACGTACGCCAGCAACGACTCGCCAATATACTTCAGCCGCCCCGCGTTGCCCTCCTGAAATTCCGTCTGCTGGCTCTCCGTCGTGTGATATACAATCCCCGCCGGCGCGCTCCGCGTCCCGCCCATCTCCAGGGCCTCCTCGCCCACCAGGTACGCCAGATATCGCCGCGGCTCGTTCTCCACCTCGTAGCGCCGCTCCACCCGCAGCCCGTTCGACCACCATTCAAACTCCCGCTGCTGCTCCACCAGCCACACCGGCGACAGCCTCGGCTCCGCCGCAGGCTCGGCCGCCATCACTGGCGCCCGCCCCGTCAGCCTCGTCCACCGCGCTCCCCAATGCCCCGCCGGCAACAGCACCAGCGCCGCCAGGCTCCATGCCAGCGCCCGCCGGTTCCGCCTCATCCATACCCGTGACCGACCCTCCTCCGCCTCCGGCCACCACGTCCGGTCCCCCACCGTGTGCCGCAAGTAATGCAGCCGCGCCACCGGGTCCGCAATCCGTCTCGCGCGCCATTCCACCCAGGCGCCTGCCAACCCTCCAGGACGTACAACACCACTCTTCACAAACAGGCGCGCTCCTCGCCCAAGGCGACACTCATCGTTCGGCTCCGGCTTTGTTGCATGACCGTCAGTACCCCCGGTACCTCAGGAGATCGATCGGCGGAAACGGCGCCGTCCGTTAGGGCCCGGCTTGGGCCTCGCCTTCTATCTAACTGGAATTACGGCTGATCCGTCAACTCCCCCACCTCCACCACCCGCGAATCCGTCCGGAACTTGCGGTACTCCCGCCACTCCACCTCGCTCTCCGCGTTGATCCGCTTCACCAGACCCACCCGCGCATCCAGCCGCGTCGTCGCCCGGCTCGGCAGCCACACCTCCCCATTCACCCGCGCCTGCCGGAACGTCAGCCGCGCCCCCGGACCCAGCCGCGCCAGCACCCACCCGAAACTCACCGTGTCAATCGTCTCCGCCTCCACCCGTACCCACTGCAACTCCCGCTGGTCGATCCAGATCTTCCCCCGGAACTTGCTCAGCAATCCCGCCCGCTTCACCTCCGAACGAAAATCCGCCCGCGGCTCCGCCTCGATCACCCACGCCGCCAGTCCGTCCACCTTCTCCACCCCCACCAGCTTGAAATGAAACGCCTTCGGGATCTCTCCCAAAAACGCTCGTGAATTCTTCCTCTCCTTGTCCAGTTTCTCGGCCGCCTCCCGCCGCTGCTTTTCGGTTTCTTCCTGCCTTTTCCGAAGTTCCTTTTCGAAATCTCTATTTGCCTTCGCCGCCTGCTCCTCCGAAAGCGCCCGACCATTCCGCGCGATCAGCTTCTTGTATGGACGGCCCCCCAGCATCAGCACATCAAACGTCTCCGACTCGGTCTTCTCCACCCGCCCCGCCCCATCCAACCGCCTCGTCCTCGACTCCTCGATGTAGGTGTAGTCCCGCGCCCGCTCGAAATTCATCCGGTCCTGCTCCAGCGATTGCCGCACAATCTCCAGCGGATCGGGAGTGGAGAATGTACTAATGCTTTGTGCTTGGGAGAAATCTGGTATGAATAATAGACTAGCCAGTAGTAATAGTACTATCATTTGGGATATTCCTGTCCTATACTGGATGTTGTCCGGCTGGCTAAGCTTCATGGTCGAATAAAGTACCGGGCTTTTCATGATCATTTGCCTATTCCCCGAGGGCGCTAAAGGCCGGGAGCATCTGCTCTCCGTGCTCGAAACCCAAGGTTACCGGGTCCGGATCGCCGCTCTTCCCACAGAGCCGCTCGTTGCCGACAGCGAACTCGCAGTTGTCCAACTTCCTTCGAATCATGACGATGCCACTGCCCTCCTGACGCTCTGGCGTCAAGCCCTGCCCCCCGGCCACCCCATCCTCGCCCTCGGCGGCTGGCGCGAACCCCAGGACGTCCACCCGCTCATCGAGGCCGGAGCCACCGATTACCTCCCATACCCGTGCCAGACGCAGGATCTCGCCGTCCGGTTGCTCGTTCTTCGCGGCTCCACCATGCAGTTGATGCGCAACCTTCGCCAGCGGATTGCTGATACTCAACGCGTCGAATCCTTTACCTCCCTCGCCGGCAGCCTCGCCCACGACTTCAACAACCTCCTCGCCGCCATCATGGGCAACGCCGAAGTCGCCATGCTCGACCAGACCCTCTCCCAGTCCACTCGCTACAGCCTCGAGCAGATCGACCGCGCCTCCCGCCACGCCGCCGAACTCACCCGCCAGATGATGACCTATTCCGGTCGCGGCTCCACCGGATTCGCCGCCGTCCAGCTCAAGGACCTCGTCGAGGACATGGGCGAAATCCTCCGCGCCTCCATCTCCCGCTCCTGCGTGGCAGAGTACCGCTTCGAACCCGGCATGCCCCCCGTACTCGGCGACGCCAGCCAACTCCGCCAGGTCGTCATGAATCTTCTCATCAATGCCTCCGAGGCCATGATGCCCCACGGCGGAGTCATTCGCGTCGCCGGACGCACCGCCGCCACCGCCGATGGCCGCAGAATCGTCCTCGAAGTGACAGACTCCGGCCCGGGCATCCAGCCCGAGCTCCGCTCCCGCATCTTCGAACCCTTCTTCTCCACCAAACGCCAGGGCCGTGGCCTCGGCCTCGCCGCCGTCCGCTCCATCGTCCAGGCCCACGGTGGCGAAGTCGAAATTCATAGTGAACCCGGCCGCGGCTCCACCTTCCGCCTCCTCTTCCCCGCCGCCCACCAGGATCTGATGTGCCCCGCCAGCCCTGCAGAGGGCATCGCCGCATCCCTCGACGGCGCCGTCCTCCTGGTCGAAGACGATGCCGCGGTCCGCGAAGCCGCCGCCCACCTGCTCGCGCACGCCGGCCTCCGCGTATTCCAGGCCCCCGACACCACCACCGCTCTCGACATCCTCCGCCGCCATCGCCCCCTGCTCAGCGCCGCCGTTCTCGATCTCGACCTCCCCGGCGATGGGAGCCTCTCGCTCCTCCGCGAAGCCGCCTGCTCCGGCAATCCTCTCCGCATCATCGTCTGGACCGGCCTTGCCGAAACCGAAGTGGATGAAATCCTCAACGGCTCGCCAGTCGAAGCCGTCCTCCGCAAACCCTGCCACGTCCGCCAGCTTGCTGCCGAGGTCAGCCGCGTCCTCGCCCCCCGCGCCACCCCCCGCGCCCGCGGCGCCTTGGCTGGCGGCACCGATTAGCCCACCGGCGCGGAAATACAGAACAGCGCCCCCCGCCGTCCCTCGCGGTTCGCCGCCGTCACCGTCCCCCCGTGCCGCCGCACGATCGTATCCACGATGTGCAACCCCAACCCCGAGTGCTCGCCCCTCGTCGTCACGTTCGGCTGAAAGATCCGCGGCAGAATCTCCGGGGGAATCCCCGGCCCCTCGTCCGTCACCGTGATTGCCACCCGTCCCTCGTCCCGCTCCAGCCCTACCCGGATCGCCCCGCCTTCCCCCATCGCCTGCGCCGCATTCAGAAACAGGTTCATAAACACCCGCTCCCATTCCGACGCCGATCCCTTCAACTTGACCCCCGCTCCGAATTCCCGATCGAAGCGCACCTCCGCCCGCCCCAGCAGACGCGTCAGATCCCGCACGAAATCGGCCGCCCGTTCCACGACCAGATCCAGTTCCGCCGGCGCCAGGTGCTGATGCGCGAACCCCTCCACCAGCCTCCGTCCCCGGTCCACGTTCCTGCTGATCGTCGCCGCCAGCCCCGCCGCTCCCGCCTCGGTGGACAACAGTTCCGCCGCCTCCCCAATCGTCTCGAGAATATTGTTCAGGTCGTGCGCGAGCCCGGCCGCGTCGGGCGCTTCATCGCGGGTTGGCAACATGGTCCACCCCCCTCCTGGCGGATTACCCACGGATGCTTGCCAGTGTATCCCAGAACTCCGGAAAAGACACGGATGCCGCCTCTGCATTTTCGATCGCCACCGGACCAGTTGCCCGCAGCGCCGCCACCGCCGCCGCCATCGCAATCCGGTGGTCGCCATGCGAATCCACCACCGCGCCCGTTAACGCCTGCCGCCCCTCCACCCGGAACCCGTCTTCATACGTATCCACCTCCGCACCCATCCGCCGCAGATTCTCCGCCACCGTCTCGATCCGGTCCGTCTCCTTCACCCGCAACTCCGCCGCGTCCCGCACCGTTAACCCGCCCTCACTCACCGCCCCCAGCACCGCCAGCACCGGAATCTCATCGATCAACGCCGCGGCCAGTTTCCCCTCGATCACCCCGCCCCGCAGCGCCGAACCCCGCACCATCAAGTCGCCCACCGGCTCGCCGTTCCGCATCGCCATTTCCAGGATCTTCACTTCCACGCCCATTTGCAGCAGGAAGTCGATCAGTGTTGCCCGCGTCGGGTTCAGCCCCACCTGATGCAGAATGACGCTCGACCCCGGCACAATCGCCGCCGCCACCAGAAAGAACGCCGCCGAACTCAAATCGCCCGGCACCGCTAATTCCCGGCCCTCCAGCCGCGCCCGTCCCCGCACGCTCACCGTCCCCGCCCCGCGCTCCACCTCCGCGCCGAACTCCTTCAGCGCCACTTCCGTGTGATCGCGCGTCGGCGCCGGCTCTCGCACCGTCGTCACCCCCTCGGCATGCAGCCCCGCCAGCAGTACGCAACTCTTCACCTGCGCGCTCGCCACCGGCATCGCATACTCCACCGGCCGCAATTCGCCGCCCGTGATCTCAATCGGCGGAAACTTTCCGTCCCGCGCCGTGATCGCCGCGCCCATCTGCGCCAGCGGCACCATAATCCGCTGCATCGGCCGCCGCGACAGGCTCTCATCGCCCACCAGCCGCGACGTGAACCGCTGCCCCGCCAGCAGCCCGGCCAGCATTCGGATCGTCGAACCCGAATTGCCCGCGTCCAGATCCTCCTCCGGCGCAGTCCACTCCAGTCCCCGCCCCTCGATCCGCACCTCGCGCCCTTCCACCGTTACCGGCACGCCCACGCCGCGCAGACACCGCAGCGTCGAATGGCAGTCCGCCCCCGATGAGTAATTCGCAATCGTCGACACCCCCTCCGCCGCCGCGGCCAGCATGGCGTACCGGTGCGAAATCGACTTGTCCCCCGGCAGGCGGACTGTCCCCTCAAGCGGCCCCATGGCCGGTGTCACTGTCTGTTGCATGAATCGTCCTTCAGTGGGATTGGTTCCAGTGTAGCCAACCCCCGGCTTGCGCCGCGCCGCGCCGGAGCCGCAGAATAGTCTCCAATCCTATGCGCCGCCGCGATCTGCTTGCCTCCACCGCCGCCCTCCCTGCCGCCCTCTCGGCCCAACCGGCCTCCGCCACCCCCAAAAACCTGGTCATCTCCTCCGCCAACGGCCTCAAGTGCTGCGCCCTCGCCATGCAGATTCTCAAGCAGGGCGGCGACACCCTCGATGCCGCCGTCGCTGGCGTTAACCTCAACGAGGAGGATCCCGAGGATTCCAGTGTCGGCTATGGCGGCCTCCCCAACGAACAGGGCGTGGTCGAACTCGACGCCAGCGTCATGCACGGGCCCACCCGTCGCGCGGGCTCCGTCGCCGGTCTCCGCAACATCCGCTACCCCTCCCGCGTCGCCAAGCTCGTCATGGAGCAGACCGACCACATCATGCTCGTCAGCCAGGGCGCGCTCGACTTCGCCAAAGCCTGGGGCTTCCCCGAGGAAAACCTCCTCACCGAAAAGTCCCGCCTCGCCTGGCTCGCCTGGATGCAGGGCCGCCGCGACGCCAGCGGCTCCAACACCTGGGCCCCCGGCATCGACGCCCCCAACTTCGAACCCCGTGCCGCCCTCCGCCGCCAGTTCCCCCAAGCCTCCGACGAACTCCTCGCCTGGGCCCTCGATGTCGCCCAAAACCCGCCCACCGGCACCATCAACTGCCTCGCCCTGAACGCCAAAGGCGAAATCTCCGGCGTCACCACCACCTCCGGCCTTGCCTGGAAAATCCCTGGCCGCATCGGCGATTCTCCCATCATCGGCGCTGGCCTCTACGTGGACCAGGATGTCGGCGCCGCCGGCTCCACCGGCCGCGGTGAGGAAAACATCCGCATAGCCGGCGCCCACACCATCGTCGAAAACATGCGTCACGGCATGGACCCCAAAGCCGCCTGTCTCGACGCCCTCAAACGCATCGTCCGCAATTTCAATTCCGACCAGCGCAAACTCGCGCTCTTCGACATAAACTTCTATGCCCTCCGCAAGGATGGCGCCTACGCCGGCGCCGCCCTCTGGAACGGCCGCCAGCGCCGCGGCTACTGGGCCGCTCCGCAATTCGCCGTCAACGATGGTGGCGACTCCCGCCTCGAACCCTGCGCCTGGCTTCTCGAACGGAAACCCTCCGCATGATCGCCCGTCTCGCCCTTCTGCTCCTGCCCGCGCTCGCCGCCGCCCAGGCGCCCGATGCCATGCTCGCCGCCGCCCGCGACGTCATGGCCGCCGCCGAATACTGCTTCCTCATCACCGTGGACCAGGACGGCCAGCCCCAGGCCCGCCTCATGCAGCAGTTCCCGCCCACCGCCAATTTCACCGTCTGGATGGGCGCCAATCCCCGCAGCCGCAAAATCGCCCAGATCCGCGCCAACCCCCGCGCCACCCTCGCCTGCTCCCATGCCGCCGGCCCTGCCTATCTCACCCTCAACGGCAGCGCCCGCGTTGTCGATAACGCCGCCGAACGCCGCAAACACTGGCGCCCCGATTGGGATCTCCACTTCCCCGGCGGTCCCACCGGCCCCAACTTCATCCTCATCGAATTCACCCCCGAACGCCTCGAACTCATCAGCGCCAAACACGAAATCGGCATCGCCCCCGCCAGCCTCCGCCCACCGGCGCTCGTCCGCCGCGGCTCCCAGTGGGTTGCCGCCGAGTAATTGCCCGGATACGATCGGGACTGATGCCCCACACCTCCAGTTCCACCACCCGCCGCGCTTTCCTCGCCGCCACCGCCGCCACAGCCCTCCCCGCCCGCGCCGCCGCGCAGACTGAAGTCGCCATCCGCGATACGGACTTCCTCATCAACGGCCGCCTCACCTACGCCGGCCGCCAGTGGAAAGGCGCCCGCATCGAAGGCCTGCTCATGAACTCTCGCATGGTCCAGGGCATCTTCGACGACGAAAACCCCGCCACCGTCGCCCGCTGGGCCTACCCTGACACCGGCAAATGGGACCCCGAACGCAACACCCGCGAATTCCTCGCCGCCATGCCCGAATGGCGCCGCCACGGCTTGCTCAGCTTCACCATCAACTTCCAGGGTGGCAGTCCCCAGGGCTACTCGAAGGATCAACCCTGGCTCAATTCCGCCTTCCGCGCCGATGGCTCGCTCAAGCCCGCCTACACCGCCCGCCTCAAGCGCATCCTCGACAAGGCGGACGAACTCGGCATGGTCCCCATCGTCGGCTACTTCTACTTCGGCCAGGATGAGCACCTCTCCGGCGACGACGCCGTCCGCCGCGCCGTCGAGAATGCCACTCGCTGGCTGCTCGAACAGAACTACCGCAACGTCCTCGTCGAAGTCGCCAACGAGTGCGACAACCGCGCCTATCAGCAGCCGCTCATCCAGGCCCCCAACATCGACCAACTCATTGAACTCGTCAAGTCCATCCGCGTCTCCGGCCGCCGCCTCCTCGTCAGCGCCAGCTACAACGGCCGCTCCATCCCCCGGCCCAACCTCGTCAAGACGGCTGACTATCTCATCCTCCACGGCAACGGCGTCAAGGACCCGGCCATCATCACGCAAATGGTCGAGGAAACCCGCAACGTCCCCGGCTACCGCCCCATGCCCATCCTCTTCAACGAGGACGACCACTTCGACTTCGACCAGCCCGTCAACAACTTCGTCAACGCCGTCCGCGCCGGCGCCTCCTGGGGTTACTTCGACCCCGGCGAAAGCAACTACCGCGACGGCTACCAGTGCCCGCCCGTGCAGTGGGGCATCAACACCGATCGCAAGAAGCAGTTCTTCAACCTCGTCAAGGAGATGACCGGCGCCTGATGATCATCAAGCAAATCGCCTCCAAAGCCGAATTCCCTGCTGACAAAATGGGCAAGGTCCGCCTCGCCGCGGGCGAATTCCTCTACGCCGGCCTCAACTGCTTCGCCCCGGGCCAGGCCCACCACGCCCACACCCACGCCGATCAGGACAAGCTCTATTACGTCGTTCAGGGCCGCGGCGAAGCCACCCTCGCCGGGGAAACTGCCGCCGTCGAACCCGGCGACCTCATCCTCGCCCCCGCCGGCGTCCTCCACGGCATGAAAAACACCGGCGACGCCCCCCTCATCGTCCTCACCCTCTTCGCCCCGCCCCCGCGATGAGCCGTCCCCGCGAAACCGCCCTGCTTTTCATCCTCACCGCTCTCGCGGCCGCCCTCTCCTGGTGGCCGCTCCACCGCCTGCCCTGGTCCGTCTGGCTCCCTCTCGCCTCCGTTGTGCTCTGCACCGGCGCCGCCAGTGCGCTACGCCCCAATCGATGGGTGAGCCTGTTGTTCACCGCCGCCGCAAGCGCCGGAGCCGGTTCCTTCATTGGCTCTCTCATCTGGCCCCCGGACGACCCGATCGCTGGCTCATTTATCCCCTACGGCGCGGCAATGACGGCACTCATTGTTCTCATCGCCGCGTTGCCCGCCGGCCTGATCCTCCGCCTTCCCTCCCTCTCCGGCCGTCTCCCGCGCAAGATGCTGTGGACCACTGTCGCCCTCTGCGTCGCCTTTGGTCCCGTCTTCCTCCTCCTCGAACCGCCGATCAACCGTGAGCGAATCGCCCGCAACGAACGAATGGCCGAGCTGCGCTTCACCGCTCTCAAGCACGCCATGGAATCCGCCACACAGGCCTACGGGACATACAACATCTTTGACGCCCGCGCCCTCAAACCGCATTACTACGGACCGCCGTTCGCCCCCTCCGACTGGCAACGCATGGCCGGCAACGCCGTCTTCCGCGGCGGCTACTCGTACATGCTTTACCACCGGGAGTCGCGCGGTTACACCCTCTCGGTCCGGCCCCAAAAGGAAGGCGTTTACGGAAACCGCTCGTTCTGCACCGACGAGACCCGCCAGACCGGCTGCCGCGTCGAATGGAACGGCCACCGCAACCAATGCCACCCCTGCCCACCTCACCCTGTCCCATCGAAAGATAACCAAAATCGCCGGTGAGCTTCCCCGCCCGGGAATGCTCTCTCTAATTAGAATCGCCCCCTACTTCTCCACCACAAACTTCAACGTCTCTTCCACCTTGTGACCGCCCACCCGGTCCTCCGCCTGAATCACCATCGTGTACTCGCCCGGCGTCAAATCCTTCGACAGACTCAGGCTCAGCCCCCCCAGCATCAAATACTTCGGATAAAACGGCGCATCGCTCTCCTCCGCCGCCACCGGCTGCTCGTACAACAGCCTCCCCGACGGCCGGAACAGCCGCACCCCATACGCCACCTGAAACCGGTTCTTCTCCCCCAGCTTGAACCCCGCCAGCTCAAACCGCAGAAACAGCTCGTCTCCCTGCCGGTACACCGCCGGCTTCATCGCGCTCCCGCCCGTCTCGCTCCGATAGAACCCCGCATTCAGGATCGAAAACGTCTCCGGCCGCGGAATCGAACGCCCGCCCACCCGGAACGTCACCGTCTGCTCCACCGACTTCGCCGCCAGTTCGTCCGCAACCAGAACCCGCATCCGGTACTCGCCCGGCGCCAATTGCGGCGGCAGTGGGATCGTCAATTCCACCCGCGGCAGCCACTGCTCATCGGCGTGTGTCACCTCTTCGCGCACCGCCCCCTTCATCACATCGAACAGCAACAACCCGTCCGGGTCCGTCGCGAAAAGCTGCCAACGCAGGTCCACCCGGTCGTTTTTCACCGCGTAGCCCCCCACCCGGAAGCTGAAGAACATCAGCTCCCCCGCGCGGTATTCATACCCCTCCGGAATCCCCGCCGCGCCCTCTTGCCGGTCGTGGAACACCGTCTGCGCAATTCGCAACGCCGGCGCTCCGCCGGCCGGCTTCTGGGCCGCCGCGGGAGCCGCCAGGCTCAACACCACGAAACAGGCGAGCAGCACGCCTCCATTATCCCCTCATCAGGGGTTCGTGGGCTGCATCGTCTCGGTGCCCACCGTCGCTGGCGCGTCCAGCCGGAACGGGATCGTCACCAGCGCCGTCACTTCCTTCTCCGGCTCCCCGCCACTGCTCACCCGCAACTGATAGGCCCCCGGCGGCACGTCAAACACAATCTGCCCGTGCTCGGTCTGCACCGGCTCCAGCACCCGGATGAACCCCAGCCAGTCCGTCACGCCCGTGCCTTCCGTCAACTCCTGATACTCCTTGCCGTCCGGGCCCACCAGCGACAGCAGCGGAATCCCCGCCTCCTCGTTGCCCGTGTTCGTCACCGACAGGTTCACCGTGATAAACCGGTGCTCCGGCACGCGCGCCCCCATCGGCCCCGGTAGCGTCTCGTGCCACCGCTGGTCCAGCACCGTGTAGGAAAGCGGCCCCACCGTCACTGCCGTCCCCATCTCCACCACCTGCTCCGGCCCGCTCGGGTGCTCCTCGCGCGAACAGCCTCCCAGCCCGGCCAGCACCACCACCGCCCCCAACAGCGTCAATTCGCGACTCCGAAAAAGTGCCATAACCGCCTACCTCCGAATCAATTCATTAGCAAAGGTATCGAAATGTCTGGTTCAATGCAATCACACCCCATGCGCTTTCGGCTCATCCTCGCCGCGGTCCTCGTACTGGCACTTCTGTCCCCCCTGCTCGCCAGCGCCCAGGGCCGCCACCCCGTCTCCGGCCGCGTCATCGCTGGCGTCATGGGCGTTGCCGGCGCCCCCTGGCTCGAACGCCCCGAACGCGAATTCGAGGAAAACCCCAAAAAAGCCGTCCAACTTCTCAACCTCCAGCCCGGCATGGTCGCCGCCGACGTCGGCGCCGGCTCCGGCTATTACACCTACCTGCTCTCCAAAGCCGTCGGCCCCACCGGCAAAGTCCTCGCCTCCGACATCCAGCCCGGCATGCTCCGCCTCCTCGAACGCCGCCTCAAGGCCAGCAAAATCACCAACGTCGAACTCATCGAATCCGCCGAGGACGACCCCCGCCTCCCCGACGCCTGCTGCGACCTCATCCTCATGGTGGACGTCTACCACGAATTCGCCCAGCCCCAGATCATGCTCCGCAAACTCCGCTCCGCCCTCAAGCCCAACGGCCGCCTCGTCCTGCTCGAATTCCGCAAGGAGGACCCCCGTGTCCCCATCCGCGAAGAACACAAAATGAGCGTCGCCGAAGCCCGCCTCGAACTCGAACATGAAGGCTACCGTTTCGACCGCGTGTTGAACGGACTCCCCTGGCAGCATATCCTGATCTTTCGGCCATGAAAGGCGACCAATTCCCCTCCGAAGCCCTGCCCCAGCCCCCCGCCGGCCAGCCCTGGCAGCTCACCTCCGCCCCCGCCATCAACCATTCCACCTACTTCCTCCAAAGCCCCCTCTCCCCCGACGGGCGCACCCTCCTCGTCATCAGCAACCGCTCCGGCGCCGCCCAGCTCTACTCAATCGACTCCTTCCCCACTGGCCCCATCCGCCAGTGGACCGATGGCCCCCCCATCCACGCCTTCTCGCCCGCCTTCCATCCCTCCGGCCATGAAATCTACTTCGTCCGCGGCGGCGAGGTCTGGGCCATCGAACCCGAATCCCTCCGTGAGCGCCGCATCGCCGCCTTCGAGGGCGCCCAACTCGGCGAAGTCTCCCTCTCCGCCGACGCCCGCTTCCTCACCGCCGCCATCAAACACAACGGCGCCAACGGCATCGCCACCGGCTCCGTCAATGGCGCCGGCTGGCACGTCATCGGCTTCCCCCGCACCGTCATCCACCCCCAGTTCCACCCCCTCGACCCCGATTGGCTCGAATTCTCCGGCGACCCCGCCCCCCGCATCCACCGCGTCCGCCGCGACGGCGCCGGCCTCGAATGTCTCTACGAACACTCCAACGATGAGTTCGTCGTCCACGAAACCTTCCTCGGCCGTACCGGCGACCTCGTCTACACCGTCTGGCCCCACTCCCTCTGGCGCATGGACTGGCGCACCCGCGAACGCACCCGCATCTGCGACTTCAACGCCTGGCACATCACCCCCAACCGCGCCGGCACCTCCGTCCTCTGCGACACCAACCACCCCGACCGCGGCCTCCACCTGATCGACGTCGCCTCCGGCACGCCCCGCTTCCTCTGCCACTCCCACGCCTCCAGCGGCGGCTCCCAATGGAAAACCTCCCGCTACGCCCTCGCCGAAGATTTCGCCCGCGCCCGCAGCGAAGCCGGCCGCGCCACCCTCAGTTGGATGGAATCCGCCACCGATACCGTCTACGGCCCCCAGTGGACCCACCCCCATCCCGCCTTCTCCCCCGCCGAAGACTGGATCTTCTTCACCAGCGACCAGACCGGCCACCCCCAGGTCTACGCCTTCAGGCTCGCGGATGGATAACCTCACCCACGCCCTCTCGGGCATCATCCTCAGCCGCGCCGGCCTCAACCGCCTCACCCCCCAGGCCGGCTGGCTCCTCGTCCTCTCCTCCAATCTCCCCGATGCCGACATCATCACCGGCCTCTGGGACCAGATCGCCTACCTCGACCTCCACCGCGGCCCCACCCATTCGCTCTTCTGGGCGCCCCTGCTCGCCGCCGTCCCTCTCCCCCTCTGGCGCTGGCTCGCCCGCAAAGCCCGCCCCGGCCGCCGCGCCTGGCTCGGCGCTTACTGCGCTTCCCTCATCGCCGTTCTCGTCCACCTCGCCTTCGATTGGTTCAACGCCTACGGCACCCGCCTGCTTCTGCCCTTTCGTGACCAATGGTATGGCGTGGACTGGCTCCCGATCGTGGACGTCTGGATCTGGGCGCTGCTCGGCGCGGGCGTCGCCGGAGCCCTCCTCTCGCGCCTGTTGACCAGCGAAATGGGCGGCCGCAAACCGAGCGGCCTCATCGGCGCGTGGGTCGTGCTCGCCCTGCTCACCGGCTGGGTCGCCTTCCGCGGTGAACTCCACGGCCGCGCCGTCGCCACCCTGGAATCGCGGCTCTACGGCGGAGAAGCCCCGCGCTCCGTCCGTGCCCTCCCCTCCTTCACCAACCCCTTCCTCTGGCGCGGCCTCGTCGAAACCCCCGGCGCCTGGCGCTCCGTCGAAGTCAACCTCCTCGACGAGTTCAACCCCGACGCCGCCCGCATCCACCATCAACCCGTCCAGCACGACGCCCTCGCCGCCGCCCGCGCCACCCCCGCCGGTCGCGCCTTCGTCCGCTTCGCCCAGGTCCCCATCTGGCAAGTCATCCCCGACGACGACCCCGAAGGCGCCCTCCTCGTCACCGCCACCGACCTCCGCTTCGGCGAACCCGAAGACCACCGCTTCCGCCTCGAAGTCAAACTCGACCCCCAATCCCGCATCCTCCACCAAACCTTCGACCTCGGCCGCTAACCCATAACCGCCTGCCCCCGGGGGCCAGCCAATTCCAGCGAAATCGAAGAGCACCCAACCACTCCCGCCTCCGCCTCCGATGGGATCAACCCTCCGAAGTGGCGTCTTTGTATGCTATCTTGCGAGACATTCGCATGAAATAGCCGAAGAGAGTTGAGATTAACGCTTGACCACGCGTATCTTCCCCCAGCGGTTTGCGCTCCCCTCCGCCCTCAGGGCACACCTGACCCAGTTCCCGGCGCGCCTTCGCACGGCGGGCGCGGCTCGGTTGACCGCCCTCGCCTGCCTGACCGCCCTCCTCGGCACCGCATCGGCCCCGGACTCGCAGACCGCTAAACCTGCCACTCGGCAAGCCGTCTGCGCCTGCCCCGGCCCCCAGGCCGGTGAACCCTTGCGCGGAGTAGTGTGGCAGGGGGACCCCGGGTCCGTCATCGATCTGCCCGCCATCGCCCACATGCTGGCGCCGATCCTCTGGTTCTCATCCGACGAACCCCTGCTGCTGCGAAGCGCCAACCCTATCCCTCAGCCGCACCCTGGCGATGCGCCCGCCAACTCCGCCGTAGTCTATTTCCAGGCGATCGACCTCATTCTCCGCGGCCAGGAGCATATCACCGGCCCTCTGGAATCCGAGCCTCGGTTCTTTGAGAAAGTGGCGCAAGTCCGCATCAAGTACTTCTTTTACTACCCCGAAGACATTGGCCTGAAACCTCATCGTCACGATCTCGAGGCGGTCGTCATGAGTGTCCACCTCGACCAACTCGATAATGGTTGCCGGCGGATCCGCGTCGATCGCGTGGAAGGTCTCGCCCACGGCCTCGATTGGTACTCGAATATCCTCCGTGTCGCCGACGATACCGTCTTTCCCTTGACCGTTCTCGTCGAAGAGGGAAAGCATGCCAGCGCGCCCGACCGCAATGCGGATGGCGTCTACACGCCCGGATACGACTCCAACGTCCGCATCAACGACGCCTGGGGGATTCGCGACGTCCTCGGCTCAGCGGTGCTCCTCGGATCGCGCTACACCGCCAGTATGTCCAAGCCCCGCGATGAAGGGTTCCGGCTGTTTCCACCGGCTGGCCCCGAGCTGTGCGGACAGCGAATGCCTCCCTCCGCACGCGGCAGCGCCTCGCTCGGCCGGTACATTCTGCGCCCGGCCGCCCAGTCACCCGGCGGGATACCGCCGGGCCCCGATGCAAAACGCCTCTTCCAGATGATGCGGTTCCACCGCTTCGGCCCGGATTGGCCCACAAAGCAGTACTCTTCGATCAGTGCGCGATCCCTCAGCACTCCCGATAATGTCTTCCGCATCCTTTCCGGCTTCAACTTTCGCTGGGACACCGACCGGGTCGGAGGCTCAATCCAGGGGCCGGGCCTCGACCTGCGCGAGGTCTGGGTCGTTCCCCGCTTCCTCCTGATGGACGGATGGGCCACGGAGGCAATCGTCACCCCCTCCGCTTCCCGATGGGTAGACTGGTATGCCGCCCTGGGCTATGAGAGAGACATCATCCGCATCCCTGCCAGCGACGGCGGCAATCCCGAACTCCTCCGAGGCTTTGCCAGCGAACTGGGCCTGAAGTTCCGCGTCACCATGCCAGGCCGCGCCCGGTGGGCGGCGCTCGGCTACCGCTTTTCCGGCATTCGCCTCGGCATTCGTACCAGCGGCTTCAACCGGATGCGAGAGCCGCGATTTGTCATCGAGATCGGCGCGGGAGCCTTTTAGGGCGAAGGGCGATACTGGCTGCTCATTCTTCCGGCCGCGCCATCGCTCGCAGGGACGCCCCCGACGACCAAGCCCCACCCCACAGCCGCCTCCGTCGGGGGCGGGCACTGAACCTCAACACCCCCCCCACAAATCCCACCCCGCACCTCAACTATCCCGCTCCCCCCACCTCTTCCTCCGGCGGTTCCAGCAAAGCCTTCAACTCCGCCTGTGCCTCTGCCAACGTCTTCTTGGCCCAAGGATCGTCGTCACCCTGCAGCCGCCGGACACCCTCCTCCAGGCATCGAACGGCCTCCTCTTTTTGGCCCAATTGCCGGAGTGCGGCGCCTTTATTCACAAGGCCCCCGCCCACCAGTCTCCGGATCGCAGGCTCCTCAGCGCCACCCTCCCGGCGGATCAATTCGTCACTCGCGACAACCACGTCCTGATGCCGGCCCAATTTGCCAAGTGTCACGCTCTTGTTCAACAGCGCCCAGGCCACCCGCTCGCGCAGCGCGGGTTCGGTGGCCTCGCCGAACCGGCGCACTACCTCCTCGTACACCGCAATCGCCTCCTGGCTCCGGTCCAACAGGCCCAACGCGACGCCTTTGTTGGTGAGCGCCTTGGCGACCCGCTCGCACAACGCGGGTTCGGTGGCCTCACCGAACCGGCGCACCACCTCGTCGTACAGCGAAATCGCCTCCTCACTCCGGCCCAACTCGCCCAACGCGACGCCTTCATTAAACAGCGCCTTGGCCACCTGTTCGCGCAGTGCGGCTCCGGTGGCCTCGCCGAACCGGCGCACCACCTCCTTGTACACCGCAATCTCCTCCTCGCTCCGGCCCAACTCGCCCAACGCGACGCCCTGGCTAAACAACGCCCTAGCCAGTTGTTCGCGCAGCGCGGGTTCGGTGGTCTCGCCGAACCGGCGCACCACCTCCTCGGACACCGCAATCGCCTCCCTGTAGCGGCCTAACGCGCACAACATGACGCTCCTGTTCAACAGCGCCTTGGCCACCGGCTCGCGCAACGAGGGTTCGTTGGCCTCACCAAACCGGCGCACCACCTCCTCGTACACCGCAATCGCCTCCTCACTCCGGCCCGACTCCCGCAACGCGACGCCTTTATTAAACAGCGCCTTGGCCACCTGCTCGCGCAACGCGGATTCGGTGGCCTCGCCGAACCGGCGCACCACCTCCTCGGACACCGCAATCTCCTCTTCGCTCCGGCCCAGGGCGCCCAACCTGACGCCTTTGTTAAACAGCGCCTTGGCCACCTGCTCGCGTAGCGCGGGTTCGTTGGCCTCGCCGAACCGTCGCACCACCTCCTCGTAAGCCGCAAGCGCCTCCTCACTCCGACCCAGGATGCCCAATGCGACAGCTTTGTTGAACAGCGCCCTGGCCATCTGCTCGCTCAATTCAAGATCAACATCCCCCGAAGGAAGCCGGTCAGCAGCAAGCACGACAAGACTATAAGCGTTCAATTCGTCTGAGGAATTGTCCACGAGGCCAACTCCGGCGGCAAACATCGCCACCGCAAGGTCTCTCAGTTGGCTGGGGACGAGAGTGCTGAGGTCCGGTCCGGCGCCAAGACGGACCGCCTCACGGTAGTCGGCTCGCCGGAGCGCATCGCGGATTTTGTCGAGCGCAAGCGCGGCAGCGGAGCGTGTGTCCTTCTCCCTCCGATCCACCTCCTCCAAATGCGCAACTGTTCGGGATAGGAAATACACGTCTGGTTCTTTAGTCCCGGCAGGGGGCAGGACGCTCCGAAGCTGCCCGGCGAAGAAGCTGATCGGATTCTGCGTAATCGCGGGCGACTCGATTTCGAACTCCTGTAGCAGGGCGTCGAACACTTCGGTCGCGGTGTGCCGAAAACGGCGGTCCTCCTCCTGACCGGCCCGGGCCTTTGCCATCGCTTCGGGCATCGAACCCGCAGGCCCAGGGTCCGGCGTTGGCGGGCAGACAAGAAACACATTGGGATGGGTCCGGAGCACGTCCGGCAGCCGGTCCTTTTCTGCTTCCTGATAGCAGAACCAGTACAGGCTATGCGGGAGACTCCGCTTCAGCCGCCGGCAGAGGGACTTCACGAAAACGTCATTCTCCCAGCCGCTGTAGCCAACCACGAGCGGGGAGCGCCGGTTCAGCAGGTCATCGAGGAAATCGGCCATGGAAAATGGGCTGGCGTCCGAGTGACTCGCCCGGTCCGCAATCTCCCCGCTCAGATTCTTGCAGTCATAGAACTGATAGGAGCCATGGAGTTGGACGATTTGTGGTGTCTCGCGGTCGTCGAGGTCAACCTTCAGAATCGTCTCGGGATGATCGCAAACCACCGGATGATGTCCGAACAGGATCAGCGCCCGGCTGAGCAGGTCGTCGAAGTTGGTGGTTACCGTAAGGTTCGAGATTCTCCCGCTGATCATCAGGTGGGCAAGGCGCAGGTTCGCCGTGGTGAACCACTTGCCTTTGATCTGGCCGCGGAGATAGTCCTGCCGGCTCCTCAGGTCGGGGTATGCGGCCTCAAACCACGCGGAGTACAGTTCCATCGCGGTGGCGCCAGGACGTTCGGTAATGGGTGCAAGGGCTTCCCGTCGGCAGTCGGCGATGATGCCCGAGGCGAGCGGAATGGCGGGAAAGGAAATGCCCGCACCCGCCATGAAGAAGAACGGATCGGGTCTGCTCTGTCTTTCTGCCTGCAGGCAACTCTGCCTGATTCTTCTGACAGCGTCCTTCAATCCGAGCACGGGCATGGAATTCGACTCCGCTTTGCCTCCTGGAATATATCAGAGACAACGGGCAAACGAGGACGGGAAACGCTGACACTTCTGGCTGCCCATTCTTCCCGCCGCGCCCTCGCTCGCAGGGACGCCCCCGACGACCAAGCCCCACCTCACAGCCGCCTCCGCAAGGGGGCGGGCACTGAACCTCAAAGCCCCCCTCCAATCCCCATCCACCAACGCCCCCCACGCTGCCAACAATCAGCAAAGTGTTACCCATGTCCTCGGGCAGATCCTGATACCATGTCGCCGTTCGGACATAATCAAAAAAACCCAAAAACCGTGTCACCCTTTCCGAAAAACCAAAAAACCGTGTCAGACGCCTGGACTGACCCCCTCGACTGAGACAACCAAAAGTGGTGACAGTTCGCCGGGTTCG
>ERZ761609.458-NODE-458-length-47842-cov-58.431038_pt1 | contig 47842 bp, 39 predicted proteins | sample MGYA00511163_ERZ761609 | MGnify/ENA primary metagenome ERZ761609 (study PRJEB28899, sample SAMN02445070) | bioreactor sludge metagenome | biome: EBPR sludge | place: Australia: Brisbane, Thorneside Wastewater Treatment Plant | collected 2011-12-16 ... | reverse complement strand
ACGAGATTGGTCAGTGACTGGAGTTCAGACGTGTGCTCTTCCGATCTAGGGCGCCACGGGGCCGGCGGGACCGGCCGGCGCGGGCGGCCTGGGCTCGGTAACCCACGTCGATGCGAGCGCAAGTGGGCTGATTGAGGGATTTGAAGCGATCACTGTTTCGGCCACCGCGTCCTGTCCCGCACAGACGGTGCTCCTGGGAGGCGGATGCGAAATGACCTCCCAGAGTTCGCCGGACCACTACTCTGGGCCGGTTCTCTCCTCGTTCCCCGCGTCCACCTCGTCGTGGGCGTGCAAGGCCGCTGGGGGGAGCTATTACTATATGGGCATGGTCGGGGTGAAGGCCTATGCGCTGTGCGCGAGTACAAGTGAGGAGGGGCCGGTTGAGGCCGCAGCGCCGCCGTCGCAGGTTCTGAAGCAGTAGTCTGAAGCGGCGATCCCGATTTCCAGGGCCGGGGTGCACTCCGCGTCCCGGCCCGGAGCGGACCGGTCAGATTTCGAGGCTGGCGACGTCCACCCGGGAGCGCCGCCCTTCGACGACGACGATACCCGACTCGGTGACGTGGTACTTCTGGCGATCGGTTTCGGGATCGTAGCCGATCACGGTGCCCTCGGGCAGATGGACGTTCTTGTCCAGGATGGCCCGGCGGATCTTGCAATGCCGGCCGATGTCGGCATTGTCGAAGATGATTGAATCTTCGACGAGGGCGCCGGTGTGAATGCGGACGCTGCGTCCGAGCACGGAATTCTTCACCATGCCGCCGGAGAGAATGGAACCGGAGGAGACGATGGAATCGATGGCCTGACCGCGGCGTCCATCCTCATCGAAGGTGAACTTGGCGGGCGGGTCGTCGTAGCCGGCGGTCCGGAGGGGCCAGCGGCGGTTGTAGAGATTCAGGACGGGCGCGACCATGCGCAGGTCCATGGTGGCTTCGTAGTAGGCCTCGATGGTGCCGACATCGCGCCAGTAGACGGGCGCGCCGATGGGGTCGCCGGGGATCCGGTTGGTTTGGAAGTCGTAGGCGTAGACATCCCCCTTCTCGACCCAGCGGGGGAGGATATTGCGACCGAAATCGTGCGAGGAATCCTCCAGTTTGGCGTCTTCGTGGAGGTATTTGAGCAGCGGCCCGGTGGAGAAGGTGTAGTTGCCCATTGAGGCGTAGACCATGTCCGGATTGCCCGGGATGGTGGGCGCATTGGGGTTCTTCTCGTGGAAGGCGAGGACGCGGCCGTCGGGAGCAACTTCGATGACACCGAATTCGCTCGCGAATTCCTTGGCGACCGGGATGGCGGCGACGGTGGCCTGGGCGCGTTTCTGCTCGTGAAATTCGATCATCTCGCGGATGTTCATCCGGTAGATGTGATCGGCGCCGAAGACGGCGACGATGTGGGGATCGGACTGTTCGATCAGGTTGACATTCTGGTAGATGGCGTCGGCGGTGCCTTTGTACCAGGTTTCGCCGGGTGAGCGCATCTGCGCGGGGACGGGGATGATGTAGTGGTTTTTGAGAATCCCGGAGAACTCCCATCCATCCCGGAGGTGCTGCAGAAGCGACTGGCTCTTGAACTGGATGAGAACGTAGATCGAGTAGATCCCGCTGTTGACGAGATTCGAGAGTACGAAGTCAATGATGCGGTACTGGCCCCCAAAGGGAACAGCGGGCTTGGCCCGTTCCTTGGTCAGGGGGTAGAGGCGGGTACCTTTCCCGCCGGCAAGGACAAACGACAGCACGCGTAGCTGCATGAAGGGCTCGAACTCCTTCCGTTTTCAAAGGATAGCACCGATGCCCCGCGTAAGTCGTTCCAGTGGAGAGGGCAATCCGGGACCGGGCAACAGGGTACGCGCCAGCGATGCGAATAGTCCAGTTGTCGAGTGGACTAGGGGATTCCCGGAATGCGGACCTGGCTGTAAAGAGCCGATAAAGAGGGCGTGTGGAAGCTGATTGCATTGGTTTTTGCCACGTTGGTGGCGCTATTCGGTCAACAAGTGGATTCGATTGAGCGGCAGCGGCAAGCTCTGGAGCGGCAGCGTTCGGCGCTGACGGCGGCCACGGGTCCGGACCGTCAGAAAGCGGTGGTCGAGCGGCAGAGGGCCGGGGCAGCGCGGCAGCAGGGTGAGGGGTTCTTCGCTCTGCCGTGGCCGGAACGGCCGCGACTGGCGGCGGCGTTCGGCTGTGTGCCGCTGCGGGGGGCCGAACTGGATGCCCTGGTTGAGCGGAGCGCGCGGGACCACGCGCTGGCCCCGGGTCTGTTGCGGGCCGTGGTGCGTCGCGAATCAGGATTCCAACCCTGCGCGGTGAGCCGGGCGGGCGCCATGGGCCTGATGCAGTTGATGCCGGCGACGGCGGCGGCGATGGGTGTGGTGGATCCGTTCGATCCGGCCGAAAACATTGCGGGCGGAAGCCGGTTTCTCCGTCAGATGCTGGACCGGTATGGCGGCAATCTTGGACTCGCCCTGGGGGCGTACAATGCTGGCCCTGGCCGGGTGGACCGGAGTGGCGGGATTCCGCCGATCCGCGAGACGCAGGAGTATGTTCGCGGGATTCTGGGAGAGTTCTCTCCCCCCGAATGAGGGGGAGAGGGAATAGTACCAAACTGGTCCGAGACCCACTTCACAGACGCTAAAGCACAGATGAAGAAAGGCCGATAGACGGGGTGAAGGCGAAATGATGAGGCCCCTCCAGGACACAACCCGGTCGCGAGTGAGCGCGCTCCGCTCCATACCGCGTGAGGCGGCTGCCACGACGCTACCGGCCTTCCACCCGATGCCGTCTCATCTGCTGGAATCCGCCCGGCACACGATACTGCTGGTGGATCCCGTGGACGTGAACCGGTCGCTGCTGAAGGGAATTCTGAAGGCGGGCTCGTACCGGCTGCTGGAGGCGCGAAACCCGGTCGAAGCCATGGTGGTTCTGGAACGGGAAGCGGTGGACCTGATCATCGCGGAAGTGATGATGCCGGAGATCAGCGGCATGGAATTCTGCCGGCGGGTCAAGCGGAACCGGAGAACTCAACTGGTTCCGGTGCTGCTCGTCACGAACCTGAATGGGGTGGAGAACGAAGTGGCGGGCCTGGAATCGGGTGCGGACGAATTCCTCACCAAGCCCCTGCATCCGCTCATCGTGCGGACGCGGGTCCGGGCGATGCTGCGCAACAAGATGGCGTTTGACAGCCTGGAAGAGGCCGAAACCATTCTTTTCGCGCTGGCGCAAACCATCGAGCAACGGGACAAGGAGACGAGCCACCATTGCCAGCGTCTGGCGGCGCTGAGTGTTGCGCTGGGCATCGCGATCGGTCTGCCGGAGGAAGATCTGGTGGCACTGCACCGGGGCGGATATCTGCACGACATTGGCAAAATTGCCGTACCGGACGAAATTCTGTTCAAGCAGGGCCGGCTGACCGATGACGAGTGGGTGATTATGCGAGGGCACACGCTGGCGGGCGAGGCGATCTGCCGGCCGATGAAGAGCCTTTCCCAGGTCCTTCCGATTATCCGGAACCACCACGAAAAATGGGACGGTACGGGCTACCCGGACGCGCTGGCGGGCGAAGACATTCCGCTGCTGGCGCGGGTGCTGCAGCTCGCCGACATCTACGACGCGCTCACGTCCACGCGCAGTTACAAAGAAGCCTTTCAGCCAGCCAGGGCGATCGAGATTCTGGAACGGGAAGCCGCGGAGGGATGGCGGGATCCCGAACTGGTTTCGGTTTTCTGTGAGATAGTGCGGCAGCCTGGGTTTTTGACTCGCGGGACGGAGTTGTTCGCCGCCCAGACGGACGAAGCCGAGGTGGATGAGGGATTGAAGGGCATGAGGGAATCGCTGAGCCGGATGAGCCGCGAGTTGCTCAGGTGAAGTTGCCGCCGGGATGAGATCCCGCCGGAGGTTGCACCGGCGAACCGGCGTTGGGGCGAATCTGGCGGGCAGGGTGGACGTCAAAGGAAACGATCTGTTATGTAAGGACTTGCGGACGGCGCGGTTTGCGCGCGGTAGCGCCATTGACCGCCGGCGCGATGAACTTCGGGAGTCCGGTTCTGACGCCGCTGCGGCAGCCGAATCCTGGAACAAATGGGATGCAGTCAGCGTTTCCCCACTTCGAGGAGGCAGAACCGATGAAACAGATCACGGCGGGCTTGCTGGCGATGGCGCTCTGGCTGACGGGGTGCTCGATCAAGGTGGATGGCGATGGCGGCCCGCTGGAGCGGCCCGGCGAACTTGTGGAGACGATGGAGAGCGTGGAACTGCCGCAGGCCGAACTGGTCCACGTGGATCTGACGATGGGGGCGGGCAAACTGGTGGTGGAGGGTGGTGCGAAAAAGCTCATGGAAGGCGAATTCCGGTACAATTTGGCCTCCTGGAAGCCCGAAATTCGCTTCGAAGAGACGGGCGTCCGCGGTTCCCTGTCGGTGAAGCAGGGGGCGGGCACGGCGATGGGCGAGGCCAGGAACGAATGGCACATCCGTCTGGCGGACGCGACGCCGATCGATCTGGTAGTGAACTGCGGCGCGGGGGAAGGTGAACTGGATTTGCGGGGCCTCAATCTGCGGAGTGTGGAAGTCCGGATGGGAGCAGGCCGGCTCGAACTGGATTTGCGGAGCGAGTACGCGAGGGACATCGAGGCCTCGGTGGAAGGCGGCGTGGGCGAAGCCACGGTCTATCTGCCGAAAGGCCGGCCGGTGGAGGCACGCGCCGAGGGCGGCATCGGCAAGATCAAGGTGCAAGGGCTGAAGAAGGAGGGCGACCGGTGGGTGTCCGAGGACGATGGCCGGGACAAGCCAGTGATCCGGGTCCAGGTCAAGGGAGGGATTGGGGGGATCAATATCTACGCTGAGTGAGGGTTGCGAGTGGCATCAAGGACGCCACGGACGGCGGCCAGCAGCGGCTCGCGGGAGAAGGGCTTGAGGAGGGTGGCGTCGGCGCCCAGGGCCTTGGCGGCGGCCTGGCAGGAATCGTCGTACACTTCCGCCATCGCGATGAGCCGGGGTAATCGGCCAGAGCGGCGCAGGCCGGCGATCGTGGCGAACCCATCGCCAGCGGGCGGGACGAGGTTGATCAGCAGTGCCTCCCAGGGCTCGGCTTCGAGCCGGGCAAGAGCTTCGCTGCTACTGGCGGCCTCCGCGCGATAGCCTGCATCAACAAGGCAGACCTGGACGAATTCGCGAATGGCCGGATCTTCGTCCACCACGAGGATGCGAGGGGCGGGAGTCGCCGACAGGGCTTCCCGGACGGCGGCGGCGAGTTCATCCGCCGAAAAGGGCTTGGCGAGGAATTGACTGCCGGTCAAACTCAACTGAGCCTTCGGAAGGGAATCCGGGACGAAGCCCGAAACGAACAGGACGCGAACGCCGGGGTAGAGCCCCCGAATGATCCCGGCGGCTTCCGGACCGCTGATGCCCGGCAGCATGACGTCGGTGAGAACCAGATCGAGGACGCCCGAATACTGGCGGGCAATCTCGACGGCCTCTTCTCCGGTCGAGGCGGGCAGGACCTCGTAGCCAAGGCCAGCCAACAGACCGGCAGCGAACTGGCGGACCTCGGCATAGTCCTCGACCAGCAGGATTGTACCGGCGGCCTGGTTGTCAGTGGCCGCGGTTACGGTCGCGACTTCCTCGAGTGGTTGCGAACCCGCATCGGGTACGAAGACGCTGAACGTTGCACCCTTGCCTGGAGCGCTGGTGACCTGGATCCATCCCCGGGCCTGCTTGACAATTCCGTAGACAGTCGGCAGTCCGAGACCGGTACCTTTGCCGGGGGCTTTGGTGGTGAAGAAGGGCTCAAAGACACGGCGTTGCACTTCCTGATCCATACCCACGCCCGTATCGGAGACGCGGAGGACGATATAGGAGCCGGGCTCCGCCTCGGGGAAATTCGGCGTTTCGGCCGGGTCGATCTGGACACGGTCGAGATCGATGCGCAGGATTCCGCCCGAGGGCATGGCGTCGCGGGCATTGACGACCAGATTCATGACGACCTGCTCGAACTGGCTCCGGTCCGCGATGATGGTGGCGTCGCGGGGGCCTGGTTGGACGACCAGGCGGATATTCTCGGGCAGGATCCGTTCGTAGAAGCCAACGAGACCACTCAACAGCGAGTTGAGGTCCAGCGGTGCGGGATTCCCAGGTTGGCGGCGGCCGAACAGGAGGAGTTGGCGGGTGAGATCGGCCGCCTTCTCGCCGGCACGCTGGATGGTGGTGAGCCTCTGCCGGATCTGCTCGGGGAGCGATGTGTCGGAGGCGAGCAGTTCGCTGTAACCATTGATGATGGTGAGCAGATTGTTGAAGTCGTGGGCAACGCCTCCGGCCAGCATTCCGATCGCTTCCATCTTTTGGGCCTGATGGAGCTGGGCCTCCAGCCGCTTCTTCTCGGTGACGTCTTCCTTGACCGCCACGAAATGCCTGATCTCGCCGCGCTCGTCACGCACGGGCGAGATGGAAACGCTCTCGAAGTAGAAGGATCCGTCCTTCTTTCGGTTCTTGAGTTCACCATTCCAGGTCTGGCCGGAGAGGATGGTCTGCCAGAGTTCCTGATAGAGGGTCTCTGGGGTCTCGCCGGACTGGAGAATGCGAGGATTCTTGCCGCGAATCTCGGCGAGGGTGTAGCCGGTGAGGTCCTCGAACTTGGGGTTGACATACTCGACGTTTCCGTTCAAGTCGGTGATGATGACGCTGGCCGGACTCTGCTCGATGGCGCGGGAGAGCTTGCGGAGGCGGGCTTCGGAAGTGGCGCGTTGAGTGATGTCGCGGCCGGTGCAGAAGCAGACGTCGCGGTTACGGCGCGCACGCCACTCGGTGAGGCGGAACGAGCCATCGTCGTGACGGAGTTGAATGGTACAGCTATCGAGTTGGCCGGAATCCAGCATGGAAGCGAACGCGGATTCGCCGCGACCGCGGTCCTCCTCGTGAATCAGATCATGGAAGCGGCGACCGCGCAGATCGCGGGAAGAGTAACCGAGTGCCTGCTCCCAGACTAGATTGGCGCGCAAGAACCGGCCTTCGAGATCGAGGATGGCATGGAGGTCGAGACTGGCGTCGAAAAAGGCGTCTAGGTCCTCGGTGGCCTTCTTGCGGGCGGTGATATCGCGGGTGACACCGTGGAGTTCAATGGCTCCGGATTGGGGGTGGCGCTGAAAGTGGGAGACGATCTCGACCCAGACGGTGGAGCCGTCCTTGCAGGGCATTTCGCCGACGTCGGTGAAGGTGGGGGAGGCCGCGGCGGGAGCGTCCCCGGCGGCAAAGGCGGCGGCACGGCGGGCGATGGCCGCACGAGCCCTTACACGCAATTTGGCTATGAGGTTGAGCGAGGGGGAGGCGGCGAGGTGTTCCTCGGGGGTGAAGCCGGTGAGGCGAGTGATGGACGGGCTGACATAGTGGTAGCGCCAGGCGATGGGGTCCATGGACCAGACGACATCGTGCATGCTCTCGGCGAGGAGGCGGTACATCTGCTCGCTGCGCTGGAGTTCGAGTTCTGCGTGCTTGCGCCGAGTGATATCGAAGGCGACGACAATTCGAGCGGGCAGGCCGTTCCAAGTAAGAGTGTGGGAGCGGATTTCGACATCGAGGTGTCGTCCTGAGCGGGTGATGTGGCGCCATTCGCCGGCGAGATTGAGATCGTCATATGTCGAAGTGACGTCGGCATGGAGACGGGGGAGGTCCTCCTGAGGGCGGATGTCGCCGAGGGTCATGGAGAGGAATTCGGCGCGGGAGTAGCCGTAGTGGCTGATGGCGGCCTCGTTGACCTCAAGGAAACGGAGGGATTCGAGGTCGTAGACCCACATGGGCTGAGGATTCTTCTGGAACAGGAGGCGATGGGCGGCTTCGCTGTCGCGGAGAGCGCGTTCGGCCTGTTTGCGCTGGGTGATGTCGAATGCGACAGCAAAGCCGGCAGAACGGCCCTCCCACATGATGGCGTGGTAGTGAATTTCGACGTCGAGGAGATGGCCGGACTTGGTGCGATGGCGGGCCTCGCCGACCACATGGTAGCCATCTCGGAGCGAACCGATGCGCTTGTGAAGGAGGGGAATCTCCTCGGGAGGGCGAATCTGGTCGAGAGTCATGGATAGGAACTCGTCGCGGGAGAATCCATAGACACCGACGGCAGTGTCGTTGACAGCGAGGAACTGGCGGGTCTCGCGGTCGAAGACCCACATAGGCTGGGGGTTCTGTTCGAAAAGTAGCCGGTGGTGGGCCTCGCTCACCAACAGGCGATTCTCGATCTGGTGGATCCGGTCGAGTTCGGTGGCGATGCCTACGATGCCGGCGATCTGACCGGATTCATCGCGCCAGGGTACTTTGGTGGTGAGGAACTGGAGTTCGGAGCCGTCCGGACGTTTCAGGCGGTCCAAGGAGGTCACGGGTTGACCAGTCTGGCATGCTTCCAGGTCGGCCTGCCGGCGGGTCTCCGCCTCCTCGGGCGACAGAAGGTCTGCGCGGAAGCGGCCATCCAACCCGCCCGGGCCGACGCCGAAGAGTTCCTCAACCGACCGGCTGACCATCACGATCCGGCCTTCGAGGTCGATTGCGTAGACTTTGACAGGCAGGTGATTCAGGAGGAATTGCAGCAGGCGGAGACGGTCCGGGGGAGTGGCGTCGGCAAACGAACCTGACTGAGTCGGAGGCGGCATGCTCGGGCGCTCGGGCCATTCCGGCGGACACGGATGAATTGGGCGGTTACTTCACTGAAAGATCCATCTCATATTATATGGCGCCCGGCGCCTCCGATCAAGGACTGATTAGTCTGAAAAACCCAACGCCGGCATGCGCGGAAACCGGGCCGGGAGGAACCTCGAATCAGGGCTGGACAAGGCGGCGGGCGCGTTCGAACTCGGCGACGGACCAGGCCTGGGCGGGGGCGCCGTTCCAGGCGTGGGGCGTTTCGGCATCGAAAATTTCGGCGATGGATCCGAGGCAACCTTCGCTGAAACGGTGGCTTTCAAGCGCCACAAGGGCTTCGCGGGCCCATTCCAGACGCTCTGGGGTACGCTCAAAGGCGCCTAAGAAGGCGTCGAGATAGTGGCCGAGGAGCCAGGGCCAGACTGTACCCTGGTGGTACGCGGAATCACGCTGGTCGACACCGCCGGCGTAATGGGGGCGGTAGTGGGGGTCGTCCTGGGCGAGGGTCCGGAGGCCGAACGGGGTGAACAGGTGTTGATAGACGGCGCGGACGACGGCCTGGCGGGCGGGGGGATCGAGTGGAGAGAAGGGCAAGGAGACGGCAAATATCTGATTCGGGCGCACTTGAGGGCTGGTGGTGGTGTCTCGCAGGCACTGTCGCGCAGGGTTCCAGAAGGCGGAGTGGAAGCGGGCGCGAAGACGGGTGGAGCGGAGGAAGGCGTGTTCGGCGAGTTCGTGGGTGTGGGCCTGGCGCGCCCAGTGGGCCGTGACGCGGAGGGCGTTGTAGTAGAGGGCGTTGAGTTCGACGGTCTTGCCGTGGCGGGGGGTGACGGGGGCGCCGTGAACGCGGGCGTCCATCCAGGTGAGTTGGGTGGAGGGGTCTCCGGCGGAGAGGAGGTGGTCGCGGGCATCGACTCCGATATGGAAGCGGGTGCCGCGGTGGAGGTGGTCGAGGATATCGCGGGCGGCGGGGAGGAAGGTGGCGCGGAGGAAGTCCGGGTCGCCGCCGGTGTGCTCGAGGTACTGATGGGCAGCGTTGAACCACCAAAGAGTGGCGTCGGCGCTATTGTACTCGGGAGTTTCGCCTTCGTCGGGGAAGCGGTTGGGGATGAGGCCGGCGGCGCGGTGGGCGGCGAAGGATTCGAGCAGGGAGCGGGCCTGCCCGGGCAGAGGTTGTGCGCCGAGGAGGAGGCCCGGGAGGGCGATGAGGGCATCGCGGCCCCAATCGGTGAACCAGGGGAAGCCGGCGAGGAGGGTCCAGGCGCCGGAGGCGCGGCGGGCGAGGAAACCGGTGGCCGGGTGGCAGGGGCGGCGGAGGCGGGCTTCGAAGGCGGCGGGGAGGTCCGTGCCGGGGTCCGGGTCGAGAGAGGCGAGGAACCAGGCGGGTTCGTTGGGATGGAGGCGGTATTCGTGGAAGCCGGGAGTCCAGAGGGCTTCGTGGAAATCGAGGCCGCGTTCGTGTTCGACGCGGTATTCGTGGTCGCGGTACCAGTGTTCGGAGGGGGTAAACGCGGCGCCGGGGGCGTGGAGATGGAGGGGGCAGCGGAATCCGGGCTCGGGATGCTGGAGGCTGTGGTAGTCGCGATTGGCAAAGAAGGGACGAAGGCGAAGGGTGGCGGATTGGTCGCAGACGTAGCGAAGGACGGCGGCAGGGCGGCCAGGGAGGAGGAAGAGGGTTTTGTGGACAAGAGCGTCGCCGCAGCGGAAGGTCCAGCGGGGCGGATCGGGCTCGAACGACTCGATCCGTTCATGGCCGCGGAGGGCGAGGTGGCCGGGGTACTGGACGAGGCCGAGGGCGTGGGTCTCGCCGCCGGTGAGGATCTGGTCCTCGACTCTGGCGAAGAGAACGCGGCGTGTGGTGGGCGGAGTGAGGGCAGCGATGAGAAGGGCGTGGTAGCGGCGGGTGGCGAGACCGGCGGCGGTACCCATGGCAAAGCCGCCCGTTTCATTGGTTTCGAGCCATTCGAGGCGGGAGGCGGCGTCGAAATCCCGGCACTTTGCGGCAGTGAGGCGCATCTCCATAGAGAGAGGGGAGAACTCTTTCCATTGCAGCAGGTTTGGAATGGGCAGTAAAATCAAGATTACCCCTCTGGAATCCCAATGCTACGACCCAAAGTAGAAAAGCCGGAAGACCTGAACCCTGTCGAGACGCAGGAGTGGCTGGAAGCGCTTGATCAGGTGATCGAGGAAGGGGGTCCGGACCGGGCCCGCTACCTCCTGGAAAGGCTGGCCCACGAGGCGAGCCGCAACGGCGTACCGGCGGCTTTGTCGGTCAACACGCCCTATTTGAACACCATCCCTCCGGAAGATGAGGTGGCCTATCCGGGCGACCGGGCGCTGGAGCGGCGGATCAAGAGCCTGGTTCGCTGGAATGCGGTGGCGATGGTGGTTCGCGCGAACAAGTACGACGAAGGCATCGGCGGGCACATTTCGACATTTGCTTCCTCGGCGACGCTGGTGGAAGTGGGGATGAACCACTTCTTCCGGGGTTCGATCGGGGATCAACCGGGCGACCTGATCTACTTCCAGGGGCACGCCAGCCCGGGAATGTATTCGCGGGCGTATCTGGAAGGACGGCTGACGGAAGAGCACCTGAAGAACTTCCGGCACGAGTTGCGCGAGCATCCGGGTTTGTCGAGCTATCCGCATCCGTGGTTGATGCCGGAGTTCTGGCAGTTTCCGACGGTTTCGATGGGCCTGGGGCCCATCAATTCGATCTACCAGGCGCGCTTCATGCGTTACCTGGAGAACCGGGGCCTGATTCCGAAGACGGACCGGAAGGTGTGGGCTTTCCTGGGCGACGGCGAAATGGAAGAGCCCGAGTCGACAGGCGCGCTGCGAATTCCGGCGCACGAAAAGCTGGACAACCTGATCTTCGTGATCAACTGCAACCTGCAGCGGCTGGACGGTCCGGTTCGCGGCAACAGCAGCATCATTCAGGAGTTGGAGGGTTCGTTCCGGGGCGCGGGCTGGAACGTGATCAAGGTGATCTGGGGCAGCGACTGGGACCGCCTGCTGGCGAAGGACAAGACGGGCCTGCTGATGCGCCGGATGCACGAGTGCGTCGACGGCGAATTCCAGAATTTCAAGGCGCGCGGCGGCGCTTACGTCCGGCAGGAGTTCTTCGGCAAATATCCGGAGCTGCTGAAGTTGGTCGAAGACATGACCGACGACGAGCTTTACTCGTTGCGACGCGGCGGGCATGACCCGGTGAAGGTGTACAACGCGTACAAGCGGGCGGTGGAGCACACGGGTGCGCCGACGGTCATTCTGGCCAAAACCATCAAGGGTTACGGCCTCGGCGAAGCAGGTGAAGGCCGTAACTTCACACACCAACAGAAGAAGCTGAATGAAGAAGAACTGGTCAAGCTGCGCGAGCGGTTCCAGATCCCGATTCCGGAAGAGACGGTGACAACTGTCTCCTTCTACCGTCCGCCCGAGGACTCGCCGGAGATGAAATACATGAAGGCGCGGCGGGAGGCGCTGGGGGGAGCTTTGCCGGCTCGCATCCCGAGGCCGGTGAAACTGCCGGTTCCGGGGCTGGACGAGTTTGCGGACTCGCTGTCGGGTTCCGGCGGCCGCCCGGTGTCGACGACGATGGCCCTGGTTGCAGTGCTTCGCAACCTGTTGAAGAACAAGGACCTCGGCAAGCTGATCGTGCCGATCATCCCGGATGAAGCCCGGACCTTTGGCATGGAGAGCCTGTTCCGGCAGATTTCGATCTACGCGCCCCACGGGCAGTTGTACAAACCGGTGGATAGCGACCAGTTCCTGTACTACAAGGAAGCGCAAGACGGCCAGATCCTGGAAGAAGGGATCACCGAAGCGGGTTCGCTGGCCAGTTTCACGGCCGCAGGCACGGCCTACAGCAATTTCGGCGTGCCGATGATCCCGATGTATGTGTACTATTCGATGTTCGGCTTCCAGCGGGTGGGCGACGCCATCTGGGCGTTTGGCGACTCGCGCGGCCGTGGCTTCCTGTGTGGGGCGACGGCCGGGCGGACGACGCTGAACGGCGAGGGCTTGCAGCACGAAGATGGACATTCTCACGTGCTGGCGTCGACGGTGCCCAACTGCATCACTTACGATCCGGCGTACGCTTACGAGATCGCGGTGATCATCCAGGAAGGCCTGCGGCGGATGTACGGCAACAACGAGGACGTGTTCTACTACCTCACGGTCTGCAACGAGAACTACGCGCAGCCGAAGATGCCGGAAGGCGACGGCGTGCGCGAGGGCATTCTGCGCGGCATCTACCGCGTGGCGCAGAGCGAGCACGGCCCGGCGCGGATTCAGCTTTGGGGTTCGGCGTCGATGCTGAACGAAGCGCTGCGCGCCCAGCGGATGTTGTGGGAGAAGTTCGAACTGACCGCCGATGTGTGGAGTGTGACGAGCTACAACGAGCTGAGGCGCGACGCCATCAGCTGTGCGCGGTGGAACCGGCTGCATCCGGACGAAGAGCCCCGGAAGCCCTACATCCAGCAGGTGATGGAGCACACGCAGGGACCGATCATCGCGGCCAGCGACTACATGAAGGTGCTGGCCGATCAGTTGTCGCCCTGGCTGAGCGGGCGTTTGACATCGCTCGGCACCGACGGCTTTGGCCGCAGCGAGAGCCGGACGCACCTGCGTCGGTTCTTCGAGGTGGATGCCGAATCAATCACCGTGGCGGCGCTGGCGCAGTTGACGCGCTGGGGCCAGTTTGACGGGCAGCGGGCGCGCCAGGTGGTGCACGAACTCGGGCTGGATCCCGACGCACGCGATCCCTGGATCCGGTAAATGCTGCATCTGACCGAGGACGACGTCCGGCGCCTGCTGCCCATGCGGGACGCCGTGGCGGCGGTTCGCGGTTCATTCGAGGCACTGGCAGGCGGTACGGCGGTCAATCAACCCCGGCGCCGCCTGGTGGTGCCGGCCACGGGTAGTGTCCTGCATCAACTCGCCGGCTGGACCGGCGGCTACTACGGCGCGAAAATCTACTCGACCAACGTCCGCCACGGCGCGATGCACTTCCATGTGCTTCTCTACGACGCCCGGACCGCCGCACCCCTCGCCCTGATCGACGCCAACGCCCTGGGCCAGATCCGGACCGGCGCCGCGACTGGCGTGGCGACGGACCTGCTGGCGCCGGCCACGGTGAAGTCCGTCGCCTTGATCGGCTCCGGCTTTCAGTCCTGGACCCAACTGGAGGCCGTGCTGACGGTCCGCCCGGGCATTCGCGACGTGCGTGTCTACAGCCGGAAAGCCGAAAACCGCGACGGCTTCGCGGCGCGCGCGACGGAGAGTTTCGGCGTGGCGGTGCAAGCGGTGGAGAGCGCGGAAACGGCCGTGCGCGGAGCGGATGTCGTCATCACCTGCACTTTTGCGAAAGACCCGGTCTTCGAGGATGCCTGGCTCAGCGCGCATGCGCACGTGAACGCGGCCGGCTCGAATCAGGCGGGGCGTCGCGAAGTGCCGCCTGAAACTGTGGAACGAACCGCGCTGATTGCGGTGGATTCGCTCGAACAGGCGCGGATCGAGGCGGGCGACCTGCTGCTGGTGAAACCGGCGGAAGCGTGGCCGCAATGGCCGCTGGCGGAGTTGGGTACGCTGCTGGCCAAGCCGGATTTCGTCCGGCCAGACGGTGTAACGCTCTTCAAATCGCTGGGGTTGGGCGTGCAGGATATCGCCGCCGCCGCGCTGGTTTACGAACGGGCGCGGTAGCCTCTCTATTCCTGCATCGCGCTTTGGGTGTCAGCTTCCCGCCATGCCGAAATCTTCAACCGGCGACAGACCCAGCACAGCTCTTCAGTGGAGAATTGTGCGACATCACTGCCACAAACCACACAACGCGCACTGGACTTGCTCTTCCCCCGTTTCGGCGCGGCGACCGGAAGGGGCTGCTCGAGTTTGCTGCTTTTGCTTTTGCGCGTCATGACGTCCTGAATCCAGTTCAGCACACCGGGTGGCACAATTCAATGCGGGAAAGGTCTTAATCCCCGGCAGCCGCGGAGGGCGAGGGCGAAACACCGCGGCGGCGGGCCAGCCAGGCGCGCGTGTCTTCAAGATAGCTGTAGCCGACCGGCACCACGAGCAGCGTCAGAATCAGGCAGAGCGTCTGTCCGCCGATGATCGTGATGGCGATGGCGGAACGGGTGGCGGCGCCGGTCCCGATGGCGATGGCCGTGGGCGCGAGGCCCGCAATGATCGAGAAGGTGGTCATCAGGATGGGCCTGAGCCGAATCCGGTTGGCTTCGAGAATGGCCTCCCGCAGCGGCATGCCCTCTTTCAATAGCCTGTTCATTGCATCAATCTGCAAAATACCGTTCTTCTTGACGATCCCCAGGAGTAGCAGGATGCCGAGGGCCGAAAACAGGTTCATCGAACGCCCGGTGATCATCAGGCTGAACAGCGCGAAGGGAATCGACAGCGGTAGCGTCATCAGGATGATGAACGGGTGAGTCAGCGACTCGAACTGCGCGGCGAGCACCATGTACATGAAGATGGACGCCAGCGAAATCGCCAGTACCATATTCGCGGTGGTCTCCTCCAGAATCCGGACCTGGCCCGAGAACAACAGGCGGTAGCCCGGTGGCAGGCTGAGACCATCAAAGACCTCCTGCACCTTCGCGGCGGCGACACCGAGCGTGTAGCCCTCGGCAACGTTGCCGTAAAGGCCGATGCCGTACTGACGGGCGAAGCGGTCCACTCGCGATGGCCCGGCGCCGCGCTCGATCGAAGCGATCGAATCCAGGCGGATCAGGCCCAGGCGTGAAGAGGGCACCAGCAGGCGGCTCAGCACTTCCTGATCGTCGCGCTGCCCCGGCATCAGGCGCATCGTGACGAGATACTGTTCCCCGCCCTCCTTATACGTGCTGATCTCGTCGTCGCCGGACATCAGCAACCGGACCGCGCTGGCCACGTCGGAAACGCGCACGCCGAGATCGGAGGCGAGTTGCCGGTCGATCTTCACCTGCATCTCAGGATTCGAGAACTGCAGATTGGCGCGCATGTCGGCCAGTTCCTTCTGCTGCATCAGGCGCGCGACCGCCTCGCGGGCGATGGGGGCGAGTTGCTGTAGGTCCGGGCCCAGAATCGTGCCGCGAATGGGCGAGAAGGTCTCGCGGCCGCCCAGCGCATTCGGGAAACGCAAAGCGGGCCTCAGGTACGCGTAATCGCGCAGGATGTCGCGAATCCCGTTGGCCACATTGTTCAGCGGGCCGCGCTCGGAGGGGGACGCGAGCAGAATCGTCATCTGCACCTGCTGAACCCGGTCGAGAAAAGCCGCGGAGGAGGGGACAATGCCGATCACCCCCGGCACCTTTTCGATCTTGCGGGCGACTTCCAGGGAGATCCGCTCGGTGGCTTCGAGCGAGGTGCCCTCGGGCGTCTCCATCGAGATGCCGAGTTCGGACTGGTCCTCCTGCGGCATCCAGTCGCGGCCGATGTTCTGGTATAGCGGGAACGTCGAAGCAAATGTCACGACACTGACCAGCACAATCACCCAGCGGTGCGCCAGCGACCAGTCCAGCAGACGGAGATAGCCGCGCTCCAGCGAAGTCACCTTGTGGCCGTGCGGCGCTCCGCCGCCCTCGCCTTTCCGCTTGATCTTCAGCACCCGCGCGCTCAGCGTGGGCGTCAGCGTGAACGCCACCAGCATGGACACCATGATCGAAAAGGCCATCGTCGAGCCGAACTCGTTCAGGTACCGCTTCGCGTAACCGGACGTGAAGGCGATCGGGACGAAGATGATCACCAGTGAGATCGTCGTCGCCACCACCGCCAGCGAGATCTCGCGCGTGGCGCCAATGGCCGCCGCCTTGGGATCGATGCCCGGCTTTTCCTCCAGCCAGCGATAGATGTTCTCGAGCACAATGATCGCGTCGTCGATCACGATGCCGACCGCGAGCGTCAGCGCCAGCAGGGTCATCGAATTCAGCGTGTAATCGAGGTAGCGCATCACCGAGAAGGTGGTGATGATCGACGTCGGAATCGCAATGGCGGAGATCAGCACCGTCCGCCAGTCCCGAATGAACAGCCAGATGATCAGCGAAGCGAACAGGGACCCAAAAATCAGGTGCTCTTCGAGCGATTCCACCGACTTCTTGATGTAGGTGGCCTGTTCCTTGATTACGGCCAACTTCAGCCCGCCCGGCAACTGGTCGCTGATCTCGGGCACCCGCGCCAGGATCGTGTCCACCACCTTCACGGTGTTCAGTCCGGTCTGGCGGCGGATCTCCATGATCACCGCGGGCTTGCTCTGGTAGTACGCGAACGACCGCCGCTCCGCCATCGCGTCTTCGGCATAACCGATATCGCGGAAGCGAATCGGCACCCCGCCCGCGTTCTTGATGATGATGTCGTTGAACTGCTCGATCGTCTCGACCCGGCCCATCGTCCGGACGCCCACTTCCGAAGCCCCGCGCACCATCCGCCCGCCCGGAGATTCGATGTTCTCCTGCCGGACCGCCCGCTCCACGTCCTGGGCCGTCAGGCTGTAGCCGTTCATCTTGTTGATGTCCAGCATCAGGTTGATCTGACGTTTGCGCCCGCCCGACAGGTCGATCGACGCCACCCCGTCTACGGTCTCCAGTCCCCGCCGGACGATCTTGTCCGCCACTTCCGTGATCTCGCGAATCGGCCGGTCGCCATAGAGGGCCAGCGTCACCACCGGGTCCGAATCCGGGTCCGCCTTGCGCACCGTCGGCGGCAACGCGTTCACCGGCAACTGGCGCTGAGCCCCCGACACCTTCTCGCGTACGTCCTCCACCGCCTCGCCGATATCCTTCTCCAGGATGAACGTGATGACCATGAACCCGCCGTTTTCGCTCGTGATACAGCGCAGTTCGTCGATGCCCGAGATCGACGACACCGCCTCCTCCAGCGGCAGCACCATCTGCGAGACAACCTCCTCCGGACTCGCCCCCGGCAATCGGTAGTTCACATACACCGTCGCCGGATCGGACTTCGGGAACAGATCCACCCCCAACCCCAGAAAGCTGAAGAAGCCCATCACCACCAGGAACATGATGAGCATGAAGGCGAAAACGGGCCGTTGAACGCAGATTTCTGATAAACGCACGGACTGACGATCTCCCTTGCTGTGGACGCGGATCTATCTGACAGGGATGTCACCAGAGTACCGGAAAGTTACTGCCCGGAGTCAGGCGGCGATATAATTGGAGGTTTATGTCCAAAATCGCTTTTCTCTTCCCGGGCCAGGGTTCGCAGGCGGCCGGAATGGGCCAGGCGCTCGCCACCCAGTTCCCCGCCGCGCGCGCCATTTTCGAGCAGGCCGATAGCGCCCTTGGCTTCCCCCTCTCCACGCTCTGTTTCGAAGGCCCCGACGATCAGCTCAAACTCACCGAAAATACCCAGCCCGCCTTGCTCACCGTCTCAGCCGCCGCTTTCGCCGTTCTCAATGAACTCGGCTACCGGCCCGATTTCGTCGCGGGCCACAGCCTTGGCGAATACTCCGCGCTCGTCGCCGCCGGGTCGCTCCGGTTCGAGGATGCCGTCCGCATTGTCCGCAACCGCGGCCGTTATATGCAGGAAGCCGTCCCCGCCGGCGTCGGCGCCATGGCCGCCTGGCTGATGCCCCCGCTCGATCAGGTGGACCGGATCCTCGCCGAAGCCGCCGAGGGCGAAGTTGTCTCCGCAGCCAATTTCAATTCGCCTACCCAACTCGTTATCGCCGGCCATGCCGGCGCCGTCGCCCGCGCCAACGATCTCGCCAAGGCCGCCGGAGCCAAACGCGCCGTCCCCCTGCCCGTCAGCGCCCCCTTCCACTGCTCCCTGATGGAACCCGCCCAGCAGCGCCTCAAGGCCGACCTCGACGCCGCCCCGTTCGCTGGCCTGGGCTGCCCCCTCGTCAATAATGTCGATGCCGCCCTCGTCACCAGTGGCGCCGCCGCCCGCGAAGGCCTCTATCGCCAGGTCCCCAGCCCCGTCCGCTGGACCGATTCCATCCGCCTGCTCCTCGATCAGGGCGTCACCCGCTTCGTCGAAGTGGGACAGGGCGCCGTCTTGTGTGGTTTATTGAAACAGATTGATCCGGGTGCCCGCAGCGCCAAGTTCGGCGACCCGGCGGATTTGGAGAAACTTCGTGAACTTCTGGACTAACGCACTCGCCGCGGCCGCGCTGCTCGCCCTGCCGCTCGCCGCCCAACAGAAAAGCCTGCTCGACCGTGAACCCGCGGGCTGGATCGACGTCATGCCCGGCCCCAAACTCGAGGGGTGGACCCGCCTCAAAATCCGCGACACCGCCGAGGACTCCGCCCGCCAGTGGCAGCGCCACGGCGACACCCTCCTCTGCGCCGGCGATGGCGGCCACGACTGGATCCGCTACGACACCCCCTTTGAGAACTTCGTCTTCCACGTCGAGTTCCGCTTCACCCCCCTTGAAGGCAATCCCCGCTATAACAGCGGCATCTTCGTCCGCAATACCGCCGACTACAGCCGCTGGTACCAGGCCCAGACCGGACCCGCCGGCGGCTTCCTCTTCGGCATCGGTGAAGAAGCCGGCCAGCCCAAACGCTTCAACCTCCGCGAACAACTCAAGGAAGACCGGATGGCCGCCCCCGGCGAATGGAATACCTTCGAAGTCACCGCCAATGGCCGCTCGCTCAGCGTCTGGGCCAATGGCGCCGTCGTCAGCGAATGGAACGACTGCCCCGTCCCCAAAGGGCACATCGGCCTCGAAGGCGAAGGCTTCCGGATCGAGTTCCGCAACCTGAAGGTCAAGCGGCTCCCCTGAAGTCGGCTACAATAAAACGGTTCTCCCCACTGCGAGGCAAATGTTCATGGTCAAGCTAACCGGCCTTCGGCTCTTCTGGTGCGCGCCTGCGCTGGCGCTGATTCTGTTTGCGGCGGGCTGCAAGAAGTCTGTCCCCGCAAACGTCGCGGCCACCGTCAACGGCCGCGCCATTACTTACGCGGAACTCGACAAGCAGTTTGGACGCGCGTTCCCCAATCAGCCCGAAGGCACGTCCCAGGACGAGACCCAGTTCCGGAAACTCGAACTCCTTCGCGTCATGATCGACGAGGAGATCATGCTCCAGCGCGCCGAAAAGCTCAGCCTGATCGCCACCGACGCCGAAGTCGACGCGAAGTACAACGAGATCCGCGCCCCCTACACCCAGGAAGAGTTCCAGAAGCAACTCGACGCCCAGAAACTCAGCGTCGAAGAACTCAAGTCCAAACTCCGCCGTGACCTCAGCGTCGAAAAGCTGATGAACAAGGAGATCATCTCCCAGATCTCCATCACCGACAAGGACATCAACAGCTTCTTCGAAGCCAACAAGGGCGCCTTCAACTACCCTGAAAACAGCTATCACGTCGCCCAGATCATCGTTACCCCCGAGCCTGATTCCAACGTCCGCAACCTCAAACGCGACAAGGCCGCCAACGACGAACAGGCCCGCCGCAAGATCCAGATGATCGAAGCCCGCCTGCGCCAGGGTGAAGATTTCGCCGCCCTCGCACAGAATTACAGCGAAGACCCCAACTCCGCCTCCAACGGTGGTGACATGGGCTTCGTCCCCGAATCCGCTCTCATTAACGCCGACGCCGAAACCCGCAAAGCGATCCTCACTCTGCTCCCCGGCCAGGTCTCCGCCCCCATCCGGACCCCCGTCGGCTACCGCATTCTCAAGGTCATGGCCCGCGTCCCCGCCGGACAGCGTGAACTCAACGACCCCAAGGTCCAGCAGGACATCCGCGACACCCTCCGCAACCGCAAGGAACAGCTCCTCCGGAACGCCTACGTCGACGCCTGCCGCAACGACGCCAAGGTCTCCAGTTACCTCGCCATCTCCCTCGCCCCCGGCTTCGAGAAGAAGTAGCCGCGCATCATGGCGGGTCCAGTCGCCAGTTGGGTCCCGTTCGAGTGGCCCGAATCCTGGGCCGAACCCGCCTTGTTGCGACTGCTGGCCGGTTCCCCATACAACTGCCTCCTCGTCCCCCCGTCCCTCTCCTCTATCCGCGCCGCCGCCGAAGCCGCCGGCTTCATCTGCCCTGACCGCCTGCGCTGGCATTCCTGGCGCGAACTCGATTGGACCCACCCCGGCGAACTCGCCGCCATCGGTGACGGCTTCTGGCCCGAACTCGCTCAGAAAGGCGGCGATAGCGAACCCGCCGGTCCCACCGGCGCCCCCTGGCTCGACGCCAACGGCTGGCTCATCGAGATGGCTCGCGCCCGCGCCCCCCAGTCCACGATCTGGATTCGCTCCGATTTGCCCGAGGATCCGCGCACCCTCCGCTGGCAACATTACCAACTCGCCTTCCTCGAAGCCTGGGCTTACGGCGCCCGCCGTCCCCTCGCCCTCGTCGCCCCCCACGCCGAAGCCCTCGCCCGCAATGGACCCGAAGCCCGCCAGTCCTTCGACGCCCTCCTCGCCACCCACCGCTGGATGGACGAACGCCCCGCGTGGCAATCCTTCCAGCCCTTCGCCCGCCTCGCCATCGCCAGCGACTTCACCGGACCAAACGAATACATCAGCACCGAAACCCTCCTCCTCGCCACCCGCCTCGGCATCGCTTTCGTCCCTCTCGACCGCGCCCGTCTCAATCCGTCGGACCTTTCTCCGTTCAAAGCACTCCTCTGGTGCGACCCCACCCCGGTCCCCGCGGAAGTCCGCCCCTGGGTCGAGAAAGGCGGCACCCTGATCGCCATGCCCGCCGCTCTCAAGGACTGGCGGCTCGACCGTCCGCTCACCCCCTCGCCCGCCCGTTTCCGCGTCCATCACTGTGGCAACGGCCGCATCGCCGTTGCCCGCGCCGAATTTGATGACCCCTGGCTCCTCGCCCGCGATGCCCACCTCCTCATGAGCCGCCGCCACGACGCCCTCCGCCTCTTCAATGCTTCTGCCCTCCAATTCCGCCACGCCCGCCAGCAGCACCGCCATGTCCTCCACCTCCTGAACTACACCCTCCGGCCCGCCGCTCATCCCGTCGTCCTTCAACTCGCCCTTCCGGCCATTGCGGCCCGCATTCATCTTCCCGGTCACCCGCCCGCCGAACTGCCCCTCCGTCGTGAAATCGGCGGCCTCGAAGCCCAACTGCCCCCCTTTCCCATCTATGCCGCGGTAGAGTTTGAAGTGCAGGCGACACCCCATGCAGACGCGTAGACAGTGGTTGACCTCCGCCACGGCCATCGCCGCCGTCCGTCCCGCCCGCGCAGCCACCCCTGCAGGCCCCGTCGCCATCGCCCGCTGTCGCGATTACGGCCCCGCCCTCCTGCCCACCCTCCATTCTCTGATGGACCAACTCGGCGGACTCGCCCCCCTCGTCCGCCACAAAACCGTCTCCGTCAAAATCAACCTCACCGGATCACCCCGCGAACGTATGGGCGCTGTCCCCGCCGAACGCGCCCAGTACACCCACCCCGCCGTCATCGGCTCCCTCGTCCGCCTCCTCGGCGACGCCGGCGCCCGCCGCATCCGCCTCCTCGAAGGCGCATGGAGTACCGGCGACCCCCTCGAAGAGTTCATGTATGACGCCGGCTGGGACCCCGCCGCCCTCCTCAACGCCGGTCCCCGCGTCGAAATGCAAAACACCAACGTCGCCGGACCCGCCCGCCGCTACCACCGCCTCCGTGGCCCCTCGCCCGGCTTCCTCTACGACGCCTTCGACCTCAACCACGCCTACGACGAGTGCGACGTCATGGTCTCCGTCGCCAAACTCAAGGAACACGCCACCTGCGGCATCACCCTGGGTATGAAAAACCTCTTCGGCATCACCCCCGTCACCATCTACGGCGACCACGCCGGCAAAGACGAACCCGCCCCAGAGGCCACCGGCGGCCGCGGCATGATCCTCCACTCCGGGCGCCGCCAACCCTCCGCCAGCGCCCCCCAGGAAAAACCCTCCACCGGCCCCAAAGACGACAAATGGCGTGTCCCCCGCATCGTCGTCGACCTCTGTGCCGCCCGCCCCTTCCACCTCTCCATCATCGACGGCATCGCCACCATGGCCGGCGGCGAAGGCCCCTGGAATCGCGGTGTCCGCCCCGTCACCCCCGGCCTCCTCGTCGCCGGACTCGGCATGGTCGAAACCGATGCCGTCGGCGCCGCCCTCATGGGCTTCGACCCCCTCGCCTCCCGGGGCCAAACCCCCTTCGAATCCTGCGATTCCACCCTCGAACTCGCCGAAGCCCGCGGCCTCGGTACCCGCGACCTCGCCAGAATCGACCTCCGCGGAGGCCGCCTGTCCGACCTCCGCTTCCCCTTTAGACGGGCCTAAGACCGGCCCCGCTCCCGGATCGTCACCCCGCCATTCGTCGTCGTCACCCGCACCTCCGGCCCGCCTCCGCCCGACACCGCCTCCATCGTCGTTCCGGCCCAGCGCCCCTTCTCCACCTTCGCATTCGGAATGTCGGCCTTCATCCCCCCGTTCGTCGTCTTCGCCACAAACCGCGCCGCGTAGTTCGCCGGCGCTTCCACCGTCACCCCACCGTTCGTCGTCGTCAACTCACACGACTCCCCCTCCCAGCCGCGCCCCGCCAGCGCCAGGTTGATCCCCCCGTTCGTCGTCTCCCCCACCACCTTCCCCGATACCCCCGCCAGCGAGAGGCCTCCATTCGTCGTCTTCGCCCGCAGATCCCCCCGCACGCCCGCCACCGCGATCCCCCCATTCACCGTCTTCAGCGTCAGATCCGTCCGCTCCGGCACGAACACCTCGAAGCTCACCGACCACCCCATGTTCCGTCCCATCAGCGCCCTCGGCCCCTCCGCGCTCACCCGCGCCGAAGCCGCGTTCACCTTCACATCCGTCAATTTGACATCCCCCCACGCCTCCACCTTCGCCCGCACCAGCACCTCCGCCCGGCTCCACGGCTTCACCGAGACTCCACCATTCGGCGAAGCATCCACCTCCAGCCGCCCCGTCGTGCCCATCGTCATCTCGCGCATCTCGCACAACCGCGGCCGCCCGTCACGCCGCTCCGTGCACTCCAGCTTTCTCTCGATCTCCTGCGCCGGAGCCAGCCCGGCAAGGAAAAGAGCCGTCCCCAGGACGGCGGTCACGCTCAATCGCATGGCGTTTACCTCCGCTCCTGAAGACGGCTCAGGTCTTCAAAAGTTCGACGAAATCCTTCGTAGTTTACACTTGCGGCTACTTCAGCTTCTTGTACTGAAGGTTGCGGTACCACACAATGCTCTTCGGATCGTGGTTCTGCAGAGCAATATACCCCTTCGTGAATGTGTTCTTCTCGTCCACGAAGTCCGTGATCACCTTGTCGTTCACCTTGATCACGATGTGGTTGCCCTTCACGATAATGTGCTGCGTGAACCACTCCATCGGCGCGTGCGGCGATTCGAAGTTCTTGTGGAAGTTGTACAGCGAACCCGTCTTCACCGGATCACGGTGCGTCGCGTTCACCTGCGCTTCATACCCCTTCGGGAACCGCGGCCCGAACGCCGTCCGGAAGTACATCCCCGAGTTCGCTCCATCGGCCACCTTGACCTCCGCCTTGAACTCGCAGTCCTCGCACTCCTCCACCATCCAGAACAGATGGCTCACCGGACCGGCGCCTTTCAGCAACCCGTCCTCGATTACCCACGCTTCGGCGTTTTCGTTGGCTTTCCAGCCGCTGCCTTCAATACTCTTGCCGTCAAACATGTTTACCCACTGCCCCACGGGCAGCGGCTTATTCTGGGCGCAAAGGGGAAGGGCGGCAGTCAGGGCCGCCAACAGAAGGGTCCGGAGTCTCATGCCCGCTATTGTAACGGTTCAGACCCGTCCAAAGTTGCGCAGCACATAAGAAATCAAATGATAGCCGTCCAGAAACTTGAACGGGCTCTCTCCCAGCGTGTAGTGCCCGCATGGCAGCGCCACCGCCTTGTGATCCAGCCCATACTCCCGGCACCGCCGCAAAGTGTCCTCGCTCAACGACGGCAGAAACGTCGTGTCGTACTTCGCATACAGAAACAGCGACTTCTTCGGCAGCCCCGCGAACCGGTCGAAATACGAGACCGGACTGATCGCATTCCACAATTCCCGCAGCGTCTCCAGATCCAGATGCTCTTCCAGGCCCTTCCGCACATGGATCGTTGACAATCCCGTCCACACCACATCCGCAAAGTAGGTCGAGCAGTGATTGAACGCGTTGACCTTCAGCCGCTCATCGTGAGCCGACGCCAGAAATGCGTAACACGACCCCAGACTCGTCCCCACGATCGCGATCTTCTCCGCCCCCTGCCGCTCCAGCCAGTCCACTGCGCAGCGAATGTCCAGCACCGCCTGCCGAGTCGCGTCGATCGTCCGCGCCACATTCGAGGAGACCGCGTAATCGGCCCGCTCCAGTTCCGCCGGCATCCGGTAGTCATGATACGGCAGGCTCAGCCGCAGCGCCGATACCCCAAACTTTTGAAACCCCCGTGCCACCGCGTTGTGGGCGTCCCCCGGCGCATTCCAGTGTGGCAGCACCAGCACCGCCCGCTTCCGGTCCTTGCCCGGAAACCACTGCCCGTGCACCACATTGTTCTCCGGGTAAGGCGTCTCCACGTTCGACAGAAACCGCAGAATCGAGCCGTTCAACTCGAACGAATCCGGCGTCCGGTGCGCGAAAAAACGGTCACTCTCCCGGATCGCCGCCCGGCTCATCTCCTGCAGCCATTCGAGTGGAGAGTGTCCGTTCCGGTTCGCCCCCCTCGCCTGCGGCCACTCGCCCGTCCATTCCAACCCCCAGTCAAATGGCCGGACCACCCGGTTCGTCGCCCGAAAACACAGCGACTCCTCCCACCGGTTCATCCACTCGCTATAGTAGGACCCCAACAAAGACATGGCTCAGGCGTACGTCTCAGGTTAGCATTGCCACCGCGCGCCGCGCCGTTCCACACCCCGAACCGCTTAGAATTCCATCCCCGGAGGCAGGATGAACGCCGCCGCCAGAATCCGCCCCAGCATCCCCCGCCGCTCCCGGAAACTCACCCAATGCAGACCCGCCACCTCGCCCGCGTCACTGTAAAAGCCGACACCCCCCGTCTCGTGCCGCTCGTCCGTCCACTCGTCGATCACGTGCCCGTCGATGAGCGTCCGGAACCGGTTCCCCTGCACCGCCAGCGTGAAATGGTAAGGACGATTCCTCTGCAGGATCACCGGCAGAGGCAATTCCACCTTCGACACCGTCTGCGCCTGTTGCACCACAAACCTCTGGATGCTCGCCCCCGATATCTCCCCAGGACGGTGCAACACGATCTTCGATGCATAGTAATCCCGCTCACTACCTGCCCGGAACGCCCAACTGATCGCCCTCTGATCAATCTGACCCAGAAAGTCCACGTCGTAATCCCGCTTCGCCAGCGTCGGCTTCCATAGCCGCAACTCCCCGGGACGTGTCAAACCGCCCTCCAACCGCCAGTTCGACCCCGCACTCCAGTTCGCCAGCCCTTCCTTGAACTCCGCTCGCAACCGCAGCGGCTTCTCCCCGGGCAACCGGTCCTGCAGCCAGCCCATGAATCCATCCAGCGCCGGCCGGTTCGGTTCCGCCCCCACCGGCGCCTGTGGATCCAGAACCACTCCCACTCCGGGTCCCCCGGGACTGCCCCCGTCTCCCAGCCAGTGTCGGCCCGTCACCATGATCCCCAACACCACCACCAGAACCAGACCCAACGAAGCTCCGCTCTTCGCCATCGACTTCTGCGCCGGCCTCGACGTTCCGCTCCCCCACTCCTCGTCGTACTCGAGATCGCGCAGACCCGAGGCGGACGCCCGCGGACCCCGCGCCCGGCAGTATTCGCTGCAGAACTCACGGTCCGTCAGTTGGCGTAGCGGATTTACTGGTTTTCCACACCTCTGGCAACGCATCGCCGTTTCCTAGCTTGACTTGCATAGTACCAGCACCTGCGCCGGTTTTTTCGCTCTAAGTGCGAAGATCTTCTCTATTAAGTATCGGCTACCCGGGCGATAAGCTTTAGTCACCCTAGTTTCCTCCTCCTTGCCAGCCCGACCGCCGTCCCTGACGGTCCCGCCCGTCCATTCCGTATAAACATAAGTGATCAAACGCCCATAAGTGCACCTCCCCATACCCCATCTCCAGCGCTTCCCCCACCTCCCGCTCCCACGGATACCCCGCCCGGAACACCGGCGTCATCAAGCCCAGCGCCCCCACGCTCCACCCCAAACCCCGCCCGAATCGCAAACACCTCCGCATCAGGTCCAGATCCCGCGACCACGCCCCGAAGTCCAGCGCTTCCAGCTTGAACCGGTCGAATCCGCTCGTCCCCGGCCCCTCCCATTCCTCCGGCAGGTTCACAAACCGGTTCAACGCCCCCCCCAGCATGTGCACCCCCGCCGGCTCCGGATGGTTCACGTCGTACGGAAACAAAACCTCAAACCGCGCCTGGGGATACTGGCCCCGGACGTACGACATCACCCCTTCCGCGTAGTCCCGCAGACGGTTTCGCAAAAACAGCGCGTCCTGCCCCCCGTTCACCCCCGGGTTGTCCGTCATCCTCCTGAACCGGTGCAGCGGCCGCCCCAGTGCCGTCTGCGCCGCCGCCTCCGTCTCCGCGTCATAGTAGGCCATCCCCCCTTCCGGGTGACTCTCCTGCCAGTTCGTGAAGTACCACCAGCAATACTCCCCGCACTGCAATTCCGGCGTCACGCCCGCCGCCGCCATCAACCCCGCCAACTCCGCGAAGACCTTCTTCTGGTACCCCAGCATCGACTCATTAAACGCGCAATGCGTTGATAACAAACTGCCAAACCCCACACTCGTCGCCACCATAGCCCCATCGGGAAACCGCGCCGCGAACTCCGCCGGCGGGTTCACTAACTCCATCGAACACGCCGTTCGCACCCCCAACCCCCGCCCCCCGCACTCCTGATAGAAATCTGCGTGCCAGTCCCGCGCCGCCCGGTTCAGCGCCTGCCCGGCCGCCGCGTCAATCACCCACTGCCCCATCGACCCGCCCGGCAACAAACCAGCGCCGGTCAGCGTCCCCGTCGACCCGGCCCCCAACTCCATCTCCACCTCAATCTCAAACTCGTAGGCCGGCGACGATGACCGCGCCTCCAGCCGCAATTCCCCTCCCTCCGCCTTCGCCCAGACCCCCACGTACGTCGCGTTGATCAGGTACTCGAAGTGCGCCGCAATCGTCTCCAGCGTGTCCCCCGGAAACACCGTCTTCCCGCACACCTGCCCCCCGATGTCGAGGAGGATCTGGTCCCCGCCCGCGAACTCACCATCGAAGACCAGCACCCTGCTCCCCGCCGACCCGCCCTCGCGCCGCCGTTCGTTCCACCAGAACACCCCCAGATACTCGTTCACCGGCGCCCGCCAGCCCAACTGCTCGAACATCCACAGAATCCGCGCCGGCGGCAGCTTGAACGTGTGATCCGTCGAGTAATCCAGCGCCGCCGACACCCGCGCATCCGCCACCTGCCGCCCCGGCGCCTCCACCGGCTCCACCGCCGCTAACGCATTGAAGACAAACCCAATTCCCTCCGGCACGGTCAGCGTCACCACCGTCTCCCCCGCCGGACGAAGCCCGCTCAGCCGCCGCCACGCCGTAAACGGGGTCACCCCCGCCAACCCCGTCTCCACTACCCCCGCCGGCCCATCCGCCACCGACCAGTGGACAGCCGGCCCATCCGGCCCCAACTCCGTCACCAGCCAGATCTCGTGCGGCTTCTCGCAACTCAGCCGCACTTCCACCGCCGCTCCCGGCGAAAACGACCGCCGCGCCGCGTTGTCCAGGTAAAACCCCGCCACCGGATCCCACGCCCCCGTGTAACTGCACTCCCCCGCCCCGCAGTGCACCGTCACGCTCTCTGGTCCCGCAAATTGCAGATACTTCACCTCGTCCGGACCCGTCACCGACCAGTTCGAGAACACCGCCGACCACTCCGCCCCCGTGTACGCCTCCCCGTTCGAGAGCCGGGGCGCGAACGTCATCCACATCAGCCGCGCCTCCCCCAGGCCTAACGCCTCAAAGTCCAGCGTCACCCGCAGCCGTGCATTCGAACTCCCCCCCGACAGTCGCTGCTTTCGCTGCGCCATCCTCAACCGCTCGTTCTTCCACGTCGCGTAAATCGTGATGAAATTCGCGTCAAAACCCCCTTTCACGGTCTCAATTCGCAATGTGGACCCGTCCGCCTCCGCCCTCAGCGCGAAGGGCGTCTGCACCTGTTCGTAATCCACCCCGTTGATCTGCGCCGCCAGCGCCGCCGCCACCGTCGACGCCTGCACATGCAGCAACTCCTCCACCGGTTGTCCCGACCCCGACACCGTCACCGCCGCCCCGCTCGCCAGTTTCGTTCGCAACCGCAACTCGCCAGGATTCTCCCCCTCCGATGCCGCAATCTCCGGGTCCGCCTCGTAGCCACCCTCCAGCCCGTTGATCCGCGCCGCCAGGCGCGTCGCGATCATCGTCGAACTGTCCCCCGCCTGCTCCGTGTAGACATAGCTCCGCGACCCCGCAATCACCGAGTGCACCTGTCCCGGCGCCCCCGCCGCGTAGGTCCACACCGTCGACACCTTCCCCGGCACGATGTAGTCGAATGCCAGATTCAGATACCACAACGTCACCCGGTCATACCCCTCCAACCCCTCGCCCTGAACCACGAACTCCCCCGCCGCCGGTTCGTTCGGATTCAGCACCACCTCGGCATGGTCGCTGAGACGGATCTGCCGCGTATCCCCCGCCGGCGTCACCGCATTCAGGAACGGCCAGTCGATCGTCGGGTACTTGCCGCAGTCCAGCGGCATCAGATTGGTGTATTCGACGTCAAACTGCAGCGTCAGCCCCCCAAAACGAAAGTCCGGCAGGTACTTCAACCGCGGGTGCTCGTAGAAGTTGTCCGCGTCCCACAGCGTCAGCACCGCGAAGTCCGCGGCATCCCGAAAGACCCCGCTCACCGTGAACCCCTGCTCCGATGCTGAATGCATCGCCGCCGCGGCCCCCAAATGGTCAAACCCCCGCAACTGTATCGTCCGGTCGGGCTGCAGTTTGTGTATCCGTTCGCTCACTCTGGGCGTCTCCTCTCCATCCACACCCATCAGAAAACACCCAAACCCGCCCGCCGAACCCCCACAGCCCGCAACCCCAACAATATAAGCGAGATATTTTCTTCGACCCGGTGTGAACGCCTCCACCGCCCCCCCCGCTCCGCCGATTCCCGCCCCCGGGCGAAACTTCCCGGCACTCTTCAACATCCATCCCAGTGAGAGGTTCCGGGTGGGTGGCATGCCCGCCCGATCCGCCCCATAATAGAAAGCGAAAGACCTCCTGACCATTTCGTACGTCTAAAGAAACAAAGCTATGAGCTGGATTCGCAAGATCTCCCGTGACCGCATGCTCTCTGTCAGCATGCTGGCTCTGACCCTTTCCGCCGGAGTGGTCATCGGCACCTTCTTCACGACGGGCGTCTCTGCCGCGCGCAGCCAGCAGGCCGCGCCTGACGCCACGCCGCTCACCATTCCCCCCACCAAAACCCTCGAAAACGAGTTCACCCGCATCGCCCAGCAACTCGAACCGTCCGTCGTTTTTATCAGCACCGAATCGAAGCCCATTCAGACCACCCGCCGCCGCAATCCCCAGCAGCGCCAGCAGCAACCGCAGGACCCCGACGGCATGATGGCCCCCTTCGAGCGCTTCTTCGGCATGCCTTTCGGCGAACAGGCCCCGCCCCGCCGCCGGGAAGGCTCCGGTTCCGGCTTCATCGTCGACAAGAACGGCTATATCCTCACCAACCTCCACGTCGTCGATGACGCCGCCAAGATCAAGGTCCGCCTGACTGGCGAAAAGGCCGAGTATCCCGCCAAATTGATCGGCTCCGACCCCGAAACCGACATCGCCATCATCAAAATCGATGCCGGTAAAGCCCTCAAACCCGTCAAGATCGCCAACTCCGACGGCGTCCAGGTCGGCGATTGGGCCGTCGCCATCGGCGCCCCCTTCGGCCTCGAAACCTCCGTCACCGCCGGCATCGTCTCCGCCACCGGACGCGACATCGCCCAGCAGTTCCAGCGCTTTATCCAGACCGACGCCGCCATCAACCCCGGCAACTCCGGCGGACCTCTCGTCAACATCAACGGCGAGGTCATCGGCGTCAACACCATGATCGCCACCAGTTCCGGCGGCTACCAGGGCATCGGCTTCGCCCTGCCCATGAACATGGCCGCCAAGGTCTATAACATGGTGATTTCCATGGGCCGCGTCTCCCGTGGCTCCATCGGCATCTCTTTCCCGAAGGACCCCAAACCCGAAACCCTCAAAGCCCTCGGCTTTGACAGCGGCGTCATCGTCGAAAGCGTCCAGCCGGGCGGTCCTGCCGAAAAGGCGGGCGTCAAGCCGGAAGACATCCTGATCGCCCTCAACGGCAAGCCCATCAAGGACGGCGACGACCTCGTCGGCCGCGTCTCCGACATGCCCTCCGGCACCGAAGTCACCCTCACCCTCGACCGCGAGGGTCAGAAACTGACTCGCAAAGTCACCATCCAGGACCGCGAAGAGGTCTTCAAGGACGACCCCCGCTTCGCCTCCCGCCGCCGCCCCGAAATGACCAACCCCGATGAAGGCGCGCCCACCAGTGCCCGCTTCGGCATCGGCGTCCGGCCCCTCTCTGAAGCCGAACGCAAGGAGATGGAGTTCACCGCCGAGGGTGGCGTCATGGTCACCGCCGTCGAGGAAGGCTCCTTCGCCGAGGAAATCGGCGTCCGCGAGCGCGACGTCATCGTCTCCATCAACCGCCAGGGCGTCGCCTCCTTCGAGGATGTCCGCAAAATCGCGTCCACCCTCAAACCCGGCAATGCCGTCGCTTTCCGCGTCATGCGCCCCCTCGGCGTCCAGGGCCGCGGCGCCGTCACATGGACCGGCACCTACCTGAGCGGAACCCTCCCCAACGAATAACGGTCAACCTCCCCGCAAGCACGACCGCAGCGGCGCGCCCGCCTCAGAGCGCGCCGCTTTTTCTTTGTCCCGCCACGTGCCGGGCCACTTCCCCCACCGTCGCCAGCCATAAACCGTTCGCCGGATCGTTCGCGTACCGGCACGTCTCCACCAGAATCTCCGCCTCCACCGACTGAAACTTCTTCGCCCCCATGTCGTGCCCCACCAGAATCAGCCACCGCCCCTCGCGCGCCGCCGCGTCCATCAGCCTTTTTACTTCCGTAAACGGCATCTGGTCGTAGCCCGTCCCCATCAGGTACGCCAGGTCGCAAATCTCCGGATCGTTCGCCGCCTCATTCAGATACCCGCGCCCGCTCACAAACCGCTTCGCCACCAGCGGAATGTAGCTCTTCAACTGCTCCCCCCGGCCCACGTACGTCTGCCCGCATGGATACGCGAAACACTCCGGCGTCACCCCCAGCATCTCCCTGATCTCCGCCGTCGCCTCGTCCAGATCGCGCTCCATCCGCGTCAAATCGAACGTTTCGAGCGCGTTTTTGCGCGAAAACGCGTAGTTTCCCGTACACGGATGGCTCTTCGTGTGGTTGCCGATCTCGTGACCCGCCTTCAGCACCGCCTTCCAGTCCGCCGTCCGCTCGCGGACCCGCTGCGGCGATACATAGAACGTCGCCCGCGCCCCGCCCTTCTCCAGCAGCGCCATCCCCGGATCCAACTGGCTCGGCCGGGCATCATCGAATGTCAGGCTCACCGCCCCCCGCTTGCCCGCGGGCCACGGCGCCGCGGTCATCACCGCTGCCGCCGCCAGAAACTCTCGTCGTCTCCATTGCTTTGTCATCGCACAACGCACCTCCTGCCGTGTACCCTAACAGAAGCGAGGCATGACGCGCCGCCACCTGTTCTTCACCATTCCTTTCGTGCTCCGCGCGCAAGGCGGAGGTCCGCCCGCCCGCTTCCAGGGCGCCCTCGGCTACCACGCGAACCGCCGCCACTCCCTTCTGTTCGGCGGTCAGGCCGCCAATGGCAATCTTCTCGGCGATACCTGGCTCTGGGACGGCCGCCGCTGGGAACAATACCAAGGCAACGGCCCCTCGCCCCGCACCGGACACGCCCTCGCCTACCATCCTTCCTCGAAACGCCTCCTCCTGTTCGGCGGCCAGGGCTCCAACGGCCCCCTCAACGACCTCTGGCTTTGGGACGGACACCAGTGGTATCAAGGCCCCGCCGGCCCGATGGCCGCCCGCCGCAACCACGCCCTCTTCCTCCACCTCGCCAACGATCGCGTCATGCTCGCCGGCGGCTACACCGAATCCTCCGCCAAACCCCTCGATGACGTCTGGGAATGGAACGGCCGCTCCTGGCGCGAACTCTACGCCATGGGCCCCACCCCCCGCTCCGGCGCCGGCGCGGCCTGGTACGAACCCCGGAAATCCGCCATCATGACCGGCGGACACGCCGGCGATCGCGGCTTCCGCAACGATACCTGGCTCTGGGAGCGCTCCAACTGGAATCAGATCCTCCTCGATCAGGCCCCCCCGCCGCGCTACCTCCACTCCCTCGCCACCGTTGGGAACCGCGATGCCGTCGTCCTGTTCGGCGGCGCCGGTACCGACGGCTACCCCCTCGCCGATACCTGGATCTTCGAGAGCCAGTCCTGGAAACTCCTCGAAACCCCCGCCGCCCCTTCCGCCCGCGCGGGCGCCGCCTGTTGCTGGGATGCCGCCCGCAAACGCGTCCTCCTGTTCGGCGGCGCCGCCAATCCAGCCCAACCCTTCGGCGATTTCTGGACCTTCGACGGCGGTTCCTGGACCTGGTCCAAGACCGGCTAGCAACGAGACCCCCTTCCATGAACCTCCTCCTCCGTTCCGGCTGGCAGACCGTCAACATCGGCGACATCGCCCACACCCCCGGCCTGCTAACGCTGCTCGGACAACACCTGCCCGAAGCGCGCATCACCCTCTGGTCCAACGCCCTCGACCGCGGCGTCCGCGAAATGCTCGCCCGCCACTTCCCCCAACTCCGCTTCGTTTCCGGCGACCCCGGAGCCCCCGAGGTTCGCGCCGCTATCGACGAAGCCCACGCCCTCCTCCACGGCTCCGGCCCCGGTCTCGTCGCCCGCGCCCACGTCGAAGCCTGGCGCGCCATCACGCCCAAACCCTGGGGCGTCTGTGGCATCACCGTCCCGCCATCAGCCGAACCCGCCACGCCCGCCCTCGGCCCCGAACTCAAGGCCCTGCTCGAATCCGCCCGCTTCGTTTACACCCGCGAAACCCTCTCCCTCGGCCACCTCAAACAGGCTCCCGTTCAGGGCCCTCCCCTCGACTTCTTCCCCGACGCCACCTTCGCCCTCCAACTCAGCGACGACGCCCGCGCCAGTGCCTTCCTCCGGAAGCACGGCCTCGCCGAAGGCGGCTATCTCTGCGTCGTCCCCCGCCTCCGCGTCACCCCGTATCACAAGATCAGGCCCACTAATTGGACTCCGGAAGAGATCCATCGCCGCGAAACCCTCAACGCCCGCCACGCCGAACCCGACCACGCGAAACTCCGCGAAGCCATCATCGCCTGGGTCCGCCAGACGCGCCGCAAAGTCCTCCTCGTCCCCGAGATGACCTACGCCGTCGACATCATGGCCGAACTGCTCGAAAATCCCCTGCCGGCCGACGTCAAGCCCTTCGTCGTCCGCCGCCCCGATTACTGGATCACTGACGAAGCCGCCTCCACCTACGCCCGCGCCGCCGCCGTTTTGAGCTGTGAATGCCACTCGCCCATCATCGCCGCCGCCGTGGGCACCCCCGGCTTCTACGTCCACCAACCCGAAGACGGCATCAAGGGCCACATGTGGACCGACGTCGGCCTCGCCTCGAACTACTTCGACATCGAAACGGCCGCCCCCGCCCACATCGCCGGGCGCGTCCTCGACTGCGCCCTCCGACCGGACCGTGAACGCCGCCGGATCGCCGATGCCCGCGCCCGGATCGCCGCCATCCACCAGCGCCTCCTCGCCCCCCTCCCCCGCCTCCTCGGCCTCGCCTGAACCCGCCACCCGGCTCCACCCAAAGAGATGGCGTCATGAATCACCCATTTGGGTGAGTATTTGCCAATTCAATCAAAGATTCGCCACATTTTCGCTATGTGCTGGCGTTGCTCGCAGACACACTTTTCTCCATGCTGCACTTGGCCGGAAGACTGAGTTCGACCACCGCGGATGGGCCGGGAGGCTTATGCCGCCCCGCGAACGAATTCGTACCGCTCCAGCGTTGCCGCCAGAGTCTGCTGATCTTCGTCCAACCGGACCACCGTCCCCATGCACCGCAACCGCACACCGCCCATCTGCCGGCCCGTCGGCAAATCAATCAGATACTCCACCGGTTGGCCCACTTCCACCTGCGCCGGCGGGTCTTTGATCAACACTCCCGCTGAACTCACATTGCAGGTTTCCCCAGCCACCGACACCCGCTGCGATCCCGCCCTCGTCACTTCCACGGGTAACCGGAGTTCATAGCGCCGCGAACGTCGTTGGTCCATCACAGTACCTCCATCATACGGGGAAACACTTACTCTCAGTCAATGGAAAAACCCGACCGGAATACCCCGAACCGGTTTAGTACTGCCATGCCCGCATTGACACCTGCGCGGCACCCTCCGTATTCTGGACTTGCTGGACCCACTCCTCAACCGGAGACCCACGGTCTTGCGTCCATATATTCAAATGAGCCGCGTCCGGCGGCGGAAACCCTGACTCCCAGGGATGGAACCATGATCAAAGTTGAAGGCCTGACCAAACGATACAACCGCTTTCCGGCTGTCCAGAACATCGATTTCGAGGTCCCCAAGGGCCGAATCGTCGGCTTTCTGGGCCCCAACGGCGCCGGAAAGACGACCACAATGCGCATTCTGACCTGCTTCCTGCCGCCCACCAGCGGGACTGCCACCGTGGCCGGGTTCGATGTCCTCAAACAACCCATGGAGGTCAAGAAACGCATCGGCTACCTCCCCGAAAGCCCGCCGGTCTACCCCGAAATGGAGGTTCACGAGTATCTCTCCTTCGTCGGCCGCCTGAAGGGCATCCCCTCGTCCAGCCTCGCCCAGCGGGTTCGAGAGGTCTCCGAGCGCTGCAATGTCGCCGATGTCAGCAAGAAGTTGATTGCGAAGCTTTCCAAGGGCTACCGCCAGCGTGTCGGCCTCGCCCAGGCCATCATCCACAATCCGGATGTCCTGATTCTGGACGAACCCACCGCCGGCCTCGACCCCAAACAGATCCACGAGACCCGCGACCTGATCCGCTCGCTGGCCGGCGAGCACACCATCATTCTTTCCACGCACATCCTGCCTGAAGTCGAACAGACTTGCGACGAGGTGGTCATCATCACCCGCGGGCAAGTGGTCGCCCGCGATTCGGTCCGCAATCTGACCAGCCGCCTCCGCGGGCAGGAGGCCATCGCGCTGGAAGCGCACCCCGGCAGCGCGCGGGATGAATCCGCGCTCGAATCCGCCCTTCGCGGTGTGCCCGGCGTCAGTACGCTCACCCGCCGCGCCGCCCGGAGCGGCACAGTCCACTTCGAGATCGAGTCCGAACCCGGCGTCCATGTCCGCGGCGCCCTCGCCCGCGCCGTCATCGAATCCGGATGGGAACTCGAGGAACTCCGCGCCGTCGCGGTCAGCCTCGAAGAGGTCTTCCTCGAACTCACGTCCACTGAATCCGCCCCCGCTCCCACCCAGGAGGCCGCCCAATGAGCAACATCTGGAATATCTGCCGCAAGGAACTCAAATCCTACTTCGCCTCCCCCATCGCCTACCTGCTGATGGCCATGTACGCCATCATCTTCGGCTTCTTCTTCTGGAACGTCATCGCCTATTTCGTCAACTCCTCGCTCCAGGCCCAGGTGATGGGCCGGTCGATGCCGATGGACCTGAACGAGATGATCGTCCGGCCCATGTTGATGAACTTCTCGGTCGTCGGCCTCTTCCTGATTCCGATGATCACGATGCGCCTGTTCGCCGAAGAGAAGCGCTCGGGGACGATCGAACTCCTGCTCACTTCCCCGGTCCGCGACTGGGAGATCATCCTCGGCAAATGGCTCGCCGCCCTGCTGCTCTATTCGCTGACCCTGGGCCTTTGCTCGCTCAACTTCCTGTTCCTGTTCGCCCACGGCAACCCCGACGGACTCCCCCTGCTCGTCGGCCTGCTCGGGCTGATTCTGCAGGCCGGCGCCCTGCTTGCCATCGGCACCTTCATCTCCACCACCACCCGCAATCAGATCATCGCCGGCGGCGTCACCTTCGCCGTCTGCCTCCTGCTCTGGGTCTTCGAATGGGTCGGCGGCTATGAAACAGCCGCCTGGGCTCAGGTGATGGCGTACATGTCCGTCATCGCCCACTTTGAACCCTTCTCGAAGGGCGTGATTGACACCAAAGACGTCATTTATTTCGCTTCCTTGACGTTTTTCGGACTCTTCCTGTCGGCGCGGAGCCTTGAATCGCTCCGCTGGAGGTCGTAATTCCATGTCCGCTAACTGGATCAAAAGCAGGCAGACCCAATTCGGGCTTTACGCCACCCTCTACATCTGCATCGTCATCGCCGTCCTCGGCGCGGCTAACTGGCTCGGCGGCCGGCATAACAAGTCCGTCGATACCACCGCCAACAAGCGCTTCAGCCTCGCCGACCAGACCCAGAAGGTCGTCAAGGGCCTCCAGCAGGACGTCCGGATCCTCTTCTTTGAAGAGACCGCCCGCTTCCCCCAGGGCCGCGATCTGCTCGACCGCTACAAAAACCTCAATCCCGGCCGTCTGACCGTCGAGTACATCGACCCCACCAAAAAGCCCCAACTCGCCCGCGAGTACAACATCCGGGTCCAGGGCACCGTCGTCGTCCAGGCCGGCGAAAAGCGCGAAGAGGCCCGCGCCATGAGCGAGGAGGAGATCACCAGCGCCCTCATTCGGGCCCTCAAGGAAGGCCAGAAGACCGTTTGTTTCCTCGAAGGCTTCGGCGAGCGGTCCATCAACGAACCCGGCGCTCCCAACTACTCCGGCGCGCGCCAGCAACTCGAGCGGAACAACTACGAAGCCCGCTCGATCAACCTCCTCGAAGACCCCAAAATCCCCGGGGATTGCGCCATCATCGCCACTGGCGGCCCCCGGCAGGCCTACCCGCCCGCCATCGCCGCCGTGATCCGCGAATTCGTCGAAAAAGGCGGCCGCGCGCTGATCATGATCGACCCGCCGATGTCCACCACCGCCACGCGGATCGCCCGCCAGGAAGCCCTCGAGGAGGTGCTCGCCTCCTGGGGCGTCACCCTCAAGCGCAATCTCGTGCTTTCGATGGGCCGTGAACTCCTGCAGGGCGTCTCGCCCGAGGTCGCCATCGCCAGCGATTATGGCTCCCACCCGATCGTCCGCGATATGCGCGGCGGTTCCGCCGCCTTCCCGCTCACCCAGTCGCTCGAGGTCAAACCGACGGACCAGACCAGCGTTGAGCGCCTCGGATCCACGTCCAAAACGAGTCTCGCCGTCGCCGGCGAAGTCGGCACGCTCAAGGAAAGCGATATCGACAAGGGCGAACCCGGCTCCCACATTCTCTCCGCCGCCGGCGTCTACCGGACCGGCCAGGAGGGCCTCGAAGGCCGATTCGTCGTCACCGGCACCTCCGAGTTCATCGCCGACCGCTCGATGCGGATCCTCGGCAACAGCGATCTGTTCCTCAACATGATCAACTGGCTCTCCAGCGATGAAGACCTGATCTCGATCCGCCCGAAAGACCCCGAGGACCGGCGCATTCAGCTTTCCCAGGGCCAGATGTTCGTCGTCCGGATGGTCAGCCAGTTCGTCATCCCGCTTGGTATCATCCTCGCGGGCGTGCTGGTCTGGTGGCGCAGGAGATAGCCGGTCATGCCGCTGAAGCGCCTCCTCTCTGCTGTCGTCGCCCTGCTGATTGCCGCCGGCCTGGTCTGGTGGTCGCGCGAAAAGGGCGCGCCGGGCGACGACGCCCCCGCCGGCCCCAAACTCCTGGATCTCGCTGAAAACAAACTCCGGAAGATCGAACTCCGCCGCGCGGGCGGCGAAACCACCGTCCTCGAACGAGGCGCGGACGACCAGTGGTCCCTGACCTCCCCGGCCGCCTTCCGCGCCGATCGCGATGCCGTCCAGACCCTCGTCACCGCCCTTTCGAAGCTGAATGCCGAGAAGATCGTCGAGGAAAAGGTCGACGACTTCACCGAATTCGGCCTCCGGGAACCCGCCTTCATCGCCCTCGTCACAATGGACGATGGCACTCTTCACACCGTCATGCTCGGCGACGAAGTCCCCGCCGCGGGCGGCCAGTATGCCCGCCTCGCCGGCGACCCGCGCCTGTTCACCATTGCCGCTTTCACCAAAACCAACCTCGACAAGTCCACCATCGACCTTCGCGACCGCCGCCTGCTCACGTTCGATTCCACCGCGCTGCAGACTGTCGAACTCCGCTCCCGGGGGCAATCGGTCGAGTTCGCCCGCAAGGATGCCGGCAACTGGCGGATCTCGAAACCCGAACCCCTCCGCGCCGACGGTTGGCAGGTCGAAGAACTGGTCCGCCGCCTCCGCGAGGCCCAACTCGACCCGGCGCAAAGCCCGGACGACGCCAGGAAACTCGCCGCGGAGTTCAATCGCGCTGCTGTCATTGCTGTCATTGCTGTCATTGCTGTCAATGACAGCACCAACTCCCAGCAATCCCTCGAAGTCCGCAGGACCGCCGACAACCGCTATCTGGCCCGCAGTTCGGCGGTCGAGGGCGTCCATCTGCTCTCGAACGACACCGGCGAGGGCTTCGACAAGTCCATCGCCGACTTCCGCTCCCGCAAACTCTTCGATTTCGGCTTCGCCGAGCCTTCCAAAGTCGAGTTCAAGGACGCAAAGGGCGTCCGGGTGTTCACAAAAGACGCCGCCGCCTGGAAGGAAGGCCCGAAAACCGTTGATTCCGTGGGGGTTCAGTCCCTGATCGACCGTCTCCGCGACCTGACCGCCGAAGGCTTCCCCGCGTCTGGATTCACCACCCCGGAGATCGAAGTCTCGATCACCGCCGGCAAACCCGCCACCACTGAAAAGATCCTCGTCAGCCGCGCCGGCGAACGTTTCATCGCCCGCCGTGACGGCGAACCCGCCCTCTACGAACTCAAAGCTGAGGCTGTCAACGAGATGGCCCAGGCGGCGCGCGACATCAAGGAACCGCCCCCGACGGAGAAGAAGTAAACCGGATGTCCGCACTCCTGACAGATCTGTATCAATTGACCATGGCCGCGGGCTACTGGCTTGCCGGAAAGACCGCCGAACGGGCCACGTTCGAGTTGTTCGTCCGCCGCCTGCCCGAGAACCGGAACTTCATCCTGGCGGCCGGTCTGCCGCAGGCGGTCGATTATCTGCTGAACCTCCGCTTCAGCGAGGAAGATGTGCGCTATTTGCGCACTTTGGAGCAGTTTGCGCGCCTTCCGGAGGCTTTTTTTGACACTCTGCGCGCGTTCCGGTTCACCGGAGACGTCTTCGCCGTCCCCGAAGGCACCCCGCTTTTCGCCGGCGAACCCCTGCTCACGCTCCGCGCTCCCCTGATGGAAGCCCAACTGCCCGAGACGTATCTGTTGGCAACATTGGGCTTCCAGACCCTGATCGCCACCAAGGCCGCCCGGATGGTGGAGGCCGCCGGCGGCCGGGGCGTCGTCGAATTCGGCACCCGCCGGGCTCATTCGCCCGGAGCGGGCGTGCTGGCGGGCCGGGCCGCCTACATCGGGGGCTGCCTGGGCACCTCTAACACGTTGGCTGGCAAAGACTTCGGGATTCCGGTCTTCGGCACCGCCGCGCATTCGTGGGTGATGTCGTTTCCGACGGAACTCGAAGCCTTCCGGCGGCTGCAGGAGCTTCTGGGGCCGGCGACCACGTATCTGATTGACAGCTATGACACTTTGGAGGGCGCGCGGCGCGCGGCGTCGCTCGGAAAGCCGCTCTGGGGCGTCCGCCTGGACAGCGGCAACCTGGTGGAACTGGCGCGCGAGGTCCGGGCGATTCTCGACGCCGCCGGCCTCCCCGACGCCAAGATCATGGCAACAGGGGACTTAAACGAGTACAAGATCCTCGAATTGGCCGCCGGCGGGGCGCCGATCGACGCTTACGGAGTCGGCACCGACCTCGCAACCTCCTCCGATGCGCCCCGCCTCGGGGCTGTGTACAAACTCGTCGAGATGGAAGTGGCGGGCGAACGGCGGTACACCGCCAAGTACAGCGAGGAAAAGGCGACGATTCCCGGCGCCAAGCAGGTGTTCCGCTACGCGCACCACGACGTGCTGGGCCGGGCCGGGGAGTGTCCGGCTCCGGATTGCGAAGCCCTGCTCAAGCCACTGATTCTAGGCGGAAAACTGGTGCAACCGCTGCCTTCGGCGACTGAAGCGCGGGCGCGGGCGCGGGCGGCGCTCGACCGGATGCCGAAGAAACTGAAGAGCCTTTTCGAGTGTGATCCAGCGTATCCGGTTGAACTGAGTGACGAGTTGCAGCATCTGATGGAAGAGGTCCGCCAGCAGGCGCGGGTCAACGGAACCTGAAATGAAGACGGTCTTTGTCGATGTGGACACGCAGTGGGACTTTCTCAGCCCTTCCGGAGCGCTTTCTGTGCCTGGGGCGGCGCAACTGGTCCCATTGTTCGTGGAATTGAACCGTTTTGCCGCCGCGCAGGGCTTCCCGGTGGTGTCCACGACGGACGCCCACGGGGAGAACGACCCGGAGTTCCGCCAGTGGCCCGCGCACTGCGTGGCGGGGACACTGGGCCAGCAGAAACCGGCCGGGACGCTGCTCGACGGGCGGGTCACGCTGTCTTCGACGCCGGGCGCGCGGGTGGTAGCCGGGGGGTGGAAGCAGGTGCTGGTGGAGAAGCAGGAGTTGGACTGCTTCAGCAATCCGAATTTTGGTGCGCTTCTGGGTGACCTTTCGGCGGAGAGATTCGTCGTCTATGGTGTGGTGACCGAGTACTGTGTCCGCTGCGCGGCGCTCGGCCTGTTGAAGACCGGCGCGCGCGTGGAACTGGTAACGGACGCCATCCAAAGCCTGGACGATCAGGCGGCCGCGCGGATGCTGGCGGAATTCTCCGCCTCGGGCGGCGTGTTGACGGACACGGCCCGGGTGCTGTCAGTTTGAGAACGGTTTTTCGGGTTCCGGCAGGGGGACAACCGTTGCCGGGCGCCAAAGCCGTTCGAGATCGTAGTAATCGCGCTTTTCGGGCGTGAAAACGTGGATGATGAGGTCGCCGAAGTCGCCGAGGATCCATTCGGCATTCTCGTAGCCTTCGACGGCGATGGGCATCTCGCCGGCAACCATCTTCATCTGTTTGGCGATTTCGTCCCAGATCGCCTGGATCTGAGGCTTGTTGGTGCCGTTGCAAATGAGGAAGAAGTCCGCGAACGTGCCAAGTTCGCGAAGGTCGAGAATGCGGATATCGGAAGCAAATTTGGATTCAGCCGCGCGAAGCGCGAGCAGCCACGTGGGGGTGTCCGTGGAGGAAGGAACTGGTACTTCTGCCCCGGTTTGATGTTCAGTGCGCAATGGGTGCGAGGGAACGTCTCCTTATCCGGTATCGTACTACACTGAGGATGTTGAGCAAGTCTTTTCTTTATTTCGGTTTAGTGACTCTGATGGCGTTGAGCGCCCTGGCGCAGGCCCCGGCGGGCGATATAGCGCGGGCGCGGGAGCTTTCGGCGTCGGGCGTGGCGCCGAATTCCGCCGTGGCGCGGGCCGAAAACGATGCCGCCGATTTGATGGACGAGATCGTACTCCGGCGGACGTTGTACGGGCTGATCACGGTGGAGTCGATCAGCGAGGAAGAGACGAAGCAGATGCTGGAGGCGGCGGAGCGGCGGGTGGAGCGGAGGAAGGCGCGGATGGCGCAGGTCCGGCACATGGTGGACGAAGGCTTGCTGGCGCGCGTGGCGCTGCGAAACCTCGAAGAAGAGATTCGCGAGCACGAGACGACGCTGGATCTGGCGCGAAGCCGGGCGGCGCTGCTGGACGGGATCGCGGCGATGGCGCGCCTGGAGATCGAGACGGCGCAGATCGAAGAGACCCAGCCCGAGATGCTGCCGGTGAGCGAGAAATTCGTGGGGGCGGGGCGGTTCTCGCGGGACCATCTGCGGAAGGTGGTTCTGGCGTTCGAGAAGGAGTTCGGGGCACCGCTGCCGGTGAGCGCGAACGGCGACACGGCGTTTCACCGGGCGATGGGCTTCGACCATAGCGGGCGGGTGGACGTGGCGGTGACTCCGGATCAGCCGGAAGGCGTCTGGCTGCGCAGGTTCCTCGAAGCGGAGAACATTCCCTACCACGCTTTCCGGAGCTTTGTGCCGGGCGCGGCGACGGGTGCGCATATCCACATCGGGCCGCCGAGTCTGCGGCGGCGGGTGGCGGATTAGGGGGGCTTATTCGTCCTTCTGGATCGGTCCTTCCGCGCCTGTATCCATTGCAAGGGTAGCGGGCGGCAAGAGTAACAACAGAACATCCCAATACAGGCAGCCAAACTGACCAGTGATTTGCGCATGGATGGGTCTGCCTCGGCATGGTATGATCTTACTGGAGTCTTACCGATGGAAACGACACGGCTATCCACAAAAGGTCAGGTGATTCTGCCCAAGCGGATTCGGGACTCCCGTTCCTGGGGCCCCGGGGTGGAATTTGTGGTGGAGGAGACTGCGGATGGCGTGCTGCTCCGGCCGCGGAAAGCAATCCGACCCACCAGCGTGGAGGAGGTTGCCGGTTGCCTCCACTACGCAGTGAAAGGGAGAGGGAAGACGGAACTGGACACCAGGAAGGCTATCGAGCAGCAGGTCCGGCGCAGGCATGGTAGCGGTCGATACTAACGTCCTGGTCCGGTTTCTCGTGGACGACGATCCGGACCAATCCCGTGCAGCACGCGCGCTTTTTGCCAGTGAGGCCGTCTGGATTCCGAAGACCGTGATTCTGGAGACCAACTGGGTTCTATGCAGTCTCTTTGGATTAACAGACGTGGAAGTGGCCCGTGCACTCAGCAGGTTGCTGAGCGTTGAGAACGTGCAGATCGAGGACAGCACGGCCGTGGGGGACGCGCTGGCTCTCGTGGAGCGCGGCATGGAACTGGCGGACGCTCTGCATCTGCTGAGCCGGCCAAGGGATGCGCGGTTCGTCTCGTTTGACAAGCAGTTGGTGAGACGGGCACGCCGGGCGGGTGCGGACCGGGTCGAGGAATTGCGCTGAGCGACGGGAGGGACAGCCCGTTCGAGCGTGCGCGCTCATTTCGTTTTCGCCCCGGCTAAACCGCGCATGTCTCGCAAGAGCTTTTCGTCACCGATATAGAAATTGAAGTCGGCCGTCCGGCCTTCGGCGTCGCGAATGACGAGGTTCCCGCGAAACGGCTTGAGTGCCTTCACCTCAAGTCGCAGGATGCCTCTGTCGTCCAGGGTCGTGTTTGTTTGAATGGGGAGAGGGCCGGATCCAATGCCCGCGTGAAGTTCCTCCCGGCTGACCTCGGGGCGTAGAGCGATCGTGACGGGTTGCAGGGCGCCAGATAACTGAATGTGCGAGACCTCGCCGACAGCGAGCACATTGGTATCGATGACGAACTTTGAGAACTTCTTCTCGGCAGCGACGGCGAGTGTCGTAAGCAGGAGCAGGGCTAAGGTGAATCCACGCATCTCTCGGTCTCCTGAGCCCAGAATAGATATCATCATTTTGTCTGTCAATCAAATTCGGTCCCGCTGGTCCGAAAGCACCCACGCCGCAGCGTTCTACCCAGGTACCGTAGGCCAAAAGGGAAAGGTCGGCTTCGAGAGAGCGTATGCGACAGATCTCGAATCCGGAAAGTACCCGGAGCTTGCTCAATCGGTACCCGCGCAGTCAGTGAGGGCAATTTGGCCATGGGTCAAGCGGGGATAGCTATGGGCACGGTTACCTTGCCCTGCAGGGATCGCCCCTCCCTGGGAATCGGTTCCCCGTGCGCGGCGAGGCTCTCCAGGTAGAGGGCAATCGCTTCCTTGATATTCTGTTCGGCTTCTTCGATGGTGTCGCCCTGGGTGTGGCACCCCGGCAGCGCCGGCACGGAGGCCACATAGCCTCCCTCGGGGGCTTGCTCATAGAAGACCGACCAGGAATAACTCTTCGCCCTTTGCCGTGCCATTACCCTCATTGTATGGCCTAAATCACGCAAGGGGGATCGCTATCTCAACGTCAGGTCACGCCGGGACCCGGACGATGGGCGGCGCGTTTTCGGCTTTCAGCCCTTCGACATCGATGGCGACGACCGGCGGGCGGGCGTCGGGTTTTTCGGTGACGAGTTCGATGTCGCGGAGGCGGAGATTGCGGGCGTGGCGGAGGAAGAGGCCGAAGGCGGAGAGTTTGCCGAACATCTGGAATTCGGGGTAGCCGTCGCGCTTTTCGGGGATGGCGCGGCGGGCGTCTTCTTCGGTGCCGCCGCCCACGAATTCGAGGCGGATGTCGCTCAGGCTGATGTTTTCGAGGGGGTGGCCGGGGAGTCCGGCGAAGGCGCAGCCGACGGGGCCGCAGGCGCGGGCGCGGATGCCGGAGAGGGTGACGTTGCGCAGGCGGCCGACGGGTTGTTTGGGTCCATCGGGGACGGAGGGGCGGGCGCGGTCGCCGAGACGGGCGAACAGGGGGGCGCCGACGTTGCGCATCGAGACGTTGGTGATGGTGACCCCGTCCATGACGCCGCCATCGACGATTTCCAGGGCGATGCCGGAGAGGCGGGTGTCGTAGATGGTGCAGTTGGACATAACGATGTCCTCGAAGCCGCCGTTCGATTCGGTGCCGAGTTTGAAGGCGTTACAGGCGGTGGAGAGGGTGCAGTTGGTGACGGCGATGTCGCGGCAGGGTTCGAGGGTGGTGCTTTTGAGGACGATGGCGTCGTCGCCGGAGGAGATATCGCAATCCGAGATCCGGACGCGGCGGCAGGAGTCGATGTCGATGCCGTCGTTGTTGTGGTTGACGCGCGAGTGGACCGTGATGCCGTGGATGGCGACGCCGTCGCAGGCGAGGTAGTGCTGGACCCACATGGGGGAGTCGCGGATGGTGATGCCGCCGACAGCGACATTGCGGCAGCGGATGACGCGGATCATGTAGGGGCGGACTTTGTAGGGGCCTTTGAAGGCGGCGCCCTGGCCGTCGATGGCGCCGCGGCCTTCGATGGAGACGTTTTCGGCGTCTTCGGCGTGGATCAGGCTTTTGTCGGTGTAGTTGTCGGTGTAGCCGCGGACGGGTCCGGGCAGGACGGTGTAATCGGCGAGGTTGCGGCTGCCTTCGAGGACGGCGCCGGGTTCGAGCCAGAGACGGACATTCGAGCGCAGGCGCAGCGTGCCGGTGACATGGCGGCCGGGCGGGATCAGGACGGTGCCGCCGCCCTTGTCCGCGGCGGTATCGATGAGTTGCTGGAGTTCGGCGGTGCGCGGGGCGGCCTGGAGCAGAGCGGAGGCGGCGGGCAGCGCGAGGAAGCCTCTGCGGGTGGCGTCAGAGATCATGCCGGCAGTATATCGGGGTTGGACCCAGCCGGGAAATCAGGCGGTGGCGAGGGCGGCGAGGACTTCGGCGGAGTGGCCTTCGACCTTCACTTTGGGGAAGATGTGCGTGATTTTGCCTTCGGGACTGAGGATGAAGGTGGTTCGGGCAACGCCCATGTAGGTCTTCCCGTACATTGATTTTTCGACCCAGACACCGTACTTTTCGGCGACGGCGTGGTCTTCGTCGGCGAGGAGGATGAAGGGGAGGGCGTACTTCTCCTTAAACTTGGCGACGGCCTTGACGGGATCGGGGGAGACGCCGAGGATGACGGCATCGGCGCCGGCGAAGGAGGGCATTTCGTCGCGGAAGCCGCAGGCCTGCTTGGTGCAGCCGGGGGTATCGGCCTTGGGGTAGAAGTAGAGGACGACCTTCCTGCCCTTGAGGGAACTGAGCTTGAGCTTCTCGCCGGAGTCGGTGAGGACGGTGAAATCGGGCGCTTTGGAACCAACCTTGAGTTCAGCCATACTGTTGAATGTGATGCGAAAAAGCGTGCTGCGGAGTCTCGGAATTCTGGTTTTGGGGCTGATTCAGGCGGTTTTTGGCCAGGATTTGAGCCAGATCGAGGGGTCGGCGACGGGCAAGCCGGAGCAGGAGGACTTGCGGAATCTGTCGCTGCTGGTGCGGGGAATGATGCCGGAGACGCTGAGTCCGGCGGCGCGGGTGCTGAATTCGGCGGTCAACAAGGCATTCAAGGCGGGCGACGACACGGCGACATGGCGGCTTCTGACGCGGATGTTGTTGACATTACAGGGGGAGCGCTGGGACGAGGGGCTGGAGATGCTGTCGTCGTACCGGTTGACGGTGAACCGGAGGCTGGCAGCGCCGGGCGAGGGGGTGGTGGTGGCGCTGGATCCGCTATTCCGGCTGTCGCGGCCGCTGGGTCGGGCGTACACGGTCCGGTTGGCGCTGGTGGACGGGCGGGGGAAGGCGGTGGGGAAGGAGCGGCGGGAGGAGGTGACGGAGTTTGCGCCGTTGCGGCACGAATTTACGACGAGGGGGCTGAAAGACGGGGAGTACGAGGCGGTTTATGAGCTTTTGGGGCCGGATGGGACGCGGGTGGCGGAGGTCCGGCGTCCGGTGACGGTGAACCGGAGGCTGGATCAGCGGTTGGAGAAGTTGGAGATGGACCTGGAGCGGGCGCGGGGGCGGATGGAGGGGCCGCGGGCGAAGGCGGCGGTGGAGACGGCGGAGTATCTGCACGGGTTGATGAGGAAGGCGCGGGGGGAGTATGTAGCGGCGGCGCGGCAGCGGGCACATCCTTTATCGGCGCGGATTGCGGGTTTGGAGTCGATGGGGCGGTATTCGGGGGAGCCGTTCCGGCTGGAGACGGATTTGCCTCTGGCGGAGAGGCTGGTGGGGGCGGTGGCGGCGGGGAAGGACCCGTTTGCGGGGCTCAAAGGGGATTTGCGGCTGGCATACCGGTCGGAGGTGGACGGGAGTTTGCAGCCATACCGGGTGTATGTGCCGGCGAAGGGGGCGAGACGGGTGCTGGTGACGCTGCATGGGGTTTCCGGGGACGAAAACACGTACTTTGGAGCGTTTACAGGGGGGTTATTGGAGAAATTAGCGGAGGAACGGCGTTATCTGGTGGCGTCGCCGAACGGGCGGGGTCCGGCGGGGGGGTATGTGGGGGCGTCGCGGCGGGATGTGTATGATGTGCGGGAGCGGGCGGTGGAGTTGTTCGGGATGGCGGGGGCGCCGGTGTTCCTGACGGGCCATTCGATGGGGGCGATGGGGGCGTGGCAGATCGCGTTCGAAAAGCCGGAGTTATGGGCGGGGGTGGCGCCGGTGGCGGGGGCGATGGGGGTGACGCGGCGGATGTTCGAGAGAAGTCCGGAGATGCCGGTATTCCTGGCGCAGGGAGCGA
>ERZ761609.457-NODE-457-length-47847-cov-67.382721_pt1 | contig 47847 bp, 40 predicted proteins | sample MGYA00511163_ERZ761609 | MGnify/ENA primary metagenome ERZ761609 (study PRJEB28899, sample SAMN02445070) | bioreactor sludge metagenome | biome: EBPR sludge | place: Australia: Brisbane, Thorneside Wastewater Treatment Plant | collected 2011-12-16 ... | reverse complement strand
ACTTATCTAATCCTTTGGCGAAAATGATCACTTTATTTTTTTATCGCCCCTAAGCGCAGATATGGACATATTTTCACCGCACGCGGCAGCCCCTCAATGCCCGCTCGCCCCGCCGGCTTTTACCGACTGTGCCTCATTTTTATCATCTTTCACCATGGTCCAGGCCAATGCCGAGATGCCCAGAGACACCGTGGCCACCAAAAAAATGATGCCTTTGTCGGCAGTCCGTTCGATCAACTGCCCGATGCCGAGACTGGCCACCAATTGCGGCAGCACCACCGACAAATTGAACAAACCCATGTACAACCCCATGCGCCCCTGATCTACTTTTTGAGACATGATGGCAAAGGGCAGGCTCACCGTAGCCGCCCAGCCGATGCCCAATACGCCCATGAGCACATACACGGCCATGGGGCTGTGGCCCAGCAACCACACGCCTGCATAAGCCGCCGCCATGGTGGCAATGCAAAGAAAATGCGTGCGCACTCGGCCTATTTTGCGCGTGAGCGGTTCCAGTACAAACGCAGGCAATACAGCAGCTACGGCATTGAAAATGAGGAAGGAAATGGATACCACCTGCCCCATTTTTAAATCGTCTAAGGCGGGCATGCGGTGTTGCACAAAGGCAAACATATATACAAACATAGTCTGAATGCCCACCCAGGTGAAAGCGTGCGCGGCCAATACTTTTTGGAAGCCCATTTTACCGGTCACGGCTTTTGTTCGGCCTTCTTCGCGTTGCGCGAGCGTGTATCCGATGAGGGCTATGGTGAGCGCGAGGCATATCAGTTCTACCCAGGGATGGCCGCCCTCAAAGCCGATAATCCGGGCAGTGATGCCATAACTTGCATAAAGCAGGAAACCCCACAATGGCAGTAAGTTCATCAAAATATCGCCCAAGCCGGAGCGCCTTTCTTTTACGCCCTCCGAGGTATTCAGCACCCTGGGTTCTTCGATAAAAAACGGCGGCAGCACCGACATGAGCAACACCATGATCGCGCCTGCATAGATGAGCGTGTAATTATCCCAGATGGCGCTTATTAAATAGGCCGACATGCCGAATGTGCCCGAAATGGTTTGCATCCAGGTGTAGCCCTTGGTGCGCGGCTGGCCTTCGGGCGTCACATCGGCGATGATGGTGCGGGTAGGATTGAAACCCACATTGATGGACAAATCCAGCGTAAGCGCCACAGCAATCGCCACTGCCAGAAGCCCTTCCACGCCCAGCGCCGACGACACGATCTCGATATTGGGCAATGCCAGCAAACTCAATGCCGCCATCACCCCGCCGATGAGGATGAAGGGCCGGCGCCGGCCTCCCCAAAACCATACTTTATCGCTGACGATGCCGAAAATGACCTGGCCGAAAATGCCTGCAATGGGGCCGGCAGCCCACACCAAGCCCACCTCGTCAATTTTCAGGTTGTACTTGGTGGTCAGAATCCAGCTCAGCGCGGCAATTTGTACCGAAAGCGCAAAACCCATCGCAGAGGAGGGCAAGCTGAGGATGCCGTAAAACAGCGGCGAAAGACGTTTTTGAATATCGAGCATGACAGTTGTTTTAATTTCGGATTCAAAATTCCGGATTCAAGATTTCGGATTTTGCTGTTTTTACAAAGTTTGTACAAAACGTTGGGCGGCTGCGGGATTGGTTGCCAGCGGAATATTATACACATCGCACAGGCGCATGAGCATGCTCACGTCCACCTCGTGCGGGTGCTTGCCCAGCGGGTCCCGAAAAAAAATAACCATGTCCACCGAGCCTTCTGCAATGCGCGAAGCTATCTGCGCATCGCCGCCCATAGGTCCGCTGGCCATTTTGTTTACCTCTAAGCCGGCGCGTTCCAGATGAGAACCGGTGGTGCCGGTGGCGATGAGCGTGATGTTTTTACTTTTAAAAAGCTCCACATAATCCTTTACGAAGCCCACCATTTCAGCTTTTTTGCCGTCGTGAGCGATAAATGCGATGGTCATATTCAACCCCTTTTGATTTTGACTGTTTGGGAAAGTGTTGTGTGTAGTTACACCTATTGTGCATAACTTCGCGCCAAATTTAGCATAATCAAAACCAAGTTTAATATGAAAAAACTCATTTTACCTGTTTTCGTCATGTTCATGACCGCCCTGAGCATCCACACGCTCGAAGCTCAGATTCGCACGCCGCAGCCCAGCCCTGCCGCCGAAGTGAAACAAACAGTGGGCCTCACCGAGGTCTCCATTGTGTATTCCCGCCCCAGCGCCAAAGGCCGCGTGGTGTTTGGCGATCTGGTGCCGATGGATCAAGTTTGGCGTACGGGCGCCAACTCGGCCACCAAAATCACGTTCAGCGAGAACGTCAAACTCGGTGGTCAGGAAGTGAAAAAAGGCTCTTATGCCCTCCTCACTGTGCCCGGCAAAGACATGTGGAAGGTGATGTTGCACAATTACGAAAGCACCAACTGGGGCAGCTATACAGACAAAGCAGCCGCAGTGGCATTTTCCGTAAAATCAGACAAAACCGCTGAATTCACGGAAACTTTCACCATTGCAGTCAATGACGTGACCAGCAACTCTGCCAACATTGACATCCGCTGGGAGAACACCAAAGCCAGCCTCCCGCTCATGGTAGAATTCGATGCCGCCGTGATGGAAAACATCAAGCGCGTCATGGCCGGCCCCTCTGCCGGCGATCTGGCTGCTGCCGCCAACTACTATCACGACAACGGCAAAGACCTCAACCAGGCTTTGGAATGGATTCAGAAAGCCAACGCAAGCACGCCGCGCTACTGGACGCTGCGTCGCGAGGCCATGATTCTGGCCGATCTGGGCCGCTACGAAGAGGCTGTCAAAACTGCTGAAAAATCGCTGGCTTTGGCTTCCGAAGGCGGCGACGACGCTTATGTGAAAATGAACAAAAAATCTATTGAAGAGTGGACGCCGAAGATCAAGCCTGCTCAGCAGCCTGCCACGCAGCCTAAAGGCAAAAAAGGGAAAAGCTGATTTTTAGCTTTTGCCCTGGAAAGCCTCGAAAGTCATAAGATTTTCGGGGCTTTTTTTTGGGGCTTGCCAAAGCAACGTTTGCGAAGCCTCACAGGATTCGTAAACGTAGTACCGAGAATACCTTGAATTTGGCGTGCCGGCCCACTCATACCATCAAAAGGGGCCGTCGGGCGCCTCGGTCGTCCTCCTATCGTCGTTCCTCCCTTCGGCCCCCTCACGCGCAGGCTTACACGGCAAAATCCAGAGTTGTTTTTCGGCAGGCAGCGTTGTATTCTGTTTTATATTTGCAGCATGAGCAAAAAAGTAATTCTCTACATCGCCACCAGCTTAGACGGCTTCATTGCCCGCGAAAACGGCTCGGTGGACTGGCTGCCCCAGAGCGGCGAAGATTTCGGATACGAAGCCTTTCTCTCTCAGATAGATACGGTGTTGATGGGACACAAAACCTACCGCCAAATCCTGAGCTTTGGAGTGGAATACCCCTACACAGGCAAACGCAACTACGTCTTCACCCGCGACAAAACCTTAGAACGGGACGAGCACGCAGAGTTTGTCCACAGCAACATCGTTCCTTTTGTCAAAGCGCTGAAAGTCTCCGGGTTTAAGAACATCTGGCTTGTCGGCGGCGGCGAACTGTTCTCCGAATTGCTGGCTGCCGGCGTGGTGGACGAACTGATTCTCTTCGTGTTTCCGCTGCTGCTGGGCGAGGGCATTCCACTGTTTCAAGGGCCCTTCCCTGAACAAGCACTTGAACTGCTGCACGCGCACGCACACAAGGGAGGCGTTTTGGAACTGAGGTACGGAATCGGCAGTCACATGTAGCGCGGTGGGAACCCGGAACCAGTAGGCGGTAGGCAGTGAGCGGTTCCAACGCAAAACCTTGAACGCAAAACCTTGAACCCGAAACCCACCTTCCCACGCCTGTGGCGTGGTACGGCGGATGCAACCCGAAACCTTGAACCCGCCAACATAACGCCGCCACGATTGTTAGACCAGAAAATCAACAGCTATGCACTATCTGAGGCTTACTTCCGTCATCACTTTTTTGTTGATCATGTTGGTCTTGATCCTGTTCATCTACCCCACTGCAACGGCATTTATGCTGGCCTCGGCGCTGACGCCGCTGCTCATCGGAGTGTTGGCCGTCAGGGTGTTGCGCGCACCGGTACAGGCTCCTGAGCGCAAGACCGACAGCGATTGGTACGATGTGCATTGACCTGATCTACTGCATTTTATAAAATCCCTCCACCGCCGGAAATATCTTCCCGTATAAGCCCGTGCTGTCGGAAGAAAAAAACGTCTTTGGGTTTTGTGATGAAACCAACACAAAGGGCGGCTTGCGGGCAGCATCGGAAAAACAGGTGATTTCAAAAACACCCGGTATATTCTTGCCTTTGATTACCAACCTCTTGTGCAGTTTGTCGTCTGCTTCCAACTCGTCGAAATCATCGGCAAAATCATCAGCAGAAATATTGCGAAAGGCATTCAGATACTCCTCTACCGCCATCGAATCCAACACAGTGCCTCCCAGCGTCCAGCCGTTGGCGCCGCGCTCAAAGGCCAGGGTTGTATCGGGGCTTTCCCAAAGGAAGGCGTTCATTTCCATTTCCCGTTTCATGCGCAAGAGCAGGCGGTTGCGGTAGCTGTTGAAAGTTTTGCCGATGTGCGACATCTGAAATCCGTCCACTACAAAAACGGCCTTTTCATCGCTGATTCTCAGAAATGTAATGGTGGACTGAGACGCGGCGTCCAAATCCTCGTTGCCCAGAAGGAAATCTTGTGTCAGCGTTCCCCTTTCGTATAGTTTTACGCGGGTGGCATGAGCATCGTCCACGCCATACACCGTCCACAGGTCTTTGTCTTTGGCTACAACTTGTTGCGTTTCCACTTTCATCAGGGCGGCCAGCAATTGTCCTACCGGTTCCGCCTCGGCCGAGATATTGCGCCGGCCGTCGGTCAGAATCCATTTGCCGGATTCTTTGACGAGGCTGAATTCGGTTTCGCCCGGTGCATGGATGACTACCGAACTGACCGCGGAAGTGTCGGCTTCGATGAGTACCGACTCGAAGCTGCGCTCCCGTTTACCAAACTGTTTGCGCGAGAAATAGACCGCTACCAACAGCATGGCAAAAATGATGACTAAGTGTTTGTTTTTCATAGGTTTACTGTTCAAGGTTTCGGGTTTAAGGTTTCGGGTTCAGCATTTCGGGGGTAGTGAAGGGGTGACTTTGCAAGTTTCAGCCTCGCAGTCACCCCTTCACTAAGCCGGAGAACCCGGAACCCGGAACTATTTCTGATACAGTTTCATGCCGGCGCTTTCATATTTGTCGCCTTTTTTCCAGATGGGTTTGGCGGCATCGTCGGCGATGCGGCGTGCCAGCAAAGCAAAGCTCTGACAGTAGCGCAAGAGGTACGGCATGTCCACAGAGGCTGCTTCATCAGGAGCCTGGTGGTAGTATTTCATCAGCGTTTCGTCAAAGCCGGTGACGCCGGGGCTGATGCAGACGGCGGGCACGCCTTTGGCAGCAAAAGAAACGTTGTCGGAGCGGTCGAAAAGACCTTGTTCGGGCACAGGATTGGGGATGACACCCAGACCAAATGCAGCAGCCGCACTTTCGATGTGCTCGTCTGTTCCGGTGCGGCCATGACCGATGGCAGAAATTTTCGTCACCTCATTGTAGCCGGCGCCATCGGCATTGAGGTTGAAGATGGTTTGACGCAGCGGAATGAGCGGATGGTCGGCGTAGTAAAGGCTGCCGAGCAGACCCATTTCTTCGCCGTTGCAGGCCAGCAGGATGATGGAACGCTTGGTTTTTTGTTGTGCCAGGGTGCGGGCGGCGAGGAGCAGTGCCGAAGTGCCGAAAGCATTGTCGCGGGCGCCGTTGAAAATGCTGTCTGCTGCGGTGAAGGGAGAGCCTCCGTTTTTGCCGGTGCCTACATGATCGAAGTGGGCGCTGAGCAGGACATACTCGTCTTTGAGTACGGGGTCGGAGCCGGGAATGACGGCGATCACATTGGGTACCATTTTGCGAGTGACCGAAGCGCCGGAGCTGCTGAGCGTGATTTTTTGAGGGGCGCCTTTGACGATTTCCGCCAAAGCGTCGTTGCCTTTTTCTTTGAGCCAGCCGTAGGGGATGGTGGCTTTATCGGGCGAGTCGTCGCCGACGCGGGTGGAGGACTTGCCGAAGTACTGGAGCGCGAACTGCCAGGGGAAGCCGAGGCGATACAGTTCGATGATGGCTACTGCGCCGCGCTCCTGAGCCAGGCGGCGCTTGTCGCGGATGCTGTTGAAAGCGGCCATCGGGCTGGAATCATCGGGCAGGCCGGAGATGACAAAAACGACTTTGCCTTTGACGTCGAGGCCCTTGTAGTCGTCGTGGCCTGCGGAGGCGTCCACCCAGCCATGACCGGCAAAAACGGCAGTGGTTTTGGCATTGAGGGCATCGCCGGCCATCATGAGATAGTCTTTGCGGTGCTCGTAGGCGGTTTTGCCGATTTTGAGGGCGGAGGCCGAGGGCGGCGTCACGGTTTCGAGAGGGAAGTGCTGGAAGTAGCCGTCGGCGCCGGGCAGGGGTTGCGCGCCGAAGGCTCGGAAGTTTTCGGCGATGTAGCGGGCGGCAATGAAGTTGCCGGGTTCGCCGGTGCGGCGGCCCTGAAGCTCATCGGAGGCTAAGAAGCGGAGATGGGATTCCACTTCGTATTGCGGCGCCGTGTGTTCGGGTGATTGGGCGAGCGCTAAGCTGCTCAATGTCAGGAGAAAAGAAAAGATAGTGAATCGCATGTTGAATCGTTTTGATGGTTTCATATTCAAAGTTCATCTTCTTAAAACAGCGCGCACGGGTACGGCTTCGAGGCCCCAAACGCGGAGCGGCAGGCAGAGTAGCTCGTAAGGGCCGGGAGCGACGTGGTGCAGGTGGAGGCTTTCGAGGATGACGACTTTGTGTTGCAGCAGTACGATGTGCGTGTCGAAAGGGTCGTCGTACATTTGGATGGAATGGTAGTCAATGCCGACGAGGAACATGTCCCTTTCTGCGATCCACTGTGCTGCATCGAGGCTGAGGGCGCAGAAATCGGGGCGGAAAGGCCGGCGGAAATCTTGCCACAGCGCGGAATTGTCGGTTTTGAGGAGAAGGCGGCGCGTGTCGTCGGGAATGTGTGCGGCTTCGAGGTCGGCGGCGGTGATGCGTTGCAGGCCGGTGAAATCGGCCACTAAGCAGGGGCCGATGAGTTGTGTGAGCGGAATGTCGTCGGTGGTATCGGCGCCGGGAATGAAGTGCAGCGGCGCGTCAATATGGGTGCCGGAGTGCGCGTCGAGGTCGAGGCGACTGACGTTGGCCACATCGCCGGCGGCGAGGCTCATGTCCTGTGTGATGCGCAGGGCGGGCGTTTCGGGCCAGAGGGGCAGGCCCGGATGGAGCGGCACGGAGATGTCAATCAGTTCATTCATGCCGTCCGCTGCGATCTATGAGCATGTTGCCGGCCTGCTGCGTGCCCAGCATGAGGATATCCTGGATGTTGACATGCGGGGGCTGGGTGGCCATGAAATAGATGGCTTCGGCGACGTCGGGGGAGGTGAGCGGTTTGAAATCGTTGTAGATTTTGGCGCGCTCGGCATCGCCGTCGAAGCGAACGAGGGCGAATTCCGTCTCCTCCACATGACCGGGACTGACCTGCCCCACGCGGATGTTGTGGTTGTGGAGGTCGTAGCGGGTAGCTTTGGTGAGGGCGTCCACGGCGAATTTGGAGGCGCAATAGACGTTGCCTTTCGGGTAAATCTCTTTGCCGGCAGTGGAACCTATATTGATGATGAAGCCTTTGCGACGGGCCACCATGCGCGGAGATACGGCGCGGGTGACGTAGAGCAGGCCCTTGACGTTGGTGTCTATCATTTCGTCCCAGTGTTCGAGGCTGCCTTCGTGGATGAAGTCGAAGCCTTTGGCTTTGCCGGCATTGTTGATGAGGATGTCAATGTCGGACCACTCGGCGGGCAGGCTGTCAATGGCTTGCTGAACGGCGGCGGCATCACGCACATCGAGTACAAATGTGTGAACCTGAACGCCGTATTCTGCTTCGAGCTGCGATTTCAGTTCTTCCAAACGCTCGGCCCGGCGAGCGCACAAGAGCAGCCGAAAGCCGTTTTGGGCAAATTTGACGGCGGTAGCCCTGCCGATGCCCGATGTGGCCCCGGTGATGAATACCGTTTGGTTGTTGACGGGGCGCTCGGTGAGGCGTTGTAGTTCTGCCTCGCGCTCTTTGAGCAGTGCTTCGAGGCGATGTAGGTTCTCTCGCATTTCCGCCAGAGCGGCCTGCTCCTGCTCGATGATTTCAGCGGCTTTGGCGGTGTGCGCGGAGCGCAGGTACTCAAAAGCCACGTCGTTTTGCGGGGTTTTCAGTTCGGGATTGTTGAGGACGGCATTTTGATAGGCCGTGTAAGCTTCTTCTGAATCACCGAGACGATGGTACAGCAGGGCCAGATCGTACCATACGAAGGGGTGCGCGGGCTGAAGCTGCAGCGCAGTGCGAAAGGCTGCGCCGGCGGCTTCGTCATCGCCGGTTTCGGCCATAAGGACGCCGTATTGGTAGTGGGCCTCTGCATCTGTGGGCGCCAATTGGATGGCGGTTTCAAAACATTGAGCAGCCGTCGCTTCCTCGCCTGGATAGTGCTCGGCCAGCAATGCGCCAAGGCGGAACCAGGCATCGGCGTGGTCGGGCGAGGCTTGGGTCAGTTGCGCATAAGCGTTGCGGGCGGCTGCATAATCGCCGTGAAACTCGGCATCGGCGCCGAGACGGAGGAGGGATACGGGTTCCGGGTTCGAGGTTTCGGGTTCAAGGTTGTCACCGCCGACCGCCGTCCCGATCTCCTTCGTCATCGGGACTTCGCTTCGCTCGACTGCCAACTGCTCACCGCCTACCGGTTCCGAGTTTTGGGTTTCGGGTTTAAGGTTCCGGGTTTCGGGTTCAAGGTTGTCACCGCCGACCGCCAACTGCTCACCGCCTACCGATTCCGGGTTCAAGGCTTCGGGTTCCGGTTCGTCGGATGCGGGCGCTTCGCCGGTAATTTCGGGCGCGGCGGGCATTTCTGTTTCGCCGGGCGTAGCATCTTCGGTATCGGGTGCGACATCTGCTTCCTGAGATTCGTCTTTGGCCAAAGCGGGTTCTTCCTCCTCTGTTGCGATGGGTTCATCGGGGAGCAGGGAGATGCCGGGAATGTCGGAGAGGTCAATGTCGGGAAGTTCGTCGGAGTGCGGTGTGCTGTCGGCGGTGGGAGGTGTTTTGAAAGTCCAGATTTTGTCTTCGTCGCCGGTGAAACGGAAGAAACGCTCGTAATTGGAGCTTTGCAAATCGGTCAGATGGACAAACTCGGCACTGCGGAGCCAGCGCAAAAACTCACCGATTTCGGAGGAGATATCGCGCATGATTTTGAGGTGGGAATTGAACCCTTCCTCGTCTATGCCTTCGAGGTGGCGCTTTTGACGACGCACGTCCAAGTAGCGGTCCTGCCAGTAGTTGATGTATTGAATGATGTCGCTAACCCGTTCAAAATGAGCAGGTACGGAAATGACGGCCCCGGTGGCATCATCCACTGCTGAGCCTTCGACCACGACGGGCAAAACGCGGCTGACGTTGTTTTGGAAAAAGCGGAGCGCCCCGTTCATGCAGGAAGTGCTCTTGAGAAAATTGTCGCTGATGAGTACGACCACTTTGCCTTCAGCGCCTTCGAGCCGCTCGAAAAGAGAGCGATTGCCTTCGTCTTTATTGTCCACGACATGCTGAAAAGCATATCCCGCAGTCTGGAGTTGTTGTTCTAAGATAGCCGCTGCCCGGGCATTTTCCGAGCTGTAAGCAAGCGTGAGTTGTTGGTGGATCATGACTTATTGATTTCGTTGGTTTTTGTTGGCCTGCCAGAGCATTTTGCCGCTTCCGCCCGATGCGAGTGCGCCATACAGCTCACCGTTTTCCATCACTTTGGCTTCGAGCAGCAGGGCATCCCGGCCATCGAAAAACGAAAGGTACAATTTTCGTGCCTGAATGGTGCCCGACAAGGCTTCATAACGTCGTCCCTGCCATTCCAAAGTGCCCTGAAGCTCATTTTCTTTGGCTTTCAGCGATAAAATAGCGGGTTCGGGTTGTTCGGAATCCACATTGACAAGCAGGTTCCAGTCTCCGTTTACATCGGCTTCCGGCGTTTTTCGCAGGGTGGTAAAGAGGTAATCCTGCCCTTGCCGGGCAATGACAGGGATGGATTTTTGCTCGCCCGAGGGATGGGTGTAAAACCAGTGCCCTTCCAGGATTTTTTCTTCAAAAACACCCCGGATGTAGTTGGTCGTGCCCGGAAAGCGAATGGTGAGCGTGTCTTTGGCGGTAGAAAAATCTCTGCCGATGGTGTAATCGCTCAAAATGATTTCGCCGCCGGCCTTGTGCAGCGCGATGACGAAGCTGTCGGGGGTAGGGTAGGAGACGGTGAATTGAAATGGCAACTCTCCCACCGTGACGTCTTCAAACTCCAGATTGAGCTTTTCGGGCAGCCGTTTGCCTTTGGGGTTGGGCGTGATGTACGAAGGTTCCAATTGCACTACGCCGCGCCATTTGCCGGGAGGAAGGCCGTTGTAGGCGTCGTCAATAACGAGACAACCGCCGAGCAGAAAAATGGCTGCGAATGATAGGAAAAGGTATGTTTTGAATGACATTTTGTTGCTGTTCTTGTGCGGTTTGTAAACCGAACCGGCAAGGGCTTGGTTCACAGCGGAAAATTGTAGTGAATCTCAAATGCCCAACAAGCGGCGGTTGGCGGCTTCATTGCTTTTTCCGCCGGCAAAATCGTCGAAGGTTTTATCCGTCACTTCTATGATGTGCCGACTGATGAACTCCGCCCCCTCGCGCGCGCCCTGCTCCGGGCTTTTGATGCAACATTCCCATTCCATGACCGCCCAGCCGTCGTAATCGTATTGCGACAAGCGACTGAAAATGCCTTTAAAATCCACCTGCCCATCGCCCGGCGAACGGAAGCGCCCGGCACGCTCGGCCCAGTCTAAATAACCGCCATATACGCCCGTGCGGCCATTGCGCTGGTACTCGGCATCCTTGACATGGAACATGCGGATGAACTCTTGGTAAATGTCTATAAATTGCAGATAATCCATCTGTTGTAAAACAAAATGGCTGGGGTCGAACAGGATATTGATGCGCGGATGTTCGCTCGCAGCCGCCAAAAAACGCTCGAAGGTGACCCCGTCGTGGAGGTCTTCTCCGGGGTGAATTTCATAACACAAATCCACGCCCGCCGCATCGAAACTGTCCAAAATGGGCATCCAGCGGGCCGCCAATTCTGCAAAACCCGTCTCCGCCAGACCCTGTGGACGCTGCGGCCAGGGATACATGTATGGCCACAGCAGCGCACCCGAAAAGGTGGCATGAGCAGTGAGGCCCAGATGTTGCGATGCTCGTGCCGCGTATTTCAGTTGCTGCACGGCCCACTCCTGCCGGGCTTTGGGTTGTCCATGCACTTCCGCAGGCGCAAAAGCATCGAACAGGCTGTCGTAAGCCGGATGCACGGCCACCAACTGCCCCTGCAAATGCGTGGAAAGCTCTGAAATTTCCAGCCCGTAACCGGCAATTTTTCCCTTCAGTTCATCGCAGTAAGTTTTGCTTTCTGCCGCCGTTTTCAGGTCTATCAGCCGCGATTCCCAAGTCGGAATTTGTATGCCTTTGTACCCCAGTTCGGCAGCCCATTTGCAAATACCTTCCAGAGAATTGAACGGGGCTTCATCGCCCATAAACTGCGCCAGAAAAATGGCCGGTCCTTTGATCGTTTTCATCTTTGTCGTTTTGTTTTCAATATGCGACAAAGGTATCGAAAACCAGTGACTATTCAGTCGCTCTGCAAAAAGCCATGACCACGCAGGGCGTGGTTCGAGTCACGAGTTTGATTTTCCAAAATGAAAAAGATACTCATTTTCAGGGGGAGATTTTGAAATTTCCCCGAATGGAAAATCTAATTTTTCATCGAATAAACAAACTCGTAGCTCGTGGCTTGCAGCTTGTAGCTTTAGGGTATATGTTGAATAGTTACGAACACTCCTTACACCTGCGTATCAATCATCTGATGCAACACCTTGGTTTGCTGTTGGATAGACTCCTCGTGAATGGCCCGCAGCACCGTTTCCACAAAATGATCGCTCAAGCCCTGCAAGCGCGCCTTGGCAGTAGCCTTTTCCACAATTTCATTCCAGCGCGAGGGCTGCACGATGGCAATGTTGTTGCGCTTTTTATACTCGCCGATGCCCTGAGCCAGCTTCATGCGCTGTGCCAACATCTGGAAAAGCTCCTCGTCTATGTCGTCAATCTGGTGGCGGAGGTGGTCAATGTTTTCCAAAAACGCAGGGTCTTCGGCGCCCGAAAGGCGGAAGTTGAGCCGTTGCGTCAGTTCCTGATATTGTACCGGCGTGATTTGCTGGGCGGCGTCGCTCCAGGCCTGGTCGGGCGTGGGGTGTACCTCGGTCATCAGGCCGTCGTAGTTCAGGTCGAGCGCCTGCTGGGCCACATCCTGCAAGGTATCGCGGCGACCGCAAATATGGCTGTTGTCGCAAATAATGGGCAAATCCGGAAACTGCCGCTTCAACTCGATGGCGATCTGCCAGCGCGGCACATTGCGGTAGCGGGTTTCGCCGTGGTGCGAGAAGCCCCGGTGGATGACGGCAATGCGCCGAATGCCGGCTTTGTAAATGCGTTCGATGGCGCCCATCCAGAGTTTGAGGTCGGGATTCACCGGATTTTTGATGAGCACCGGAATGTCCACGCCGGCCAATGCGTCGGCCACTTCCTGCACGCTGAACGGGTTGACGGTGGTGCGCGCACCGATCCACAACACGTCTATGCCGTATTTGAGCGCCTCGAAAACGTGCTGCGTAGTGGCTACTTCGGTGGTGGTGCGCAGGCCGGTTTCTTCCTTCACACGGCGCATCCAGGCCAAGCCCTGCGTGCCGATGCCTTCAAATTCGCCGGGCCGGGTACGCGGCTTCCAGATGCCGGCGCGAAACAGATCAATGCCTTGTGGCGCCAGTTCGCGGGCGGTTTGCAGCACCTGCTCTTCTGTTTCAGCGCTGCAAGGGCCGGCAATGAGGAGCGCGCGCTTGTGCTCGTTGCCGAAAATAGGTTGGAAATTCATGGTCATGATCGTTGGTATTTATATGTTTTACAAAAAAATCAAAGATTTCATTTTCAAAGAGTTATTTCGGATTCAAAATTTCGGATTTAAGATTCCTGATTCAAAATTTCGGATTCCGTCTGACGATAAACTGCGAACCGCGCAAGGCGCGGGAAGCAGATTCCGGATTCAAGATTCCTCATTGCACCGCCCACCCCGCGCCACAGGCGCGGCTACCGCTCCCTCTCACGAAATAATCCTCCTGATCTCATTCGCCTCCTCCATCAAACGGTAGAAGGTATCAAAATCCCTTTTGATGAGCAGACTGCGAAAACGCGATAGTTGCTCAATGTGTTCGTCCAATACGTCCAGCACATTGTCGCGGTTTTGCCTGAAAATCGGCGCCCACATATCCGGCGAACTCTTGGCCAAGCGTACCGTCGAACTGAAACCGCCGCCGGCCAGTTCGAATATGCGCTCCTCGTCCTTTTCTTTAGCTAAAACAGTGAGCGCCAGCGCAAAAGAACTGATGTGCGAAATGTGCGAGATGTACGCAGCGTGGACATCGTGCGCCCCGGCATCGAGATACACGATGCGCATGGGGATGGAACGGAACAGTTTTTCGGCAGTGGCTACGGCATCCGTATCGCTGTCTTCCACGTCCACCAACACGGTGCATTTGTGGTCAAACAGGTTGGGAATGGCAGCTTCCGGCCCAGAATACTCGGTGCCGGCCATGGGGTGCGCCGCCACAAACCTGCCCCGCTTGGGATGCTGCCGCACGGCCTCCACAATGGCCGTTTTGGTGGAGCCGAGTTCCAGCACCACCTGCCTGTCCACCAAGTCGAGCAGCGCGGGAAGCATGGGTACCATCGCGTCCACCGGCGTAGCGGCAATGATGATATCCGATTGAGCCACAGCCTCTTCCAAAGGCAAGGCGTCATCTATGAGCCTCCGCCGGATGGCCTTGTCTATGTTGGCGCTGCTTTTATCGCAGCCGATGATGCGCTCCGCAAAGCCGTTCTCTTTCAACGCTATGGCCAGCGAGCCGCCGATGAGTCCGATGCCTATGATGGTGATGGTCATTTTTTGTTGCAAATTAATGTTTTGTTGAAAAGCTGCGAGCCGCGAGTTACGAGCCACGAGCTTGGTATATTGGAAGCATGAAAATTTCCCGCCTGGGAAAATCTCAACCTTGATGAATTCGGTAATCTTCGTTTTAAAATTGAAAAACACAACTCGCAGCTCGCGGCTCATAGCTCGCAGCTATTTATGACTCTGCCCTGTCGCTTTAAACTCCACAATCCGCCGCAGCGCTTCCTCCAATACCGCGCCGTCGCTGCATAACGACACCCGCACATAGCCATTGCCCCGGCTGCCGAATATGCCACCCGGCGTAATGAACACCAAGGCGCCGTGCAGTACCTCGTCCGAAAGTTCAAACCCGTCGGCGTACAGCGGCGGTACTTTGGCCCACACAAACATGCCGTTTTGCTCAGGCTCCCATTCGCAACCCAATGCCTCCAGTAGTCGGTACGCATTCTCCCGCCGCTCGCGATACACTGTATTGAGTTGTGCGTACCATTCGGGCGGACTGGCAAGCGCTTGTGCAGCAGCCAATTGCAGCGGCTTGAACATCCCGGAATCCATGTTGCTCTTAAAGCGCAGCACCTCCTGAAGGTAGTCAAATCGCCCGGCCAAAACGCCCACGCGCCAGCCGGCCATGTTGTTACTTTTGCTCAGCGAGTTCAGTTCGATGGCCACATCTTTGGCGCCTTCCACCGCCAGAATGCTGGCAGGCCGGTCGTTGAGGATGAACGAATACGGGTTGTCGTTCACAAGGAGAATGCGGTTCCGGCGGGCGAAGGCGATCAGTTTTTCAAAAAAACCGGTCGGAGCCGCAGCGCCGGTGGGCATGTTGGGGTAGTTGATCCACATAATTTTTACGCGGCTCAAATCCTGCTGCTCCAGCGCTTCCAGATCGGGCAGCCAGCCTTGTTCGGGCAGCAGTTCGTAGGTCAGTGGTTCCGCGCCCGACAGGATGGTAGCCGCCCTGTAGGTGGGGTAGCCGGGATTGGGCACCAGCGCCTGATCGCCCTCGCTCAGGTAGGTCATGGCTATGTGTACGATGCCCTCTTTGGAGCCGATGAGCGGCAGCACTTCGTTGTCGGGGTTCAGCGGCACGCCAAACCACTGCCCGTACCAATGGGCAAAAGCCTGCCGCAGTTCGGGTATGCCGGTGTAGCTTTGGTAGCTGTGGGTGTGGCGCTCGCGGCTGTGTTTCACCAATGCCTCCACTGTTTCGGCGGCGGGTGGCAAATCCGGGCTGCCGATGCCGAGGTTGATGACGTCTTTGCCGGCAGCGCGCATCTGGGCTATCTCGCGCAATTTGGCCGAAAAATAGTACTCGTTGATGCCGGCCAGCCTTCGCGCGGGCTGCACAATGGGCGTAAACATGGTGATCGGATTATTTTGCTTCAGCATGATGTTCTTATGGTTGTTTGCACTTCTGTTTTCTGATTTTCTTTTTGGGCGCCCCCGCCACTACCTGCTCTCCCCAAACCCTCCCGCATCAGGCAGGCGGGCCGGGCTATCCGCTACATGGCGGCCCCCGCAGAGCTGTTAGCTTTATCCGGCTATTGCAATGCTAAAGCTAACAGCTCTATCCCCGACCGCCGCCATTACGCTGCTATCCCTGGCGCAACCGCCTGCTGATGACCGCCTCAATCGTCATAATGCTTTCCTTGGCGATATGCCCCGTGCAGTTTGAGGCCGTGTGCCAGCGGCTGAATGGCCTCCAGCGCCTGCTTCCAGCCCACCTTGCCTTCGGTTACAAAATCCACAAAAAAGAGATACTCCCAGGGCTTGCCGATGATGGGCGCCGACTGTATCTTGCTCAGGTTCACGTTGTAAGCTGCCAGTACTGCCAATACTTTGTGCAGGCTCCCCACCTCATGGTCCACGCTGAAAGAAATAGAAACTTTGTCGGCATCAACGATTTCTGTCGCGTCGGCCCGGCGCTCCAGCACTAAGAAGCGCGTATAGTTTTTCTTGTTGGTTTCGATGCCCGGCGCGATGATTTCCAGCCCGTACATTTCTGCGGCCAGAGCGCCGGCGATAGCAGCAGCCTCAGATTGGTTGCGGTCGCTGATCTGTTTGGCACTCAGGGCTGTATCTTCCGCTTCGATGAGTCGGATATGCGGGTAAGCGCGAAAAAAATCGCGGCACTGCGCTATGGCGATGGGGTGAGAATAGACTTCCTGAATGTCGTGGATGGACTGGCCGGGCAGCGCCATGAGGTTTTGAGTAATGCGCAGGTGCAATTCGCCGGTTATGCTGAGTTGCGAGTTGTCGAGCAGGCGGTAATTACTCATCAGGCTGCCGGCCAGCGTGTTTTCTATGGCCATCAGGGCGATGTCCACGCCGTCGTTTTGTTCCAATCGCCGTACTAAGTCTTCAAAAGTGAGGGCCGGCACTATTTCCAGCGGCGCTGTATCAAAATATAGCCTGGCGGCCACCTCGTGAAATGCGCCGGGAATGCCCTGAATGGCTACCCGACGCAGGGGTTGGTCTGAGTCCTGTGTGGCAATTTCTGTACTTTCTGTTGCGATCATCATGTTGTTGGTGCTATGTTTTGAGAATAAAAAAAGTCCCGTGTTGTGCGGGACTTGCTGTCTGAAACGAATGCGTAAAGCCGTTCAGGGCAAGTCCCCCGTGCCAAAAAAATAAAACCAGCCGTAAAACCCTTGTGCAGGTGCAAGCGTGGTGTGCATTTGATTTTGATTTGGTTGTGATATAAAACAAAAATTGGGAGCCTCGCCGGTGCGGGACTCCCAATTTCACAGTTTCAACTTCTTGAAAACCAATGGCGGCAGTCCCTTACGCTTGAGCGTAAAAGTAAAAGCCGTAAAAGCTAAAGTACCACTGATTTGACGAAGCTGTCATTGCGCTTTTTTAATTATGCGCAGCAAACGTATGCCATTATTGAATAGGATGCAAGTATTGAGTTGTTTTTTTTGAAAAAAAGTATTTTTTCTCATACTCCTCAACATCCCTCTTCCTCTTCCGCTGCTGGTTTGGCGGCTGCTTTGGGCTTGGTGATGATGGTTTTGGGAGCAGCAGGGGCAACGGCAGTAGGCACAATTTTTACCGCCTCAATGGCTTTTTGGCCTTCGGTGGTAGCTTGCCGGAAAGAAGCTGCGTAATCGAACAGGGCCGTTTCGGGCGCTAAAAAGCTCAGCGAATCAGCGGCTGCGATGCCGTCGTAACCGGCCTGGAGAAGTTTTACATGATCGTAGCCCAATTGACGGAGCAGGAGCCAGGGACCGTGCGCCTGTTCCTGCCGGCGACCATAGAGTACAATCGTTGCTTTTTTGTTGTCAAAAACTTTGAGGCTTTTAGACTCCAGCAAGTGCTGTGCGGGAATGCTCACGGCGCCTTCCAAATGCCCGCGCTCAAACTCGATGGGTGCGCGCAGGTCCACCAGCACAAAGTCGGTTTTTTTTTGTTGAATGGCGGCTTCCGCTTCCTGAACCATGACAAAATTTTCGACCTCGGATATGCTGTTGAGCAGTTCCTGCGCGTTGCGCTCGAAGTGAGACGGCGGGCCACAAGCTACTGCAAACCATGCCATTGCGGCGATGAGAAGGAAGGAGATGCGTCGGTTGTTCATGTTTTTTGATGAGTGTTTTTTTTGATGATTATTTATTAGCTGCGAGCCGTGAGCTACGAGTTGCAAACCGCGAGTTGCACCGGAAACCCCGCGCCATAGCGCGCCACCGCATACCGGTCAACACCCCTCTTCTTCCTCTGCGGCAGGCTTGGCGGCTTTGGGTTTCACCTCTATGTTTTTGCGCGTTTGGGAATCGGTGGCGGCAGGAGCGGCGGCAGGCTGTTGGAATGGCTCCGGTGTGAGGGCTTTGCTGGCCCCTACGAAATACTGCCGTGCGGCGAGCCGGAACTGATACTGATCCCAGACTTCCTGTGGCGCGGTTTGTGCCGGTTCCTGCGGTTGCAAAAACGCTACCGTCCATTCATTGAGGCCGCCCTGCATGACATACACATCGCGGCAACCGCGCTGCCGGGTGATGAACCATGCCTTTTCGGCGGAAGCCTGATCGTTGGAGTAAAATACGATGCGGAACTTGCTGCAATCCAAGCGCTGCTGATGGGCCGGTTCGAGGAGTGCCTGCAATGGAATATGAACGGCGCCGGGCAGTGAATAGGCTTGGAACTCGGCGTCGCTGCGCACATCTACGAGCAGGAGATCGGGCAGCCCTTTGATGATCTGATCGGCCACCTCGTCAACCGACATGAAGCGGCGCTGGTCGTTGAGTTCCAGCAAGACTTGGGCGGGGGCGGGCCGGGCTTCGGGGCCTTGCACGAGGGAGGGATCGGAGCGGCGGCAGCCCGTGCCGATGAGCAGCAGGAGCAGCGGAATGGCGGTGGCTTTGAGTAGTGTCATTTTTTTACTATTGATAACAATGGTGCAAGTCGGTGATGTTGCCGGATGCGTGAGCGGGCAAAGCACGCGACGGCGCCAATGGGTTCTTGGCAGAGGCGCCGGCACGCCCCAAAATTAATACAAATATCGCGTAGCTTCGCCGGCTTCTACCATGATGATGCGGAAGATGAGGCCGCCGAGTATGATGAGCAGGGCGGGTATGGCCACAGGAATTTTGAGGCCGCGCAATTTGAGTATCTCCAGCAGGGCCGGCACGACCAAACCCGCGCCGACGACCAAACCCCAAAATGCCCAGGTGTAGCGCCCGCCGAGGAACAATTGTGCCGCGTCTTGCTGCACCTCCGGCCCTGCCATGAAGCCCATGAACAGGTGGATGATGAAGAACAACTCGATGGCAATCAGCACTAAGTCAATGCGGGCAAAAAGATGCCGCTCCTGCGCGTCTTTCGACATCCAAAGTATGACGGCTGCCCCTGTGGACATGCCGGAAACCAGAAACAAGGGGCCGAGCAGCGCGGTGTTCCACAGCGGCCGGGCATTGAAGGCCGAGAGCAAAATGCCGGTATAAATGCCCAAAACTAAGGCCAAAAAGACCATAATGGATGCAAAGAACCTGCGATTGTTGATGAACCAGGCTTCCATGCGGTTGAGGAAAGCGGGTTTCCACACGAAGCCGGGTATGAGTTCTTTGATGTAGGTGGCGGCCCATACAAAGGACAGCGGCGTGATGGCCATGAGTACCCAGGCGCCCCAGCTCATGGGCGATTCGATGCGGAAGGTGAGGTACAGACGCCAGAAATACCACTGGTGTTTGAGGTCAATGAAGAGGAAAAACAGGCCCAGTACCAAGGCAAACGGCGCTACGAAAGTGGCCCATTTGACAGCGGTGGGCAGTTGTTTTTCTTTGCCCATGAGGGTGTAAAGCCCCGCAAAGAAGAGGAGGCCGGCTGCCAGTCCGCCCAAAAAGAGGTAGGCGGGAATGGGCCAGTGCCAGATGTTGAGGTGCGGGTCAATGTATGGTATGTTGCGTCCGCTTATGATGAGTTCTTCTTTCATGTTGATTCGGATTTCGGATTTCGGATTCCTGATTTCGGATTTCGGATTTCGGATTCCTGATTTCGGATTTTGACGACTGAAGATCGCCGGTACTTTCAGACCAGATAATACACTTGCGGTTTGGTGCCGGCTTCGGGTGCGAGGACTTTGTATTGGCGGGTGCGGAGCATTTTGGAAACCTCGCTGGAGGGATCGTCCAAGTCGCCGAAATACATGCACTTGGTAGGGCACACCGACACACAGGCGGGCTGCAAACCCTTGCGCACCCGGTGGATGCAGAAGGTGCATTTGTCCACATGGCCGTCGGGGTGCGAGAAGCGGGCGTCGTACGGGCAGGACTCAATGCAGGCGCCGCAGCCGATGCACATATTGGGGGTGACGAGCACCACGCCGCCTTCCACAATATGACTGGCGCCGGTGGGACAGCAACGCACACAGGGCGCATTGTCGCAGTGGTTGCAACGCTCCGAGCGCAGTTCCATTTCAATGTTGGGATACGAGCCATGCACGGTTTCCGTGACCCAGTCTCTGCAATAGCCCGATGGCACGTTGTTTTCCAATTGGCAGGCCACCACGCAATCGCTGCAACCCACACATTTTTTGGTATCTATGGCCATTGCGTATCTCATGATTCCTTGATTTTAGTGGGTTCTTGCATTAAAAAAGTCACAAAATTGCCGCGCATGCCGGTGCCGCCCATCACGGGGTCGGTGCGCACGGCAGTAATCATTTGCGTGTCGCTGACGCCCTTGCCGAAAGCCCGGCTGAGTTCTTTTCGGTTGTGGCCGAAGCCGTGCACCAGATAGACCGAATCCCAGCGGATGCGCTCGGTGATGCGAACTTTGATGGAAAAATCGGAGACCATGCCGTCCTGGTTTTTGAGCCACACATACTGGCCGTTTTCCAAGCCCCAGATACGCGCCACTTTGGGATTGACCCAGAGGTCGTTTTCGCTCATCAGGTCGGTGAGGTTGGGATTGTTGGCAGTGCGGCTGAAGGTGTGCATGGGCGCGCGCCCGTAGTTGAGGCGGTAATAGCCTTCGGGCGGTTCGGGGTGCGCGATGTAGTTGGGCAGCGGGTCGAAGCCGGCCTGCTCCATGGTGGAGGCGTACAATTCAATTTTGCCGCTGGGCGTAGGGAAGCTCATCGGCTCGCCCTCTTTGATGTACAGGTTGTCACTCTTTCTGGGCAACCTGATGACGCCGGTTTTTTTCATTTCTTCCAAAGAAGAACCGATCTGTTTCAGTTGCCAGTCGAGCACTTCGCTGAAGTCCTTGTAAGGGAAATATGCGCCCAAGCCCAGCCTTTCGGCCAATTGTTTGGCCATCCACCAGGCGGGTTTGGAATCGCCCATCGGCTCGGCGGCCGGCATGCGCAGAGCTAAGGACGGCTCGCGGAAGGGGGCATTGCGGAGGTTGTCGTAGCGCTCGAAGAAGGTACATTCCGGCAGTACCACATCGGCAAAACCGGTCACTTCCATCGGCATGGTATCTATGGCTACCACAAAGTCAAGTGCGTCAATGGCTTGCAACATTTTGCCCTTTTCGGGAATGGCCTGCGGCAGGTTGGTACCGGTGATGACCCAGCCTTTGATGCGGGCCGCCTGGCCTTCTTTGGGAATGGACGCCTCAATGAGGGTGTTGGTGACGGCCTCATCGGCCAGCGCGTAGCGGCCGTCGAGGGTGTCGCGCCAGGTCCAGCGGGGCTGAGGGTAGGGCGGGTAGGGGTATTCCGGGAGGGAGGCCTTTTCTTTGAGGAAAAAGCCGCCGCGACGGCCCCAGGCTCCAAGAAGTGCGTTGAGAATGGCGATGGCGCGAGAGCGCTGGGAGTCGTCGCCGTACCAGGTAACATGCCGGCCGGGGTGAACAATGACGGCCGGGGCGGCAGCAGCCATGAGGCGGGCTGTGGCGCGGATTTGGTCGGGCTGAATGGTAGTGATGCCGTAGGCCCATTCGGGCGTGAAGCGGCGGACGTGTTGTTTAAGTTGTTCAAAACCAGTGGCGTATTGCTCTATATAGGCTTTGTCGTACAGGTTTTCGTAGATCAAAACGTGCATCCAAGAGAGGAGCAGGGCCAGGTCGGTGGCGGGTTTGATGGGGAGCCAATGTTTGGATTTACCGGCCACGGTGGAGAAGCGCGGGTCCACGGTGATGATGTCCACACCTTTATCTATGGCTTCGGCCATTTCCTGCACCTGACTGTTGTGCATGTTTTCGCCGATGTGGGAGCCGATGAGCACTAAGCAGCGCGTATCGCGGATATCGGTGGGTTCGGGCGAACCGACGCCGGCGCCGTAAGTAGCTTTAAAACCTGCATCCCGCGGGCCGCGGCATTGTGCATAGGAAGGCCCGGCGAGGGTGGCCGAACCAAAGGCTTTGAAGAGATGCTCGAAGTGGTCGCCGCTGGTGCCGTGGCTGAAAAGCGCCACACTTTCGGGGCCGTATTGCTCTTTGGTTTGCTTCATTTTGTCGGCAATCCAGTTGAGCGCTTCGTCCCAGGAAGCTTTTCGGAAGGTCTGTTTGCCGTTTTCAGTAACTCGGATGAGCGGAGTAGTGAGGCGGTCGGGATCGTGGTACATGCCGGTGCCGCCGGTGCCGCGCGGACAGAGGCGCCCGTTGCAATGCGGGTCATCATCGTTGCCTACTACTTTCTGGATATCGCCTTTTTCGTTTTTATACACCCAGCCGGCGCACTTCCAGAAGCAGACTTCGCAGTAGGTAGGAGAAAAACGAATGCCCTCGGCTACGAGGTCTTCCCAGGCTGTGGAGGCTCGCAGTACGCTCCATGCGCCGCCTGTCACGCCCAAGCCCAGAAGCCCCAGGCCGGAAATTTTGATAAAATCGCGTCTTGATGCCATGATGAATGATGGTTTCGTCATGTGTTGATTCGAGTGCGAAATAAGGAGGTTTAGAGAGGGGGGCAGATGATTTCGGTCAGGAGGCCGGGGTGATTTATGTCAGGCAGAAAAACAAAAGCCGGACAGGAGCAATTCCCATCCGGCTTTTGAAGACAGATTGAGTACCAATTACTGGTTCACCTGCATAGTAGGAGCCGTTTGCGGCTGTGCATTCGGGTCGCCTTCCACTTTGCCTTTCAGAGAGAGGAAAGTTTGCGGCGGATTGGTATTGGCGGTGAGCGTCACTTTCTGGTTGCGGTCGCCGGCTTTGCCTTTGGTGTCGAATTCAACGACGATTTCGCCGGTTTTGCCCGGAGCGATGGGGTCGCGCGGCCATTTCGGAACGGTGCAACCGCAACTGCCTTGTGCGTTGGAGATAACGAGCGGCTCTTTGCCTGCATTTTTGAATTTGTAAGTGTGGCTCACTTTTTCGCCTTCTTTCACAGATCCGAAATCAAATTCAGTTTCGGTGAAAACCACTTCGGTGGTAGGGCCGGTAGGAACGGGCGAGTTTTGAGCGGCCGGGTCCGTCGGATTGGGGTTTTGCGGAGTCACAGCTCCGGTGCCCTCAATGCTTTGGCGTGCTTCCTGACGAATGTCTTTGTTGCCGCTCTGGCAACCAGACAACAATGCTGCTGCGAAAACAGCCGGAAGAAGAATTTTGACAAATTTGTACATTGCTTATTGGTTTTAAATTTAATGTGGAACAAAGAAAATCCGCCGCAAAGGTACTGAACAGCCGGGCGCTTGCGCTGTTAACGGCTCGGCAATTTTCGTTAACAAAGGGTTAACGATTTGTACCTTGCGCCGCCAGGTTTTGTGCAAAGCCTTCGGGGGCATTTCTTGATTAGCAGCGCCCGGTATGACAAAAGCGGCTTCGCACCTGACGGTGCGAGGTATAGTTGCGAAAGTTTATCCGCTTTTTGTGACGCACATCACAACGCAGCGCCCCGGCAAGGCTGCATCTTTGCGGCATCTTTTTGATTTTTAAAACATCATTACCATGAAGAAGAAAGTGTCTTTCAATGATTTAATTAATGGCGACAAACCCGTTTTGGTTGATTTTTCCGCCGAATGGTGCGGCCCCTGCAAAGCTATGGCTCCCATCCTCCGCGAAGTAGCCGGCACGATCGGCGAAAAAGCATCTATTGTAAAAATTGACGTGGATCAAAACCGCGCACTGGCTCAGCAAATGCAAATTCAGGGCGTTCCTACTTTCGTGCTTTTCAAAAACGGCCAGGTGAAATGGCGTCAGTCGGGCATGCAGTCGGCGCACCGCCTGGCAGGTATTATTGAGCAGTATGCGTGAGGGGCGGTTGTGCGGTAGGCGGTATGCAGTCGGCGGTAGGCAGTCGGCGGTGCTAAGCTCGAGCGAAACGCGACCAGCAGCTTGCAGCCAGCAGCCGTTCCAACCCGGAACCCGGAATACAGTTGGAGGCTTGTAGCCAAAAATGATTTACCTTTGTATTGTTTTACATCCAATTGACCACAACAAATCTAAATTATGCAATCCATCGTTGACTTCATCAGCCAACCCTGGCATTGGGCGGTATCGGGCGCCATGATTGCGCTGACGCTCTTTATTCTGACTTGGATGGGCCGTAGTTTCGGCGTGTCCATGACTTTTCGCAATGCGTGTACGCTGGCCGGCGCCGGCAAAAAAACGCCCTTTTTCAATATTGATATGAAAGAGGAGTGGTGGCGCATGGCCTTCGTTTTGGGCGGCTTGGTGGGCGGCTTCATTGCCGTTACCTTCTTCCGCAGTCCGGAGCCGGTAGCCATTTCTGAAGCCACTGTGGCGCACTTAGCCGATTGGGGTTTGAATTACCCGGCGGCCGATGCCAAAGGCTTGGGTTTTGTGCCTACCGAGGTGTTCAACTTCGGCAGCGTCAAAGGCATTATTCTGGCGGTAGTGGGCGGTTTCCTGGTGGGCTTCGGCGCGCGCTATGCCGACGGCTGCACTTCGGGTCATGCTATCAGCGGGTTGTCGCACCTGCAATTGCCCTCGCTCATCACGGTGATCGGCTTTTTCATCGGCGGCCTGCTGATGACGCACGTCATTATGCCCCTGCTGTTTTAATTCACCCATCCAAAACGATTCACACGCATGAAAAATATAGCATTTTTTGCCGTCGGTATCTTCTTCGGCATCGTCATGACCAAGTCGGAAGCCATTTCCTGGTTTCGCATCCACGAGATGTTCCGTTTCGAGAGCATCCACATGTATGGCATCATCGGTACGGCGGTTATTCTGGGCGCTGGTATCATTTTTGCCATGAAAAAACTGAAAATCAAAACCCTCACCGGCAATTTGGTGAGCTATACGCCGATGGAGCTGCGCATTCCGCGCCACCTGCTGGCAGGCACGGCCTTTGGGTTGGGCTGGGCCATCACCGGCTGCTGCCCCGGGCCTATGTATGTGCTCATCGGACAAGGCTACTGGATCATCGTACTGGTAATACTGAGCGCCATTTTGGGTACTTATGTGTATGGGGTGGTGAAGGATAAACTGCCGCATTGAGCGGGGGGATTTTTTTTAATATCCGATCAGGCGATGCTTCAAACGCATCAATTTTTCAAAGGCAGCGGCAGGTAAGCAGCGGTTGAGCCAGGCAGTCAGCCTGACTTTCGTTCTTGTCAATATGAAATGAATCCTTTTGGCCAAAACGGGGGCTTCATGTTTAAAAACAATATCCTCAATTTCACGGATATATGTGATTTTGCGTTTGGCTGATTCGCCGCCATCTGCAAATCTTGCCACGAAGATGTTCACATATTGAAAAATGCAGCCTTTCATATACAGGTTGTATAGCTGGGCATAATCTCCGGCCAAGCGGTATGTCAAATCGAAAGGATATTTTTTTGCCAACTCCGTTTTGATGAATACACTTTGATGGTTGAGCAGCATACCTTGCCAGAAATTGTTCAAATCGGCAGGAACGAGCTTTGGCTTTGCAAATGATTGATACTCTATATGGTAGTTGCCGTATATGACCTCTGCATCCGGGCGAACTTGCGTAAACAGGTTGTATAGCACTTCCAAATTATTGAACTGGTCACCGGCATTCATAAATCCGATCCAATCGCCGCTTGCATTCGATATGCCCTTATTCATGGCATGGTAAATACCCTTGTCTTTTTCGCTGATCCATCCCGTCAGATGAGACTGGTATTTTTGTATCAGATCAAGGGTTCCATCTGTTGAGCCACCGTCTATGATCCAATATTCCAATTCCAAAAGATCATTTTTTTTTTGAAAAATTACGCTTTGGATGGTTTTTTCCAGTATAGCAGCGGCCTGATAGGTTACAGTAACGATACTGATTTTTAGCGGTTTCATGCCTCAAAAGTACAATGTTTGAGGGGAACTGACCGGCGTTTTTGTTTTCATTTTGACTCGCCCGCTGAGGCGACTCTGCTTTGCGCATATCTTTCGTATCATTTAATACCTTTGCCCTTGAGTCGCGGATGATCGGGCTGTTATTGTCATATACTCAAATTTAGATGGGCGTAGTCAAAAGGCAAAGTATCAAACAAAGTATTGTGGTGTACATGTCTATTGCGCTGGGCACCCTGAACATACTTTTTATTGCCCCCGCTATACTGACCACCGAAGAACTGGGCCTCATCAATATTGTACGGGATGTGTCTCTATTGGCGGCGCCTTTTATTTATCTGGGCGCGATAGACCTGATCCTGAAATTTTTTCCAATTTTCAGAAGCGAAGAAAAAAAACACAATGGCTTTTTTTTCCTCATCGGGCTGCACGTCACCATAGGCAATGTGCTTTTTCTGCTGTTGGTGCTGTTTTTTTACCATGACATTTCGGCCTACTACTCGGCGCGCTCGCCGCTTTTTAAAGACTATCTCCCTTTGGTCATTCCGATGGCTGTACTCAATGTTTACAGCATGGTTTTGACCTATTATATCTCCAATTTCAGCCGGATAGCGGTGCCGGCCATCTTCAATGATCTGATTCCCAAGGCAGGCACCATTGCGCTGATTCTGGCATATCATTATCAATGGCTGCCTTTTTCCGGCATCGTTTGGGGTTTGGCGGGTCTCAATGCGCTCATCCTCGCCGGGCATGTATGGTATGTGCGGCATCTGGGGCAACTGCACCTGCGGCCCGATTTTTCGTTCATTGACAAGCCTTTGTTCAGGAGCATGGCCACTTTTGCCGGCTTCGGTATCCTCATCAGCATTGGCTACCAACTGCTGGCCCGTATTGATCTCGTAATGGTGGCCTCCTTGTCCACATTGCACGCTACGGGGGTGTATTCTGTGGCATTTTTTATCATCAACATCATTGAGGTGCCCAAATACGCCATGTCGAAAATAGCAAACCCCATCATAGCAGAGCACTGGCAAGCCGAGCGTTTGGAGGAAATTGCATCGCTGTACAAAAAAGGCGCGCTCCATCAGTTGATTGCCGGCGCAGGTTTGTTTTTGGCTATATGGGCTTCGGTGGATCATTTGTTTGAACTGATGCCGAACGGCGACCAATACGCCGCGGGGAAGTATGTGATTTTTATACTTGGTTTAGCCCGCTTGATGGACATGGCCGGCGGTTTCAGCATCGAGATCATCCACATGTCGAAACACTACCGGTATTTGTTTTTTACGCTGCTGTTCATGGCTGCGCTCAATCTCAGTTGCCACTCATTGCTCATTCCGGTTTTGGACATGAAAGGCGCAGCGTTGGCTACCCTCATATCGTTTGTTGTGTATAGCTGGCTCAAAATAGCGCTGATATGGTGGAAGTTCAGGATGCAGCCGTTTTCGCGGCAAACGCTCGCTGTACTGGCCGGCGGTCTGCTTGTTTTTGCGGCAGGGCAAGTCATCCCGGACACAGGGATTCCGTTGGCAGACATTGCCATAAAATCCTCTCTGTCCATGCTTTTGTTCGCAGGGTTTATTTTATTTTTTAAGATTTCCCCGGAGGTCAATCAGTTGGCTGTGGAAGTTTGGGAACAGTTAAGGCGCAGAATAAAGTAGCCCTGATTTGGTACATGAAAGCGATATTTGAGTATATTTGCAACCTGTTTTTGTTTTTGACGCCGGTTTATTCAAGCTCCCAATCATTCACTCCATTAGAAAACTTAATCAACCAATAAAATTATTACACATGAAAATCTTGAACTCTTTTTTAGCTCTTTTCTTATCGGCTACGATGCTGACTGCTCAATCCAATTGCTTGAGAGATACGCTCATCAGGCTCGAAGATATGCCGGTTTTCAACAGCGCGGTATCGGCGGCAGTTTACAACGGAGAAATATACACATTCGGAGGCTTTACAACTACCGGTGGGCCTATTCAAAACTCGTCTTTCAAGTACAATGTGAGCAATGGTGTCTGGAGCCAGTTGGCCCCCATGCCTTCTCCACGAGGAGAGGTGGGGGTGGCTGAATTGAACGGAATCATCTATTGTATGGGAGGCTGGACGGGCAATATCGAGAGCGATCGAAATCACGCCTATAACATCGCAACAGGCACCTGGAGTGTAAAGGCCAACCTGCCTTTCAGAATGGCGAGTAATGATGCAGTGGCCTATAACGGCAAAATTTATCTGGTAGGCGGTATCGTTGAGAATCCGGCTTCCTTTTTCATTGAATACACTCCTGAAACGAATTTGTATCGGGTGCTTTCCCCGCCACTGAGAACGAGAAGGAATGCCAAACTGATTGTGTATCAAGACAGGTTTTATCTGCTGGGCGGCCAGTACGACCACGGATTGGACCGGTTTGTTACCGATCAGGTAGAAGAATACAACCCCCAAACTGAAGTATGGACGCAAAAAGCCCCCATGCCACTGGGATTGCAGCACTATGGAGCGTCATTGATTAATGGCAAAATTCATGTCATTTGTGGCGCCAGTACTGGATGGCCGGTTCCCAATTTGGTTCTGCATCCCACTCATTATGTGTATGATATTGCCACAGACACTTGGTCGCAAAAGAGCGATTTGCCGTTCAGTTTGTTTGCGCTCGAAACTGCCGTTTATAATGATGAACTATATATTTTCGGAGGCAATCCAAGCAGTTCGTCTTTTTCCAATCAATGCCATAAAATCACTTGTGTGGAGTGGGAAGGGCTTGTACAACAGAGAGAAACGCTCGCTGAGCATACGGGAATAAAAATCTACCCCAATCCTGTTTATGAAAACCTGACAATCAACACGGGCATATACGCGACATTGAGAGGATACAGCATCAGGGTGTGTAATGATCAGGGGCAGAAAGTCCATGAAATCCAGCTCACGCAACAATTGCATGATATTGATGTAAAAAAACTGGGTAGAAGCGGCGCTTACATTGTGTATTTCGTGAGTCCTGAAGGGAGAATAGCGGAGACCAAAAAAGTCATTGTCGTGGTCAAATAACCCCCTCTACCTCGCCTTCTCCCAAAGCCTGAGATACCCATCGAAAGCTGCTTCGCGGAGTTGGTAGCTGTCGGGTACCTCTTGGAGGAAACTGTGGTAAGTGGCCAATCGCGTTCCGGCGGGCAGTTCCGAAAGCTGCTCCCGGAGGTAGTGGGTATATTGCCTGTACCGCATTCTTCTCTGCTGCATGTCATCTGTATCTGAGGGCATCAGATTTTCGTGGAAAGCATTAAAAAAATAAAAACCGCTGAACGGCCGCATGTCCACATCCAGTACATTGCCATGCAAAAACGCAAGATTGCCGAAATCCAACCGCGCCTGAATCTCGCAGGCCGCCTCGTGCAGGCGCTCATTTTGCTCTATACCCGTAAAAAAGCCCCCCGAACAAACAGCGGCGCCCACCATGCAAAACTTGCCCGCGCCCGAACCTACGTCCAACACCTGTGCGCCGGCGTCCGCAGCCAGCCATTGGGCAGCCCTGCGGCATACCGCTACCGGCGAAAACTGCTCCTTCGCCAATTTCCTGATATCATTGGGATACATGCGGTCAAACCGGCGGTCTGTTACCGGCTCGCGCTCTTGCAACTGTTTGAACATCAGCGTCATCATCCGGCGGGCCTCCATCACTGCGGGTGGTAATCCATCCGCTGCCGCACCGCCTCCCGCGCTTTGGGGCCGGCCAATTTTTCGCACAGGTACAAGCCCAGGTCCAACGACGAAGCTACCGCTCCCGCCGTTATCACGTCAAAATCCTCCACAATGCGCTCCTGTGTCACCTCTTTGCAAAAAGGCCGCAGCGTTTCGTAAGTATCAAAATGCGTGGTAGCCCGCCGCCCCTGCAAAAAACCTGCCGCGCCCAACAACAGGCTGCCCGTACAAACCGATACCTTCCAGCGCACCCCCGCCGCCGTGCGCAGCCATTTCAGGAAACGTTGGTCGCGCATCATGGCCCGCGTACCCAATCCGCCGGGCACAATGATCATATCGTAAGCCGCCAGATTGGGTTCTACCTTGTCCACCTGTATGGCCAGATGGTAGCCGTCCATGATCGTGTCGTCCATGGCGCAGAGGTCCCATTTTAGGTCGGGGATAAAGCCCAGCGGGCGCAGGCGGCTCACAGGGTCGTAAACACCTGCCAGATCGAGCAGAGTGATGTTGTCGAAAACGATATAGGCTATTTGCATGGTCTTTGTTTTGGCAGCCTCAGAGCAGTGTAAATCAGGTATTTTTACCTGAGTAGTTTAGTGAAGGGGTGATTCAGCCAAGGTCACATCCCGTAATCACCCCTTCACTACGCATAGAAACTAATTTTACACTGTACTCAGAACCACTTTGGGACACAAAAGAACGCTTTATTTCAAAACCTACTATTGAAAACAAATGCCTTTTTACTTCGGAAAATCAGGCTCGTAACTCGCGGCTCGCAGCTCGCAGCTTTTTGTGATATGCGAACAGTGACGAGTTACCCAAAATATCAGATATTTGCCCCCCGAAATCAAAAACCAACCAACAATGGCCGGCGAAAAAATCATCTTTTCCATGTCAGGCGTGAACAAAACGTTTCCGCCCAGCAAACAAGTCCTCAAAAATATTTGGCTCTCTTTCTTTTACGGCGCCAAAATCGGCGTCCTGGGTCTCAACGGCTCCGGTAAATCCACGCTCCTCAAAATCATCGCCGGCTTAGACAATAACTACCAGGGCAAAATTGAGTTCGACGGAAGCTATAAAATTGGCTATCTCGAACAGGAACCACAATTGGACGACACCAAAACCGTGCGCCAGGTCGTCGAAGAAGGCGTGCAGCACATCGTGGACCTCATGCGCGAGTACGACGAAATCAACCTCAAACTCGCAGAACCCATGGACGACAACGAAATGATGAAAGTCATTGATCGTCAAAGTCAACTCATGGACCTCCTCGATCACCACAACGCCTGGGAACTCGACTACCGCCTCGAAACCGCGATGGACGCCCTCCGCTGCCCCGAAGGCGATGCGCCCGTCAACGTACTCTCCGGCGGCGAGCGGCGCCGCGTCGCCCTCTGCCGCCTCCTCCTCAGCAATCCCGACATCCTCCTCTTAGACGAACCTACCAACCACCTCGATGCCGAATCCGTGGACTGGCTCGAACAGTACCTCCAAAATTTCCCCGGCACCGTCATCGCCGTCACACACGACCGCTACTTCTTGGACAATGTGGCCGGCTGGATTCTCGAACTCGACCGCGGCGAGGGCATTCCCTGGCAGGGCAACTACTCCTCCTGGCTCGAACAAAAAGCCAAACGCCTCGAACAGGAAGAAAAAGCCGAGTCCAAACGCCGCAAAACCCTCGAACGGGAACTCGAATGGATTCGCCTCGCACCCAAAGCCCGACAGGCCAAAGGCAAGGCCCGTCTCAATGCTTACGACAAACTCGCCGATGAAGATACCAAAGAGAAAGAGGCCCGCCTCGACCTCACCATCCCGCCCGGTCCCCGCCTCGGCGATGTGGTGATAGACGCCAAAAACATCGCCAAGTCGTTCGGCAATCGCGTGTTGTTTGAAAATCTCAGTTTCTCCATTCCCAAAAACGCCGTCGTCGGCATCATCGGCCCCAACGGCGTGGGCAAAAGTACGCTCTTCAAAATCATTATGGGCAAGGTACAGCCCGACAGCGGCGAAATCGTCATCGGCCCCACCGTCAAAGCGGCTTATGTGGACCAAAGCCACGAGGGCCTGCTGCCGGAAAAAACCGTCTATGACATCATCTCCGAAGGCAACGACCTGCTCACCGTCGGCAATACCACCCTCAACTCCCGCGCCTACATCAGCAAGTTCAACTTCAGCGGCGCCGACCAACAGAAAAAACTCGGCGTACTCTCCGGCGGCGAGCGCAACCGCGTACACCTCGCCATCACCCTCAAAGAAGGCGGCAACGTACTCCTCCTCGACGAACCTACCAACGACATTGACGTCAATACCCTCCGCACCCTCGAAGATGCCCTCGAAAACTTCGCCGGCTGCATCCTCGTCATCTCCCACGACCGCTGGTTCATAGACCGCCTCGCCACCCACATCCTCTCTTTCGAGGACGAAGCCGAAGTGGTCTTCTTCGAAGGTAATTACTCCGACTACGAGGCCGCCAAAAAAGCCCGCCTCGGCGACGTGAAACCGCACCGGCCCAAATTCAAAAATGTGATCAACAATTGATGCAGGGCTTGTTTTGAAGTTACTATTTAGCGGGTCTCCAAAAGCTACGAGCTATGAGTCACGAGCTATGAGTTTGTTTATTCGATGAAAAATCAGATTTTCCATTTTGGGAAAATTCAAAATCTCATCTTGAAAAAAGGTCATATTTCATTTTGGGAGATCAAACTCGCAACTCGAACCACGCCCTGCGTGGTCATGGCTTTTTGGAAAAGACACTGAATAGTCACGTTTTGAATATGAAGTGATGAGGCGAGAGATAGGGGCGTGCCGGCCACTCCCTCCATCCAATGGGCCGTCGGGTGCCTCGGTCGCTCCTCCTGCGTCGTCACTACCCTCGGCCCCCTCACGCGCAGGCTGCCACCATTCATTGTTTTCGTCATGATATCACATCGAATTACTACCCTTCTGCTGCCCGTTTCCCTGATTGGCATGTTTTCCCTGCTGTTATACAGCACTGCCCAAGCCCAATCGCGCCCCCTTTCAACGGTGGATTGCGCATCTTTCAGAACCGGAAAGTTTTGGGACACCACAGAAGAAGGCGACACAATTTTCATTACCAGAAAAAAGAAAATTCAGACAGAACAAGTCGGAAATCTGGTTTACACATTAAAAGTCACTTGGCAGGGGCCGTGCCAATACACGTTGGCTCCAATAAGCAGAACGCTGAATGGTAAGAAAGAGCGTTTTCCCGGGTACACAATTACCAATGTGATATTTGAGACAGGAGACGGATACTATAAAAGCAGATCTTCTGTCAAGGAGGTAGGTTTTTCTATGGAAATCACCATTTACACACGAAAAGACTAATACCCTGCTTCAATTGGCCTGTAACTCCTTATGGAATGCCGCCTCGCTGATGACCGCATAGTCCCGCGCCTTTTCGCTGTACGCCCGGTACGAGGCATACACCTCGCCGGCCAATGGACTGCTTGCCGCAATCTCCTTCAGCACCTCGGCAGTGTAAGACCGCAGTTGCTCCAGAATTTCCGGCGCGAACGCCCTCAAATCCAGCCCGTCCTGCACCATTTCTTCCAATGCCTGCGCATTGCGGGTCTCCATTTCGCAGAGGCACCAGTGACTGGCCGCAAAAGCAGCAGCACGCACAATGGCCTGCAAATCAGCCGGAAGCGCGGCAAATTTATCTTTGTTGATAAAAAACTCCAGCATGGTGCCGGGTTCGTGCCAGCCGGGGTAGTAGTAGTATTTGGCTATTTGGTGAAAGCCCATCACCCGGTCGTGAAAAGGCCCCAGCCATTCGGTAGCATCAATGACGCCTCGCTCCAATCCAGTGTAAATTTCGCCGCCGGCCAACAGTACCGGCGCGCCGCCCGCTTTTTCCAGCACCCGTCCACCGAGGCCCGGAATGCGCATTTTCAGTCCCTTCAGGTCGGCCACGCTGTTGATTTCGCGGTTGAACCAGCCGCCCATTTGTACGCCTGAATTGCCGCCGGGCAGGGGCAGAAGATTGAACGGAGCATATAGCTTTTCCCACAGTTCCAGTCCGCCGCCGCTCAGCAGCCAGGCATTGGCCTGTTGGGCGTTCATACCGAACGGCACCGTTGCAAAAAACGAAGCGGCAGGGTCTTTGCCGGCCCAATAATACGCAGCGCCATGCCCGATTTCGGCCACGCCGTTGCGCACCGCATCAAAGGCCTCCAGGGCCGGCACCAACTCGCCGCCGCCGAACACTTTGATCTCCAAACGACCGCCCGACATGGCTTTCACCATCTCTGCAAAACGGGCGCAGGTGTCTCCGATGATAGGGAAATTGGGCGGCCAGGTGGTCACCATTTTCCAACGAAAAACTTCTTTGCTCACACCCTCAACGGTGGACTGGGCATGGCTTTCGCCGAGAATGGCGCGCAGGGCTACCGGTAATCCGATGATGCCCGCTGCAAGGCCCTTGAAAAACGTTTTGCGTGAAATGGACATAGGCAGGAAGTTATGGCTTGAAACTGCGAGCCGCGAGCTTTGAGCCGCGAGCTTCTCCCGTAGAGAGGCCCGCGGCCCGAAACGCGAGTTTTTAACGCGAATCAACGCGAAACACGCGAAATCCCGCGAACGAGAGGGAAACCCGAAACCTTAAACCCGGAACAAAATTACCGAAACTGCGAAAGTACCCACTTCCCGTTAAAACCAGAAGCAGCATCGCCTGTTTTTGTTTCTTCCTTCATAAATTCCTCGAAAGTCTTGTGCTTGATGGCATCGAGTTTGGCTTTGGTCAGCGCCGTATTCAGTGTTGCCACCTCTGTGTTGAGCATGGTTTGCACCCGCTGATCGAGGTCGGCAATGGTTTTTTCCATCTTCGCCGCCAGTTGCAACTGCGTATTGGTGGGCTTGCCGGGGAAAGAACTCACCTGCCGGTACACATCCGACAACTCTTCGCGCAGGGCCTCATCCTCATTCACATAGCCATCGCCGCCCATAAACACGAGGCCGTCTTTTTCTTTGCCTGCCTTGGCTGCCAGCTTGTCCACCGAAATTTTGAGCTTGCCTTTGGACTTGGGCGAAACCGCTTTGGCCTGTTTTTCCACGTCGGCCAGCACATCGTAGAGGTAAGCCAATCGCTCATTGAGGCGGTATAGCCTCATCGTCGTTTCGTATTGCACTTTGCGTTCAGCGGCAGTGTGCGGTGAAGTGGGGTCGTTGGCCAGCTTAAAAGTACTTTCAAAAGTTTCGTTGCCTTTGATGAGCTTCACCTGGTACTCGCCCGCGGGGAAATTGGGGCCGAACAGAGAACCGACAAGTGCCTGCCTGTTGTTGGTGGGCGCCGACTTGGGCTTCTCCATCGAAGTGGGCATTTCCACCACATTGATGCCTGCGCTCTTGCCCGCCGGCAGGGTGCGCAGCAATTCGCCGTCTTTCCATACCTCCACATACATTTTGCCGAAGGTGTGGCGCTTGCTCATGTAATAAACCACCTTGGCTGCCGAACTCGGATTAGCGCCCACAAACTGCCCCTGACCGCCAAACCAGCCGCCACCCGCTCCGGGATCGCGAAGGATGGTGGGCGCAGTGCTGAAGAAATGCAAGGGTTTGGCCAACACTTCGGGCGTGACCTGTCGCAGCGGCGTGATGTCGTCTATGATGATGGCGCCGCGGCCGTGCGTGCCGAGTACCAGAGCGTGATCGCGCGGGTGAATGGCGATGTCGTGTACAGCCACTTTGGGCAGGTTGTTTTCAAAGCGCGCCCAGTTGGTGCCGCCGTCCACCGAGATGTAAAGGCCGAATTCAGTGCCGAGGAAGAGCAAATTGGGATTGACCAAGTCTTGCCGGATACAAAAAGCGTACCCTTCTATCTGATTGGTAGCCAAACTCTTCCAGGACTTTCCGCCATCGGTGGTTTTGTAAACATAAGTCTTCATGTCGCCGCTGCGGTGCCCGTCGAAAGTGACGAAAGCAGTCTGTCGGTCGAATCGTCCCGGCTCCACATGCGATACCCAGGTGCTTTTGGGCAAGCCCGGCACATTGGCGGTCACGTTGCTCCAGTTTTGACCGCCGTCGGTAGTGACCTGCAAGAGGCCGTCGTCGGTGCCCGCCCATACCATTTTGCCGTCCACCGGCGACTCTCCGATGGTGTAAATGGTGCAGTGGTTTTCAGCAGTAGAGTTGTCAATGGTGAGGCCACCGGATTCTTTCTGGCGCTGTTTTTTGGGGTCGTTGCTCGTCAGATCGGGCGAGATGCGTTTCCAGGAATCGCCTTTGTCGGTTGACATAAACAGGTACTGCGAGCCGAAGTACATGCGGTCTGCGTTGGTCGGGCTGAGGTGGATGGGCGCGTTCCAGTTGAATCGGTATTTGGCTTCGTCGCCGGTGGCATAAGGCTTGATTTGCTGAGCCATGCCCGTTGTTTTGTTGTACCGAACGAGGTTGCCGCCCTGATATTCAGCAAAAACGATGTCTTTATCGGTAGGATGGCGGAAAGACCAGAAGCCGTCGCCGCCAAAAGTGGCTTTCCAATCGGCATTGCTGATGCCGCCGGATTTCTGCGAAGGCGCATACCAGGAACCGTTGTCCTGCAAGCCTCCATACACATTGAAAGGCGTCTCGTCATCCACGCTGATGTGATAAAACTGGCCCACGGGCAGGTTCATAAACATCTTGAAAGAACGCCCGCGGTCGAAGGATTCATACACCCCGCCGTCGCTGCCGATGAGGACGTGCTTGGTGTTGTTGGGATTCACCCAAACGGCGTGTATGTCGGAGTGTACGCTGCCCGGCATGAAACGGAAACCCTTGCCCCGGTTCTCGGTAATGGCCAGATTCAGCCCCACTTTGTACAGGATACTGTCGTTTTGGGGATCCACAACCATGTGAGAAAAATAGAACGGGCGAATGGTCGTGCTGTTGTCGTTGCTCACTTTTTCCCAGTTGGCGCCGGCATCGGTACTCAGGTACAAACCCTTCTTATCCTGCGATTTACACTCTACGGTCAGATAAACCACGTCTCCGTTGGAGGGAGCTGCGGCCACTGCCATGCGGCCCAGTGTTTCTTGAGGAAGACCTTTGTGAATGGTGTTCCATGTTTGGCCTCCGTCGGTGCTTTTGTACAAACCGCTTTTTCCACCGAGGCCGGAATCGAAGAAATCCGGGGATCGGCGGAAGCCCCACATGGCTGCGTAGAGCACATCGGGGTTGCGCGGATCTATAGAGAGGTCGGCGGCGCCGGTGTTTTCGTCAATGTAGAGGATTTTGCTCCAGGTTTTTCCGCCGTCGGTGGTTTTATATACGCCGCGGTCTTCGTTGGCATTCCAGAGATGGCCCAGTGCGGCTACATACGCTATGTCCGAGTTGGTGGGGTGTATGATGATGTCGGCTATGCGCTCGGTATTTTTCAATCCCAGGTGCTTCCAGGTGATGCCGCCGTCGGTGGATTTATAGATGCCGTCGCCAACGGAAACGCTGTTGCGCACGTTGGTCTCGCCGGTTCCCGCCCAGATGATGTCGGGCTTGGATTGGTCAATGGCCAGAGCGCCGATAGATTGTGTGTGGTCGTCAAAAACCGGGCGAAACTCTGCGCCGGCGCTGTTGCTTTTCCAAACGCCGCCGCTGGCCGTACCGATGAACATGACTTCGGGCCGCTCGTTGATGCAATCAATGGCCGTGATCCGTCCGCTGGTGGTGGCCGGGCCGATGTGCCGCGCACGCAATGCACCGAAAAGCGTGCTGCCGCTTTGTGCATGTAAGCTCCACGCACTCAAGGTGATAAGCGCGCCGAGGAGTATTTTTTGAATCATGACAGTGGTGTTTTTTTTATAGATGTATTAAGTTTTTTAGAAAGCTTTAAGCCACAAGCTGTAAGCTTCAAGCTGCGGACCGCGGGTTGCCCCTCTGCTCTCCCCACGCCTCGGCGTGGTCATCGGGACTGCGCTTCGCTTGTCTGCTCTATGCTCTTTGCCCTGTGCCAAAAACCGGCAGAGTCCATTGTTGAACAACAATGAACTCTGCGGAAAACAAATCGGGAAATCTTATTTCTTCTTGGGCATCGCAAACATATCGTCTTTGTACTCCTCATTGAGTTTGATGGAGGTTACGGTTATTTTTTGAACACTCTGACCGTCAAACTTGCTTTCCATAAAGAACGGGAACATGAGGCCGTCCACCTCTTGATAGTCGCTCATATACGTTTCCGTGAATTGCCCTTTGGCCTCGCCGTTTTTGATCTGAGACTTGCTCATGATGATCACAAAGTGCTCAGCATCAAAGTAGTGGTATTCTACGGTGCCGTTTTTCTTGGTCAGTTTCAGGATGTGGGCTTTGGCACCCTCCACCTCTGTCGTGCCGTCGTATTCCACTTTGTGGCCTTTGGCGGCGTAGTCGAGGAAGGGACTTTGAAACTCTTGGTCTGTAACTGATTCGGCCATTTCATCGGGCATGGGCTGTGCGTCGGTGCCGCCGGCAAACGGATTGATCCACCAGGCGTCCGTACCGTCATAAGCCTGTACGATGGACATGCCCTGCACGTTCACATCCACGCGCATTTTGTTGGGCATTTTGTTGGTAATGATACCGGGAAATTCCATGCCCTGCATGGCCATTTTACCTTCCATTTTGCTCGTTTTCAGAGCTTTCCATTTTTCGATGCCGCCTGTGTTTTCAAAATACTTTTGGATGATCTCGTCGGCAGTCTGAGCACTAAGGGCCATACCGGCGCTCATTACGAACAGAAAAAGGAGAATGCGCTTCATGGTTGTCTTGGATTTTTATTTTGAATGATGAGAAAATACGTCTGCGAAAGTATGGCCGGCCTATTCCAAACTATCCGTTTTTTCGATGAAAAGGGCCAGTTGCAGGATAAATTTCAGCCAATTTCCACCAGTACTGATGACAATACAAAGTGTACCATTGTTCGCACCTGTGGTCTTCCAGTTGCAGCAGCAAGCGCCTCACCTGCCAGGAGTAGCCAGGGCGCCAGAATTTGAGCGCGGGCATCCCATTTGCCGCCGTTGTGATCGTTATCGAAACTGCTGTTTTGAATGATGACCCAGCCGGCGTCGGTGTCCAATACAGTGTCTAAAACGGCAGAGAAAAAGCGCCCCTCTCGCTCCAACATCACCGGGTATTTGCGGTGCATGGCGCGCGGCCTGAACTCTTGTTCTAAATACGACATCCACTGCCGGCCGCATTGCAGCAATTGCCCGGCCTCCACGCCCTCGTCGGGGCAATAGCGGGCAATGGCATATTGGGCCATAAGCTCCTGTTCCTGAGCCGGATAGTCGGTGTGCAGAGCGCTGAGGTAGGATTTGATGGCTTTGGCAACGGTATATCGGTCGGCTTCTGCCGGCAGCACCATTTCCTTGCCATAATAAACCGGCCTGACGATGTGCGTACCCGCGCCCTCTGTTGCCGCCTCTCGTCGCGGGTCTATGTACGCCTCCGGGTGGGCGGTTTTGCCCTGCCTATTTTCGAGATAAAGCACCTCGTCGTCGGGCAGTTCGGCGTGGGTAAAATCTTTGGGGTAGGCCAATATTTCGGTATCTGCCAGTAGCGGCGTGCCTTCCCATTCCCAGAGCGTTTCGGAGGTGGTCGGGTCGAGTACGGGGTAGTCTTCGTTGCCATCGTGCCACACGCGATTGAGCCATTTGGGCGGGCGGTTGACGGTGGGAAACACCAGATAATCGCGGGCGCGGGTGAGACCCACATACAGCAGGCGGGCTTCTTCGCGCAAGGCCCGGCGAGTGATGGCGGCTTGTTCGGGGCCGGCCTTCAGCCTTTCTTCGAGCGGGGTGCGCTGCACTTGGTCGCCGTAGGGGTTGACCCAATATCGCAAGAGCCTGTTGCCCAATAAATTATTGAGATCAACCACTTCTGTTTGCGGCACGATGTCGAAGCCCCAAACCTCAGCCCGCAGGCGGTTTTCCAAGCTGTGGCAAATGGTGGCGGGCCATTCCAAACCCTTGCTTTTGTGGTAAGTGAGCACTTCTACCGTGTCGGCATCGGGGGAGGTGGCCTGCATGTCTTTTTCGTTGTTTTCCAAATCGCTGAGCCAGAGCAGAAGGCCGCCCAAAGATGCGGCGCTGTGTAGGCGGGTGCAGGCGTCTTCGTATTGCAGGGCGAGGCGGCGCAGGGCTTCTATGTTGTCCAATCGCTGTTGGGTTTTGCCCCAGGCGGCGATGGTGCGGCGCAGGTCCAATTCTTCGAGCAGGACGTCGAGGATTTCCACGCCGGAGCACTCGGCCAATTCTTTGCGGAGCCTCAGCAGCCGCCCTATGATGGGATGGTCTTTGCTCCAGAGGCCCTCGGTACGCTGTTGCTCCAGTAAATCCAGATATTGCAGGCGGTCTTCGATGATGTCTTCGATGTCCATGCCGCCTGCTAAGAGCAGGATTTCGGCTACGGAGAGGGAGTCGCGGTAGTTGAGGACGAACTTGAGGCAGGCGGTGACCAAACGCGCCTCAGCGGTAGAGAGCAGTCCGGCGCGGGCCATGGCGGCGCGCAGTCCGGCGCAGTGCAGGGCTTCTGCTACCTCGCGGCATTGGTCGTTGGTGCGGCAAATGACGGCCACGTCGCCGGGGCGGGCGGGCCGGGCGATGCGGGCATGGCTGTCCCACACGATGGGCTGTTCGGCCAGCCAGTCTTTGATGCGTTGTGCGATGCAGTTTTCGAGCCAGGGCTTGCCGGGCGGGCGACCAGTTTCGCCTTCGGGGCGGAAATGCCAGTGTTTCAGGGCGAGAGCCATGCCGGCGGGGTCGTCGGTGTTGCGGCGTTTGGGATCGAGGGCTATCTGGTCGGGGGGGAATTCAGGGAAGGCTTTGGTAAACAAGGCATTGGCTGCCCAGACGAGGTCTTGCCGCGAACGCCAGGAGTGCCGCTGTATGTCTTCGGGGCGCACGCCGCCGCTTTGCTCTATGATGGCCTGCATGAGTTGGGGGTCGGCGCCGCGAAAGCCATAGATGGACTGCTTGGGATCGCCCACCCAGACGGAGTGAGCGGCCATGCGGGAGAGTTTGAGGAAGATTTCGAGTTGGATAGGGCTGGTGTCCTGAAACTCGTCCACCATGAGCAGGTCGAGTTCTTCGCTGAGGATCTCGCGCACTTCAGGGTGGTCTAAGAGCCTGAGAATGAGCGTTTCCATATCTGTGTAATCAATGAGGCCCCGGCGTTTTTTGTACTGTTCGTATTCCTGCAAGGCATCCATGGCGGCATCGAAAATATGGAAGATGTAGTCGCGGATGTCGTTTTGGAACGTCTGATTGGCTTCGTGGCGGGCGGTCATGTCGAGCAGGGGCTGAGCATCGTCGCGGCTTTTGACGGCCACCTCGGTTTTGGCAATTTTGGCCCAGAAGCGCCAGGGCAGGCTGCCGTCGAGGTGGAGTTGCCGGCGGGCGTCTTTCCATTCTTTGAGGGCGTCGGCTGTTTTTTTGGTGGCATCGCCGTTGTTTTCGATGGCGGCGATGGTCATGTCGAGGGCTTGTTCGAGTGCCTGAAGCAATTCCTCATCGGTTTCTGCGGAGGCTTTGGGCAGGTACTGCGCGAAGCTGTCCCAGGAGTATTGGCGGCTTTGGCGGAGGGTATCGGCGGAGAAGGCGTTGGAGCGGGCGATGTCGGTGAGTTCGCGGAGTTCTTTGCGCCAGTCGTGGGGTTGTCGGCTGTGCATACCGAGGCGGCGGCAGAGGCGGTCAATGGCGTCCACGCGTTCGGGGCCGAGCACCATGGCGAGGGAGTTGTTGAAGAGGGTTTGCTGGTCTTCATCGGCGATGATTTGCACCTGCGGGGATACGCCGGCCTCGAAGGCGAAGCGCTGGAGGAGTTTGACGCCGAGGCTGTGGACGGTGCCGATGAGGGCGTTGGTGAGTTCGTCGGCCTGGCGGCTGAGGCCGGCTTCGAGGAGGCGTACGCGCACGCGTTCCTGCAATTCGGCGGCTGCTTTGCGGGTGAAGGTGGTGGCGATGATGCCGGAGGGGCGCACGCCGTCTTTGAGCAACTGCACCATTTCGGAGGTGAGGCGGTAGGTTTTGCCGCTGCCGGCGCCGGCGGATATGATGCGGATGTGGGACATTATTTTTGGATTTCGGATTTCGGATTTCGGATTCCCGATTTCGGATTCCCGATTTCGGATTCCCGATTTCGGATTCCCGATTTCGGATTTCCAATTTCGGATTTCCAATTTCGGATTTCCAATTTCGGATTTCTTATTGGAACGGGCAAGCTACAAGCCTCAAGCTGTGATCACTGTGCGCTTCGCACCGCCCACCGCCTACTGCTGACCGCCCACCGGTACTCGCCTGTTGCGTGAGGGGGCCGAGGGTAGTGACGACGCAGGAGGAGCGACCGAGGCACCCGACGGCCCCTTTTGATGGTATGAGTGGGCCGGCACGCCCCGACAAAAATACATCATTTGGCGATAGCCGCAGCGAGTCCTTTTTGAAAATCGGCGATGAGATCGGAGAGGTCTTCGATGCCGACGGAGACGCGCACGAGGCCGTCGGTGATGCCGTTTTGGAGGCGCAACTCCTTGGGAATGTTGAGGTGCGATGAAGAGGCCGGGTGCAGGATGAGCGTGTCCACGTCGCCGAGGGTGGGGGCGAGGGAGCAGAAGGTAAGCTGGTTCATGCAGGCGATGGCGGCGTCGTATCCGGCGGTGAGTTCGAAGCTGAGCATGCCGCCGAAGTTGCGCATTTGGCGGCGGGCGAGGGCGTGGTCGGGATGCGATTCGAGGCCGGGATAGTTGACTTTGGCGACGGCGGGCTGCTGCTGGAGGAACTGCGCGAGGGCGAGGGCGTTGGCGCAGTGGCGGTCCATGCGGAGGGTGAGGGTTTTCATGCCGAGGTTGGTGAGCCAGGCATCCCAGGCGTTGCAATTGGCGCCGAGGAGCTTCATGGTTTTGGCCACTTTGTCGCGCATGAGGGCGGCGTCTCGGCCAACGATGGCGCCAGCGATGGAGTTGCCGTGGCCGTTGAGGTATTTGGTGGTGGAGTGGATGGCGAAATCGGCGCCGAGGGCGAGTGGCTGCTGGAGGTAGGGTGTGCAGAAGGTGTTGTCAATGGCGGAGTGGCGGCCGTGGCGGCGGGCGATGGCGGCGAGGGCTTCGATGTCCACGCAGGCGAGGGTAGGATTGGCGGGTGTTTCGAAGTAGAGCATGCGGATGCTTTCGTCGGCGCGCACGAGGGCCTCCACCTGTTCGAGTTTTTGGAGGTCGGTCATGACGGTTTGGATGCCGAGTTGGGCCAATGTCTTGGTAAACAGTTCGGTAGTACCGCCGTAGAGGTTGCCCTGGGTGAGGATTTTGTCGCCGGAACGGAGCAGGGAGGTCATGAGTACGGCGATGGCGGCCATGCCGGAACTGCAGAGGATGGCGGAGGCTTCGATGTCGAGGCCGTGCGTTTCGAGTTGGGCGATTTTGCCGGCAACGGCGTCGATGGTGGGGTTGCCGTAGCGACCGTAAACGTGGCCCTGTGCTTTGCCGCTGAAGATGTCTATGCCCTGATCTATGGACTCGAAGTCGAAGGAGGAGGTGGCGTAGATGGGCAACTGGTGCGGCCGGGTGCTGCGCGGGTCCTCGGGATCGTGTACGCAGAGGGAGTTGAAGGAGATGGCGCTCATGATGGTTGACGTATTTTTGGGTGCAAAGAAAGGAAAAAGGTTTGGGATGGCGGGTGGAACCCGCAGGATAGATCACGCAAGGTGGAACCTTGCGCGAGCATGGTTTTTGGGGTGCAAAGAAAGGAAAAAGGTTTGTCAACGGCTGATCTCGTCGAGCAAGGCGGCTATTTGCCCCGTGAGGCGAACGATGGAGTAGGGGTGGGAGGCATCGGGCAGCGGTGCGCGCAGGGCGCTTTTTCGGGATATAAAATCCTGATACATAGACAGTATTGCGGTTCTGATGGCTGCGGTGTCGTCGTAGTCGGCTGCATGGCCGAGGCTGGTTTCGCAGGCAATGCGGGCCGCGTCGGATGCGGGCGAACCGAGTACCAGTATGGGGCGGGCTACGGCGATGTACTCAAACAACTTGCCCGGTATGCGGCCCATGGCGTTGCTCTGGCGATTGAGCAGCAGCAGCAGCACTTCGCTTGATGAGGTGAATTGCAAAGCCTCCTGTCGGCTCACGTTGCCGGGCATGAGGGTGCGATCTTCTAATTTTGCGGCTTGTATGGCATCGAGTACGGTGGGATCCAATTGTCCTACCAACCTGATTTCCAAGTGTTGGCGAAAGCCGGGTTGGCTGATGCAAAGTTCTTGCAATACCTGAAACAAGGCCGGCGGATTGCGGTCGTAGCCCAAAATACCGAGGTGCGTGATGCTGAATTTGTCGCCGGCAGGGGAGGGGAGGTTTTGGTAATCATCAGGATCGAAGCCCCAGGGAATGACGCTGACATTTCGGGCGCCGATTTGCTCCAGATCATTTTTCCAGGTGGGACTTACGATGGTCATGCGGTCGGCCATGCGAAAGGCTTCCTGCTCCATGCGGCGGTGCCGGCGGTCGCCCCAATGTGTGAGGTGGAGCAGTTGGTAATAGTCCACCTGCGTCCAGGGGTCTTGAAAATCGGCGAGCCAGGGAATGCCGGTCGCTTTTTTGAGGAGGGTGGCAATGCGGGTATTGGAGTGCGGCGGGCCGTCGGAAAAAATGGCGTCCACCGGATTTTCTTTCAGGTATTTTGTCAAAAAACGCACGGAGGGCCGAATCCAGGCGGCTCTGGCATCGGGGATAAAAAAATTGCTGCGCAGCCACACGGAGAGGTAGTGTTTCCAGTCGGAGCGGTTTTCCTGCACATAAAAAACATTGTTTACATTGGCGGTTTTAGGCTTGCCGGTGAACCATTTGTAGAGGTGGTACGGCTCCCAAATCCGTTGTCGGAGAATGAGGGCGCCGGGCGGAATGTCGTGGTCGTTGCTGTGGTCTATGCTGGGATAGTGGGCGTTATCGGCGGTAAAAATGACGGGTTCCCAGCCGAATTGGCGCAGGTATTTGGCAATTTTGAGGCATCTCAACACCCCGATGCCTCCCGACGGCGGCCAATAGTAACTGATGATGAGCACTTTTTTGCCGGCCATTATCGAGCGGGTGTAGCAGGGTTTTTAAATGCCAGAATATCAATGCGTTCTTCGCAAAATTGCAAATCCTCTTCCACGTTGGAGGCTACGATGAGCAGTCGGTCGCCTCGCATGGTTTTGACTAAATTGTGATACCAGTCCATTCCCTGCCGGTCGAGGTTGGTCGTGGGTTCATCCAACAAAACGGCGGAAGCATCGGAACACAAAGCCAGAGCGAGTTTGAGGCGTTGTTTCATGCCGGATGAAAAGTGCCGGATTTGTTTGTCTTCGGCTTTTCTGAAGGCCAGCAGTTCGATGATGTCTTTGTCTGTCATGCCGTTGAGAAAAGGCCGGAACTGCCGGTGAAACTGCAAAGACTCGCGCAGGGTGAGTTCTTCGATCAATTCGATGTAAGGCGCTGCGTAAGAGATGTGCCGGTAAGCCTCGGCTGTGGGAATTTCGCTTTGCGCATCGAAAAAACGGATGCTGCCTTTGCTGGGCGTGAGGTGGCCGGAGAGGAGGCGCAACAGGGTGGATTTGCCCGCTCCGTTGGGGCCGGTGATGGCATAAGCATGGCCCGGCAGCAGTTGGAGGTCTGCCTGCCGGAGTATCCATTCGCGGCGATACCGCTTGCCCATGCCGTTCGTTTCAATCCTCATGAACTTTTACGCCGTTGAGTTTTTGCACGCCTTTGACAAGGCCGCCATTGCGCCGGGCCTGTTGCACGAAGTCCACGATTTCCTGGCGTTGTTCGGTAAGCGGCAGCAGGGTTTCAATTTCTCCGAGGGCATGACTTGTATTGTAGCCGCGCACGAAGAGGAGGCGGTAAATGTCGGTGATGTGGCCGATGAGTTCTTCCGGGAACTGCCTTCTGGAAAGCCCTACTTTATTGATGCCTACATAAGCCAATGGCTCTCGGGCTGCCCTGATGTAGGGGGGCACATGAGTGCGCACCAAAGAGCCGCCGGCAATAAAACTGTGGCGACCAATGCGCACAAACTGCTGCACGGCCACCAAGCCTTCGAGGATGGCGAAATCGTCAATTTCTACATGCCCGGCTAAGTTGACGTTGTTGGCCAAAATGACATGGTTGCCCAATATACAATCGTGGGCCACATGCACATAGGCCATCAGCAGGCAATGGCTGCCCACTATGGTGCGTCCGGCGGCCACCGTGCCGCGATTGACGGTGACATATTCCCGAATGGTCGTGTGGCTTCCAATTTCTGCGGTCGTTTCTTCACCATTGAACTTCAGGTCTTGCGGTATAGCCGAAATAACTGCGCCGGGAAAAATGCGGCAATGGCTGCCGATGCGGGCGCCGTCAAAAATGGTGACATGCGGACCTATCCAGGTGTTGTCCCCAATAACTACATCGCGATCAATGTAGCAAAAAGGGCCAATTTCAACGTTTTCACCAATTTGGGCTTCGGGATGGATGTAAGATTGTGTTGCTTGCTTATTCATTATTAGAGCGCTTGACAATTTGGGCTGTCAGTTCTGCCTCCGACACGATCTTGTTTCCAACATAAGCCGTGCCGAGCATCTGACATATTCCCCGGCGAATGGGCGCCATCAACTCCAATTTCAGGAGCAGGGTATCGCCGGGAACTACTTTGCTTTTAAATTTGGCATTATCAATTTTCAAAAAATAGGTATCCCACTGTCCGGGGTCTCCCATGATAGACATGGCCAGAATGCCGCCGGTTTGAGCCATGGCCTCAATTTGTAAGACGCCAGGCATGACGGGATTGTTGGGGAAGTGCCCCAAAAAAAACTGTTCGTTAAAGGTAACGTTTTTCACCCCCACAACGTGCGTATCCGACAGCTCAATAATTTTGTCCACCAACAACATGGGGTAGCGGTGGGGGAGCCATTCCGCTATTTGCTGTGTATTAAACAGGGCTTCTTTATCGGGGTCATACTTAGGTTTTCCTTTGAGTTTGCGCTGTTCCAGCATGGCCTTTCGCAGTAATCGGGTGAATTCTACATTGGCTCTGTGCCCCGGCTTGATGGCGGTGATTTTTCCTTTAATGGGTTTACCCAAAAGCGCTATATCGCCTATGACATCCAATAACTTATGGCGGGCAGGTTCGTTTTTGAATTGCAAATCCAGCGTATTCAGCACGCCTTCTCCGTTGACGCGCACGCTGGGTTTGTTGAGCTTGACGGCCAAGGCATCCAACTCGCCCTGATTCATCGGTCTGTCCACGATCACAATAGCATTGTCCAAATCGCCGCCTTTGATGAGGTTTTGACTGAACAGATACTCCACTTCGTGCAGGAAAACGAAAGTGCGGCAAGGCGCAATTTCCTCGGCGTAGTTGTCTAAATTGCTGATGGTGGCAAACTGCTGCCCCAATACCGGCGAGTTGAAATCAATCAATGTTGTTACCTCAAAACAATCGGACGGCATGGCCACCAATTCCGAGCCGGTCACCGGATCGCGATAAGTGATGGGTTCAGTGATCTCAAAATACTCGCGTTCTTCAATTTGTTCCTCTATACCTGCCTCGCGAAGGGCTTCTACGAAATACCGCGCACTGCCATCCAAGATCGGCACTTCGGGGCCATCCAATGCAATGAGCACATTGTCAATGCCCAAGCCGGTGAGCGCCGAAAGGGCGTGTTCTACTGTGTGTACTTCGGCCTCATCTACTTGCAATGTGGTGCCGCGCTGGGTAGAAACAACCCTGGCCACATCGGCAGGAATAACGGGCTGATCGGGCAAGTCGGTGCGCTGAAAACGGTAGCCGTGGTTAGGCCCGGCAGGAATAAACTGTAAATTGACCTGCCTGCCCGTGTGCAGGCCCACACCACTAAGGGCAACTTGTCGTTGGATGGTTCTTTGTTTCATTTTGGAAAGCGCTTCTGTAAAAACAGTCGGCAAAGGTAGCTATTTTTTTGGGAGGCCATGCTCATACAATAAAAAAGCCGCGAAGGCACTCCCCTCGCGGCATTCATTATCCTCCAATACTTATCAGAATTGACAGGATTCCGGAATTTCCGGAATCGTCGTCGTTGGGGCAGCCACGAGGGCTGCCCCAACGAGGGCTATTCCCGCGCCAAAACTACCCGTTTCGTTTTATCGAGCCGGCCGGCAGATTTGACTTTTACCAGATACATTCCGTTTTCAAATGAAGCCAGATTCATGGTTTCAATCACATACTGCACCTCCTTTATCTCTCTGAATTGCAACAACTTGCCCTCGATGCTGTACACCTCTATCCGCACATCGCGACCGACATACTGCGTCAAATCCACAT
>ERZ761609.456-NODE-456-length-47934-cov-11.975375_pt1 | contig 47934 bp, 38 predicted proteins | sample MGYA00511163_ERZ761609 | MGnify/ENA primary metagenome ERZ761609 (study PRJEB28899, sample SAMN02445070) | bioreactor sludge metagenome | biome: EBPR sludge | place: Australia: Brisbane, Thorneside Wastewater Treatment Plant | collected 2011-12-16 ... | reverse complement strand
GAAAACACCAGCATGGATGGGCGCGGCCATTCGCCGTGGCGTATCATCGCACGAGCGTTGTTGAACGGGGTCGTGAACAACCGCCGCAGGCCGGTCCGCAGCGGGTGGCGACGGATTGCTTCCCATGCCGGCGGCCAGATCGGGCTGGTCCAGCGCCAGCAGGGCAAGTCCGTGGGCTTACCCAGGAGCGAACGGGCGATATCGAGGTGCCAACGGCGCGATGTCGGTCGGAACACGGTGTACCACACACCGTAGCTGGGCCGGTCCGGCTCATGGCGCAGAACAAGTTCAAGAGGTGTCACCTCGCCATCGGGAATGGGAGGTTGGTCCGCCATTCCGATGTGGCGCACGCGATGGCGATTGAGCAGGCCGATGCGGCGCGGCCATCGACGGGTGCGTGCCGTTTTCCCGTCCCACAGCGGATAGATGCAGGTAAATGCCGATATTTCGGCGGCGGGTTCGGGGGCAGTCCGGAAGGCGCGGAGCCAGGTCGCCAGCGCATCGCTTGGCAGATCGTCCGCATCCCAGCGCAGGATCCAGTCGTGGCGCGCCTGTTCCCAGGCGAATGACCAGTGCGGTTCCTGCTGCCAGGAGCGCGGCCGTTCGAAGAAGCGCCCGCCGCGCGCTTCGACAATGTCCCGCACCGCGTCCTCGTCAGGACCATCATGGACGACCACGAGGTCATCATAGCAGCCGTCCGCATGGGCGAGCATGCGCTCCAGAAAGGCGCCTTCGCGATGCAGGCAGACCACGAGGGAAAGCGCCGGCATCGTTCTACGTCCCGGTTCCGCGCTCGGCGGCGTCGTGCCGCCCGCGTTCGAGCAGGGCGCACTCGCGGCCGATCACCTCGGCAATCTGATCGAAGGTCTCGTTCCAGCTGCGTGGCCTGAAGTCCTTGCGAATGCGCTCCGCCAGCCGGTCCAGATGGGCGGGGTCGGTTATGGCCCTTTCGATCCGGGCATATGCGCCTTCCGCATCGGCCGGATCGAAGTATTCGGCAAGGTCGCTGCCCACTTCCGGCAGCGATGTCGCGGTCGAGACGATGGCCGGACGGCCGTAGACGAAGCTCTCCTCCACCGGGAGTCCCCAGCCTTCCGCCTTGCTGGGAAAAACCGTGAAGGCGGCACGACGATACAAATCTTCGAGAGCCGCGTTCGAGACGCGCTCAAGAAACCGCACGCGGCCCTGAACGAAACCGGTTGCCTGCAACCGGGTGAAGACCGCTTGCGAACGATATCCGCGATGGCCGGCAAGGACCAGCAGCGGAACCCGATCCCGGCCATGCTTGGCCACGAGCCGCTCCCAGATCTGAACCAGCAACTCCGTATTCTTGCGCAGGTCGACCGTGCCGACGCAGAGCGCATAGGGCTCGCCGACCGGACACGGCAGCGGCTCCTGCCCGACCGGCGCGGCAGGCGCGAAGCCGCTGCCGAAGCGGATCACGGTGATGCTGCGCCGGGGCCATCCCTGCGCGGCAGCGTAGCTCTGAAGTTCGCCGGCGACGTGCCTCGACGGCGTCAGATAGAAGTCGACGAGCGGGGCGGTCTCATGCAGCCAGGTCACGAATTGCGGAATGGCCCGGGCATCGAGCAGGTCAGCGTGCGAGATCGGGATGATGTCGTGCACAAGTTGCACGAAGCGAACGCCCGGGCGCGACTTCAGGGCGCGGACCGCTGAGGGGAAACGCGGGTTCAGCCAAGGCCCGCCCAGCGACAGGATGACCGCACCTGTCTGGATTTCGCGGAAAAACGTCTCTGCCCTGGCGTCATGCCGCGCACTGAGCTTCCGGCCGGGGTCCCGCCAATGCCTCAGACGGTAAAGGTCGCGCGCCCAGATGCCGAGGCGCGCATGGAGCCGTCCGTATTTCTGGTAGACCCGGCCTTCGCGCCGCAACCACGTCAGCATCGCGTCGTAGCCCGTCAGATCGAGCGCCTCGAAGCGCCCGGAACGCCGGTTGAGGCGGCACAGGCGGACAGCCTGCCGCGACCGTTGCCTCGCGGCGTTCAGGAGTTCGAAGACCACCCTCTGAATACCTGTCGGCTGGTCGTGCCGGGTGAAATACTCAATGATGTCATCGACTTCGATCCATATCGTCGGAGGCAGTGGCCCGTTCATGCCAGCGCTCCCCCGGAACCGGGCGCGGCGCCCCCCGCGGCATCGTCCAGCAGCGCCTCGGTCGCCCGCACCATGGCGGCAATCGAGTAGCGCTCCTCCGCCCGCCGACGTCCCGCCTCGCCCATGCGCCGCCGGGTGTCCCGGTTGCGCAGGAGGTCGAGCAAGGCTGTCGCGAGGGCCTGCGGATCGCGTCGCGGCACAAGGACGCCGGTCATGCCGTCTTCGACCACGTCCCGTATGCCGCCCGCATCGGTGGCGACGACCGGAAGACCGCTCGCCATTGCTTCGAGGATGGCGTTGGGGGCACCTTCCTCGATCGACGAAAGCGCAAAGACCCAGGCCCTGGCCAGCACCGCGGGAACGTCCGAGCGCGCCGGCAGAACCGAAAGTTGGGTCGCAGGCGCCAGCGCCACCGGACCTTCGCCGATGATCGTCAGCCGTGCTTCCGGCAGGGCGGCTCGCACGATGGCGAATGCCGCGACGAGCGTCGGCAGGTCCTTGGGTGGAACCAGGCGCGCAACGCAGACAATAAGGGGTGTTTCGGATTCATGATGGGCAACCGGCGAAAACCGATCCAGATCAACGCCGTTGGGAACAACGCTGACGCGCGCCGCCGGCACGCCGAGCTCATCGGTCAGCACATCCTTCAATTGCGGAGCATTGGCGATGATGCGCCGCGACAGCGGGTGCAGCAGGCGGTCCAGCTGCGCCGGCCGTAGGCTGCGATACCCCGAAACGACGGGAATCCGCAGCAGGCCGCCAAACAGCCGTCCCCAGATGTTGGGGATGATGGTCAGCGTATAGAGGATGTCCGGACGACGAAACAGGAGACGCCAGATGAGGCGCAGGACCGCGACCGGACCGACGCGGCGCGACCGCGTGAGATCGCTCACCGGAATTCCGGCGGCGGCGGCGAGCGGCGCGAAGGTGCTGCCGCCCCGCAACGTCCAGATTTCCGGCTTGAACCGGGAACGGTCGATGTGTGTCGCAAGGTAGAGCGCATAGCGTTGCGTGCCGCCAGCATCCAGATCCTCCAGCAGCAGGACCAGGCGAAGCGGGCGACCGGCAGCCGCCATCACGGCCTGCCGATCGTTGCGTACAGCGCCAGCACGGCGCGATGGTTGCGTTCGGCATCGAACTGGCGCCGCACCTGCTCTCGTCCCTGTTCAGCGATGCGGACGGAGAAATCCCGGTCGGTCAGACAGCGCTGGATGGCGTCAGCCAACGCAACGGGATCGCGTTCGGGGACCAACAGGCCGGTTTCGCCATCCCGGATGAGTTCGGGAATCCCGGAAACAGGGGTCGAGATCACCGGAACGCGATGCATCAGCGCTTCCATGAGCACGGTGGGGATGCCGTCGCGGTCATCCGATGCCGCGACCACACAGGGCATGACGAAGACATCGGCGCCAGCGAAGGCGGCGCCGACGGAATCGTGCGACAGAAAACCGGGAAAGCGGACCCGGTCGGCAATGCCGAGCGCTCGCGCCTGTCGCTCCAGCGCGTTGCGCAGGCGGCCATCCCCCGCAAAGGTCAATTCGAAGGGGACCCCGCGCCCGGCGAGAATGCCGGCGGCCGCCACCAGGACATCGAAGCCTTTCTTCGGCACGAACCGACCCATCGCCAGCAGCTTGTAGGGCGGTGTCATCCGGAGCGGGGCATCGACCGTTCGGGTCAGGGGCATGCCGTTGTAGGTGACACGGAATTTCGCATCCGCCGCGCCGGTGATGGCCTTGAGATGGGCCACATTGGCGGAGGTTTCGGTCCGCACGAATGTCGCGGCGTCCACTTTTTCCCCGATCAAGGCATCGGCCGGATAGATGTCCCAGGCGCGGGCCGTGAACGAGTAGGGCCGCCCTGTCAGTTGCGAGGCCACCCACGCCGCAGTCGCCGGGCCGGCCGCCCAGGGCGCATGGATATGCTCGATTCCCAGATCCTCGAACCGGCGGGCCAGATGGAACCCTGCGAGCAGTGCCCAGAGGTTCTCGCCGGTCTTCTCCAGGCCACGCCACCGGCGGAAGGTGAACCGGCGCAGGATATGCAGCGTTTCCCCCGGCTTGCGCCACAGCCAGTGAACGAGGGCCGCGATCAGCCGGGGCAGGCTCCACATGCCGAGCCGCTCCACATCCGCGGCCTGTTCGGACATCTCGCGCGACAGGTTCTTACGCCAACGCCCATAAAGCGAAAACACGAACACCGGCAGGCCGTAGCGCCGCAGGTTGACCACCTCGCGGAGGATGAAGGTCTCGGTCGGGACGGGAAACCACAGCAGGATGTAGGCCGTCTTCAGCATCGTTCGCGGGCTCCGCTCACTGCCTTCGTGCCATCGATGCTGTCCGGGGACCTTGCGCTGGTTCAATTGCCCATCATGCCACAGCAGCGGGTGCAGACCGGCATCAGGCCATCGCACTTCAGGCTGCGGCGGAACGCGCGATAGGCATCGTTGTCCCACAAGTCGGTGATGGTGTGCGTCTTGATGTTGCCGACGACGTAGTCGTTGTAGTCGCGGCAGGGCGATACGTCGCCGTTGGCATTGATCTCGACCGCGCGATAGATCGACGTGCACCGATCGAAGCCGAAGGTCGCGCCGTGGTCGGTGTAGTAGCGTTCGAGGTCCTCGGGGCTTGTCAGGTCCGGGACGAGCAGGACACCGGGGCCGCGCGGACTGAGGGCGCGGCGGGCCAGTGTCGCGAGCTGTCGGGACAGGCCGGAATAGTCCGTTGGCCGCCAGCCGCCGATCCAGCCCTCGTGCCGGACGGGTCGGGTGCCGAAGCGGCGCTGGAATTCCGTCGTGTGTGCGGCGGCCGAAGGCGCATCGATCCACCACGACAGGTAGAAGATCATGAAATCGAGTTTGTCGTGGAACGCGTCATAGATGTCGACCAGCCGATCCGCGTTTCGCTGGTTGATCGTGCACAATCCGGCGAGAATCGGCAGCTTCCCGCCCTGGCGTTTGCGCTCCGCCTTGAGGGCGTCGAGAGCACCGACGACCGTTGAAAAGTTGTCGGTGGAGGGGTTGGCCCCAGGACGGCAGGCATTGTGGATGTCGCTGTTGTGCCCGTCGATCGAAACCTGGGCGATGAACATCGGGGCACGCACCAGCGCCTCGGCGTTTTCGGCCACCTTGGTTCCGTTGGTGGCGATGCTGGTCGGCATGCCGAGTTTCGCCGCCTCTTCGATCAGGCACACCGCGCCGCGGTAGAGCATCGGCTCCCCGCCCCACAGATAGAGGCCCGGACGATGTCCCCTGGCCGCCAGATCGTGCAGCAGCGCGATGTAACGATCCACCGGCACTTCGGCGCGCAGCAGTTCGCGCATCGGCTGGCCGAGAAGATAGCCGTTGTCGCCCCATTGTCCGCAGGTGTGACACCGCAGGTTGCACAGGTCGGTGATCCGGATGCTGACCTGCCGGATCTGCCCACCCCGATAGTCTGCAGGCGTCTTCATCGCGAGCGTCAGCCGGCTGAGCAGAAGCTTGGCGGTCTCGTAGCTATAGCCGGGGTGCGCCAGCAAGCTGGGTGCAAGCTTGGCCACGGTGGCTACGTGTGCAGCAAGGGCGGACACGGTATCCTTTCGTCTGCGGTGAGCACGACCAGTCGCATGAAGGCGCTGTGGTCTGCGCAATTCTCAGGCTTAACGAGAACCGGCGCAAGGTCCTGCAGGCAGGCAATGCCGGTCAACGATCAGGGTCAAACCATCATCGGCATGCCAGCGGAACGCCTTGAGCCAGGTCAACGGGCGAGAAGCCCGGAAAGGCGATCGACGACGGTGGTGTCGCGCCACGGACGATATTGCTCGAGGCGCGACCGGTAGAGATGGAGTTCTCTGTCGAAGGCAGCAACGGATGCGGCCGAATTGCGCTGGCTGCCGATCTTGCCGTAACCGGCACCCGCCAGCAGGTGCGCATTGAGGTACTGCTCGAAAATCCGTGCGGTCGGAAATGTCAGCACGGGCTTTTTCAGAAACAGGGATTCGGCAATGAGATTGCTGCCGGCATGGGAGACGACGAACGCTGACTGCGCCAGATCGTCTGCGAACCCGTCAGATGTCCGGGGCCGGAAACTGAGGTTTCCGACGTCACCGTCACGGTTCTGGCCATAAACGATGACCTTGCGGTCGAGTCCGGCGAAAGTCCGGCGCATCCAGTCAGGCGAGGCCAGGGGCAAGTAGGCCAGCACGGCACCGCTGTCGCTGCCCGAGCGGACAGCGACTTCCGGCCGGATCACGGATGGAAACACTTCGGCGGTCTTTGGTTCCTTGGCTGTGGCCTTCGTGAAGGAGACGATGAAGTACTGGCTTGCGCTCATGTGAAACCGGCGCAGGGCCTGCATCGCAAGCAGGCGGGCAAGCTGGGCGCCTGAAGGCACGGTGTAGTCGCAATGCGTCAGGAAATGTTGCCGATTGATGCTGATGCTGGGGCGTCCGGCGAGCCTGGCAGCCTGGGGCAGAAATGGCTCGTAGTCCGTGAGGATCAGGTCGGGATCAAAATCGCGAATGAGGCTTGTCAGCCGGTCGAAGATCCGGGCGCGATCACGGAGGGCGCGCGCGCCGGCCATCAGCGTCGCCGGCAGGTCCAGCCGGTTGTTGGTGTAGACGTTGGCCAGCATCGGTACGTCCACGACATCATAGCCGTGACGCCTCGCCTGGGCGACGCGTCCGCCGCCGACGAACACGACTTCATGACCGTGCAGTTGCCTCGCGATCGTGAGCGAACGCGATACGTGACCGCCTGCGTCACCCTGCACGCCATAGAGTATCCTGGCCACAATCGTCCCACTGACTACGAACACGCGCCGCCCGCCCGGCAGGAAGGAGCATCGGCTCCAGTGCCGGCATTCCGGGTTGATTTCTCAGCCCACCCAAATAATACGATCCCAGAGGGGAATTGGAAGGACATTGCTTTGGGTCAAACAGATTCCCCATACCACACCATCGGCGACTATGCGCAGCGGCTGTTTCGCTTCGGCGGCGGCCATGAACTTGGAGCGGCGCGCAATTTCTACTTCAAGGCGATGGACGAGGCCAAGGCGGCGGCCGAGGCAAGGGGCCAGACCTTCGTCAGCTTCGCCAATTACGACTATCTCGGCCTGTCCCGGCACCCTGACATCGCGGAAGCCGGCATCGCTGCGATCCGGGAGCACGGTTCGGGAGCGCTGGCATCGCGCCTTGCCGGCGGCGAACGGACCGTGCATGGGCTTCTTGAGCGCGACCTTGCCGAGTTTGTCGGCGCCGAGTCTTCGCTGGCGCTGCTGAGCGGGTACCTCACCAACGAGACGATGATCAGCACTTTCTTTGTCGGGCGTGATCTGGTCCTTTGCGACGAATTTTCCCATGCCAGCATCCTGGCCGGCACGCGCGGCACGCGGGCGAAGACACTGGCCTTCCGCCACAATGATCTCGAACACTTGAACGCGCTGCTGACCGAGCACCGGGCCGCGCACGCCAATTGCATCATCGTCGTCGAAGGTCTCTACAGCATGGACGGCGATGTTCCCGATCTGGTGCGCCTCCTGGACATCAAGGATCGGCACCGTGCCTGGCTGATGATCGACGAGGCGCATTCGCACGGCATCCTGGGCGAGACAGGCCGCGGCATCTGCGAACATGCCGGCGTGGATCCGGCGCGAGTTGACCTCATCATGGGTACCCTGTCGAAGACATTCGCCACCTGCGGCGGCTTTCTCGCCGGATCGCGCGCCCTCATCGACGTGCTGCGTTTCGGGCTTCCGGGGTTCCTCTTCAGTGTCGGCATCGCGCCGGCGGTCGCCGCCATGGCGCGCACCGCGATCAGTCTCGCGAAGCAGGAGCCATGGCGGCCGCAAGCAGCGGCGCGAAAGGCAGAACGACTGCTTATGCGCGCCCGTGCGGCGGGCCTGAACACGGGTGACGCGATCGGTAGAGCTCTGGTGCCGATCATCTTCCGCAATCAGCAGGAGACGGTGGCCGCTGCCGAACGGTTGATGGACGCCGGAATCTATGCCCCGCCGATCGTCTACGGCGTGCCGCGCAACATGCCGCGCATCCGCCTGTTCGTCACGGCAGCGCATGACGATGCCGATATCGATCGCGTCGTGGATATCCTGGCGCAGAGCGTCAGGAGCTAGTCATGCGCCGCTGCATCGTCTCGGCGAAGGCAAGCACGGCCGCGCGCATGGCTGCAAGCCCGAAGCCCTGAGCCACCGCCTGACCGCCGGCGCGCAGGCGTTCCTTGAGATCCGGCTCGCGGGCCAGCCGTTCCAGAGCGGCCGCTAGGGCAGTGACGTCGCCATCCGGCACGACGAGCGCGCTGGTCTCGTGCCGCATGTGGCTGATGCCGCCGCCGCCGGCGAATCCGGCCACAACGCAGCCGCAGGCCATGGCCTCCAGCGGCGGCAGCGCAAACCCTTCCGGAAAGCCCAGCGCAAGGAAGATATCGCTCTCCTGATACCGTCGGATCATCTGCGTCTCCGAGGCTGTGTTGGGCAGCACGCGTACCGCAAGACGCGTCCTGATCTCCTGCGGCAGCCGCCCGATGGCCTGAAGTCCGAGCGGCCATGACGCCTTGCGCCTGAGGATCAGGACAGTGTCCGGTCGTCTCAGATCGGGGGCGGGAACGAACTTGTCGAGATCGATGCCGTTCGTGACGACGTGACAGGGCAGGGGAGCCTGGTCTGCCAGCGTGCCGGCCACGAACGTGCCGCAACACAGCAGGTCGGTGAACCCGAAGTCAGCATAGCGACGGCCTTGCAGCGCGGCCGCGACGAGTCCGTGATTCTGGACGAACGCCACTTTGGTGCCGCAGGTGAACTGCGCTGCCACGGCAGGCAGGCGCTCAGGCACCACCAGCACATCGTCCGCCCGCATCATGGCGCGGGCTTCGGCAACCGAAAGCGGCCGGCATTGATGGTCATACCAGTCGATCACGAAGTCGCCGAGATGCACCGGATGGGCTGTGAACCCGGCATCGAGCAGCATCTCGCAATGCTGGTAGATCACCTTGACGCCGCCCGTCGGATAGCGTCGCCGCCGGTCGAAAAGCAAGCGTCGCAGGTGTTGCAGCCGCGTCTCGGTCACGAGGCGATGACGGGTTTCGGCCGGAACGAGGTAGAAAAAACGTTTCGAGGTCACGGGTCGGCCCGCCCGGGACGAATGACCGTATTCGCCCGGCCAAGCACACGATCAAGGAGTGCGAGGGGCACGAAATGGTGCAAAGCCGTGGCGATCCGCAGCGGAAGCGGGAAGATGCAGCGCCGCTCCCGCCGTTCGATGGCCCGGGCAATCCGCCGCGCCGCGCGGTCGGCACTCCAGCAGAACGGGCGCGACATGGCGAGCGAGCGGCTCATCGGCGTATCGACGAAGCCGGGCACGACGGACGTGACCGAGACGCCGCTGGACGCAACAAGGCGTCGCAGCCCGTCGGCGTAGATGTGCACGGCGGCTTTCGAGGCACTGTAGGCCGGCGACTGCGGCAGGCCGATGCGTCCTGCGATCGAACCGATCACCACAACGGCACCGGTGCGGCGCGCCACCATGCGCGCCAGCAGCGGCGCGACGGTATTGACCACGCCGAGCGTGTTGGTCGCGAAAATCCTGCCGGCCAGATCCGCGGACTCGCCCCTTGCCTCCGGAACGACCTCCGCCCCGCCGATGCCTGCGGCAGCCACGACGACATCCACCGACTGCACGGTGTCACGCGATTCAAGCCAGTCCGCCAGGGTCACGCGGTCAGTGACGTCGATAAGCGAGCTTGCCACCATGGCCCCGCGCGCTTCGCAGCCCCGCACGACCGCAGCCAGCCGCTCCGCGTTGCGGCCGGTCAGGGAGAGCATCACGCCAGGGCCGGCATAGTGCTCCGCAAGCGCGCGGCCGATGCCGCTGCTGGCGCCGGTGATGACGATATGGCGGAGCATGCCGGAGGTGTCCTGGCGTAACAAGCGGGTTGCTTTCTGTTTGATCCAGCGCATCGTCTGGCGGGAGTCCACACGCCTAGGCTAAAAGAAGGGCCCTGTCCTTGACCTCGGCATAGCCGTGGCCAATGCTGGGCGGTTTACGCAACCGGATGCAAGCCTGTCATGTCCGTCATTGTCGCACCGGTCAATTCGCCGCGTGATCTTGCGCTCTTTATCGATTTGCCGAGGCTGCTCTATCGCGGCGACAGGCGCTATGTGCCTCCGCTGACGCTCGACCGTCGGCAGAACCTCGATCCAAGAAAGGGTGCCTTCTTCACGCATGGCGAGGCACAGTACTGGCTGGCGTTCCGGAACGGTACACCGGCTGGACGCATTTCGGCGCAAATCGATCATGCCGCGACAGCCTCCGAATTCGCCGGAACAGGGTTCTTCGGCTGCCTCGATGCGATCGATGACGCCGAGGTGGTCAAGGCCCTGATGCACGAAGCGGAAGCCTGGTTGCGCGCCAGGGGCATGAAGCGCGTGCGCGGACCGTGTCTGCTGTCGATGAACGGCGAGCCCGGGCTGCTCGTCGAGGGGCAGGGTGAGCCGCCGATGCTCATGGTTCCCTGGCACCCCGAATACTTGCTTCGACTGATCGAAGCTTGTGGGTTCGGGCCGGTGCGTGATCTATTTTACTTCAAGATCGCGATCGGAACGGCAGAACTGGAAGAGGTATCGAGGCGATTGCGGCTGCCGAAGTGGCGCCTGAACTACACCATCCGAAAGCTGGACCGACGCCATCCGTCGCGCGAGATCGATATCCTGCGCGAGGTTTACAACGATGCCTGGCAAAATAACTGGGGCTTCATCCCGCTCCTGGAGGCAGACCTCGCCGCGTTCAAGACCCAGCTTCGCCCGTTCATGCATCCGGACTACGGGATTATCGTCGAAAAGGATGGCGAGCCGCTCGGCATTGTCCTTATGCTGCCCAATCTGGCTGAAATGAGTGCCGACCTGGGCCACAGTCCCAGCCCGCTCGGCTGGCTGAAATTCCTGTGGCGCGCAAAGATGCAGCGCTTTTCGTCAGCCCGGGTGATTTTGTTCGGCGTCAAGGCGCGACTCTCGAGAACGGTGGAGGGTGCGGCAGTTGCAATGATGCTGGTGCACGAAATGGTGACTCTGGCGCGGCGCTACACCTTACCGGCGATCGAAGCGGGATGGGTTCTGGACAGCAACCGTCCATTGATCGCCATTCTTGAGCAATTCAATGCACGCCGGGTGCGGACGCTCCGGCTGTTTGAGAAGGACATTCAGGCGGAAAAGTAGCATGTGAAGCAAATTTGGTGTCCTGGCACTGTACTGGGGAGTTGAAATTGACTGAAGTGATCAATGAAAAACCCTTGATGCTCGAATGGCCGGCCATGCCGGACCAGGAGATGCTGGGGAAGATTATCGATGTCGTGGCGAAGGTCGGCAATCTGGAGCGTGATCGGATAACTCCCGACGCAACTCTGGACTCGCTCGGTCTGGAGTCCATCGACGTCGTCACGATCCTGATGGATCTGGAAGACGTCATGGATACCTATATTCCGATGAACTCGGATCTCGCCTCGGCCCGCAACATGGCTGAACTGGTCAACGAGGCGGTCAGGGAAATGAACAAGGCCGCAAAGGGCTCCGAAGCACAACAATGAGACAGGTTGCGATCACCGGGATGGGTGCGGCCTGCGCGACGGGCCTGGGAGTCGAACGCCTCTGGACGGCGTGTCGCGATGGCATCCCCGCGCTCGGCCCGGTCGAGATGACGCGGCCCTGCAAGCTTCGTGTGGACCGTGCCGGGCAGGTGCGCGACTTCGATCCGTTGCAGCACATCGCCCCAGCCATGATGTCGCGCTGCGACCGGTTCACGCAACTGGCGCACGTGGCAGCGCGCGAGGCGGTAGCGCAATCCGGCCTGTCTGCGGAGGAACTGGCCGGTACGCGCACCGCGGTGATCATCGGGACGGGTGTCGGCGGGTTTACCTCGCTCGATCAGGGGCATTACCAGCACTATGTCGAGAACAGGCGTGCGGATCCCATGGGCATTCCGCGCCAGATGCCGAGCGCGGCTTCTTCCTTCGTCAGCATGACCTACGGCGCGACGGGCCCTTGCTTCGCCGTTACCAGTGCCTGCGCTTCGGCGACCCAGTCCATCGGCATCGGCGCGATGCTGGTGCGCAGCGGCGTCGTGGACCGCGCGATTGTCGGCGGCAGCGAGGCTGCGATCACGCCGGTGGCGATGCGCAGCTGGGAGTCGATGCGTGTCGTGACGAGCGATCAGTGCCGTCCATTCTCGAAAGGGCGTAGCGGCATGATCGTGGGTGAGGGGGCGGGCGTCCTTGTGATCGAGGCGCTGGAAGCGGTTCGGGCGCGTGGCGGCATGCCCCTGGCGCTGCTCGCGGGCTACGGCACCAGCAGCGACGCGCGCGATTTCATCCAGCCCGATGTCGCCGGGGCGACGGCGGCCATCCGAAGTGCGCTTGCGGATGCGCAACTGGATCCGGCGTCGATCGGATACATCAATGCGCACGGCACCGCGACGGTCCTGAATGACGTCAATGAGGCGGCGGCGCTGAGAAACGTGTTTGGCGCGGCGTTGGATGCCATTCCGGTTTCTTCCTCGAAGCCGATTTTCGGCCATGGTCTGGGGGCCGCCGGTGGCCTGGAACTCATTGTCACCGTCAAGGCGCTCGTGGAACAGACCGTGCCGCCCCAGATCAACTTCCTCGAACCCGATCCCGCTTGTCCGCTCAACCTGCCGACGCAGGGCGCCTTCCCGCGCGAGATCGGCGCAGCGCTGAGCAACTCCTTTGCGTTCGGCGGAATCAACGCGGTTCTCGTCGTCACGCGCGCGGACTTGTAGGGCGGAGCCGATGCCTGCGGACGACGACCTGAGGCCCATCGCGTGTTTCGAGGTGGTTGCGGCCTCGCAACACGTCAGCGGCTTGCGCCATGCGGTGGCGCTGCCCCTTGTCTCCGGCGAGGCGCCAGCCATGCCGGAAGTGCCGGCAACCTATCCGGTGATCTGGCTCGGCAACCCGGAAATCCGCGCCGCGGTCCGATCTGTCGCCGGGATGGAGAAGGGCCTGCCGCTGCACTTCCTCCAGAGCGTCGCTTATTTCTCGCGCATCGAGGTCGATGGTACCTATGCGCTCGATTTGAGCTGGAGGCCGCTGCCGCACCGGGACCCGATGCGTCCGAAACTCGAATTTGTCGCCATCGTGGCGGATGCAGCGGGCAAGATGGTGGCGCGCATGTCCTCCGTGCTGCTGGTGGTGCCAGCGGTCCGGGGTGCCTGATGGGGCTGGATCTGAAACCGGGCGATCCCTTGCCGGTCCTGCCGCTGGCCGCTGTCAGCCGGGAGCAGGTTCTGGCCTATGTCACCTGTGCCGGCGACGACAATCCGATCCATGTCGATGAGGCGGCTGCCGGTGCCGCCGGCCTAGCGGGACTGGTCCTGCCAGGAATGCTGATCGCCGCCCAGTTCCCTCGGTTGCTCCAGCTCTGGAAGCGGAACATCAGGCTTACCGACATCACGGTCCAGTTCCTGGCCCCGTTGGGAATAGACCAGGCCTTTGTCGTGACCGGCAAGGTGGTGGCGATCGACCGGAATGGGGCCGCCGCCATCGTGCGCATGACAGCTAGGGCTGGAACCGCCAACGTGGCGATGGCTGAAGCGAGGATCGTGCAGGAGTAACGGCCGGCTCAGGCCTTCTTGCCTCGCAACCGATCCTTTCGCTCGGCGAAGGAGTCGCGATTTTCTTCCGCACGGGCATTGAAATCGGTCTGCCAGTGCTCGAGTCCGGGGATCACGTAGTCTTCGGCATGGCTGCTTTGATCATGGGCGGATTCATTGTCGATGCCGATGCGCATGGCGCAGGTCCGGCAGTATGGAAAATAGGGCGCGGTCGAGTCCATTGTCGCGCGCAGGCGCTGGTAATGTTCGCCACGCCAGATGTTCGAGAAACCGTCGTCGAAGTTTCCCAGACGCTGGCGCCAGGACTTGTAGCAGAAGCGGATCGAGCCATCGACGTCGATCTGGCACATCTCCCAGGGCTTGATGCAACGATGCCGACCCCGGTCCTCTCCGGGCAACGGTGGCAGAGAGAGGCGCACACCTTGGGCTTCTGCTACCGCGCGCGCTCGGGCGAACTCCTCGGCCGCCAGGCCCCGGTGATGGAACAGGGACTCGTCTCGGTCCATGTCATTGGCGACGTTGAGGTATCGCCCTTCCACGCGGCGCACGCCGAGGTCCGCGGCCAGTTCTATGAGGCGTGCGAGTTCGGCGACGTTCGAGCGCATCATGACAAAGCGCATGTCGACCATGGGAAAGCGTGCGCCGGCCGCCCTGCGCTTGGCCACGAGGTTGCGGACGTTGGCAATGATCTTGTCGAAGCGCGCGCCGAGGCGGAGCCTTTCCAGCGTCTCCTTCGTGCCGCCGTCGAACGATACCCACATGCGGTCAAGCGTCTGGTCTTCCACGAGCCAGGTCGCGACGCGATCGTCGATCAGCATGGCGTTCGTCGTCACACCGGTCTTGCAGCCGTGGTGACGGGCAAGCTGCAAGGCCTCGCGGATCTGTGGATACAGGAAAGGCTCGCCTCCCGAGCAAAATTGTACATCCCAGGCCGTCGGAAACAGTTCGGCCGCGATACGCTGGTAAAGGCCATAGTCCAGCCAGTGCGTCTGTGCGAGACTGGCATACGAGATGCAGAAACTGCACCGGAGGTTGCATGCCTTGGTCAGGACGATGTCGAGAATGACCGGGTCCGCAATGGGGGTCGGTCGGCGCAGCCAGCCCTCGGCGTAGGAGAGTGCAGCGTTGACGGCCTGCTTCATGACTTCCGTTGACTCCGACGTCTGGTGCTTGGTTGCGACGTGCAGGCGATGCGTAAAGATAGGCCGTCCGAGTGGCGGTGGCATTGATCCATCTTACGGCGGTCCGGAGAGTGTTCCGCCATACATGTCATCTGCTGGCGGACCCGGCGCGTCCCGCGTTGGCCGTGTTGCCTGCTCTACTTCACAGGAATCCGGACAGATGTCCAAGACCGTGAATGTCCTGATGGTGTTCCCGAGGTTCACCAGCACGTCCTTCTGGAGTCTGAAGACCACGGCCGATGTCATCGGCAAGGTCTGGCTTTCGCCGCCGTTGGGGTTGATCACGGTGGCGGCGCTATTGCCGGCGCACTGGCGGATCAAGCTGGTCGACTGCAACGTCGAAGACCTGCACGATGCCGATGTTCGTGCCGCCGATGTCGTCATGACCGGCGGCATGATCCCTCAACGCGCCGCATGCCTCGCGCTGATCGACCGCGTTCATGCACTCGGCCGGCCTGTCGTCGTGGGTGGCCCGGATGTGACGTCCAGTCCGACGGTGTTTGAAGGGGCAGAGTTTCGCATCACGGGCGAAGCGGAAGCCGTGCTCGCCGACTTTGTAGCGGCGTGGGAAAGGGGAGAGCGCACGGGCCGGTTCGACGCGGAGAAGTACACGGTGGACGTGACGCGCATTCCGGTGCCGCGCTACGATCTTCTGAAGATCGACCGCTATTCGTCGATCAGCGTGCAGTTCTCGCGCGGGTGTCCGTTCACCTGTGAGTTCTGCGACATCATCGAACTGTTCGGTCGCGTTCCGCGCGCCAAGAATCCGGAACAGGTGCTGGCCGAACTGGAGGCACTGTATCGTCTGGGCCATCGAGGTATCGTCGACTTTGTCGACGACAACCTGATCGGCAACAAGAAGGCGGTGCGTGTCTTCCTGGCGCGGCTCGTCGCCTGGCAGCAGGCGCACGGTTTCCCGTTCGAATTCTTTACGGAAGCCTCGATCAATCTCGCCGACGACGAAGACTTTCTCACGCTCATGAAGGCAGCCGGGTTCAATCTCGTCTTCGTCGGCATCGAGACCCCGGACCCGGCCACGCTCGTCGCGGCGCGCAAGAAGCAGAACACGCGCCGCGATCTTGCCGACAGCGTCGCCCGCATCAATCGGGCTGGCATTCAGGTCCACGCCGGATTCATCATCGGATTTGACAGCGAGCCCGCTTCGATTGCCGCCGACATGATCGCCTGTATCGAACAGGCTGCGATACCGGTGTGCATGATCGGTCTGCTCACGGCCCTGCCGAATACCCAGTTGTCCCGCAGGCTCATCACAGAAGGGCGGCTGGACCCGGTCACCGATCTCGACTTCGCCGCGGCCACCGCGCACGACGGGACGTCGGATCAATGCACCGCCGGTCTCAACTTCCGGACGCTGCGGCCGCGCCGGGAGATCCTGAAAGCTTACCGCGAGGTTCTGGATCGCATCTACCGTCCGGAGGCCTACTTCAAGCGCGTCGAGATCATGGCAATCCGCCTCGGCGGCAAGACGCCGGCTCCCAGGCTGGAACTCTCGCGTCTCCGGGGTGACCTCAGGGCGGTTTTCGGCCTCGTCCGCCAGTTGACCGTCCGCCAGCCGGAGCATCGGCGGTTCTTCATCAGGACGCTGGCGCGGGTGATCGTCAACAACCCGTCTGCCTACCGCTTCGCCATCGGCCTTATGGTGCCCTACTTTGATCTCGCGCCCCTGGCCCGTCAGGTCATCCAGTGGCTTGACGCGGAAATCGCCACGCTCGCCCCGGACGTCGCCGGCCCGGTGGAGCACGTCGAGGGCCTGAAAGCTGTGCGCGCGTCCTGACCGCGTGCCGGGTGATCTGAGGCCCTGAACGTCATCCAGGTTTGTGCAGGGTCAGACAAGCGATGCGGCGTGCTCATAAGGACAAGCGCACCACGCGGCGGCCATGTCCGCCACACAGGGGTCTTAGTATCGGGCGGTCCGTTACATGAATGCGGTGGAGCCATCGGGCCTGGTCGGCAACTTGCGCTCCCAATGGATGTAACGGTCGCTGGACAGATACTTCATGTCCATCTCGACCCCCCAGCCCGGACGATCCGGCCGCAGTTCAAGAAAGCCGTCCTTCGGCAGATAGGGATCAGCGACGTAGCAGCCCTCGTCGGAATCGTCGGTGCCCATGTATCGCTGTGTCGGCAGGCGGTATTCGAGAATGCGGAAGTTCGGTGTCGCGGCGGAGAAATGCACATTCACCGCCGTGGCCAGCGGCCCCATCGGGTTGTGTGGCGCGATGGTCACGAAATGCGCCTCGGCGATCGCGGCGATCTTGCGCATTTCGCTGATGCCGCCGACGACGCAGATGTCGGGCTGCACGATATCGCAGCCCTTGTGGCTCAGGAGGTTGAGGAACTCGTAGCGGTTATAGAGACTCTCGCCGGTCGCAAGCGTGCACGTAAGCCCGCGCTTCAATTCGCCCCATGCCGGCATGTGCTCGGGACGGATCGGTTCCTCGAAGAACAGGGGATCATAGGGTGCCAGCGCGTTGCCAAGCTGGATCGCCTGCTGCACCTCAAAGATCTTGGCATGCGCATCGAAGGCGATCTCGTAGTGGGCGGGACAGACCTCCCGCAACTCGCGAAAATACTCGGCGGAGGTGCGCACCACCTCGCCCCAGCGGTTGGAATGGTGATCGATGCGGTAGGGCGAGAGCTTGAAGGCGGTAAAGCCCCAATCGGCGTTGAGCTTGCCGAGCTGGTCCTTCGCCGCTTCCGGATCAGGCGCGGTGTAGACGCCGGAGTAGACGCGCACCTTGTCGCGGCAGCGGCCGCCAAGCAATTGATAGACCGGCACATTGAGTGCCTTCGCCGAAATGTCCCACAGTGCATGGTCGATGGCCGACATCGCCGCGAGCCCAAGTGCACCTGGCGGAAAACGGTTGTGCTGCAACAGCTTGAGATAGAGGAACTCGATGCGCGTCGGATCATGACCGACGATCTGTCCGAAATAGTAGTCGAGCAGGTCGGGGAGCGCCCTGTCCGGTCCGTGATTGTAGCACTCGCCCCATCCGGTCAGGCCCTCATCGGTGTCGATGGCGACAAGGACGCGCGGGCGGTTGGCATCGCGCGACATGAAAGAGCGGAGACGGACGATTTTCATGGAGTTTCCTCGCTTTCCGCACCTGTCAATGCGTCGAGACGGTGTTCGCGGTGATGAAGTCCCAGTTGTAGTGCGCGCCGAGCCCCGGCTTCTGCGACAGGTGCACAAACCCGTCTGCATCCATCGCGTCTTCGGGCTCGTGGAGGTAATCCGGCGTCGCGTCGTAGTCGAAATGCGGATGCAGAAGGCCGCGTTCATACCAGCGGCCATTGGCCTGCACGGCACAGAGCGTGAGGTTGCCGGCGCCGACTCCGTGCACCTCGCAGGCCATGTTGAAACTTTCGGCGAGATGCACGCACTTCAGCGCCGGCGTCAGCCCGCCAACGTCATGAACGCCGGTCCTGAGAATGTCGCAAGCGCCGGCCCTGATCCATTCGGCGCGGGTGAAGTACTTGCCGTCCGCCACTTCCGGCCCGATCACCGGAATGTCGAGTTCGCGCGCCATATTGGCATAGGAGGAGATCGACGCCTCCTCCATCGGCTCCTCGAACCAGGTGTAGCCCAGATCCTGAACCGCCCTGCCCAAGCGCAGGGCCTCCTGGCGCGAATACCAATGGCTGGCATCGAGCATCAGGGGGAAATCTGGGCCCACCGCCTCGCGCACCGCCGCGCAGGCCTTGATGTCCATGTCGACTGAGGGCGCAAACGTCACTGGTGGCATCCAGGTGTGCAGCTTCATCGCCTTGTAGCCGCGCTTGTTCTTGCACCAGTCGGCAAAGCGGGCGTAGTCGTCCGGTGTCTTCAGCCCCCCCTCGATCTCGTCGCCGCACATGGTTGAGGCATAAGCCGGCACCTTGTCGCGATAGCCCCCGATCAGCTTGTAGACCGGCACGCCCAGCGCCCGGCCTGCCAGATCCCAAAGCGCAAGATCCACGAGGGCAAGAATGCGGTCGGTCAGCATCGACGCACTGCCACGCTGCCAATGCGCAAGGCCGTGCCACAGCTTTTCGCGCATCAAGGCGTTTTGCCCGAGCAGAACCTTCTTCAGGAAGGTCTCGACGATGAACGGGCGCAGCAGTTCGGTCGGCCCGTGCACATGCCCTTCGGCGTCTTCGGTGGCGATGGTCAGGAGGGACGAAAGCACCTGCCGCGGCGGACCGGGATGAGTGTGTCCATCCTCATCCTTGAAGGTATGGACCGTGTGGCGGAAGGTCGTGACGCGAACATCGGTGATGATCATGGCCAGTCTGCTGTCAGGTGCTTATGCTTCGGCGTGCGCGCCGACGAGGCGACAACTTCAGAACGGACAATGGCATCGTCGTAAGACTCCTCGGCGATCGGATCATTCTTCACCTAGCCGAGCACCGTGTCCTTGTTGGTCTTTGCATTGTGCTGCCGGGCGTGGTCGAGGCGACAGGTGCTGGCTCATTCGGCGGCCACCTTCATGGTTTCATTGGCCGCCAGCAACGCCTTTGCCTCGCGTCCAAGCGCATCGAGGACCGCAGGCTCCGTCAGTTCCGACAGCATCGGCTGCAACGGCCCGGTCGCGGCCACCCCGGCAAGCCCCACCGCCGCGTGCAGAACTTTGATCGGCGAGTGCTGCTCCCGCGCATGTTCCAACGGCAGGAAGGTTTCGCGGATGGCGCGGGCGCGGGCAAAGTCGCCGGACTGGATGGCGGCGAGAATAGCCATCGAAAGACGCGGCGCGATGCAGACGCAGCCCGAGGTGAAGGCTCGCAGCCCGAATGTCTCGGCGTGGGCCACCACGGGCAACTCACCGCTTCCGGAAATGACCAGGTCCGGTGGCACGGCCTTGAGAATCTTGCCGAGTTCCGGATCCACCGCCGCGTCGGGTGTCAGCACGCCGTACTTGAGCGCGCAGAGCGAGCCATCGGCGAACAGCGCCTTGAGATCCGCCATGTCCAGATAGCCGGAGTCCTTGTAATAAACGATCAGCGGCTTGCCCATTTTAGCCGCCACCATGCCGATGCCGCGCGCGGCTCCCCGCCGGTCGACGACGCCGCGCATTGGCAGGATCATTGCGGTCGGAAAGGCGCGCCTTGAAAGGATCGCGGCCTGATCCATTGCCTTGCCGAATTCAGCGCCAATGGAGGGCAGCGCCCATTCATCGCCGACCGCGCAGGCTTCCGCGACATCGAGAAAGGCCGGGAAGTCCGACACGCCCAGCGCATAGATGTTGGCATTGCCGCCCCACATGTGCGTGGTCACGCCGCCCGCCCGCAGATGCGCTGTCAGGCGACGATTTTCCGCGAGCGATACCATGCCGTCCGCATCGCGGCAGAGTGGGGGAACGGCAAGCACGGAGCGGCGCAGATCGCGCACTGTCACTGGGGAAGTTTTCATCACGAGCTCCTGGAAATCATCCGCAAAAGCGAGGATAGGGCAGCCCCGTCACGCCAAGCCCATGAACTGCGAAGAGTGCACCGGCATGGGGCTGGCGCGCCTCAGTTCCTGAGGACAGACCGGCGCCGATGGACGTGACGTAGAGAATGTCGAGGTTGCGCCCGCCGAACCAGGGGCGTGAAGGCCGTTCGCAGGGCATGTCGACGATGCGGTCGATCGCGCCCTTCGGCGTGATGCGCAGAAGTTGCCAGCCACCGACGCCGGCCATCCAGTAGCAGCCATCCGCGTCGACCGTCGCGCCATCGGGACGGCCGGCGACAGCCCGCGTATCGAAGAAAACCCGCCGCTCGCCCGGCGTGCCCGTATCCGTGTCGTATTCGCAGGCCCAGATCGTCCGGACCTCGGGATTGGAATCCGACAGATACATCGTTCGCCCATCCGGCGAGAAGGCGATGCCATTCGTGGTGAAGGTGCCATCCCAGAACCGGGTCACACGATGGTCGGCGTCGATCCGGTAGAAAGCGCCGGTGCGCTCCGCCGGTTGACCCATCTTCATCGTGCCGGCCCAGAAACGCCCCTGCCGATCCACCGCGCCATCGTTGAAACGGTTGTGCGGTCGGTCGGTCTCCGGACGCGCCAGCAGCACCCGCCCGCCTGTCGAGAGATCCAGTCGGACGATGTCGTGTTTCAGCGCGACGACGGGATTGCCCGCACGGTCGATCGCGAGGCAGCCGAGCGGCTCGCCCATGTCCCAGTGATGCAGCGTGCCATCGTTCAGACGGTAGAGCCGCCCGACTGGAATATCGACAAACCAGAGTGCTTGCGTTTCGGCATCCCAGAACACCCCTTCGCCTGTCTCACAGCGCACGTCCGCGGCGACAACGATCTCAGGCCGCATGTTCGGCCTCAGCTGCCTGGATCAGCGCACGGATGTAGCCATAGCCGAAAGCGAAGGCGACGCCGACCTCGTTCGGCCCGGAGACATGCGGCATGTGATCGGGCATGATCATGTGCGCATAGCCGATCTCCCGGTAAAGCTTCATGCTTTTCCACATGTCCATTGTCCCCTCTTCGGGAAACGTCTCGCGGAATGACAGGCGCTTGCCGGCGATGTTGCGGAAATGGACGTTGAAGATCTTGTTGCGCGTCCCGAACCAGCGGATGACGTCGAACACCTCGGTTCCGGGGTCTTCCAGCATCTCTCCCACGGTACCCTGACAGAAGTTGAGCCCGTGATAGGGGCTCTCTCGCATCGTCACGAATTTTTTCAGGCCTTCGACGGTGCCGAGTACGCGCGTCACCCCCTTGTAGCCCGGAGGCGTGTAGGGATCATGCGGATGGCAGGCGAGGCGGACCTTGCTTTCCTCCGCCACCGGCACGACGCGTTCGAGGAAATAATCAATGCGTTCCCAATTGGTGTCCGCATCGAGCAGGCCGGCAAGCCCGGGCGGCGCATTCTGATCGGTCAATTCCCAGCGGAAGGCCTCGGCCTTCGCGCCGCCCCGGCCCGCTTCCAGCGGCGTGCGCGGAATGCCAATGATGTTGAGGTTGTACTTTGCCGCAGGAATGCCGGCGCGGCCAAGATTGCGGATAAGGTCGCAAATGGAATCGATCTGCCGGTCGCGCTCCGGTCCGGCGAGCAGGATGTCCGGGCTCTGAGCCTGTTCGATCGGACGCGACGACAGCGGCAACTGCACCATGTCATGCACCATGCCGTAGCGACCGATGGTGTCGCGCAACCTTTCGATGTCGGACAGCGTCCAGTCATGCGGATTGCCCGGCGGGTCCTGGCAAAGGTGCGTGATGCCGAGCTGGGACCATACCTCGAAGTCTGAATCGTCTCGTGCCTGGAGCTGCGTTGCGAGTTTCATGTGATGGGGGGTGGTCGCATAGTTGTCAGTTGTCTGACAAGTGTGTAACGTCACCGCAGCTTAATGGCAACCAGGGAGGTATCTCGCCCATGGCGCATATCAGAAGAGCACTAATCGTTGCCGCGCTGGCCACCGGCGTTTCGACGCTTGCAGTCGGCACCGCCGCATCACAGGGAGCCAAGAGTGAGGCGCCCGCGCTGGCCGCACTCGTCAAGGATGGCAAGTTGCCGCCCGTTGCGAACCGCGTCGGTGATGAACCGGAGGTCGTGACCCCGCTCAAGAGCGTCGGCCGATATGGGGGTGTGCTGCGCTACGGCCTGCGTGGCTCCTCCGACTTCAACAACATCCTGCGCATGACGGGCCCTCAGGGGTTGGTGCGTTGGGATCTCGGCTACACCAAGGTTATTCCCAACGTCGCCAAATCCTTCGAGGTGTCGCCGGACGCCAAGGTGTTCACGTTCACCCTGCGCAAGGGCATGAAGTGGTCGGACGGCAAGCCTTTCACCGCTGATGATGTTCTGTTCAACATGAACGACATCGTCATTGCCGGCGCGCTGACGCCGCTTGGCCCGCGCTACATGGCCGGCGGCAAGCCTTTTACGGTGGAGAAGATCAACGATACGACGGTAAGGTTCAGTTTCGCTGAGCCCTACGGCGACTTCCTTGCCGAACTTGCTTCGCCGCTGGGCCAGAACCCGGTGCTCTATGCCAAGCACTATTGCTCGCAATTCCTGCCGAAATACAACGACAAGATCGACGACCTCATCAAGGAGAACAAGCAGGCGGACTGGAAAGGCCTGTTCCAGTCCAAGTGCGGCGATCTGGAAATCTCCGCCCGCTGGGGCAATCCGGCCCGTCCGACGCTCGATCCCTGGGTGGTCAAGGATCCCTACGTCGGCGGCGCCACCCGCGTCGTGCTCGACCGCAACCCCTATTTCTGGCAGGTCGACACTGCGGGAAACCAGCTTCCCTATATCGATCAGCTGGTTTCCCCGATCGCACAGGATGTTGAAAGCCTGATACTCGACGCCATCGGCGGCAAGATCGACTTCCAGCTGCGCCATCTCGACTCGCCGGCCAATCGACCGGTGCTGGCGCAGAATCGCGACAAGGGCGGCTATGAATTCTGGACCGCCAATGCGCCGGGCGGCTCCAACATGGTCATCAACCTGAACCTGACGCACAAGAACCCGGATCTGCGCGAGCTCTTCAACAAGAAGGACTTCCGCGTTGCCCTGTCGATTGGCATGGACCGCAAGGAGATTATCGAAACGGCGTTGCTCGGGCAGGGCAAGCCCTGGCATCAGGGCCCGTGGGAGGATCATCCGAACTTCCACAGGAAGATATCCACGCAGCATCTCGATTTCGACGCAGCCAAGGCGAACCAGCTGCTCGATTCCGTCGGCCTGAACCAGAAAGGACCGGACGGCATGCGGATGTGGAAGGGCAAGCCGCTGAAATTCAAGATCGACGTGATCCCGACGCTGCAGCCCGAGCAAGTCGACATGCTTCAGGTCATAAAGCGGCAATGGGCCAAGATCGGCGTCGACATGGACGTCAACGCGGTTGAACGCACCTTCTTCTATCAGCGCACCTCCGAATCCAATGACCATGACGCCGCGGTCTGGGGAGGTCAGGGGTCTTGGGTGCCTGGGGACATTCCGCAGCAGATCGTGCCGGTGCACCACGACTCGCGCTGGGGCATCCCGTGGGTGAACTGGTACAAGACGGGTGGCAAGTCCGGCGAGGAACCGCCGGCCTCGGTCAAGGAGCGCATGAAGCTGTACGACGAGGCGCGCGGCACCGCCGATCCGGCCAAGCGAAAGGCACTGATCGACAAGGTGGCCGACATTGCGGCGGAACAGTTCGAGGTGATGGGTGTCGCCACCAGCGCGCCGACCTTTGGAATCCGCAAGAAGACGATCCGCAACGCGCCCGATGCCATGGTCAGCTCCTGGTATTGGCCGACGCCCGCGCCCTCGCTGCTTCAGCAGTACTATTACGCCAACTGAGCGCCCTGGGTGCCCGCCTCCCGGCGGGCACCCAAAATCCTTCTCGTTGAGTTGGCCCCATGTTGCTCGTCTACGTGCTGAAACGGCTGTTCTGGTCGATCCCGTTCCTGTTTGCGGTGTCGCTGGTGGCCTTCGCGCTGATTCAGGCGCCGCCGGGCGATTTCGTCACGTCGCTGGCGGCGACCCTTGCGGCTTCGGGCGATGTCGTCGATCAGGCCCGACTCGACGCCTTACGCGAGCGCTACGGACTCAATGAATCCTTTCTCGTGCAGTACTGGCGCTGGATTTCCGGCGTTCTGCGCGGCGATTTCGGCCAGTCCTTCGAATGGTCGCAGCCCGTCTCGGACCTCATCTGGGAGCGCATGGGGCTATCGGTGGCGATGGCTGCCGCAACGCTCCTGTTCACCTGGGCGGTGGCGTTTCCGATCGGCATATATTCGGCGGTAAGGAAGTACTCGATCGGCGATTATGTTATCTCGGCGATCGGTTTCATTGGGCTGTCGATCCCCAATTTCCTGCTCGGCCTGGTGCTGATGTACGTCTCGGTCGTTTGGTTCAGCCATGACGCATCCGGGCTCTTCTCCGAACAATACCAGCAGGCGCCGTGGTCCTGGGACAAGTTCGTCGATCTGTGCAAGCACATCTGGGTGCCGGTGATCATTCTTGGCACTTCGGCGACCGCGAGCCTGATCCGTATCATGCGCGCCAATCTCCTCGATGAACTGCACAAGCCCTACGTGACGACCGCGCGCGCCAAGGGCCTTTCCGAGTGGAAGTTGCTGGTCAAGTATCCGGTGCGCCTTGCGCTCAACCCGTTTGTTTCCACCATCGGCTGGGCGTTCCCGCAACTGGTCTCCGGCTCGGTCATCATTTCCTACGTTCTGTCGTTGCCGACAGCCGGGCCGCTGCTGCTGCAGGCGCTGCTGGCGCAGGACATGTATCTCGCCGGCGCCTTCATCCTGCTTCTGTGCTGCCTGTCTGTCGTCGGCATGCTGGTGAGCGACATCTTGCTCGCCCTTATCGATCCGCGCATCCGTTACCGTTGATCGCATGAGCATGGTCATCGATACTCGTCAGCACGCTTCGACCGATCAGGCCAGTCAATGGAAACTGATGTGGATCGCCTTTCGCCGTCACCGGCTGGCGGTGTTCGGGCTGATCGTCGTGGGGCTGTTGTATTTCATCGCCGCCTTTGCCGAACTGCTGGCGCCCTTCGACCCCGATGCCTCGAGTGCGCGCGCCGTCAACCACCCGCCGCAGATTGTGCGTTTCATCAAGACGACGCCGGACGGCGGCTGGACATTCCAGCCCCACGTCTACGCCATGGCGCAGAAGCGCGATCCCATCACGCTGGCGACCACTTTTACCTCCGATCCGTCCAAGACTGTCGACATTGAATTTTTCGGCAAGGGCGCCCCGGTGCGAATGTGGGGGACGTTCGAGGTCGAACGGCGCCTGATCGCGCCGAAAAAGTCTGACGAGAGGTTCTATCTCATCGGCGCGGACCGGCTTGGGCGCGATATGCTGAGCCGCATCATCTACGGAACACGCATATCCATGTCGATCGGTCTGGTCGGCGTGCTGATGAGCCTGGTCCTTGGCGTGTTTCTTGGCGGAATTTCCGGCTACTTCGGCGGCTGGATTGATGCATCCGTGCAGCGCATCGTTGAGTTCAAGCTGGCGATGCCTACCATCCCGATATGGCTCGGGCTTTCGGCCGCATTGCCGCAGGACTGGCCGCCGACCTGGCGTTACTTCGCCATCACCGTCATCCTGTCGCTGATCGGCTGGACGGAACTTGCGCGCGTGGTGCGCGGACGGTTTCTCGCCCTGCGCACCGAAGATTTCGTCACCGCCGCGAGGCTGGACGGCTGTTCGCAGATGCGCGTGATCTTCCGCCACATGCTGCCTTCGATGGTCTCCCACATCATAGCCTCGGTCTCCCTGGCAATTCCGATGATGATCATTGCCGAAACCTCGCTGTCGTTCCTTGGCCTCGGTCTGCTGCCGCCGACGATTTCATGGGGCGTGCTGCTCAAGGAGGCGCAGAACGTCCGCACCATAGCCGAGGCGCCTTGGCTGTTCTCGCCCGGCGTCGCGGTGTGCATCGCGGTCCTTGCGCTCAATTTCCTTGGCGATGGCCTGCGCGACGCCGCCGACCCCTATGCGCAGGAGGGGCGTTGATGAGCGCCGCGCCCCCCGTCATCGAGGTGAAAAATCTCGTCACAGAGTTTGCGACGCGCCATGGTCCATTCCGCGCCGTGGACGATGTGTCTTTCACGCTGCGGCGTGGCAAGACGCTGTGCCTGGTTGGCGAATCCGGCTCGGGCAAGAGCGTCACCGCGCGCTCGATCCTGCAGATCGTCGATCCGCCGGGAGACATTAAATCCGGGAAGGTCCTGCTGCATCGCCACAACACGGCACGCGGCAGGCAGAGCGGCGAGAGCGTCATCGATCTCGCCGCGCTCAACAAGCGCTCATCGGCGATCCGTGCCGTCCGTGGCCGCGACATTGCCATGATCTTTCAAGAGCCGATGTCCTCGCTCTCGCCGGTACACACCATTGGCGACCAGATCGGCGAGGCGATCCGCCTGCATGAGAATGTCTCGAAAAAGGAGGCGCTGAACCGCGCGATCGAACTGTTGCGCAAGGTCGAGATTCCGAACGCGGACAAGACCATCCACCGATACCCGTTTGAGTACTCGGGAGGCATGCGCCAGCGCGCGATGATTGCCATGGCGCTGGCCTGCAATCCAGGCGTTCTGATTGCTGACGAGCCCACCACCGCACTCGATGTGACCACGCAGGCGGAAATCCTCACCCTGATCCGCAAGTTGCAGGATGACAACGGCATGTCCGTGCTGTTCATCACCCATGACATGGGCGTTGTCGCCGAGGTTGCCGACGAAGTCGCGGTCATGCGCTACGGCAAGCTGGTGGAGCAGGGCGATACCCTGCCGATCTTTGAGGAACCGCAGCACGAATACACCAAAATGCTGCTCGGTTCGGTCAAGCAACTTGACCGGCCGTCCACGCGGCGGCTTGCGCGCCGGGCCTCGAACCCGCCCGGCGATGTGCTGCTCAGTGTCGACGCGTTGCGCAAGGAATTCCACATCGATCGTGGATCGTTCTTCAGGAAGACCGCCCCGTTGGTAGCGGTGAACGACGTATCGCTGCAGCTCCGGTCCGGAGAGAACCTCGGCATTGTCGGCGAATCGGGATCGGGCAAGTCGACGCTCGGCCGCGCGATCCTGCGCGTTTACGACACGAATGGCGGCTCTGTGAACTACACCGGCAAGGACGGCGTGACCCGCGATCTCGTTACGCTGGACGAAAACCAGTTGAAATCGGCGCGACGCGAACTGCGCATGGTGTTTCAGGACCCCATGTCCTCGCTCAACCCCCGCATGACGGTTGCCCAACTCATCGGCGAGCCGATGCTCGTCAACGGCATGTTGCAGGGCAGGGCGCTCAACGATCGCGTCGCTGAGCTGCTGCAGATGGTCGGCCTGCCAGCCAGTGCGATGGAGCGCTATCCGCATGCCTTCTCTGGCGGGCAGCGCCAACGCATCGGCATCGCGCGCGCCATCGCGCTTGATCCGCGCATCATCATCGCCGACGAGGCAACCTCTGCACTCGACGTGTCGATCCGCACGCAGGTGCTTGACCTGTTGCTCGATCTGCAGGAGCGGCTGGACCTGTCTTTCATATTCATCAGCCACGACATCGCGGTGATCCGCTATTTCTGCGACCGTATTGCCGTGATGTATCGCGGGCGGATCGTCGAGGAAGGACCGACCGAGGAGGTCTGCAACACCCCCAAGCACGCCTATACGCAGGCGCTGCTGTCGGCAGTGCCGCACCCAGACCCGCGCATGCGCGGCACGCGGGTGCGCACACGATACCGGGAGCCGGCCTAGAGTTGCGTGGGCCGTCGCGCACACGCCCCAGTTTGCCGCCCCGTCTGGGCGGGAGGCGCGGCCAGGGTAGGCAAGAGACAACGCAGGAGACAACCTATGAAGATCACCGGTGTTGAAACCTACCTGATGCAGGTCGGCGCCCGTCCATCGGCCGCGAACGAGACGAAGGGCATCTACGCCGACTTTCGCGGTTCCAGGAACTGGTTGTTCGTCAAGGTCACGACCGATGAAGGCATCTACGGCGTCGGCGAATGTTCGGGCTGGCCGCGCGTCATCGAGACGGCGGTGAAGGACTACGCCAACTTGCTGTTCGGCGAGGATCCCGCTGACATCGACCGGCTATGGAACAAGCTCTTCATCGGCTCAATGGGCCACGGCGTGCTCGGCACGGTCGGTGGCGGCGCGCTCACCGGCATCGAGATGGCGCTCTGGGACATCAAGGGCAAGGTGCTGGGCCAGCCGGTCTGGAACCTGCTCGGCGGCAAGTTTCGTGATAGAATTCCGGTCTACGGTCACGCCAAGACCCCGGCGCAGGCGAAAGCCCTGCTCAGCGCCGGCTACAAGGCGATGAAGGTGTCGTTCACCGGCGCGGTGGATGTGTCCAAGGTCGCCGCCGTCCGCGATGCGGTGGGGCCGGAAATCGACGTGATGGTCGATGCGCATGGGCCAAGCTGGGCGACGCCGCAGGACGCCATTCAGATCGGCCGCGCGCTCGAACCTCTCGATGTGCTGTTCTACGAGGACCCAATCGCGCCGGAGAACATCGATGCGTTCCAGCGTGTGCGCGACAACGTCGGCGTGCCGCTCGCCGCCGGCGAACGGCTGTCGACCATCTGGGGCCTGCGACCTCTGATTGAACGCGAACTGGTCGACGTGGTGCAGCCCGATACCGGACGCGCCGGTGGCATCACCCAGATGCGCAAGATCGCGGCGATGGCGGAAGCGCACTACATCACCATGGCGCCGCATTCGGGTTCGCTTGGCCCGGTGGCGGAATTCGCCGCGCTGCACGTGATGGCCACCATCCCCAACGCGCTGATGCTGGAAAGAATGGAATTCGACTGGCCGGGGCGCAACAGCGTCATCTCGGCGCCACCGGTTCTGGAAGACGGCTGCCTCCGGTTGCCGACAACCCCGGGCCTCGGTGTCGACATCGTGCCAGAGGAGATTGCCAGGCATCCCAGCGTTCGAAACGTCTCCGTTCTGCCCGATGATGACGGGTGGGCCTATGAGGCCGGCACGGTGGATGAAGCGGTCTATTTCCAGACCCGGCTGCAACGGCGGCTGAAGCTGAAATTCACCTGAGTGTCGCCCCGCCCGTTAGACGGCCGAAAATCGCCGCGGGAAAGCCGACGGATTCACCCGCTACAAGCGAAGCCGGCCCAAAAAACCGCCTCTCTTGAGCAGTTTGTGAAGCAGGCCTGCTGACATTGCCTTCTTGAGGCAGTTGATAACTTGGGGAAAGTGCCTGGATTCAAACTTTCTCTACCGAGGCAACCGCTCCATCGCCAAGAAACCCGTGGGGTCCTCGCTGAACGCTGCACCATCGGACCAAAGAAAAAAGGCCAATCCCGCATGGGCCGAGCCGCTTGGTCCATCTCGCCGGCGATGGCCCCATCGTACCGACGGTGGAAATTCGGGGGCGCTCGTCAAGAGCGTTCCTTGCTCCGGTTGCGCTTACCCGTTAACACTTTCTTAAAGTTTGGAAGGCGCTCGCGCCAGCGTCATGCCAAAGGTGCGGCGAGAGAGCCTTTGGCCGATGGTCTTTCCGCGACAACTGGAGCAGGCAAAGCCGCATGTCCGCCACTGCAAGAGTAGTGCGAAATGTAGGGCTTTTGGCGCTTTTTTGTGGATTCTGTGCGTTTCTTCCGGCCAGCGCTTTCGGATTTTCCAGCCTATTCAGTGGGGGTCCGAAGCTGGCACCAGCCCAGAACGCCTTGCCTTACGACCTGGATATCATCGGTGTTGGAGATGACGGCGATCTGAAAACGGCACTTGGGGATGTATCCGTGCTCAAGCGGCTGCAGCAGGAGCCGCCTGTCGACGGTCTGGACCTGGTGCGTCGCGCCGAGGCGGATCTGCCGAAACTCACCGACCTTCTGTGGGGGGAAGGCTATTATTCGGCGAAGGTTACGGTCGAGGTGGCAGGCGAGCGGCTCTTCCTGCATGGCGAACGCCAGCTTGCCGCGGCCCGCGCCGCCGAGCGCGCCCGAGGCAGCCGGATCGTTCCTGTCAGGGTGATTGTCGCCTCCGGTCCCCGCTATGCCTTCCGTTCCGTGGTCGTGCGAACGGACAAGGGCCGCGACGCTGGAGATGTGCCGACCAAACTCTATCATCATCTTGCAGGCGCTCCGGCGGCCTCCGCCGGCATCGTCGAAGCGGCGACGCGTATTGGCGCGCATTACCGGAAGCTCGGTCATCCCTTTGCTTCGATCGAGGACCCTGAGCCGGTGATCGACCACGCCAGCCGCAGCGTGGATGTTGTGCTGGTGGTGCGGCCAGGAGCGCGGGCCAACATCGGCGCGGTCCATGTCAGCGGCGCCGACGGTATCGATGCGGGCGTCATCCGCTCGTTCATTTATGCCGAAGGCGAAATGCTGTTTTCGCCTGAACGGATGACCGAAATTCGCCGCTCCGTCGCGCGGATCGAGGCGGTTGGCTCCGTCCGGGTTCAGCCGCGCGACAAGCTCGATGGGGATGGCACGGTGCCGGTCGATGTGCAGGTCGGCGTGCGACCGCGTCATGTCTTGGGCGGTTCCGCACGCTATTCCAATGTGGATGGCCCTGGCATCGGCCTGTATTGGGCAGATCGCAACATGTTTGGCGGCGCTGAGCGCCTGCGACTGGGCGCTGACCTTTTCTACTTGCCGAACACGTACTCGCGGGCGTGGCGCAACCGGTTTGAAACGAACAACCTCGGCGGGCGACTGGAAGCCGGTTTCCTGAAGCCGGCGCTTGGCGGCTCGCGCGTTGACTTCCTTGCCGACGCCGCCCTGTCACGCGCCGCGACCGAAGCCTATGTCAGCCGCATCGCCAACGTGACTGCCGCGCTGCGTTACCGTTTCGCGGACAAGACCTGGGTGCAGGCGGGCGCAATGGCGGAATTCGGACAAACGCAGGATGTGTTCGGCCGGCTGACTTACCAGCTTGTCGGTCTGCCGCTGTCGGCCAACTGGGACACGACCGACAACGATCTGGACCCGACGCGCGGCTTTCGCCTCTCCGGTTCGGTGATGGCAGCCTACGGCGCCGGTGACATCGGTCGGTTCTTCACCGTCTCCAAGGCGCAAGCCTCAGCCTACTACGCGCTGGATCAGGATGCCCGCGTTATTCTGGCGGGGCGTGTCGGCCTTGGCGCGGCATCCGGCGCGTCGGTCTCCGAAATTCCTGCCAACTGGCGGTTTTTCGCCGGGGGCGGCGGCTCCGTCCGGGGCTATGAGTACCGCTCCATAGGTCCGCGCGATACCCTGGGGCGGCTGGTGGGCGGACGCAGCCTGTTCGAGGCCTCGCTCGAGGCGCGCATCCGTGCCACGGAAACAATCGGGATCGTGCCGTTCGTCGACGTGGGCGCGGCTTTTTCCTCCGCCGCGCCAAGTTTTGATGAAACCCTGCGGTTCGGGCTGGGCGTCGGATTGCGGTATCACACGGCCATCGGTCCGATCCGCGTCGATGTGGCGACGCCGTTGGACCGCCGGCGAGGGGAAAAGCCTGTCGCGCTTTACATCAGCCTTGGGCAGGCCTTCTGATGCGCGTTGTCCGAGCCATAGCGACGCTTCTTGTCGGGCTGATGCTGGTGGGGGCGACGGAGGGGCGCGCGCAGGACGATCAACGGTCCGTGTTAGCCAAGGTCATCTCGACGGCGCTGTCGTCGCCCGAGGGCCAGGTCCGGATCGGTGCGGTTGACGGACCGCTTTCGTCGAACGCGCAGATTCGCGACATCGAGATTTCCGACCGGGAGGGACCGTGGCTGCGGGTCGACAGCGCCCGTCTGGTCTGGCGACGCGCGGCGCTGCTGTCGCGGCGGCTTGAGGTGGAGCAGCTTGAGATCGGACGTATCGAGGTCCTGCGCAAGCCGGTGCCGGCGGTTCGGCAAGCAGCGGGAAACGACGAACCGTTATTGCCGGAATTGCCGGTGAAGGTGGTGGTGGCCGCGTTTTCCGTTGGCGAATTGGTGCTCGGCGCCCCCATTGCCGGATCACCGGCAAGACTTGCGGTTACCGGCAATCTCAGCCTCGGTGCTCCCTCAGAAGGGTTGCAGGCGGCCATCGCGCTTCGACGTCGCGACAGGGATGGCACGTCGGATCTTCGATTGCAGTTCCTTCCGAAGGGCGAGACGCTTGATCTTGTCCTGCAACACCAGGAAAGCCCTGGCGGGCTGGTCGCGCACGTTCTCGACATCAAGGACCGCCCGGCGGTCAGTCTTGATCTTCAGGGCAGGGGGCCGCTCGACGCATGGCGCGCACAACTGGCCTTTTCTGCCGGGGATGCAGGCCGAGCCACAGGTCGCGCCACCATCACGCGGCAAGGAGCGTCGCGGCGGGTTGAGCTGAATATCGCCGGGCAGGTGCACGGCCTGTTGCCGCCCGTGGCCGCGACGATCTTTTCCGGCGAGACCAGCATAACAGGTCAGCTCGATCTGGCCGACGATGGCGCGATTGCCCTTCCCGGACTGCGGCTTGCCTCCACGCAAGCCGAACTGACGGTTGCAGGTACGCTCGGGTCCGATCGCAGGCTGGACGTCCAGGCCAATGCGCGGGCGCTGCCAGGCGACAGGACGAGCACCCCCCGTCTCGCCGCTTTGTCCGGCCTGATGCTCGATGTCCGGGCGCGCGGGACTTTGGATGCGCCGGATATCGATGGCCGGATCGAGGCGGAGATCAGCCGACTGGAGGCGTTCGCCGACGATCTCGGCCTCTCCATTCGCGGTGGAGCGAAAATCTCGGCGGCGGTGAAGGGCCGCCCGCTGGACAGGACACTGGACGCGTCCCTCGCCGTGATCGGGCGCACGCTGACTTTCGGCAACGCACAGCTCACCGCGCTATTGGGCAGTCAGGCGGCGCTGAGCGGCAAGGCAAGCCTGCGTGGGGACCGCGTCGCGATTGAGAATCTGGCACTGAAGGCACGGCGGGTTGATGCCGTGCTCAGTGGGTCGGTTGAAACGGCGGCCTCCGCGACACGTGGAGCGATCACGCTGGCGGGCAAGCTCGATGGCCGCGCGCTGTCCGGACAGACGTCGTTCGTTGCCGAGCGTGGGGGTGCGCTTGATATTGCCTCCCTTGATCTCAGGGTGGCTGGCGGGAAAGTCGCCGGCGCCTTGAAGGTAGCAGTTGGCGGCCTGGTGACCGGAGCAGTGAGCGTCGATTTCCCTGACCTCGGGCAGTTCTCGGCGGCGCTGGGCACGCGCTTGCGTGGCGTGCTGTCGGCGCAGGCGACGTTGACGGCGCCGCAGGGTGCGCAGCAGGCGGCGATCAAGGCAAAAGGGCGCGGCCTTTCCGGCTTTGGCGCGGCACTCGCCAGCCTCGATGGCGAGGCGATGCTGCACGGCGATCTCGCCCGGCCCGCTGGAACCCTGCGAGCGACGCTGGCGGGGCTACAATATCCGGACTTGCAGCGCGCCGGAGTGCCAAGGCTCGACATCGCTACCACCGGCGCGCTGATGGGCGACAGAGTGCGCCTCGATGCATCGGTTCGGGGGGGTGGGCAAATCGCCCTGAAGGTCAGCGGCGATGCTCCGTTTTCGACGCGAGGCGGGCTTGGTCTCAAGGTTACGGGGACAGTCGATGCCGCCCTTGCAAATTCCCGGTTGACGGGTGGCGCGCAGCGGGTGGCCGGGAGAGTTGCACTGGATGCCTCCGTGCGCGGCACGCTGGCCGAGCCTCGGTTCGAGGGCGCCGCCGTTCTCAGCAACGGCTCGTTTTCCGATCTGTTGCAGGGCTTTCGCCTGACCAACGTGTCAGGGCGCATAGCGGGCGCGGGAACCAGCCTTCGGGTCGAGAACGTGACGGCGGTCACCCCGGGCGAGGGACGGATAGCCGTCAACGGAACCGTGCACGTCGATCCAGCGCGTGGATTTCCTGCAAACCTGCGCGTCACCGGAGAGAATGCGCGCCTGCTGCACAATGAGGTCGTGCGGCTGGTGGCCGGTCTCGATGTCGCGGTCACCGGTCCGTTGGCGAGCGCGCCTGTCGTCGCCGGTCAGGTCAATGTCGTGTCGTTCGATGTCACGGTTCCGGACCGGCTGCCCGTTGATTCCGCGCCGCTCGCCAATGCCAAACATCTATCGCCGCCCGAACAGACGCGAGAGCGGCTCCGTCTCGCCGAACGTGAGGGCCAGCGCAAGGCGCGGCGCAAGGCAGGCGCCGCCGGCAACGCTCGCCTCAACCTTCGGATCGTTGCGCCGAGCCACATCTTTGTGCGTGGACGCGGCATTGACGCGGAACTTGGCGGGGATATCGCGCTGTCCGGGCCGCTCCTGGCGCCGCGCGCCAACGGCGCGTTCGAACTGCGGCGCGGACAGCTCAGCATGCTGACGCAACGCCTGGAATTCTCGCGCGGCCGGGTGACCTTCCTCGGAGACTTGATCCCGGACCTGGACTTTACCGCCGCCACCTTGGCCGGCAGCATCACCGCGAAGGTTTCGGTGACGGGGAGGGCGGACTCGCCGTCCTTCGCGCTGACTTCGGAACCGCAACTGCCGCCGGACGAGGTCCTGTCGCGGCTGATGTTCGAGCAGGCAGTGGGATCGTTGTCGCCGCTGCAGGCGGTGCAACTGGCGCAGGCGGTGGCTCGCCTGACCGGCCGCGGTGGCCCGGACTTTCTGGAGAAAACGCGGCAGGCTCTCGGCGTCGACACGTTGGATGTCACGGCCGGCAAGGACGGACCGACAGTTGGCGCGTCGCGCTACATCACCCGCAACATCCGCCTTGGCGTGAAGGCAGGCGCGACGCCCGAGCAGAGCGGCGTAACCGCGAATGTGGATGTCGGGCGACGCATAAAGCTTCAGGGCGAAACCGGTGCCAGCGGCAAGACCTCCGTCGGCATCGCCGCGGAAATCGAGTACTGACGCTGCACGTTTGAGTCGGCGCCGTGGAAAGCTGAAGTGCCGGGGCCTCGAAGACGCGCCAGGATTAGCTTTGGTGCTTCGGGTCGATCCGGAGATCGCCGATTGCGCGGTCCTGGCGGCGCAGGTATCTGGGCGCTAGGTCGGCCCGGGCCTGGCGCCTGCCTACCCCTTCCTGCACCTCGGAATTTGTCCGCGCATGATCCGTCTCGAGTCCATCAGCAAGCAGACCAGCACGCGCATGCTGTTCATTGAGGCCTCGGCGGCCCTCAACAGGGGTGAGAAGGTCGGGCTGGTCGGTCCGAATGGCGCCGGCAAGACCACGTTGTTCCGCATGATCACGGGTGAGGAAGCTCCGGACGAGGGCAATGTCTCGGTCGATCGCGGTGTCACCATCGGCTATTTCAGCCAGGATGTCGGAGAGATGGCCGGGCACAGTGCGGTGAACGCCGTGATGAACGGCGCCGGGCCGGTAAGCAGCGTCATCGCCGAGTTGAAGGCGCTTGAGTCCGCGATGGCCGATCCGGCACAGGCAGATCGGATGGAAGACATCATCGTCCGCTATGGCGAAGTGCAGGCCCGATTCGAGGAACTTGACGGCTACGCGCTCGACGGCCGGGCACGGGAAGTGCTGAATGGACTTGGATTCAGCCCGGAGATGATGGACGCCGACGTTGGTACCCTGTCGGGTGGGTGGAAAATGCGCGTGGAACTGGCGCGCATTCTGCTCATGCGCCCTGATGTGATGCTTCTGGATGAGCCGAGCAATCATCTCGATCTGGAAAGCCTGATCTGGCTGGAGACCTTTCTCCAGGGGTTTGACGGCGCGCTGATGATGACCTCGCATGATCGCGAGTTCATGAACCGCATCGTCAACAAGATCGTTGAGATTGATGGCGGGACATTGACCTCATATTCCGGCGACTACGCCTTCTACGAACAGCAACGCCTGCTCGGCGAAAAGCAGCAGCAGGCGCAGTTCGAGCGCCAGCAGGCGATGCTGGCTAAGGAAGTCGCCTTTATTGAACGCTTCAAGGCCCGGGCGTCTCATGCGGCGCAGGTGCAGAGCCGGGTCAAGAAGCTCGACAAGATCGAGCGCGTGGAGGCGCCGAAGCGGCGCCAGACGGTCGCGTTCGATTTCCAGCCCGCGCCGAGGTCCGGCGATGATGTGATTAGCATAAAGGGCGTGTACAAGCGCTATGGCGCCCGCGTCATCTATGAGGGGTTGGATTTCCATGTCCGGCGCAAGGAGCGCTGGTGCGTCATGGGCGTGAACGGGGCGGGCAAGTCCACCCTGCTCAAGCTCGTGGCCGGGGCGAGCACGCCTGATTCCGGCACGGTTGCCATCGGCGCCAGCGTGAAGATGGGCTACTTCGCCCAACACGCGATGGAAACTTTCGATGGCGAGGAAACAGTGTTCGAATCGCTGGAGCGGGCCTTTCCGCAGGCCGGGCAGGGGTCGCTAAGAACCCTCGCCGGTTGCTTCGGCTTCTCCGGCGACGATGTCGAAAAGCGCTGCCGCGTGCTGTCCGGTGGCGAGAAGGCGCGGCTCGCAATGGCGCATATGCTATACGATCCACCCAACTTGCTCGTCCTGGACGAGCCGACCAACCATCTCGACATTGCCACCAAGGAAACGCTGATCGCCGCCCTGTCGCAATTCGAGGGGACGATGCTGTTCGTCTCGCATGACCGCCACTTTCTGGCTGCGATGTCGAACCGCGTGCTTGAACTGACGCAGGACGGCGTCCACATCTATCCGGGCGGCTACACCGAGTATGTTGCCCGTACCGGGCACGAGGCGCCCGGCCTGAGGCCGTGAGTGGTGTCGGACTAACCGAAAAAGTCTTGGATTTCGGCGCAGCGCGAGGTTCTTTCCGACAGCGTCCTGGGCGCGCCGCGGCTGCAACGCGGCGTTGCGACGGGCCTTGAAATTCCGCCTACTGATGGGTGTGGGTTCTAGGCTGAAGTGGTCGTGCATCGAGCCGTGGACTGCGGCGAATTTCTGTAGTGATCGCATCAGCCGAAACTGGATCATCGCCCGTTCCCGCCGTCGGAATGGTTGGTGAGAATTCCCAGAACGATTGTTTTTCCAACGACCGACGATGCGTCAGCCATGATTGCCGGGGGCTTTGACGGCCGCGCCGCGCTCCGGAAGGCGAGCCATCTGCAGGTAATGGCGGAGACGATGGGATTCGAACCCATGATACCCCTTTCAGGGTATGCTCATTTAGCAAACGAGTGCCTTCAGCCTCTCGGCCACGTCTCCAGGCTCGCGCCCCGGCGCTCTATGCCTGACCCGCGCCACTCATGCAAGGCTCGTTCGGCGGTGGATGGGAACGCATCGGCGCCGTTTTTCATCTTCCCACGCGGGCAGATCGGCGGCTAGTCTTGCCGGTCCGTACCCGAGCATGCAGGAGACACGCCCCATGAAGCTTTTCTATTCCGCCGCCTCGCCGTTTGCCCGCAAGGTCTGGGCGCAGGCGCTGGAAAACGGGCTTGGCGACCGCCTGACCGTAGTTCCGGCGGCGGTCAGTCCGGTCAGCCGAGACAAGTCCATCGTCGACGTCAATCCGTCCGGCAAGATCCCGACTCTGGTGACGGAGGAGGGCGAAGCGGTCTACGACAGCCGTGTCATCTGCGAGTATCTCGATTCAATCGCATCGGGCGCGAAGATGTTTCCCGCCGGTCGCGGGCGCTGGAAGGCGCTGGTGCTGCAGTCGCTCGCGGACGAGGCGCTCGATGCCGCGCTGCTGGCGCGCTACGAAACGGTCTTGCGGCCCGAGCATCTGCGCTGGCCGGAGTGGCGCGCGGGTCAGATGGACAAGATCACCTCGTCCTTCGACACGCTTGAACAGAACTGGACGGGCTATCTTGCCGGTCACGTCGACATTGGCGTCATCGCGGCCGGCTGCCTGTGCGGCTATCTCGATTTCCGCTTTCCGGACTACGACTGGCGCAAGGATCACCCAAAAGTCGCGGCCTGGTACGAGAGCTTCTCGACCCGTCCATCAATGGTGGCGACGGCACCGAAATAGCGCAGGCAACTAGCTGATCGGCTTCAGGCTGGAGGCAAAGCGCTTCCAGTTCTGGACGTAATTGGCGGAACCGGCCGCGATGGCCGTGACGGCACGGTCATCAAGCGTGCGGATGGCCTTGGCCGGGGCGCCGACGATGAGCGAGTTGTCGGGGAATTCCTTGCCCTCGGTCACCAGCGCATTGGCGCCGACCAGGCAATTGCGGCCGATCCTGACCCCGTTCAGCACGGTCGCCCCCATGCCGACCAGCGACCCGTCGCCAATGGTGCAGCCATGAAGGATGGCGCGGTGGCCGATGGTGCAGCCGCGTCCGACCGTCAGCGGGAAACCCATGTCGGTATGGAGCATGCTGTGCTCCTGCACGTTTGATCCTTCGCCGATGGTGATCTCTTCGTTGTCCCCCCGCAGGACCGCGCCAAACCAGATGCCGACGTCGCGCGCCAGCCGCACCCTGCCGATGACGTGGGCATCGGGCGCGATCCAGTAGTCGCCGGGGGCCGGAACGATGGGCGAAATGCCGTCGAGCGAATAAAGGGGCATAGCGACTCCTGAGTGTTCCGCATGATATTAGGAAAGGGAACCGGACCGTCCATCCCGAAAAACGTGGCGCAAGCGGTTCGTGCCTGTTGCTACCGGCAATTCCTCAGGCACAATAGCGCGAGTCTCCTGCGGCGGGGCAGGGACGGAGGGAGCGCCATAGCCATGCAGACCCTTGCGTCGATACCATTCTTCAAGGATGCGACCGACATCGACCTCAAGAATTTCGACCGGCGATGCACCTGGCGCAAGCTGGAGGAAGAGCAGGTTGTCGTCGATTTCGAGGACAAGTCGAGCGACGTCTACTTCCTGATCTCGGGCGATGTCCGCATCCTGGTGCGAACGCAGGGGGGCAAGGAAGTCATTCTCACGGACATGCATGCCGGCAGCTACTTCGGCGAGTTGTCCGCGATCGACGGCACGCCGCGTTCGGCCAACGTCACCGCGCTCACGCGGTGCGAGATGTGCATCATTTCCGGATCCGTGTTCCGCGAGATCATCTTTTCCTCGAAGGTCCTGGCGGAAAAGTTGCTGCGGCTGCTTACCCAGCGCGTGCGCGACCTCAACGGCCGCCTTATTGAGAACACGGTGCTCGACGTGCGCCATCGGCTCTATTCCGAACTGTTGCGCCAGTCACAGCCGCGCTCGGGGAATCCGATCGAGCGCATCGTTTCACCGCCGCCGTTCCACCATGTGCTGGCAGGCCGGGTTGGCTGCCGGCGCGAGCAGATCACCCGCGAACTGACCAACATGGTAGGTGACGGGCTGGCGGAGAAGACGCGCGGTGGCCTCGTCCTGAAAAACCCGACCGTGCTGCGCGAACGAATCCAGAGCGCCTTGAAAGAGGCAGGGTAACGCCCGGCCTCCTGCAATGTCAGCCCGGATCGCCGCAGCCTATTTCTTCAGCGTCGCGGTATAGAAGTTCTGGGCGATGTCCTGATAGACGCGCACCACCTGTTCCGGCTTCTCGACATTGTAGCAATTCTGGCGGTGCTTGCACTTCAGGTTGGCGGACGGGTTGTCCTCGCTGGCGCCCGGCTCGGAATGAATGCCGCTGGGACGCTTCGCTCCGCCGTCGGGGGCTGTCACGCCTCAAGCTATGAACGCTCCGGCTGAAGCGCGGGGCGCGGCATTGACCGCAACGAAGTCTTGCTCCGCTCCCCGCCTTGTCCCATGAAAGGGCTGTCCACAGCACTTCGAGGGATGGAATGGCCGCTTTGCCCCAGTCCGTTGGCGGGAATGCATCGGGCGCTGCGCCGTTGGTGCGTATTGACAAGGTGGTGAAGCGCTTCGGCGCGTTCACGGCGGTTGACGGCGTGACACTCGATGTAGGGCAGGGCGAGTTTTTCGCGCTGCTCGGGCCGTCGGGCTGCGGCAAGACCACTCTCCTGCGCATGCTGGCCGGGTTCGAGCGCCCGGACGAGGGCGCGATCCTGCTCGACGGCGCCAACATTTCCGACGTGCCAGCCTACCGCCGGCCGGTGAACATGATGTTCCAGTCCTATGCGCTGTTCCCGCATCTCAGCGTCGAGGGAAACATTGCCTTCGGCCTCAAGCGGGAGGGGATGGCGCGCGAACGCATCGCCGAGCGGGTGGCTGGCCTGCTGCGTCTGGTCCGACTTGAAGGATTGGGCAGCCGCAAGCCGCATCAGTTGTCCGGCGGGCAGCGGCAGCGCGTGGCGCTCGCCCGCGCTCTGGCGAAGCGGCCCCGGCTGCTGTTGCTCGATGAACCCCTGGCGGCGCTGGACAAGAAGCTGCGGGAGGAGACCCAGTTCGAACTCAAGGAGATCCAGAGAACGCTCGGCCTGGCTTTCATCGTCGTCACGCACGACCAGGAAGAGGCCATGGCGCTGGCTGACCGCATCGGCGTCATGGAGCGCGGAAAGCTGGCGCAGGTCGGCGCGCCGGCTGCGATCTACGAGCGGCCGAGGAATCGGTACGTCGCCAATTTTATCGGCGATATCAATATCTTGGAATGCATTGTTGAATCCGTTTCCAAGGATATGGCCGTGCTGCGGCGAAAGCCCGGTGGCGAGCGCATCTTGCTGGCGGTTCCGGATTCTGAATCAGAACGTGAAGTTCTTGAATCGCAACTTCAGATTGGCAAGACGACTGCGCTGTGCATCCGGCCGGAGCGTCTCGAGCTGTCTGCAGAAGCGCCGGACGGAGCGACCGGAACGCGGTCGCGATTGGTCGGTACGATTGCCGGCACGGCGTTCCTGGGGGACCAGACCGCCTACCGCGTCGCGCTGGATGGTGGCGCGGTCCTGCGCGTCACCGTGTCGAATACCCGAGGTGCTGCCGGCAGCGCGTTGCAGCACGGCACGAGGGTTGTCGTTACCGTCCCGGCCGATGCCGGCATTGTCTTGCAGGGCTGAGCGCGATGTCTCTGCGTCGCCTGTTCCGCCATGTCGCGGCCTTGCCGCCGGCGCTTTGGCTGGGCGCGTTCTTCGCCCTGCCGTTTCTGATCGTGTTGCGCATCAGCCTGTCGGAAAAGGTCACGGCGCAGCCGCCCTACCGACCGATCCTGGACCTCTCGGCCGGGTGGGAGGGGATCGGGACGTTTCTCTCCCAGCTCAACCTGTTCAACTACAGCACCATTCTGGACGACGAATTGATGTGGGGCGCCTATGTGACGTCCCTGCGCATTGCCGCGCTGGCGACGCTGCTGACGCTTCTGGTCGGCCTCATGCTCGCCCTGCCCATGGCGCGCGCGCCGCGCCGTTTGCGACCGCTGCTCATCATGCTGCTGGTGCTGCCGTTCCTGACGAGTTTCCTGATCCGCGCCTATGCCTGGATCGCGATTCTGAAACCGGAGGGGCTTCTCAATGGCCTTCTGATGTCACTTGGCCTGATCTCCGAGCCGCTGATCGTTCTGAACACGGAAACGGCAATCCTGATCGGCATTGTCTATTCCTATCTGCCGTTCATGGTCTTTCCGCTCTACACCAGCCTTGAGAAGATGGACGCAAGCCTGCTTGAGGCGGCCGCCGATCTCGGCGCGACGCCATTGAAGAGCTTCTTCCTGGTTACAGTCCCCTGCATCTGGCCCGGAGTCCTGGCCGGCTGCGCGCTGGTGTTCATTCCCGCGGTCGGCGAATTCATCATCCCGGACCTGCTTGGCTCCTCCGAGACGCTCATGATCGGGCGGGCGCTCTGGAACGAGTTCTTCGCCAATCGGGATTGGCCGCTTGCGGCAGCGATGGCGATCTGCCTGCTTGCCGTGGTGCTGCTCCCGGTGATCTGGCAACAGCGGCAGGCGGAGACGACGCGATGAGTGGCCGGCTGTCGCGTTTCGACCTGGTAAGGCTGACGCTGGCGCTTGCCTTCTTGTATGTGCCGATCCTCCTGCTCGTTCTGTACTCGTTCAACGCTTCGCGGCTCGTGACGGTCTGGGCCGGTTTCTCGACGCAATGGTACGGGAGCCTGCTGCGCAATCAGGCCCTGCTGGATTCGGCCTGGATGTCGCTCAAGGTTGGCATCGCTTCGGCAACGATCGCCACGGTGCTGGGCACGCTGGCGGCGCTCGCGCTTGCGCGCAGCGGGCGGTTTCGCGGTCGCGCCGTATTCGCCGGCATGGTCTATGCGCCGCTCGTAATGCCGGAGATCATCACAGGCCTGTCGCTGCTGTTGTTTTTCGTGGCGATCGGCATGGACCGCGGCTTCTGGACCGTGACCATCGCCCATACCACCTTCACCATCGGCTTTGTCGCGGTGATTGTTCAGTCACGCCTGGCAGGGTTCGATCGCAGCCTTGAGGAAGCGGCGATGGATCTTGGCGCGCCGCCGCTTCAGACCTTCCTGCTGGTGACCTTGCCCCTGATCGCGCCGGCGGTCGGGGCGGGGTGGGTACTGGCCTTCACCCTGTCGCTGGACGACCTGGTGATCGCCAGCTTTACCTCCGGTCCAGGCTCGACCACGCTGCCGATGCGGATCTACAGCCAGGTGCGCCTGGGGGTGACGCCCGAGATCAACGCCGCCTCGACGCTGATGATCCTCGTTGTGGTGATCATTGTCCTCGCCGGCTCGCTTCTGGCGAAATTCGGCGGGCGAAACACCGTCGCTCCGGCATGATCCGTTCGCGATGACGGGCCGGGGCATCAGCTCCTGCGCAGCAGTGCCGCGACGTTCGGCGTGATACGCGGTTCCAGCAACGGTCCCTGGATCGAGAATTCGAGCACCGAGGCGGGCTCGGCGGCCTGAGCGTCAGCCGGCGTTTGCACGACGAGGCCGGACAGGTCGTGCTCGGCCTGTCCGAAGTCGACACTGCCTTGCAGGGTCCCGACCAGCCGCCCCGCGCGCATATGGCCATCCACGGGCTGGGCGGCGCCATTGCTGATCTTTGCGGAAAGGTTCGCGGTTTCGAACGAGGTCCGCCCGCCGAGAGCTTCGGTCAGCGCCAGGTCGCCTCGCGAGGCGCGCCGGCTCGCCAGTCGGTTCAGATCGATGCCATGCAATTCGCCGTTGCGCAGAATCGCTGCAAAGCGTCCCTCCGCGTTGGTGATGAACTGCGCGATGCTGCGCCCGCTCGTTTCCAGCGTGATGTTGGCGTTGCCCTGGCCGCTGAGTCGCCGTTCGCGCAGGAAGTCGCCGCTGATCGCGCCGAAATCGGCCTTCTCCAGCGAAGCGCTGAGTTTCAGATCGACGCCGAACGAGCCGGGCGCGGCCGAGGCACGCAACTTGACCGCGCCCTTGTGCCAACTCGCATCCCCAAGCGTGACTTCGGCCTTGCTTTGCCTGGTGATGACCGACAGCGCGACCTTTTCCAGCTTTCGCTGGAACACCAGCATCTGGTCCGCCGACAGGCGAAGATCGATCGAACTGGCGAACAGGGCGTCGGTATCGAGCGCCGTGTCGTTCCAGCGGCCATCCGGCTTGCGCAGCGCCGTGATCGGCGAGAGCAGGGTGGACATATCGGCCTTGGCCGTAGCCAACGTGCCACTGACATGCCAGCGCTGGCCATCGTGCCGAACCGAGCCCACGCCGTCGTACAGTTCTTCGCCGACTGCAATCTTGAGGTCGGCCAGATTGGCGCCGCGGTTCGAATAGTCGAGCAGCGCATTGAGTGTCACACGCTCCGCCGGCTTCCCGACGGCCGGAAATCCCAGCGCGCCGAGCGCGGCGGCGGTCGTTCCCGCAGACAGCTTTCCGTTCAGGGACGGGGCATTGGAAACAATGCCTTCGCCATCGAACTTGAGGGTGATGCCCTGGCCGGAATAAGCGAAAGTGATGGGCTCGCGGCTGTTGGCGAGCGTGCGCGCCGGCGTGGCTCCGGAGAAGCTGAAGCGGGTTTCCGTCTGGCCCTGCCTGGCGCGGAAGGTGACCGCAAGCGGCGACCGAAGGTTCGGCAGGCGCAGCCGCAGGCGGGCGTCGTCGAAGGTCTGAGCGGGTCCATGGGGGCCGCGCGAAAGCGCAATGCGACCGCCGTCGATATCCAGCCGCGGCAGCGGTGCGGAAACCTGCCCTAGCAGCAGGGAACCACCGACCTGCGAGACGAGCTCGATGGCGCTGCGAAAGCCCTTCTCGCTCTGCTCTGGGAGTTGAATCGTCAGGTCCGGACGGCGCAGGGTCAGGGCCGCAGGTTTGACCCTTCCGGCAAGCAGGTCGAGCAGGCTGAGGTCGACGACGGCCTCCTCTGCGCTCCCCCGGACCGTGCCGGAATTCTGGGCGAAGGAGACCCGCGTGAGCGAAACGCGCGGCGAGGGCAACAGCGAAAAGTGCGCGCCGGTCGCTGTCAGTTCAGGTGCGCCGAGCGAGAGCGCCAGCCTTCGCGTCAAGGTTTCGCGCCAGCTTTCGGGAGCCGTCCACGGCACGAACGCCAGCACGGCGGCCACTGTCACTGTGATGACCGCGCCGCCAAGAAGTCCCTTATGACGCTGCAGCAGGTCTTTCAAACCGTGATCTCCCGCGCACGGAGGCGAATGCAGGTGGTATTCAGCAGGCAGGAGCGGCAGGGCCGCGGCTCCTTCGCGCAAGGATGCAAGGTCTTACATGCATAGTGTCCGGCAGGCAAACGCAACGCCATTCAAGCCGACCGAGCCCTGGCCAGTATGCTGACCGGGATCAGGCCGATCAGCAGTAGCAGAAGGCCTTCGATGGCGCCATCCTCGAATGAACCGGCGGAGGCATGGGCGTAAAGGCTGGTGGCGAGCGTTTCCGTATTCAGAGGGCGCAGAAGCAGCGTCGCCGGCAGTTCCTTCATCGCATCCACGAACACCAGCAGCGCGCCAAGACCGACCGCCGGCAGGATGTTCGGCATCAGCACGGTGAAGGCCAGCCGGTTCGCCTTCGCTCCAAGCATGCGGGCGGCGTGGTCGATGTTGCGTGACAGGCGAGAAAGCCCCGCTTCGGCCTGCGCGATTCCCATCCCGGTGAAGCGAACGACATAGGCGGTCAGTACGGCCGCAAGTCCGCCGGACAAAGCGAGCGACAGTCCTGCGACTTCGAGGCCGTTGTCGACAACCGCGAAGACCGGAAGCAGGGCGATCACCAGCACGGTGCCCGGTACCGCATAGCCAATGGCGCCGATCCGCGGCGCGAGAGTTGTCACCTTGTCTGGCAGCAGGCGGGCAGCCAGCGCCACGCTGATTCCCACTGCCGCGACGATGGCCGCCGCCCCGGCCGAGAGCATGACGCTGTTGGCCAGAGCGTGCACGATTGCAGGAGAAATGCCCGACTTCAGCACCATCCGGTAGGCTTCGACCGCCAGAAAGGCCGCCGGAAGCGCGAACCCAATGATGACAGGCGCAGCGCAGGCGAGGCTTGCCAGTGCCGCGCGAAATCCGGTCAGGCGAATGGGTGTCAGCGGCGCCGTGGCGCGAGATGAGCCGGCGTAGGCGGCATGACGGCGAAACGCGTGTTCCGCCATGAGGATCGCCACGACCATCACCAGGCACAGCAAGGAGATTTGCGCCGCGCCGGGCAGGTTGCCGCGATTGAGCCAGACCGACTTGATCGCCAGGCTCAGCGATTGGACGCCGAGGTGTTCGACGGCGCCGATGTCGTTCAACGTCTCCAGCAGCGCAAACACGCCGCCGCCGATCACGGCGGGGCGTGCCAACGGCAGGCCTATCCTGAGGAACAACCGCAGACCGGTGCATCCCTGAAGCCGTGCGGCCTGGATCAGCGTGCTGCCTTGCCGCTCGAACATGATCCGTGCCGCAAGGTAGGCATAGGGATAAAGCACCAGCGACAGCACCAGGATGGCGCCGGGCAGGGTCCGCACATCCGGAAACCAGTATTCCCGGCGCAGGGTGTAGCCGCCGATCAAGCGTAGCGCCGACTGGAGCGGACCGAAATAGTCCGTGAGTTCCACCGCCACATAGGCCGCCAGATAGGTTGGCAGGGCGAGCGGCGCCACCAGCAGCACGGCGAGGATGTCGCGAAGCGGAAAGCGGTACATTGCGATCAACCAGGCGGCGCCGACGCCAACGGAGGCCGAGAGCACGCCGACGCCCAACAGCAGGGTAAGCGTCTCGCCGGACGCCAGCCGCAACGCGGACAGCACATGCCCTTCCACCGGCTGGGCGAAGGCGAGCACGGTCAGGCCGGCCAAGGGCAAAAGCAGCAGCACATACAGCGCAAGGCTGGCTGCCCGCAGCAGCACGCCGCCCGAAGACGAGCGGCGACCGAGAGCTGAAGGAATGGCTGCGCTGGCGCCTGTCACGACCCCGGACCACCGTCGAAGCCGACGCGATCGACGACATCAGCCGCTTTCGTGCGCTCCTTGAGGATAGCTTCGAAACTGAGCGTATCCGGTGTCAACACACCGAAACCGGCGATCGCCGGATCGATGGGAACGCCGGCCCGCACCGGAAATTCATAGTTCACCTTCGAGTAGAGCGCCTGCGCCTTTTCGCCGACCAGCCATTCCGCGAGCTTCTGCGCATTGGCGGCATTCGGTGCGTTCTTCATGATGGCTATGCCTGAAAGGTTCACGTGGGTGCCGCCGTTCCGGAATTTCGGCAGGACGACGCGCACCGCTTCGGCCCAGGGCTTCTGATCAGGGGCGCCGTTGAGCATGTGTCCCATGTAGTAGGTATTGGCAAATCCGATATCGCAGGCACCCGAGGCGATGTCCTTCGCCACTTCGCGATCTCCGCCCGAGGGCTTGCGAACCAGGTTGGCCTTGAGCCCCCTGATCCAGTCTTCTGCCTTGGCCTCGCCCATGTGGGCGATGGCTGCGGCAAAGAGCAGGTTGTTGTAGATGTGCTTGCCGCTGCGCAGGCAGAAACGGCCCTTCCATTTCGGATCGGCCAGATCCTCGTAGGTCAGTTGCGTCTCCGATACCCTGGCCTTGGAAACATAGGCGACGCGGGCGCGGTACGTCAGGCCGTACCAGTGGCCCTGCGCGTCGCGATAGCCGGGTGGGATGGCCCGGCTCAGGGCTTCCGAGTTGACCTGCCGCGTAAGCCCCATTGTCCGGGCGCGTTCGAGCGAGGCGAAATCTGCGGTCATGAACACGTCTGCGGGGCTGCGCGTCCCTTCGGCAGCGATGCGTTCTTCCAGACCTTCCTTGGCGAAGATCGTGGCGACCTTGATGCCGGTTTCGGCGGTGAACGCATCGAGCAGGGGCTTGAGCAGCGCGGGCTCGCGATATGTATAGACATTGACCTCCTGCGCGACGGCAGGAGTGCAGAACAACGCTGCAGCCAGCGCTGCCGGGCGAAGGGACTTCGAATGCATGACATGCTCCGCTGGGCCGGATTCAAGGTCCGGGTTCGGTTATGCAGCGATGCCTACGGCACGATGTTGGGGACGTCAATTTATTATCAGCGATTTCAATATCTTAGAGAAATTCTAATTTGAAAAAGCCAGTTTCGGATCATTCTAGCGAGAGGAACAAGTCGCGGATTGGGAAATGAAAAAGCCGCAATGCTTGCGAGCGTTGCGGCTTGCAGCGCGGGGCTCGGACAGATTGTCGCAGTCGGCGCTTTACCGAGCCCGGTCGAAATCAACGTCCGGGCCGACATAGCGAAGGTCCTGACCGCTGCTGCCCTTGGACGTGCGCCCCGCCAGCGCCGGACGCATGGCGAGTTGCTGCTTCGGTCCGGCACTCTGCGTGCCTTGTGTCACCTGCGCCGAAATCCGGGCGCGCAGGCTCGGCGAAAGCGCGGTGCCGCGCGCGGAGGCCGCCTCCATCGCTTCGATGGCCTTGCGCTCGTTGGCCGGAAGCTTGGAGGC
>ERZ761609.454-NODE-454-length-48070-cov-34.988462_pt1 | contig 48070 bp, 30 predicted proteins | sample MGYA00511163_ERZ761609 | MGnify/ENA primary metagenome ERZ761609 (study PRJEB28899, sample SAMN02445070) | bioreactor sludge metagenome | biome: EBPR sludge | place: Australia: Brisbane, Thorneside Wastewater Treatment Plant | collected 2011-12-16 ... | reverse complement strand
GCGCGCCGCGCGGGCGGCAGCGCGCACAGGCAGGTATGCTCGATGATCCAGTCAAACGCGCCATCCCACTCCGGCGGAGTGGCGAAAAGGTCCCCGAGCACGAAACGCTCCGCCAGCTCCGGGTAAGCCAGGCGCGCGCGCTCAACAGCGGTCGGAGCCACGTCCAGACCCGTGGCATCCATGCCCGAGGCCGCCAGCAGCGCCACATCATGCCCGATGCCGCAGCCGGGCACCAGCGCCCGTCCCTGCGGACGGCTCCGCTCCACCCACGCGAGCAGTGGTGGCGAGGGCGCGCCCTTGTCCCAGGGCGTTTGGCCGGTGATGTAGCATTGGTCCCAGTCGGTCATCGGGCCGCGAGGTTAGGGCGCGTTTGAAGCCTGGCAAGCACGCTTCAAAAACCCTCATCCCCAGCCGCCGCCACCGGGCGTCTCCAGCCGCACGCGGTCTCCCGGCAGCACCGGCAGGCTGGCGCTGGCAGGCAGCTCTTTTTCCTTCCCATCCCGGATCAAAATCTGCCGCCCCACTGCCCCCGCGCCGCCGCCCTCCATGCCATACGGGCCGCTGCTCCGGTGCTGGGTGAGCAAGGACAAAGTCAGCGGCGCCAGGAACTCGAACTCCCGCACCACGCCATCCCCGCCGCGCCAGCGCCCCGCGCCGCCGCTGCCTTGGCGAATGGCGAACTGCCTCAGCCGCACCGGGTAGCGCTGCTCCAGCACCTCCGGGTCGGTGATGGCCGTGTTCGTCATGTGGCTGTGCAAAGCGTGCGCGCCCTCGTAACCCGGCCCCGCGCCGGTGCCGCCAGCCACTGTCTCGTAATAGCCAAAGCGGCCGTCGCCGAACAGAAAGTTGTTCATCGTGCCCTGGCTGCACGCCTGGAGGCCAAAGGCCAGCAGCAGCGTGTCCACCAGCCGCTGGCTGATCTCCACATTGCCGCCCACCACGGCGGGGTCGCGCGCGGCATCTCCAGTAAAGACGGGATTCAAAAGCGTGCCCTCCGGCAATACCACCTCCACCGGCTCCAGCAGCCCCTCATTGAGCGGCAGAACCTCCCGCAGCAGCAGGCGCAGGCAGTAGAGCACCACACTGCGCACGATGGCGCGCGTGGCGTTCAGATTCCCCTGATGCGTAGGCGCGGTGCCTGTGAAGTCGAGGCGGAGCGTCTTGACTGGAGTGACTTCATTGACGTGGCTGACCTGGATTTTTAGGAGCGAGCCGTCATCCAAAGCCTGCTCCGCCATGCCCGCGCGGGCCTGCGGCAGGAAGGCGCGCATGACCTCCGCGCTGTGCTCCAGGATGCCCTGCAGAGCCTCGCGCAGCCCCTCGCCATCCGCGCCAGCCAGCGCGCGGAGGCGCTCCACACCGAGCTGATTGGCCGCGAGCTGCGCATGCAGGTCGGCCAAGTTATCCGCCACATTCCGCGTGGGATGCGCGGCTCCGGTGAGCAGCGCGGCGATTTCCTCAAAACACGACTCCCCCGCCTTCACCAAAAATCGCGGCGCGATGACCACGCCCTCCTGCTCCAGGCACGTGGCCGTGGCCGGCATGGAGCCGGGTGTGATGCCGCCAATCTCCGCATGATGCGCGCGGTTTGCCACATAGCCCAGCAGCGCGCCGCCGCCCGCCTCGAACACCGGCGTGATGAGTGTGACATCCGGCAGGTGCGAGCCGCCGAATGCCGGGTGGTTCGTGATCAGCGTGTCCCCCGGCTGGAGGTCAAAGCCACGCACCGCCTCCCGCACGCACACGCCGAGCGCGCCCAGATGCACCGGGATGTGCGGCGCGCTGGAGACCAGCCGCCCTTCCGCGTCCAGCAGCGCGCAGGAAAAGTCCAGCCGCTCGCGAATGTTCGTCGAGATGGCCGTGCGGCAAAGCAGCGCGCCCATTTCGGAGACGATGCTGTGCAGCCTGTGGCGGATGAGATCGCGCGTTGGAGTGAAGCCTTTAGGCGACACGGGAGTGGACTCCGTTGCAGAGCCTTTCCCGGAACAAGCTAAAGCTTGAACTCCAACAGCCCACGTCAGCACATACCCGAAGCCCGGCAGCAGCGCCGCCTGCCACCCCGGCTCCACCACCAGCGTGCTGAATTCATCCTGGATTAAAAGCGGCCCCGCGCCCAGCGCCTCCGGTTCACAGGTCAAAGGCGGGCTTTTTTCCCCGCCCGTGGCACGCGCCACCACGCGCAGGCTGACCAGCTCGATGAGACGCGCGGCAGGCGGCGCATAACCAAAAAGACGCTGATAAGCGGCGCGATACAGCGCCTCAAGATCAGCGGCGTTTTCGAACTCCACCTGCAAAGGCGTGTCCTGCCCGCGCAGACGCATCTCTGCCAGAAATGCCGCGCTTGTCTCCGCGGGATGCCCCAGCGCAGAGGCGGCCTCATCCGTCAGAGTGCGCAGCCAATCCTCCAAATCCCCCGCGCACTCCGCCAGCGGGCGCAGGATTTGCCGCGCGGCGAATTTTTCCCGCACCGCCTCGTGCAGTCCCACCGCGCTCAGGATGCCCGCGTGCTGCGGTGCCAGGATGGTGCTCATGCCCAGGTGCTCTGCCACCGCGCAGGCGTGCTGCGGCCCCGCCCCGCCAAAGGCCAGCAGCGCGTAGTCGCGCGGATCATACCCCTTGGCCACCGAGATGCGGCGGATGGCATCCGCCATGTGCTCCACGGCCAGGCGCAGGCAGGCGCGCAGCAGTTCCTGGGGGGCGAGGCTTCCGTCCGACTCCGCGTGCAGCTCCAGCAGGCGGCGGCGCGCAGCTTCGGCATCGAGCGGGATCGGCGCGCGCGCGGGATCGAAGCGGCCGAGCAGCAAATTCACATCCGTGATGGTCAGCGGTCCGCCTTTGCCATAACAGGCCGGGCCGGGGTCGGCGCCCGCGCTCTCCGGCCCCACAGTCAGGCCCTGCGGCGTCCAGCGGCAGATGGAGCCGCCGCCCGCCGCCACGGTCTCGATGGCCACGCACGGAGCCAGCAATTGCATCCCGGCCACCTCCTGCGTGAAGCGCCAGCCGGGCCGCCCGTCAATGCGCGCCACATCCGTGCTCGTGCCGCCCATGTCCAGCGTCAGCACCCGCGCATGACCCGCCCGCGCCGCCGCATTCGCCGCGCCCACCGCCCCGCCCGCCGGACCGCTCAACAGCAAATCCTTTGGGCGAATGTCATGGTGCGTCTCCAGCCCGCCCGCCGAGTTCAGAACGAACAATGTTGGAGTGAAGCCCGTTGGAGTGAAGCCTTTAGGCGACATGGAAGTGGACTCCGCTGCAGGAGCTTTCCCAGAACAAGCTAAAGCTTGAACTCCAACAGCGTGAACTCCAACAGGCCCCGCCACCCCATCCAAAAACACCCGCACCGGCCCCGTGAGATACGCATCCGCCACGGCGCTCTGGGCGCGCGGGAGAATCTTCGTGAAAGGCGCGATCTCCGCCGAGGCCACGACCTGCTCAAAGCCCGCGCCGCGCAGCAGTTCCGCCACGCGCCGCTCGTGAGCCGGGTGCGCGTGACTGTGCAGCAGCGCCACTGCGGCATGGCGGATGCCTATTTCCAGCACCGCCCGCGCCGCCGTCAAAAGCGCCGCCTCATCCAGCGCGCGCAGCACCTCACCCTGCGCGCCCATCCGCTCCCGCACCTCCACCACCGTCTCAAAAAACACCGGGCGCGGCTCGTGCCGGAGCGCGAAGAGATCCGCCCGGCGCTGGTCGCCGATGCGCGGCAGATCGCCAAAACCCTCCGTGATGAAAAGCGCCACGCGCGAGCCCTTGCGCTCCAGCAGCGCGTTCGTGGCGCGCGTCGTCGCCAGGCGCATCTCCACCGGCGGGAAAGGCGCGCCGGGCGCCGTACGCGTGAGCAGCCGCGCCGCCAGCACAGGCGCCTCCTCCTCCGTCGTCAGGTCGAGCAACATCGGGGCCGTGGCAAAAGCCGCGTCGAGATGCAGCACCGCGCCCGTCATCCCCAGCACGCGGCGTTGTTCACCCCCTGCCCGCGCCGAGAACCCCGCCCAGAAATCCGCCGGCATCTCCGGTAGGCCCGCCACCTCCACCTCGCCACCCGCCGCGCGCGCCACACGCACACGCAGCACCCCCGAGGAGAGCACCTTGCAGCGCGCCTCCCGCCCTTCCGGGTCGAGCGCGTAGGCATCTGTGAACGTGCCCCCCGTGTCCGCCGAGATCCGCCACATGGCTCACCTTTTTTCCAGTGGCGGCAGGCCGATATTCGGCAGCCAGCGCGCCTCCATGAGGGTGTCCTCATAGGTGGACCTGTCCTCTTTTTTGAAGATGCCCTCGGCGCGGCCGATCCATTCCTTCGCCTTGGCCTCGTCACGCCTGCCGAAGGCGATGGCGGCGTGGCCGTAGTAATAGGCGGCGGTGTCATCCATGAAGGTGAAGTGCTCTTTGAGAGTCTTTTCCGCCTCATCGAAGCGGTCCAGCTTCACCTCGCAAACGAGCCGTTTGAAAACAACCATGTGGCGGATGGCCATGGGTGTCTTGGGATAGTCGTCCAGCAGCTTCTGAAAGGCGGCGCGGGCGGCCTGCCAGTCATGCCGCACATAGCTGACCTCGGCCAGATGAAACCTCGGGATGTAATCGCCCGGATTCAACTCAATGGCGCGGGTGAAGAGCTCCTCCGCCTTGTCCAGGTCCCGCAGTTGGGGGGCCAGATAGATCGTGCCGCGCAGGTTCGGCAGATGCGGCGTGTCCGGCGCCAGCGCCTCCACCTCGTCGAGCTTTTCCAGCGCGTCGGTGAATTTGCCGGCGTTTTTCAAATCCTGCGCCTCCATCAGTTTGGCGATGACTTCCCTGAGAGGAGCGGAACCCTGCTGGGCCGCGAGCATGGCCGCCGCGGCAAGGGAGAGGGCGATGAGGAATCTGGCAAACATGCGTCCAGAGTAGTGCCGGGGGCTGCTGAGGCAAAGAAAAAGCGGCGCGGGCAGCGATACCGCGTCAAAACCATCCCCGCGCGCAAAATGACAAGAATCGCGGCATGAAGTTTGCAACGGATCGCATCAACGCCTCGTAAATTGCGGTCCGATTTAACCCATGAAAAAAACCACCCTGCATTCCCTCATGCTGGCGGCGTTCTCCGCCGCCACTGTCCACGCCGACGCCTTCTCCGACTCTTATCTCGCGATGTTCCGCCCCCTGCCGGCGGAGGCACCCTCGCCGCAAAACGAGCTGACCGAGGCAAAGATCAACCTGGGGCGCATGCTCTATTATGAGGACCGCATCTCCAAAGGCGGCAAGATTTCCTGCAACAGTTGCCACCAGCTCGACAAATACGGCCAGGACAACCTGCCCTTCTCCCCCGGACATGACGGCAGCCTGGGCGGACGCAGCTCCCCGCCCACCTACAATGCGGCTTTGCACATCGCCCAATTCTGGGACGGACGCGCCCCGACGGTCGAGGAGCAGGCCAAGGGGCCCGTTCTCAACCCCATCGAGATGGGCATGCCCGACGCCGACTTCGTGGTCAAGGTTCTGAAATCCATCCCCGGCTATGTCGAGGCATTCAAAGCCGCCTTCCCCGGCGAGGCCGACCCGGTCACCTACGACAACTTCGGCAAGGCCATCGGCGCCTTCGAGCGCAAGCTGCTGACCCCGGCACCCTGGGACGACTATCTGAAAGGCAGGAAGGACGCCCTCACGGCTGAGCAGGTCAAAGGCTACGAAACCTTCGCCAAGTCCGGCTGTGTCACCTGCCACAACGGCCCGGCGGTCGGCGGCTCCATGTATCAAAAGCTCGGCCTCGTGAAACCCTGGCCGGAACTCAAAGACCTCGGCCGTTTCGAGGCCACCAAGCAGGAGAGTGACAAGCACTTCTTCAAAGCCCCAAGCCTGCGCAACATCACCGAAACCGGTCCCTACCTGCACGACGGCTCTGTCAAATCGCTGGAGGAAATGGTCAAAAAGATGGCCAGCCACCAGCTCGGCAAGGAGCTGACTGACGAGGAGGTCTCCAGCATCGTCACCTTCCTCGGCGCGCTCAAAGGCCGGATCCCCGCCGATTACATCGCCAAGCCCGCGCTGCCACCGAGCGGACCGGACACTCCGAAGGCGTGATCCGAACTTTGAGTCATCCTCCAAAAGCAAACGCCCGGTGGGAACCCCCCGGCGTTTTGCTGCCGAATACTCAGTGCCGATGGCCGGACTCGAACCCGCAAGGGGGTTGCCAATATCGGCACGCGGGCGGCAGCACTCATCACGGACCTGGACCGGGCTTTGATCATGGAGGCTTCCGAAAAGCTGGCACCCTATGGCAAGACGCTGCGGGAGGCTCTGGACTTCTACCTTGCCCATCTGGGCCGCGTGCAACGGCCCTGCACGGTGGCAGAGTTGGTGGATGACCTTCTGACCCTCAAAGGCCGCGAAAAGAAGAGCCAACGCAACCAGAATGATTTGCGATTGAGATTGGAGCGGTTCGCAAGGGACTTTGAAGGCAGGCAGGTGGCTTCCGTGACGGCGGATGAAATTTCGTCATGGCTGCATGATCTGAATCTCTCGGCGGTGTCCGTGAGCAATTATCGGCGCGTGCTGGGTGTGTTGTTTAGCAGGGCATTAAGCATGGGCTTGAGCGAAAGAAACCCTGTCGCAGCTTCCATGAAGCCGAACGAGATTGAGGGAGAGATTGGCATCCTGACTCCTGGAGAAACAGCGCGCCTGCTCGCCTTTGCTCACGATGAAATCCGCGCTGTGATCGCCCTGGGCCTCTTTGCCGGGTTTCGACATGCCGAGTTGATGAAACTCGACCGGCGGGAGGTTGATCTGCGCGGGGGCAACGCGACCGTGAAAGCCGCCAAAGCAAAGAGTGCAAGGCGGCGGATCATTCTTATTTGGGAGAATCTGGCGGCATGGCTTGCACCTGTGGCAAAGCTCGCTGGCTCCGTCTGGCCTGAGAAGCATCAGCGCGGCAGAACCTTGTTTGAGGAGGCACGGCGAGCGGCAGGCTCTGGCGATGAAGGCAGCGAAACCCCGGAGGAAAAGGCCGCTGGCTTGAAACTCAAGCCCTGGCCTCACAAAGTCATGCGCCATAGCTTCGCCTCCTGCCACCTAGCCAAGTGGCGGAATGCCGCCTCTCTCGCCCTGGAACTCGGGCACACGGGAACAGCGCTGATTTTCAGCAACCACCGGGAGCTTGTCCGCCCCGATGAGGGCGCGGCCTGCTGGAACATCTCCCCAAGTAACGGCCGGCGATGTGGTGCAAGCTGGAAGGCCTGGCACGAATGCGAGGTCGCTTCCCCGCCGCTTTGACATCCCCGGCCTCCTGCGCTAACTCCGCCGCCCATGTCAGACAAACGCCAATTCTTCGGCACCGACGGCGTCCGTGCCACCGCCAACCGCCATCCCATGACGCCGGAGTTCGTGCTCCGGCTCGGCCAGGCCGCCGCGCGCGTGCTCACCGCCGGGCATGAGGGGCATGAGCGCCCGCGTTGCGTCATCGGGCGGGACACGCGCGCCTCCGGGGAGATGCTGGAGGCCGCGCTCATCGCCGGGCTGAACTCCGTGGGCGTGGATGCCGTGCTCGCCGGCGTGCTGCCCACTCCCGCCGTGGCCATGCTGGCCGCGCGGACCGGGGCGGACTTTGGCATCATCGTCAGCGCCTCCCACAACCCCTTCGAGGACAACGGCATCAAATTCGTCCACGGCAACGGCCGCAAACTCAACGACGCCACCGAGTCCGCCATCGAGAAGATCGTCCTCGGCAGTGACACCGAGCCGGCCCGGCCCGAGGGGCGCGGCATTGGCCGCGTCAGCCGCCTGGCCGACAGCGTCGAACTTTACGTCGCCCACGCCGTCGCCAGCATGGGCGGCACCCGCCTGGACGGCATGAGAGTCGCGCTCGACAACGCCCACGGCGCCGCCTCCCTCACCAGCGCCGAGGCCCTGGAGCGTCTCGGCGCCGATGTGCAGGTCTTTCACTCCGAGCCGGACGGCTTTAACATCAATGAGGAGTGCGGCTGCACCCACAGCGAGGAGCTGGAGCGCCTCGTCCGCCAAAGCCAGGCGCAGGCCGGGATCGCCCACGATGGCGACGCCGACCGCATCGCCCTGTGCGACGAGGAAGCCATCGCCCTGGATGGCGACGAGCTCATGGCCGTGGCCGCCGAGTCCATGCTGCGCAAAGGCACGCTCAAGCAAAACATCCTCGCCGTCACCATCATGAGCAACTACGGCCTCGACGACCTCGTCTCCCGCCTCGGCGGCCGCGTCATCCGCACCAATGTGGGCGACCGCTATGTGCTGGAGCAAATGCACGAGCGCGGGCTGAACCTCGGCGGCGAGCAGAGCGGCCACATCATCTTTGGCGACTGGGCCACCACCGGCGACGGCCTCATCGCCGGCCTGCAAATCTTGAAAATCATGAAGGAGACCGGCGAGCCGCTCAGCCAGCTCCGCAAATGCCTGAAAAAATTCCCCCAAAGCTCCCGCAACCTGCGCGTGCGCTCCAAGCCGCCCATCACCGAGCTGGTCGAGGCGCAGAAGATCATCAAAGAGACCGAGAAAAAACTCGGCGACTACGGCCGCGTGCTGCTGCGCTACTCCGGCACCGAGTCCCTCATCCGCCTGCTAGTGGAGGGCCGCGACGTCGAATACCTCGAAGCCCAAGCCGACAAAATCGCCTCCGCCGTGCTGGCGCAGATCGGGTAGCCAAGTGGTGCAACCGTCCCAGTTGCATGGGCAATCGAGACGATTGCCCCACCCTCACCAAGGCAAAAAAAGGCGGGGACGCCGTGTGGCATCCCCGCCGTGAGTGGCGCGGGCCAGGATCAAAGACCGGACGACGCCTTGAGAGCGACACTGCCGCTTTCCGGATCCAGGTCGGTGAGGCGGTTGCTGACGAAGTAGCCGTATCCGCCTTTGTTCGCGCCTTTTTGCAGCACGACCCCCTGAAACTTGGGCAGGGTTTTGTTCTCCTGGGTCCAGTTGGGTGTGAAGGTGCCGTTGAAGGCGCCCTTGGCCTGGGTCAGAGTGAGCGTGAAGGTCTTGTTCGTGGCGGGGATCTTCGCCACCTTGCTCAGTGTGATGTTGATGTCGGGCACCACGAGCAGGTCTGGCGGCGTGACGAGCTTGCCATCTTTGAAGATCAGCGCCGCGTTGCCATCCACATCCGGCGCGCCGAGGGCGAGCACGGTCTGGAAGTCGAGGTTCTTGTCGTAGAGAGCGCCGACGGCATCGAGCACGACACCGTCAGGCCAGCCTGCGGTGTAAAGCTGGGTGGCGACGGTGGTGCCTTCGACGACGGCGGGGCGGTACCAGCGCATGTCCAGGGCGCTGACGTCGCTGTCGTCATTGGCCGGGTCAAAGACCAGCATGCCTGAGAAGCTGCCATCCTTGGCGGAGGTGCTGGGGATGGGTAGCTGGATGAAAACAGCCGCCTCGTCGCCCTCGACGAGATAACTGGCGGCGGTGATCTTGGTGCCGTCCGCCAGCACGCCGGCCAGCTTGAAGGTGCCGTCAGCCAGGAGGGTGAGCGTCTTGTAGCCGGTGCCCTGCGGGTAGGTGTCGGTGTCTTTGGCAGGGGACTGCTCCTTGGCGGGCAATGCCACGGTGTAGTAGCCCTGCTTGCCGAGAGCGTCGAGCAATCCGGCGCCGACGGTCTGGGTCTTGCTGTAGGCGGGCATTTTTGCCACACCTTCGCTTGTCCCGGCGGGGCCGCTGACCTCCATGTCCAACCCGTCATCCGACCAGGACATCTCCAGGGAGCGTCCGAGGAAGGGGAACTGGGTGGAGAGCTTTTTCTCGACCAGGAACCAGACGCTGCCATTGCCATGCAGATGCGCGACGAAGCCGGTGGATTTGCCGTCCAGCCAGATTTTGCCACTGAGGGTTCCCTTGGCCGGTGTCAGGGTGCCGGTGACCATGCCCACGGTGCCGTTGTTGGCAGGCGTCATGCCGTCTGGCTCGAGCAGGCCCTGATAGACCGGCTTTTTCGTGCCGACGAGAGCCGGGAAGGGATTGGCCACAAACACGGCGGTCAAGCCGGGCACGTCGGCCTCTGGCATGGCAAAGCTGACCACATTTCCCAGGGTCTGCGCTCCGGCCGGGAGGCCGGTCCAGTGGCTGAGAATGTGGCCGGTTTTCGCCGAGGCCGTCACGGTGACCTGGGATCCATGCACCACATGCGATGTCTGCGGGGCGGGACCCTTGGTCAGAGTGGATGCCGCCTTGGTGGGAACGGCGGCCAGCGCCAGGGTGCCGGCTTTGTCAGGCTCGGCGGCCACTCCCGCAGGCACGTTGCGCAGGAGGGTGAGCACATAACGGCGCTCGAAGATGAAGTCGCGGACGAGCGTGGTGCTGTTGCCACGCAGATCGTATGCGGTGAGGGTCAGGCTGTTGGCTCCCTCCTGGGGCTCGATCTCCGCCGAGAAGGGGATGGCGGTGGCCTTGGTGGAAGCGCCAAGCATCAGATCCTCCGGGGTTGAGCCATTGAGGGAGTATTCCAGCCGTTCAATGCCGAGCGCGTCACCGACAGTGCCAGTGAGCAGCACCGGCAGCACGGAGCTGACAGTGCCTGCGGCGGGTGTCTTCAGAGTGAGGGTGGGTTTGGTCGTGTCATTGGCCAGGATTTGAATCTCCGCCTGGGTGATCGCCCCCAAAGTGGCCCCGGGTCCGGGTGAGTTGAGAGCCACATTGAATCGGATGTTGGGCACCTTGCCGGTCCGTGGAATGAGCGTGACGGTCTGGGTTTTGACCAGCTCGTTGGCGGCAAACTGCACCACCGTGTTCAGAGCCTGGTAATCCTTCCCAACCACGCCCCCTGTGAAGGGGGGCATGGCGGAGTTGGTGCCATTGCTGGCGGCAAGCGTGACGCTCGCAGGCCCCTCGCCCGACGGGCGGGTCAATGTGATCTCCACGCTGGACGCGCCCTGGAAGACGGTGTGCAGATTCGCCGCCAGCGACACGGGTGTCCTGTCGTCGAAGATGTCCAGCACCGTCAGGTCCAGCGTGTCGCTGAAGCCGGACCAGGATCCCTGGACGCTGGCCAGTGTGTTTTCACTCACAGTGCCTGCGGAGGCGAGACCACCGGAGCTGATGCCAGTGATGGGCCCTGAAAGGACCGACCACGTCGTCGAGCCAGCCAGGTTTGCCAGCAGCGTGCCGTCATCAAGCAAGGCTGTGGAAGCCAGTTGGCGGGTGCCCCTTTCATCCACCGTCGCCGGAGCGGCGGTGATTTCCAAAGACACCACCTCGTAAAGTTGGGCGATGTAGCCCACCTTGCTGAGCATACCATCCGCATTCGACGTGCCCCCTATGCTGCCCAGGGTTGAGTCCTGGATGTAAATAGAGCCTGCCGCCTTGCCACCGCCGGAACCCACATGGTCCGCATGGAGCTGGTAGGGACCGCCCGTGCGCGTTTCCGCGCGCAGACCGGTCACGACGGCGCAAGCGAGGGAGAGGCTGAAAAGAAGTCTCCTGGAGTTCATGGCCGTTGATAGATGAAGAAGAAGTCGGATTCCGAAGGTGTGTAGCTGAAAGCGGGTTCGGGAGCTCCCAAACCTGGATCAATATGCGGCATGACGATCATCTGAGAGCCAGTCCAGACAACGGAAGGCACCGGATCATAAGCGAAGGGCGCATCTGTGGAGCTGATCTTTTTCCAGGTGTCCGTCTCCGGGTTGTAGCGGCTGCCAGAGTTGTACTCACTGCTCAGGTTAAACCAGCCTCCCCAGTTCAGCAGTTCAGTCCCTGTCCAGATAGTCCTGGAGTTGCCGGACGTCTGGTCAGGCGCCTGATTCAGGCTGATCGGAGTCCAGGTGTCCGTCGCCGGATTGTAGCGGGCACCGCCATCGTTGTCTTTACCGCACCAGATGATCAACTCCGTCCCCGTCCAGGCGGTGCGGGGTTTGAAGTCGTATGCGTCAAAACTAAAAGGTTCCGGCGCATCCTCGGTGGAGATGGCCGCCCAGGTGTTGGTGGCGGGATTGTACCGGCCACCCGCGTAGATTGGGAATCCCAAATCCTCATCAAAACCCGACAGGCCCCAGATGAGCATTTCTGTGCCTGACCAAAACACAACAGGCGGATTTTCAAAACCATACATCAAAGCTGGGGCACCAACAAATGACATGGTGGTCCATGTGTTTGTGGAGGGATTGTAGCGCGCGCCGGTGTCATCGGGGAAACCATCAATGTCGAAACCTCCCCACACAATCATTTCCGTGCCAGTCCATAGAATGATCGCTGAATCCCTGGCAACCGGGGCGTTGACGTCGGAGATTTCTGTCCAAGCATCCGTTTCCGGATCATACATCGCGCCGGTGTTGGTGGGAATGCCGTCAATGGGATCCCAGCCGCCCCAGACAATCATCCTGTCACCAGCCCAGAAAACCTCCGGGAACATGAGAAGAGGAGCGCCTTCGGTGGACATCTCCGTCCATGTGTCAGCCTCAGGATCGTATATCGCGCCTGTGTTGGCGGGGCCTCCAAGGTCAATATCCTCACCACCCCAAACGATCATCTGGGAACCCGTCCACAACACTTCATCAAAGGGGCGAGGAAATGGCGCTCCCTCATCCGACATCGGTGTCCAGGTGTTTGTCGAGGGGTTGAACCGCTCGCCTGAATTGGTGATATCGCCAAAAAATAAATCCGTACCACCCCAGTAGATGACTTCACTGCCTGTCCAAATCACTGTCTCTCCCTCATACCTGAAAATCTCCGACTCCGCCAGCTCGGTCCAGGCGGGTTTGGGAACGGTGCCGTTGATCTTCACATAACCCGCGTCCAAGAGTGCCGTGTTGTTTTCCTGGTCGGAAAGGATGATCCCGCCACTCGGGACGAAGCCGACCCCAGCCGCGTCAAGGCTGCCCATCACCGCGTCAGGCGCGAGCTGGGACGCGCCCACCGCGCCAGGGGCGATTTTAGCGCCTGTAATGCTGCCATCGGGCACATTGGCCGCCATCATCGCATAGCCGACTGCGGCGATGCGCTGATCCGGGGTGAGATGGTGGAATCCATTGACGCCGTCATTGAACCATACGCGCAGATGAACATCACCATTGTTGAAGACGCTGCTGGGGACCACGGTCATGTTGGGCAGAGTCGCATCCCCAAGGAGTACGGAGTAAAGCCCCTTCACAACCGGCAGGGTGACGGCGGCTGCGGGCTGCCCGCCAGCCGTGCTGCTATTGTCATTGCTCCAGTAGGTGGTGCTGCCATCGGCATTCACCAGGGCAAACTTAAACTGGCCGCTGCCGTCGAAATTGGTTCCTGCAACGGCGATACGGCCCTGGAATTGAATAAGTTGTGGAACCTGGGCGGTCATGGGCATCGCGACCGCCAAAAGCATAGCCGCGAGGGATTGGATGATGAATTTTCGTTTCATGGGACGGTGGGAGGTGCGTGACGTGGAAGAAGGCATGTGGCCTCATCCCTAGATACCGCTTTTGCCAAAGGTTGTTACAAAAAAAATGCGGCATTTTATTTTTGGCTCATTTTCGATCGTCCGGACCGTCTTCGTCCTCCCAGAGTTTCATCAGATTTATGCCGCAGGGCATCGCGGAATCATGCCGCCTGCGCGGGGACCGCCGCTTTTCCACGGATCGTCACTTTGTCCATGCGCTGGCGGTCCATGTCGGTGATTTCGAATTCGAAGCCGTCATGCTGGAGCTTTTCGCCTTCCTGCGGCACATGACCGAAGCGGTGCAGGAGGAAGCCGGAGAGGGTGCGGTAGAGTCCCTCGTCGATCTCATCCTGCGGGACGGTGAAGCCGGTGCGGGCGGCCGCGTCCTCGATGGCGATCATGGCGTCCACCAGCCAGGAGCCGTCGTCGAGCTGCCGCACCTGGGGCTTGGCGCGCTGGTCGAGGTCGGGCATGGAGCCTAGCACGGACTCCATGAGATCGTGCAGGGTGACAAGGCCGCTCACGCCGCCGAACTCGTCCGCGACAAGCGCCAGATGCCGGCGGCGGCGGCGGAACTCCTCAATGATGCGCGGGCAGGGCATCGTCTCGGAGACAAAGACCGGCTCGGTGAGCAGGGACTCCAGCGTTTTGCCGGCGGAGGCCCCGCGCCGCGCGGCCCAGAGGGCTTTGACGGAGATCATGCCCAGCACGTTGTCGCGCGTGTCACGGTAGGCGGGAAAGTGGGTGTGGCCGCTTTCCGCCATGAGCTTTTCGTTTTCATCGTCGGGCTCGTCGAGGTCCACCCAGATGATCTGGTTTTTCGGCGTCATGACATCGGCGGCGACAAGGTCGTCGAGTTCGAGCACGCCCTCCACCATGCGCTGCTCCCCCGGCTTGAAGACTCCGCTCAGGGTGCCCTGGTGCATGAGGGCGCGGACCTCGTCCTCTGAGACGCCGGGCTCCTCGCCGGGGCGCACGCCCAGGAGGCGCGCCAGCAGGCCGCTGGAAGCGTCCAGCAGCCGGACCACGGGGCCGGCCAGGCGGGAGAGCAGGTTCATCGGCGGGCTAAGACGGGCGGCGGCATCCTCCGGGGAATGGATGGCGAGGCGCTTGGGCACCAGCTCGCCGATGACAACGGAGAGGAAGGTGATGAAAGACACGACGAGGATGGTGGCCAGCATTCCGGCCCAGTATTCAGACAGAAAAGGCGCCTGGGCCAGCACCGGGGTGAGCCGGGCGATGAGCGCCGCGCCGCTTGAGGCGCCCGCCAAAGTGCCGACCAGGGTGATGCCGACCTGCACGGTGGACAGGAAGCGGCCGGGGTCCTCCAGCAGCTCCAGCGCGGTCCTGGCGCCGCTGCTGCCGGCGTTGACGCGGGTCTGCAGCCGCGCCTTGCGCGATGAGACCACGGCGATCTCGGCCATGGCGAAGACGCCATTGGCCAGCAGCAAAACAAACAACAAACCCAGTTCGAAAAAGATTCCCGTCATCCGCCCGCATCCAAGCCCGCAATAAGGCGGGCGCAAGGGGGCATGGTCGCTGTATTGCCGGGCGGATGCGCATCAGCGCGCCGTGTCGTCCCCGCCACCCTCCTGCCGCCACCAGGTGCGCATGAGGGCGTGGCTGGCGATGGGGAGGGTGAGAAAGAGCAGGACCATGGCGGCGACTCCTTTCAGGGCGACGACCCAGGTGCCGGCATCGAGGGCGACGGCGGCGAGCAGGAGGCCGAGGCCCATGGCGGCGGCTTTGCCCGCGGCCTGCATTCGCGCTGGGAAGCCGTCCATGCGCGCGAGGCCGATGGCGGAGACCAGGACGAAGAAGGCACCTGCCAGGAGCAGCAGGTCTTTGAGGATTTCAAGGGCGAGGGTCATGGGAGGCCTCCCGGATGCGGCGTTTTTGGTTCCGCACCTCCAGGGCGCGGGCGAAGGCAATGGTGCTGAAAAAGAGCACGCCCCCCATGAGCAGGATGGCGTCGAGAAAAACGGCCTCGCCGCTGCGGACCATGTTCACGATCATGGCGGCGGCGATGACGACGGCGGCCAGGTCTATGGCGAGCACACGGTCGGCATCCGTGGGGCCGCGCCAGAAGCGCCAGAAGATGAGCAGGACGGAGGTGCCGAGCATGAGGCCGCAGAGCTGGGTGGTGATTTCCTCCAGGTTCATGAGGGTAAAAGAAGGTCGAGCTGGTCCTGCAGGCGGGCGATGTCGCGGCTGAGACGGGCGACGTTTTCCCCGGAGTCGCCGCCGTAGAGGGTGTGGATGACGCATTCCCGGGCGTCGGGGGAGACATCCACGAAGACCGTGCCGGGGGTGAAGGTGATGAGGTTGGAGAGCAGCAGCAGCTTCAAGTCACCAGCGGGCCGCAGCGGCACGCGCACGAAGGCGGGGGCGATGCGCGGGCGCGGCGAGAGCACGTCCCGCGCGACCTGGAGGCTGGAGCGGGCGACATCCCAGGTATAAGTGAGCAGAAAGCAGAGCCAGCGCAGAAGGATCATGGCGCGCCTCCTTTCTTCACGGCTTCGACATAGAGGGCGGGCTCGAAGAGGGCGCGGGCGGCGTTTTGGGCCATCTCCAGGAGCGGCTGAGGATGGAGGGAGAGTGCCACGGTGGCGGCGGCAAGCAGCAGGCAGGCGGCCAGGGACCACCGGGGCCAGGGGCCGGGGGCGGGCATATCTGCCGGAGGGCTTTTCCAGAAGGCTTCCTTCCAGATTTTCGTCATGGAGTAGAGGGTGAGCAGGCCGGTGGCGAGGGCGACGAAGGTGATCCAGCCGTCCCCGAGCGTGAGCGCCTCGCGCAGCAGGGAGTATTTGGCCCAGAAGCCGGAGAGCGGGGGGATGCCGCCGAGGGACATGGCTGGGATGAGAAAGAGAAAGGCGAACCACGGCGCGCTGGCGTAGAGGCCGCCGCAGTGCTTCAGCCCGGTGCCGCCGCAACGCTGGCCGATGACGCCGCCGAGCAGGAAGAGGTTCGCCTTCACCAGGATGTGATGGACGATGTAAAAGACGGTGGCCGCCAGTGCCGCGCGGGTGCCGAGGGCGATGCCGGCGACCATGTAGCCGATCTGGCTGACGATGTGGAAGGACAGCACGCTCTTGATTTCCATCTGCGAGGCGGCGCCAAAGACTCCGACGAGCATGGTGAGCGCGGCCGCCCACCACAGCACGGGCTGCATCCATGCCTCATGGACTGCGAAGACGAGGTGGAAGACGCGCATCATGGCATACACGCCCACTTTCGTCAGCAGCCCGGCGAAGACGGCGCCCAGCGCGGCGGGCAGCGCGGGGTAGGAGGCGGGCAGCCACATGAAGAGGGGGAAGGCGCCGGCTTTGATGCCGAAGGCCACGAGCATGAGCACGGCGGCGCTTTGCGTGCCGGCCGCGGCCGCGGGAGCGCCGAGCTTTTCATGCAGGTCGGCGAAGTTCAGCGTGCCCGCCTTTCCATACAGCAGGCCGAGGGCGATGAGGAAGAGGATGGAGGCGGCGAGATTGATGATGACATACTTCACCGAGGCCTCCACCGAGGCGCGCCCGCCGCAGAGGCCGAGCAGCACGAAGGAGGCGATGAGCATGACCTCGAACCAGACGTACAGGTTGAAGGCGTCCCCGGTGAGGAAGGCGCCGTTCACGCCGCCCAGGAGGATGAGCAGCAGCGGGTGCAGGCCGCGCGCCTCGATATCCTCGCGCTTTTCCCCGGCCAGATAAACCGCGCCCGCCAGTCCGACCAGGGCGCACACGGCCACCATGAGCGCGCTGAGCGCGTCGCCCACGAGGCTGATGCCCAGCGGAAAAGGCCAGCCGCCGGGCTGCACCACATGGATGCCGCCCTCATGCGTGCCCGCCACCAGCGCCGCGCCCGCCGCGCACAGCCCCGCCGTGACCAGCAGCGTGATGACACGATGCAGCGCGTAACACCGCCGGCCCGCCAGCGCCTGGAGCGCGGCGCCGAGAAACGGCAGGAGAATCGGTGCCACCACCGCCGCCGTCATGCCGCGTCCTCCCGCGTCAGCTCCTCCACATCATCCGTGCCCAGACGCGACTGCGCGCGCATCACCAGCGCCAGCGCGAAGGCCAGCAGGCCGAAACTGATGACAATGGCCGTGAGGATGAGCGCCTGCGGCAAAGGGTCGGCGTAACCCGCCGCCGGCACCGTGCCATCCTCCGCGATCATCGGCGCCCTGTCACGGCGCAGCCCGCCGCTGACAAAAATGACCAGATTCGCCGCATGGCTCAGAAACATGATGCCCAGCAGCACCTGAACGAGGCTGCGCCGCAAAAGCAAATACACACCGAGGGCAAAAAGCAGCCCGGTGAGGATGGAGAGGAGGGTTTCCATGCGCGGGCATCTTGAAACAGCCGGGGCGGACTGGCAAGGCGGGGATGCCACGCTGCCCGCTCACTCCCAGCCCAGCGTGATCTCCACCGGCCGGTGGTCGGAGCCGACATCGGGGCCGATGCCGCGCTGGATGATCCGCAGTGGCGCGGTGGTCATGGCATGGTCTATGGGCAGGGCGAAGATGGAGCGCGTGCTCCACGTCGGCGGCCAGGCCGGACCTGAGGCGCGCAGCCCGCCCTTTTCCAGCAGGCGGAAGGCATGGCACCAGGGCGTGGCATTGAAGTCCCCCACCAGCAGCACCGGCACGCCGAGCGCCGCCGTGTGGCGGGCGATGCCCTCAAACTCCGCCCGCTGCACACGCGCAAATCCCGCTCCCATCGGCGGCGGCGGATGCGTGCCGATGAGATGAAACTCCCGGCCCTCATGCGCGGCCAGCACCTCGATGCAGACCGAGTTCTCCGCGCCAAAATTACGCACCCGCATGGACCGGACCGGCACCCGGCTGAAAAACGCCGCGCCAAACGCGCCATGATTCGTCTCCAGCAAATGATGCGGATACCGGATCTTCAGCGGCTCCAGAGCGGCCGCCCATTCGCCATGCACCTCGGACAGGTAGATCATGTCCGCATCGCAGGAGAGCAGGTAATCCAGCACCTTTTGCTTGTGGGGGTTGCTGAGCAGCAGATTCAGGCTGACGACATTTAGCGGCGCGCCGCTCGCCGTGCCCTTGGCGGGTCTGGGCCAGGTGTGCTGGGTGATGAGCGCGGCATTCAGCAGCAGTGTCAGCATCGAGACATGGCGCAGGAAGCGGCGCCCGCGCCAAAGCGCCCACACAAGGGCCAGCAGGCTGACGCCGAGCTGCTGCCAGCGGAAGTGGCTGCAAAGATCCAGCGCCCAATGCCAGCCTCCGAACAAGCCGAGCCAGGAGGCGGCCAGCCCGAGGCAGATGCAGGTGTCGAGCAAACCGTCGAGCCGGATGCTGGCGGAGAAAAAGGAGCGCGTCGAAGGCATTGAAGACTGAACAGGCGGGGCGTGTCGTTTCTCCGGCGGGGCAAATCCACCCAACTTGGGACTCCTGACCTCACTCCCCTTCCCCGCCGGAGAGTTTCACCTCGCCGGAGAGGACGCCGATGAGGAAGGAGACATGGCGCTGGATGTCGGCGGTGATGCCCATGAGCTTGTTGCGGAAGAAGAAGAAAAAGAACATGGCCGGGATGCCGACGATGAGGCCGCCGGCGGTGGTGAGCATGGCCTCGCCGATGCCGCCGGCGAGGTCGGCGGGCTCGCTCTGGCCGAGCTTGAGCTGGTTGAAGGCGGTGATCATGCCGCTGACGGTGCCGAAGAGGCCGATCATGGGCGAGATGGTGGCGAAGACATTGAGGTAGTTCACCCACATGGTGTAGCGCGTCTCCTCGGCGTCGAGCGCCTCGCCGGCTGCCTCCTCCATGGAGACTTTGTTGGCCTGGTCGCGGTCGAAGTTCACCTTCAGCAGCGCGGAGGAAAGCACGCGGGTGATGCTGCACGGGTTGGCCAGGCAGTATTGATAAGCGGCGCCGACATCCTTTTTCTGCATGGAGTGGGTGAGCGCGTCCACCATGCTCTTTGGCGCCATCTTTTTGCCGCTGACGTTGAGGAAGCAATACGCGGCCACAGCCACGGTGCCGACGGAGAAGACGAGCAGGATGTGCATGGTCCAGCCGCCCTGGTGGTAGAGGTCCAGCAGCGAGGTGGTGTCCACGACTTCCGGCGCGGGCGGGGCGGGGTCCTGGGCAAAGGCGGGCGCGGCGGAGAGAGCGAGGGCCAGGAGCAGAGAGCGGAGGCCAAGCTGCGGGATGATCGAGTCGAGTTTCATAAGGGTCACTGGTCGGGAGAGGGGGCGGGGGTTTCTGAGGGAAGGAGTTTGCGGGCTTCGGCGGCCTGGGCGGTTTTCGGGTAGAGCTGGAGCAGATCGCGCGCGCGGTCGAGCGCGGCGCGGTTTTCTTTGGCGAAGAGATGCACCTGCACGGCGCCCCAGAGGGACTCGGCGGCCTTGTCCTCCATGGAGCCGTGGAAGAGCGGGGCTTGGAGAAATTGATCGAGCGTCTGGTGGTAGAGCTTGGTGCGGGCGGCGGCCAGCTCGTCGTCCTCCATCCAGCGCGGATGGTCTTTTTCGAAAATCTTCAGCCGCTCGAAGTCCGCCTGCGCGAGCACAAGACCGGCCTCCAGCAGCAGCCCGGGCTCCTCGTCGGACTCGGCCAGCTTTTGCGCCTCGGCGATGGCCTCATCAATGCGCTTGAGCTGGATGAGGCAGCGCAGGCGGCCGCGCTTGGCCTCATCCCGCCGCTTTTCGTCCCAGTCCTCTTTTTCGATGAGGGAGTAGATGCGAAAGGCGCGCTCAATGAGCAGGGAGTCACCCGACTTCATGGACTGGCCGGCGAGGGTGAGGCCGATGAGGCCGGCGTTGTTCGAGGGCCAGCGTAGGTTGACGGACTTCTCCTGCCACAGCTCCAGCAGGCGCTTTTCCATGGCGGCATTGGCGGGGTTCGCGAGTGCCTCGGCCTCGCCGGGCAGCGGGGCGAAGTCAATGAAGGCCACCTGGTCGGGAGGGATGTCGCGCTGCGCGGAGCCGCGCCCGCCGGGCAGCACCTCAAGCATGGCGATGGCCTGGGAGGCGAGGCGCTGCACCTTGCCGCGCAGTTTGCGCCCGTCCTGGAGGTGGAGCACGTCCTGGGCGTGGAGGCTGGCGAGGCCAAGCAGCGCGGCAAATGCGAGGTGAGGCACCGTGATGAATCTCTGACTCGTAATCCTTGTCTTAATCCGTGTCTTCATCCCCGCCGAACACGCCTCCGGCGCGCTTGGATTACGACAAGGATCAAGACACGGATTACGAGATGGAGGGCGGCAGATCATGGTTTCACCTCCTTCTCCTTCTCTGCCTCGGCTTGGCGCAGGCGGGCTTCATCGAGCAAAGGCTGGAGCGGTTGCAGGCGCTTGGCGGCTTCGGCGTGCTCGGGGTAATCCCGGAGCATCTCCGTCTTCACGAGTTCGTCATAGACTTCGGCGGCTTCGAGTTTCTTGCCGAGCTTTTCCAGCGCCTTGCCGCGGGCGAGGTAGGCCTGGGCCACGAGGTCGCGGCTGCGGCCGTAGCTGAGATAGACGCGCTCGTAGAGGGCGGTGGCTTTGAGCACCTGCCCCTGCTTTTCCCAGAGGGCGGCCCAGGCGAGCAAGGCCTCGGCCTTGGCGCGGGCGGGTGTGAGCTTGTCTTCGAGCAGGGCTTTGTACACCTCCACGGCCTGGTCGGGCTTTTTCCCGGAGGCGAGAAGTTCGGCCTTCTTCATGAGCACGCGCGGGCGCAGGGTCATGGTGGAGACGCGCTTCTCGAAGCGCTCGAACCACGCCAGCGCCTCGAGCGCATCCCCAGCTTCGGCGGCCAGGAAGCCGAGGCCGGCCAGGGCGCGGTCCACCTCCACGGCGCGGGGGTGCCAGCGGATGAGGTCGGTGTAGAGTTCGCGCGCGCGGCTCTTGCTGCCTGCGGCAAAGGAGGCGTCGGCGCAGTCGGCGATGACGCGCGGGTTCTGCTTCTCCACATCGAGCAGGGAGGCGGCCATCATGAAGTCGGCCTGCGCCAGGCGGGGTTTGTCCGCCGGCTGCATGTGGCCCTCCATCCAGTGCAGACGGCTGACCAGGGTCTTCTGCCCGGCCTTGTCCGCCTCGGCGCGGCGGCGCTGGATCTCCCGCAGCAGTTCCACGCGCCCGGTCTCGCCACGGTAGAGGCGCGGCAGGGCGAGCAGGATGTCCTCGATGCCGTGGTGCCCTGCCTTGTCGCCATAAGTGATGAGCGCCTGCCAATACTGCTCCCGCGCCTCGTCCAGCCGCTCCTGGGCGATGCTGGCATGGCCCGCCCAATACACCGCCTCTGGCAGCCGCTTGCTTTCCGGCTTGGCGGCGATGTATGCCTGATGGTGCGCGCGCAGGCCGTCCCAGTCCTTGCGCAGCTTGAGCACATTGCCGGTTTTAAAATGCGCCTCGTCATGCCAGCGGCCCGCGTCGGGTGACACGGCGCGGTAGCTTTCCAGGCCGCGGTCTATCTCGCTGATCGAGCAGTAGATGTCCCCCGTCAAAATCCGGCTCTCGGCCAGGTCCGGCCCGTCGGGGAAGTCGCGCGCATAGGCGGCGAACTCCTTCAGCGCGCCCTCATAGTCCCCCAGCGCATACAGGCAGTAGGCGCGGCGGAAGACGGCCTGCGCATGGTAGCGCGCGGCCTTGCCATGCTTCTTCAAATGCGCGGCCAGATGCTCGCGGCAGGCGGCATACTCCTTGTCGAAGCTCAGCGCCATGCCCCACCAATAGTCCGCGTCCTCCGCCACCGGCTGCTGGTCATGAACGCGGCGCACCTCTTGAAAAATGCGCATCGCCTCCGGGTAATCGTCCGCCATCAGCCGGCCCATGCCCGCCATGAAAAGCGCCTGCGGAGCCAGCTCGTGCTTCGGATGCGCCTTGCTCAACGCCTCGAACTCCGCCGCCGCCGTCTGGTATTGCTCATCCTCGTGCCGGGCCTGCGCCATGAGGAAGCGCACCTTCACCTCGCTGTCCGCCTCCGCCTTGCCCGCGAAGCGCAGCAGCCACGAGTCCGCCATGGCGATGCAGCGGTCCAGCCGCTCCAGCGTCAGCCAGCACTGCACCACGGCCATGCCCGCCTGCGCCTGCTGCCCCGGCTCGCCGGGCAGGTTCAGCGCGTCCTCCAGCACCAGGGCGGCCTCTCGCCAGCGCTCCAGCCCGAGCCAGGCGAAGCCCAGCCTCATGCGCACGCCGAGGTCGAAGTCCGTGTCGGCCGAGAAGTTCTTGTGCTCCCGCTCCACGCGGGTCAGCACGCTGCGCTTCTGGAAGACCAGCGGCTCCGTGCCGGGGCGCGCCAGCAGGGACTCGATCTCCATGTTCAGCGCGCGGATGCGCCCCGCCTGGTGGCGCATCAGCCGGTCCGCCGCCCACACGCGCTGGAGGCAGTAGATGGCGGGGTAAAACTCCCCCTCCTCCAGCAGCATGCCGCCGAGCTGCGCCATGAGGCTGTGCAGGGACACGAGCTGCGTCACCTCCATCATGTAAGGCTGGAGCGTGCGCACCAGGTCCAGCGCCTTCTCCCGTTGGCCCGTCTCCAGCAGGCAGTGCAGGCGCAGCGTCTGCGCGCGCAGCGCCGTCTCCCGGTTCAGCTCCCATAGCCGCGCCGACTGCTGCTCGAAAAAGGCCGCCGCCTCCTCCGGCTTCCCCTCCAGCACAAAGGTGGTGCCGTAGAGCAAAATGGCCTCCACCTTGCGCAGCGCGTTGAACTCCGGCGTCTGGAAGTAGGCCAGGAAAGCCGCGCGCGCCTCCTCATGCGCCTCCACCTTCAGCAGGATGATGCCTTTCCAGAAAGACAGCTCGTCCTTCAGCACCGGCTCCAGCCTGGGAAAGGTGAGGCACTCCGAGATCAGCTCCCCCGCCGCGCCGAACTCCCCCAGGCGGATGCGCGCCAGCGTCAGCAGCGGCTTCACCTGCGTCACCGCCTCCGCCAGCGCCGCCTCCGAGCCGTAGGTGTCCAGAAAGGCCTGGAAAACCCGCGCCGCCTCCGGCCAGTCCCGCGCCATGTAGGCCGCGTTCCCCTTTTGCAGCAGCTCCTGCGGCGTGCCCTCCGGGATCTCCAGCTGCTGCCCCACACCCTTCCCCGCCATCACCAGGGACAGCAACAGGATCATCAAATGGCGGACCGGACGGCGCATGGGCGGACAGCGTGAGGGTGTAACGACACAGCAGGGAAAAGGCCAGCGGAGATTTTGTCACCCGCGGCATCCAGATCGAATTGCCCCAGCCGGAATGTTCCGGCGGGCATGGCATGGAGGTGAAAAGCGTCAGTCCCGCCTCAAGGCCGGGGCGGCTTTTTTCTCCCGCACGGCCTGCCGCACCTCCGGCGAGTTCACGGCCATGTGAATCCAGAGAGTGATCGCCAGCAGCACGGCAAGCAGCAGGATGATGATGTAAGGCGCGGAGCGTTTCGGCAGCTCGGGCATGACGTTGGGGATGTTCTTTTCCGGCCAGCCGGTCACTCGGCAATCCTCATGCCGAAGGAGGCGCGCACGGGTTTGCCATCCACTTTGACCTGGCAGTAAAGGCGCATGAAACCGGGATGCGGCGGATGAAATTTGAAGCTGAGAAACGGACCGCCGCGCAGGTCCTCGCGCAGGATGTCGCCGCCGACGGGATGCAGTTGCACCACCGTTTTGCCGTCGGAGTAAAAGCCCGTGAAGTGCGCGAAGGCGCCCCGGTCCGGCTCCAGCCGGGTCACCGGCCTGCCCTCAGCATCGGCGACATGGACGCGCAGCATCTCCAGGCGCTCCGCCTTGGGCGATCCCATCCTGCCGGTGCCCAGCGCGATGCTGAAACGGTAGCCGTCCGCCGTGGTGGAAAAGGTCTCCTCCCCGGCAGGCGGCGGCGCTTCCGGCCCCTCGCAGGCCAGGTCCGCGACGGGATGCTCCAGCAGCCCGGTGACCGCGGGCACGACTCCGGCGCGGAACCGGTAGCCGCCCCCGAACGCGGGGGTGAAGCTGAACTCATACTCCCCATCCTGGCCGGTGGGCGCGGGTTCCAGATCGTGGAAGTCGGCAAGTCCCGGCCCCACAACGAGCATGTGGACATGCCGCGCGTGAGTGACCCACAAGTCGGCGGGCCGCACCGGCTGTCCCTCCAGTGTCTCCAGCCGCGCGACCACCCTGCACACCTTGCCCGCCGCCAGTGGAGAGTCCGGCCGGAGGGTGAGCCTCACCGTGGGCTTGTCCTGCCTGACATAGACAAAACTGTACGGGATGCGCCGGACGACGAAGGGCTGCCGGCAGACCTCGCAGAGTTTTCCCGGACTTGTGGAGATGACGTCGGGATGCGCCACACAATGATGGATTTCCTGCTCCACCACCGCCGGATCAAAGCCGCGCGCCAATTCACCCAGGGCCAGCTTCAACTGCTGAAAAGCGGCGGCGGCGCCGTCCAGATTGTCCGCCATGCCCTCCTTGGCGGTCGTGTTCACCGCGCGGAAGGCTTTCGCGGTCAGCACATCCAGCACGGGCTGCACCTCGGGGGTGACGCTGGCTTTGGACAGCACGCGCAGCGGCGGACTGCACAGGGAGACCTGCGTGGCGACCTCCAGAGGACGCTTCTCCACGATCAGGCGCTCAACATTGGCGGAGGCCAGCCGGATCACATTCCATGCCTCCGCCGGCGTCAGCGGCTCCAGCACTCGCGGCGGCACCGGCACGTCCGCGCGCAGCCCGGCCCCTTGCAGCAGCAGGACAGCCAGCCCGATGGCGCGGGCAGTGCGCGGGCAAAAATTCGATCGGGGATTTTTCATCATCACGCCGCGCAGGCTATCACCTCCGCCGCCCCGTCCGCAATCAACATCTCTCCTGTGATTCCAAGCTTGCCTTTGGAGCGCTGTTCGGAGGATAGTGCGCGCTGCTCGAATAATTGCCCGAATAATCCACCGGGGCCTCCACGAGCAGTCATGAAACCCGCGCCTCGTCTTTTGCCAAAGATGCCCGTCCTGCTTCTCGCAGCGGCGCTCGCCTGCGCCGCGCAGGCACCGGATGCCGCGCTGACTCTGGTCTTTCAACCCGTGGCCGGAAATGAGCCGCTTGTGCTCGACGCGCCGCGCCACCGCAATGCGGCGGGCGAGACCTGGTCCGTCTCCCGCCTCAGCTACCTGGTCTCCGGCGTCTCCCTCCAGCGCGCGGACGGCTCATGGCTCGGCCTGCCGGATGCCATTGCATGGATGGATGCCGCCACCCGCCGCGACACCCTGCGCATTGAGAAAATCCCCGCCGGGCCTTACCAGGCGCTGCGCTTCCACATCGGCCTCGACCCGCTGACCAACGCCGCCGACCCCGCCTCCCACCCGCCGGAGCACCCCTTGAATCCCAACCTCAACGGCCTGCACTGGAGCTGGCAGGGCGGCTACATCTTTCTGGTGATGGAAGGACTGCACGGCACGGACCCCGGCAGGCTCACCGGCTACGCCTTCCATCTGGCGCGCGAACCCTTCCGCACCGCCGTCACCCTGCCCTGCGCGCTGGATCTGCGGGATGATGCCGCCCTGCGCGTGCTCTTTGACACCGCCGCCGTGCTCGATGCCGTGAAGCCCGTCTCCTTCGCCAAAGACGGCGCCACCACCCACTCCAAGGACGGCGACCCGCTGGCCCTGGCCCTGCGGGAAAATCTGGCCCGCGCCTTCCGCCTTCCGCCCGATGCCTTCACGGCGGGCGTCTCCGCCTCCGCGCCCCTGCCGCCCGCGCCAACCCTGCCCGGCCCGGACATGGGCGCCGCCTTCCCGCAGCTCGCGCTGCCGGCGGACAACCCCCTCACGGCGGAGCGCTCCGGCCTTGGTAAACGGCTCTTCCACGAAACCGCTCTGTCCAGGGACGGCTCCATCTCCTGCGCCTCCTGCCACCACGCCGGCGCCGCCTTGAGTGATCCCCGGCGCTTCAGCCCCGGCATCGAAGGCCGCACCGGCGACCGCAACGCCATGCCGCTTTTCAACCTGGCGTGGAAAAAGGAGTTCTTCTGGGATGGCCGCGCCCCCAGCCTGCGCGCGCAGGCGCTCATCCCCATCGAGGACCACCGCGAGATGGATGAAAAGCTCGAAAACGTCGTCGCCAAACTGGAGCGCCAGCCCGCCTGGACGGCGGCGTTTCAAAAGGCCTTCGGCACGCCGGAGATCACCCCGGAAAGGATCGGCCTGGCCCTGGAAAACTTCCTGCTCGGCCTCACCTCCCACGACTCGAAGTTCGACAAAGCCCAGCGCGGCGAGGCGCAGCTCAGCGCCGAGGAGCAGCGCGGCTTCGAGCTGTTCATGACCGAGCGCGAGCCGCGCCTCGGCGCCCTCGGCGCGGACTGCTTCCACTGCCACGGCGGCGCGCTTTTCACCGACCACCAGTTCCGCAACAACGGCCTGCCCGTCTCCGATGCCGACCCCGGCCGCTACAAAGTCACCGGCGTCTCCATTGACCGCGGCGCCTTCGCCACGCCCAGCCTGCGCAACATCGCCCTCACCGCCCCCTACATGCACGACGGGCGCTTCGCCACGCTTGAGGAAGTGGTCGACCACTACAGCACCGGCGTCCAGCGCACCGACACACTCGACCCCAACCTGGCCAAGCACCCCGACGGCGGCCTGCACCTCACCCAGGAGGACAAAAAAGCCCTGCTCGCCTTCCTGCGCACCCTTACCGACGACCGCTTCGCCGCCTCCGCCCATGCCGACCCACCCTGACCGGGCAGCCTCCCGGACCCGCCAGCCATGACAACCACCCGCCACCTCAGCCTGCCTGCCGCGCTCCTCGCGCTGCTGGCCTGCCACGCCGCACACGCCGCCTTCCCCACCGTCGCGCTCAGGCCGGTGGTGCTCCAGCAGATCCACTCTCCCACCGTCATCACCCACGCCCCCGACGGCAGCGGACGCCTCTTCGTCTGCGACCAGCATGGCAAGATCTTCATCATCAGGAACGGCATGATGCTGCCCGCGCCCTTCCTCAACCTCGCCAGCCCCGCCAACACGCTGATCGAAGACCGCGGCCCCGGCCCCGTGATCACCCTCGGCACCGGCTACAGCGAGCGCGGCCTGCTCGGCCTGGCCTTTCACCCCGGCTTCGCCGATCCGGGGTCGCCCGGCTACCGCAAGTTTTATGTGAACTACATCAAAGCCGACGCCGATGGCGAACCCGACCCGCCACAGGCAGGCGACCCCGTCAATTGCATCACCGTCATTGACGAGTTCGAAGTCTCCGCCGCCGACCCGGACCTGGCCGACCCCGCCTCCCAGCGCCGCGTGCTCGCCTTCACCCAGCCGCAGGCCAACCACAACGGCGGCGCGCTCGAGTTCGGCCCCGACAGCATGCTCTACATCGGCAGCGGCGACGGCGGCAGCAGCAATGACAACGCCGCGGGCCACACCGGGCGCGAGGTCTCCACCACCGCCTGCCTCGGCAACAGCCAGGACAAGACACGCTACCTCGGCAAGATCCTCCGCATCAACCCCCTCGACCCCGACGGCGGCGGCCCGCTCACTTACTCCATCCCCGCCGACAACCCCTTCTTCAGCGACGCCACTCCCGGCCTGAAAATAGAAATCTACGCCCTCGGCCTGCGCAATCCGTGGAAGTTCTCCTTCGACTGGCGGCCCGGCGGCACGGACCGGCTCTTCTGCGGCGATGTCGGCCAGGGCCGCATCGAGGAGATCAATCTCATCGTCTCCGGCGGCAACTACGGCTGGCGTTACCAGGAGGGGCTGGAACTGCCCACCTTCTCCTCCGGCGCGGGAAGCAACCCCATGCCCCACCCTGGCGGCGTTTTGATCACCCCCATCGCCATGTACGCCCACCCCGGCGTCAACACCAGCCCGCCCCTGCCCCAGCTCGGCCTTTCCGTCACCGGCGGCCACGTCTATCGCGGCCAGGCCATTCCCGAAATGCAGGGCAAATACGTCTTCGGCGACTACGGCTCCACCGGCGGCGCCTCCGATGGGCGGCTCATGGGTCTGGAGGAGACCGCGCCCGGCAGCGGCGTCTTCACCCTCACCCAGGCGCTGCCGCTCTTCGGCCAGGCGAACCCCGTCACCGGCGAGCGCATCCTCTGCCTCGGCGAGGACGAGGCGGGGGAAATCTACATCGGCATGAAAAGCAATGCCGGCGTGCTGGCGCGCATCGGCGGCCTGCCTGCCGGCGGCATCTACCAGATCGTCCCCGTCGAGACAGTCACCACCGTGCTCAACCCGCAGTTGGACAACACCATCTACTCCGAGGACGGCGGCCTCAGCGACGCGCGCGGCTATTTTTACGCCGGCCGCACCGGCCCCAATCACGGCCCCTACCTGCGCCGCGCCCTGCTTTCCTTCAATGTCGAGATCATCCCGCCCGAGGCCGCGCTCGTCTCCGCCAGCCTCAAGCTCCGCCTCAACAAGCTCGGCCCCGGCGGCTCCGGCACTCCCATGGCCCTGCACCGCCTGAACCAGACCTGGGGCGAGGGCACCTCCAAAAACCCCTCCGACGTGGGCACCGGCGCGCCCGCCACCCCCGGCGACGCCACCTGGAGCCACCGCTTCCACGACACCAGCACCTGGACCACCCCAGGCGGCGTCTTCGAGGCCGCGCCCTCCGCCGCCGCCACCGCCGATGTCGGCACCATCACCTTCGGCCCCAGCGCCCAGATGCTGGCCGACGCGCAGGCCTGGCACGCCGACCCAGCCGCCAACGCCGGCTGGATGCTGCGCGGGGATGAGACGCAAAACGAGACCGTGGGCCGCTTCGACAGCAAGGAAGTCGGCCAGGTCTTCCCCGAACTCGAAATCCAATACCAGCTCCCGCCCCCGGTGCCGCCCTTCGGAACCTGGCTCAAAGGCAAATTCCCCGCCCTTCTCACCGGCCAGTTCGTGGACATCTTCGACGACCAGGAAGGCGACTCCATCCCCCTCCTTCTCGAATACGCCCTCGGTTTTGATCCCTTCACCCGCGACACGGACAGCGGTCTCCACCTCAGCGTGGCCCCCGGCGAGGAGGGCGGCACCGACCTCACCCTCACCTTCCGCCGCGAGACCGCCGCCACCGACCTCGTCCTTCGTCTGGAAATGAGCGCCAGTCCGGTAGCCTGGGGCACCCCCCTCGCCGAAGTCAGCGCCGGCCAGATTCAGACCATGAACGGCGCCGACCTCATCGCCGACGACTGGCTCGTGGACACCACCAACCTCGTCACCCTGCGCTTGAACCTGCCCGAAACCCCCGGTCAGCGCCGCTTCGTGCGCATGAGCGTGGACTGGCAGTAAAGCCCAACCCTGCGGAAAAGCAGCCCCAGCCAAGTCAAAACTCGCCTGGCACAGCGCCCGCCGAGTTCTTTCGCCCGGTCAACCTGCCTGCCGAAACCACCCGGATCAGCGGGTCACGATGTCATCCGAGGTCCACAGCGTCTTGTCCGGACCGGCGGAGCGCACCTCCATGTGGTCGGCGGACATTTGGTGGAAGAAATAGGGGGTGTCCCAGCGGTCCACCAGCTCTCCCTGCGCGTTGAGGCGCAGCAGCTCCGGCGGCAGGAAACGCACGCCCTGGGGGTTGCCGCCGTTGAGTGCCTTGACGATCTCCGCATTGGTCCCGGCGGGGTTGCCTCCGAAGCGGTTGCCGTATTGGCGGAGGTTCAGCGCGACGTTGTCCGCCTCGTCCCTGGCGGCGTCAGGCGGCACGGCGGGTCCGCGCGGCGGGTCCGGCTGGCGCGCGGCGATGGCGGCGGGATCGGTGGTGTGGACGATCATGCCTGGGGTGACCGGGGTGCGCATGGGCTGCGGCGGCGCCGGCTGGCCAGGGTCCGGAGCCGGTGCTCCCGCCACCGGCGGCAGGGGATTTGCAGGCTCATTGGCCGCCGTCCGCGCGGGAGCGGCTGGCTTGGCGGGGGCGGCGGGCTTTTCCCCGCCCCGCCAGAGGAGGAAAACCGCCGCGACGGCGAGGACGAGGAGAACGGGCCAGAGCTTCCGCGCCATGGTCACAGCATGAACCCGAGGTCGCTGGATGAGAAGCGGCTCAGGTTGGGGAAGACGGCGGCAATTTCATTGCTGTCCAGGCCGAACCATTTGGCCAGCGTGGCGGAGTACTGGTCCACGGCCAGGGTGGGAATCCAGCGGCCGGTGCCGGTGTCGTCGGGCCCGTTGATGGCAAAGGTGGGAAGGCTGCCGTAGGTTTCGCCGCCTTTGACCGCGCCGCCCATGATGAGGTGGTGCGCGCCCCAGCCGTGGTCGCTGCCCTGGCTGTTGGTGGGGAAGGTGCGGGAGAAGTCGCTGGCGGTGAAGGTGGTGACCTTGTCGGAGACGCCGAGCTGCTCCATGGCGCGCTGGAAGGCGAACATGCACTCGCTGACCTCGTTGAGCAGGTTGGTGTGGGTGCCGGTGGTGGGGTTGAACTGGTTGGCGGCATTGAGCGGGTCGGTCACCTGGGCGGTGTGCGTGTCATAACCGCCGACGGAGCAGAAGAAGACCTGGCGGTTCATGTTGAAGGCGGCAGGGCCGCGCGCCTGGATGAGGCGGGCGATCATTTTGAGCTGGTTGCCCAGGCCGGTGGCGGGGAACGCCGTGTTCCAAACCCAGGTGCCGCCCTGGGCGACCTCGATGGTGGCGGCGATGCTGCTGTTGAGCAGGTCGCCGGTGACGATGGCGCTGTCGAGCACGCCGCTGTAGGCCTGGCGCTGGAGGTTCGGGTGGCTGAGGGCGATGAGGTCCTTCATCGCCTTCACACGCGGCTGGCTGCCGGCCATCAGGGCCCCGCTGAGCGTGACAGCACCAGTTTGGGAAACATGGTACTGAGAGACCAAGTTGCCGATTTCGAAGGTGTTGTTGCCATTCAGGGAGACGGACATGGAGATATTCCCCGACGGGTTGGCCACGGAGTTCAGCAGATCCGCCACGCGCCCGCCCCAGCCGGTGATGGGCGGCTGGTCGGGGATGGAGGTCTGCCACTGGGTGACCTGGTCGCTGTGGGAGAAGATCTGCGGCGGGCGGTAAAAAGTGGGGTTGGCGAGGTACTGCGCGCGGGTGGTGGGGCGGACCAGGGTGCCCACGTTCATGACAGCGGCCAGCTTGCCCTCGCCGAACAGGGTGCGCAATTCCTGGCAGGTGGGGTGAAAACCCAGGGTGTGGCCGTCTCCGTCCACATACGCGGGATCACTGCCGCCGGGTCCCGTTCGCAGAGTCAGCAGCGAGGCTGAGGGAAGCGCCAAATTGCCGCGGATGGACGCATAGGCGTCATACGTCGGCGTGTCGGTGGGCACGATCCAGTTGTTGGAGTCGTTGCCGCCGGCCAGGAAGAGGCAGACCAGCGCCTTGTAATCCGTGATCGGCCCGGCCGCCATGGCGGAGTTGATGAGGCGCAGATCGCGCAACGCGCTGCCGATGGCGGTGGCGCCCATGCTGGCGTAAGCGGCGTTGCGCAGCACGCGGCGGCGCGTGGAGAGGATGTTCGGAGCTTTCGGGGGATTCATAAGCTTTTAGCGCTGGATGGTGAAGTCGGGGCTGGTCAGGATCAGGTGGATGATGGAGCGGATGCGGTCCTTGCGGCTGGCGATGGAAGGATTGGTCGCGGAGTTGGACCCCTGGTTGTAGACGACGGTGGAGACGTGGGCGTTGGCAAGGCCGGAGGCGTTTGGCGCGGAGGTGCAGTTCACCGGTATGGTGAAGGTCGTCTCCCCGGTCACTGTGGCGGAGTAGCCGGTGGTGGTGCTGTTGAGAAGCGTAGTACTGCCGTTGTAGGTGCCGTTGGTCACACCGCTGATGCAGACAGTCGTGCCTGTGGTCAGATTATGAGATCGAGCCGTGGTGATGGTGCAGGGGTTGCCAGTGCTGATGGAGCTGATAGGCAGGGAGACAAAATCACGAATGATCTGCCTGGCCTGGGCGGACAACTGGTCGGCTGTGAGCAGGACACTCAAGTGGTCGATCAACCGGGCGATGTTTTGGTTGTGGGTCCAGGGCACGGTGGGCGTGACTGCCACGCCAAGGCCGAGGTCAGGGGCGCTTGTGCCGGTGGTCCAGTCGCTGAAGCTCATGAGCAGGGCGTTGGAGCCGTTGTTGAAGCTGCTGATGTTCTCCAAACCGCCGCCGAAGGCGCCGTTGTAGATGAAGTTGGCCTGGCGGATGACGCTGGTTTCGGCGGTCTCCTGGAACTCCGGCGTGGTGATGCCCTGGGAGGCGAGCGCACCCGGGAACTTGAAGTCGGGCAGGTAGAAGTTGAACACCGTGGGCGAGTTGATCGGCGCCTGGTCAAGCTCCAGCGTGGTGTTGCCCATGGAGAAGGTGCTGGGGCGCGCACCCACGTTGCCATTGCGGGTGAGAGGCAGGGACTTGAGCGGGAACTGATAGACGCTGTTGAAGCCCTGGGCGTTGTTGCCGAGACCCATCGCGGTGTTGTTGGCCAGGAAGGTCCAGGTGTTCTCATCCACGATGCTGTGGACGGTGACGACGGCGTCGTTGGGCGTGGGGTTGCCTCCGTAGAAGTTGAGCTGCACTTGGTCGCCCACGTTCAGCTCGTGGTGGGTGTTGTTGGCCGTGTCCATGGTCACCAGCCGGTTGTAAGTGCCCTGCTGGTCCACCGGCACGCCGGTGTTGTTGTTGGAATATTGGTAACTGCCGGGCGAGAAGCGCGGGATCATGCAGCTGCCAGTGCGCAGCGTGCCGGATGTCTGCGCGAGGGGAATTTCAAAAGTGAAGCTTGAGCCGTTGTTGCCGCCGCTGCTCGGATTGGGGTTGGTGGCAACGGTGTACACTTGCTGGTCGATGGCGGAGCCGTTAGCCGTCCCGCTGGTGTTGGTGTAGAAATCAATGAAGAATTGATTGCCGACCTGAATCCAATGGTTGGACATGGTGATCGTGCAGGTGGTGGAATTTGCAGGGATGCTGTAGGTGCCTGTTGCCCAGCCGGTGGCGGTGGCTCTGAGAGTGTTGGCACCCGTCTGTGCCACAGAGTAAACTCCCGTCCAGGGTGCCGGATTGCCGGAAGTGAACTCCAAAAGCTGGTTGCTCGTGCCGGTGGGGAACCCGTGAGGATCGTTGGTAGTAATGTAGATCCGGCGCGGATCGGTGGGATCTGTGGCGCTCTGGGAGTAGGTTCCGGACCAAGGAGCCTTGCGGAAGGCGCGGGCGGCGGCGGCGACGCGGAGAACAGGCTCGCGCTGCTTGCCGTAGGCGGGGATTTGCAGCATCTGGGGGCTGCGCGCCTCATAATCGAGGAGGATGGCCTTGATCACGGCCTTCATGTCACCGCGCACGCCTGAGCCGTTGTCATTGAACTTCTGGACGACGCGGTAGAGGTAGTCGCGGGAAGGATGGCTGGTGACGAGGCGCTGGATGAGCTGGCGGCAGATGAAGGGGCCGACGTTCGGGTGGTTGAAGAGCTGGTCGTGGGAGACAGCCAGCTCATAGTCAGGCAGGGCCTTGTAAGCAGGATCGTTGAACTGGGCGCTGATGTGGTTGGCGTAGGGGTCGAGCGGCTGGCCGCCAAGGGTGCGCAGGCCGGGGAGCACCTCGTTGTTGAGCAGAAGCTTGGGACCGGTGAAGTGACGGGCCGGGGTGGGGCGCATCTGGCGCATCCAGTTGGCCGGGGCGTTGAGGGCGGTGCGGTTGAAGCCGTCATAGCCGTAGTCCCAGCCGGTGAAGACATGGGAGTAGCCGACGATTTCACTCTGGGTGTAAGTGTCAATCGGGCTGTCTTTGGAGTTCAGCATGAGCGTGCCGTCCGGCCACATGCGGTAGAGACCGACGGAGAAGAGCTGCTTGATCTCGCGGGCGTAGTTTTCGTTCGGGATGCGGCCGGTGGAAAGGTCAGGCTTGTCGTTGCGCAGCATGTCAAGGTAACGGCCCATGGTGGGGGTCAGCGTGGTGGTCTCTAGAATGGCGCGGAAGTTGCCGAAAGCGTTCTCACCGAGCTTGTCATAGAAGTAGGAGAGGGCCTCGGCGCGGTTGTCGAGCGGCCCCTGGCCGGAGACAACATGAATTTCACTGAGGGCGAAAGCCAGACGCTGGCGCAACTGGTCCGCGCCGCTAATGGACCTGCGCCACCAGGAATTGAAAGTGAGAATTTCCTCGAAGGCACCGCCCTGGGCGCTGGATTGCTCGGTGCGCAGAACCTCCGTGAGATGATCTGACCAGGGCTGCGTGAACTGGTTGTCAATCCAGGTCTCATAACGGCTGGGCGGATAGTGGGCGGAGCCGCCGGTGGCGGTGAGCGCCTTCAGCGCGGTAATGTCGGCGACATTCGGACCGAAGCTGGCCTGGGTAAGGAAACGCGCCGCGCCCGCGTTCGTGTTGCTGTCATCGGCCCACATGGGCGGCGGCGGCGGCGGCGTGAAGGTGCGGGAGCCGTTGGCGAGGGTGAAGTTGCCGCGAATTTCGCCGTTGGGATATTCGGCGGTGTGCAGGTTGATGTAGGCCTTGCCCTGCTTGAGCAGCTCGATGATCTCGGCGGCGGAGAGCGTCCCTGCGGTGACAATGTTCCATTTGTGGGTGCCGTCAGGCTGCGGGCCGTCGCCCGGCAAGGGCTCGGTGCCGTCATAAATGATGGCGGACTGATGGGTCAGGAAGGGGTCGGAGTGGACGTGCCAGTCGGTGACCGGGCCGGTGAGGCCGTTGTGGGTGAAGGCGACGTGGGCGACGGTCTCGTCCTCGCTGAGCCGGAGGGTGGCGGTGCCAACGCCGTTGGTGATGGCACCACCCTGGGAAAGCATGGTGGCCACATAAAGGGTGCCGGGGGTCGAACCGGGGGCGGGCGGGACGAAGGGAGTAAGCACATGGCCGGGGACGATCTCCGCTGGAGCGCTTTCGTTTTCACCTGGTTTGGACCAGCCGACGGCGAGGTTGTCACCGGCTCCCGTGCCTGCTTTGTGCAGAACTTCAAAATAATAGCGTTTGCCCTGTTTGAGGGCCAGCCACGCGGATTTTTGGGAAGGCTCGGCATTCCAGGACCAGCCACCGCTATGGCCGCTGAGCACCGAAGCCCGCTTGAAGGAATTGATGGGATCGTCGTCGTTGGAAATCCAAAGTTCGGCGGAGTTGCTGGCCGCGACCCACAAGTAGTAGTTGCCGGTCACGGGGGCGGTGATGTAACCGCGGATGCGCGCGCCGTAGTTGTCGCCAAAATCGGTCTGCGCCGCGAGGGAGGTGAGGGTGTTGGTGCTGTTCGGCGTGGTGCCAACCGGAATGCTGGAGACCGAGGTGCCGGCGATGCCGGTCCAGACCTCGCGCTCGACGGAGCCTCCGGATTGTTCGACGGTGAGATTCAAGACCGAGGTGCTGGTGCCTGCGGCGTTCGTCAGTGTGATGAGGATTTGATAAATCCCCGCCGATCCAGGAGGCGGCGTGCCGCTGAGGACACCATTGGCAAAGGTCAGCCAGGCAGGCGCCCCGCTAAGACTCACCGAAGCGCCGTTGCTCCCTTCCACGGCATGCGAGAAATTGCCGCCCACAAGCGCCGTCGCATCCGTCGGGCTGACATGAGAGGCCGGCGCGATGACCGGATCACTGGAGGGATAGAGACGCTCCGTGGGTATGACCTGCTTCGGCTGGCTGGGACTCATCCAATACAACCAGCAGCGGCAGAAACCGCCGCTTTCATAATATTCCAACTGGATGTCGTAACGCACCCCGCCGACCAGCGGCAGTCGGACATAGCGCTCGTTGCCGTTCGAGGCCCAGGGCTTGACGGGCTTGTTGACGAAGTTGAAGTTCATGGTGCCCGTGCCGTTGAGGTGTTTGCCAGCACCGAAGTTCACAGTGAAGGTGGTGGCAGTGGCGGCGGTTACCACGCGGTCCGAATTGTCGCTGACGTTGACGCTGCCGGTGCCGGACTCGAAGACGCCCGCGCCAAAGTTCACGGTGAAGGTGGTGGCGGTGGCGGCGGTGATTTGATAAGGAAGCAGCGCCAGGCTGGTGGCCGTGCCGTTGGTCGGGTCCACCTCGATCGTCTCGCCGACGACAAAACCGCCCGGGTTGACATTGGTCAGGTTGGAATAATTGATGACCGCGTCCCCGGTCACGCTGTCATAGGTGTAGGTGCTGCCGTTGCCGAGCGCCAGGACTCCGTTGGCGGGGTCAAAGCGCAAAACCTCGCCAGCCACAATGCTGCCGGGCTTGATGATCGCATTCGTGTAAGTGACCACCGCGTCTCCAGTTGCGCTGTCATACGAATATGTGCTGCCGCCCGTGTTGGCGGAGGGCAGCATCTTGAGATCCTGCTCGACGCCGTTGATGAGAAGCCTGGAGCCGTCATCCGCAAACACGCTGATGGTGTACTCCTCGGTGAACTGCGGCTGCATCTGCCCGGTCCAGCGCACGGAGAAGCTGTCCGGATTGATCAGCGCGTCATCCGGCGTGCCGGTGCCGTAGAGGCCGTTGTTGCTGTCATTGGTGCCGTTGGTGTTGGTGCCGACACGGCCTGGAGCCCCTGAGAAGCTTGAGTTTTGCCAGACCCAGTTGAGCAGACCCGCTGTGGTGCTGGCCGGCCGGTTTAAGATGAAACCACCCCCGGAATTGTTGGAGCTGGCAGGCAGTGACGGCGCGGAGATGTTCACGACAAACTGATTGGCGCTGTTGACTGTGGCCACTGTGTAGGAGCCGTGGAAATTGCCGTTCGCGGGGGTGAACAACACTCCGGAGGAAAAGGCCAGCTCGACGGGGCTGCCGACCGAGAACCCGTGCGCGTTAAGCCGCACCGTGATCGTGCCTGTCATGGGACTTCCCGTGGTCAGGCGATTGAAATCGTAGTTCGACGTCATCCCCTGAGTGTGGGTAAACATGTTCGCCGACGGGATGTTGGCGAAGGTGCCGTTGTTGATGCTCCATTGCAGGCGGCACCGGGCCTCCCCGGTCGTCTCCACCATCTCCACGCGCATTTTGTATCTCTGAGCCGCCGATGCCGGGATGGTGAGGGCGTGATTGGCGCTGATTTTAAAGGTGCCGATGGTCTCGTCATCCGCCACACCATCCTCAGGGCTGGCGGTGGCCGCCGTGTCCCAGCCGTGCTCGACGATCTGCTCGCCAGGCAGGTCGAAAACACCATTGCCGTTCAAATCCAGGAGCACGCGGGCCTTGTCATCCGCGTCCAGTTGCAGGCGGTGATTCCCCGTCGTCGTGGGGTGCAGGTAACCCTCCCAGACGGAGGACCAGTTGTCCGCCAGATTGCCGGGGCTGATGGAGTTGCCGTTCGGCGTGCCGCCCATCCACTCGAAGGCCACAGTAGGGTCAACCCTCTCGATTACTGGCGGGTGCAGGATGGATTGAATGCTGTAATTGCAGGTGCTGCTGCTGTTGGCGGGCAGGCTCGCACCCGGAGGCATCTGGACGGTGAAATTTGTCGCCGTCTTGGCGGTAACCGTGTAATCCAGATGGTTGTAAGCCGCAGTGTTCAGATTGCCGCCAAGGAATGTCAGCCTCACCACATGCCCCACCTGCAGATTCGCAAGGTTGCCCGAAGGGCTGCCAGCGGTTGGTGTCACGACGGTGGTTCCCGTGAAATCAGGGCTCGTGCCCGCGCGCGTGTAAGCATAGTTGGCCGTAAAACCAAAATTGGCCCCGTGGGCGTAAATGGTGCTGGCGTGATCATAATACCGCCCCAGCAGTCCGGTGCCCGTGGGAGCGGTGTTGTTTTGAATGATCACCGTGGCGCTGTCGGGGAAGCCGATGGAGGGCGGCGGATAGGCCTCCCCGGTCGTGGTGGTGAGTGTGGCGGTCACCGACTCGCTGCCTTCCACGCCAGAGTCGGGCAGAACGTTGACATGGATGGTGGCCGTCTTCACTCCGGGGGCGAATGTCACCGTTCCAACAGGCGTGCGGTTGTAATCCACCCCGGCGACGGCAGTGCCGCTGACCGAATAGTTGGCCGCGGCACCGAGCAGGCTGCGGCTGCGGCTGACCGTGAAGGTGCCTGAGTCCGGGCCGTCCTCGGAAGCGAAGGACTTGCTGGCAATGATCGTCACCTCGTCCGGGATTTGAAGTTCCTCAATAATCTCCTCCGCATCGCTGATCCCGTCGTCATTGCTGTCCGCCAGGGCGGGGTTCATGCCGAGTTTCAGCTTGGCCCAGTCGGAAACTCCCCCGCCGGTGGTGTCATGATCGCTGACTTCCACTTTGTAGAATTTCTCGGTGCCGCCGTTTTTTGCGATGCTGAGAGTCAAGTTCGGATTGTCCGACGCGGCCAGAAAATGTGGCGCCGCCACTGGAGTCAGCAACGGCTCAACCGCGGTGAACGCCCCATTCGGATTATCATCGCTGCGAACCGTGTATTTTTTCCCGGCCTTGGCGTTCACTTTGAAAACCACCGTGCTGGCGGCAATGATCGTGTCGCCCATTCTGAGGCAGTCCCCCGCCAGAAAAGGGTTTGTTCCGGCAATGGATTCGATCAAATTGCTGCAGCCGTCCCCGTCCTCATCCCCCTGAGGATCAATGTTCCAGGCATTGAAGATGGACTGCCAGACGTCGTCCAGTCCGTCCGGTCCATTGGTCTGCCCGTTGGGTTCCTGACCCGCCGGCCATTTGTTGAAATCCGTGATCGCTTGCAGGTGGAGCACGGGCAAAAGGCAGAGCGCGGCGGCCACGGTTTTCCACGAGGAAACGAGGGGCTGGGTGAGGCGGCTGGACATGGCGGGAGGCGGGTTGGGTGGGGGCATGACAAAACCCCGGCGGATTTTTTGAATTTTCCCCGGGATTTATTTTCGCGGTTTTAACAAAAAGCGCGGCTTTCCGTCAACGGGTATTTTGGGCGGGGGCTGGCGCAAGAGACTCTGAGGCAGTCCTTTCGGTGTCAGAATGCCGGGCGCAGGGAGTCCCCCGCGCGCTCATGCGGCAGCCAAACGATGCCGGCGGCGTCCACCTGGATGCGGGACTTCACGGGCGTGAGCTTGAGCGTTTCTAGCGCGAGGGTGGCGGGATCGTATTGCCCGCGGATGCTGGCGGTTTCCTCCCCGGTCTGTTTTTCCAAAAGGGCGATGTCCTCCTGCACGCGGGCAAGTTCGGTCTGGGCGTTGGCCACGTCCTGCGACTCGCGCATGACGCGGGCGGCGCCGGTCACCGTGGTGGTTTTCATCAGGGAGCCGATGCCGCTTTTGCGTCCGAAGAAGGCGCCGAGCAGGCTGCTGCCGAGGGAAACGGCGGTGGAGAGCTTGGCGCTGGTGGCCTGGGACTTCTGGGCGTCCACCTTGATCTGCGCGCGCATTTCCCGGTCCTGGAGGGTTTTGAGGGATTTGGCGGTCTTCTCGCGCAATTCCTCAATGGCCTGGTCCCGCAGCTCGCGCGCGGTGTGGGCCACGCGGGCGCGGAATTCATCGAGCTTTTCACCAGGATTCGAGCCGGTGTTCAGCAGCGGGCTGAAGCCGACTTCGATGCTGTGGTTGGCATAGACCCAGTCGGCGTAGTCTTTCTTGATGCTGGTGTAGGTGCTGGACTTCAAGGCCGCGCCGGGCAGGTCGGCGAACTCGGCTCCCTCGACCTGGGCAGTGTGCCAGCGCGCGGGCTCCGAGTCGCGCGGCAGCTCGACGAACTTGTCCCACAGCACGCGCTGCCCGGCGGTGTCTATGGGGTTCACGAGAGTGATGCGGCTGGAGCCGGAGATCTTCCGCCTCGTGTCCTCGAACTGCACCGTGGCGCTGCGCAGAATGGCAGGCACATAGCAGAGCGAGTCGGCGGGGGTGTCGGTGGGCAGGAAGTATTCCGCGGCAGTTTCAGGCAGCTTGGGCTTGTGGGTTTTCCTTTCTGCCGCAGGTGCAGCAGTGGCACCGGGGGGCAAAAAGCCGTCGTCCTCGGCGGCAGGCGCGGCGGCCTTGGCGGGGCGCAGCGGGTCCATGAGGCGCTTGATCTGGTCGCGCGCCAGGGGGCCGCAGAGGTAGCTCATGACCCAGCGGACATGGAAAACGGCGGGGCCGTCCTCGTGGACGTTGTTCATGAGGAAGACGCGGTTGCCGAGACCGGAGATGGCGGTCTCCATGGCCTTGCGGTCGAATTTTTCCCCGGCGGCGCCGGCCAGGCCGTCGAGCAGGCGCGCCTTGTCACGCTCGGTCTGGAGGCGGCCGATCCACCAGGTGCCGATGTTCGAGAGCGCCTTGTAATCGAGGTCCACGGGGTTTTGCGTGGCGAGCAGCAGGCCGAGGCCGAAGGCGCGCGCCTGCTTGAGCAGGATCATCATCGGCTTCTTCGAAGGCGGCATCGCCGTCGGCGGCAGGTAGCCGAAGATCTCGTCCATGTAGAAGAGCGCGCGCAGGGAGGTGGTGCCCTGCTGGCGGCGCATCCAGCCGAGGAGCTGGTTCATGAGCAGCGAGACAAAAAACATGCGCTCATTGTCGCCGAGGTGGGCGATGTTGAAGATGGTGACGCGCGGCCTGCCCTCGGCGGTGTAAAACATGCGCTGGATGTCGAGCGGCTCTCCCTCCAGCCAGGAGGCGAATCCGGGCGAGGCGATGAGGTTGTTCAGCTTCATCGCCAGCGCGGAGCGCTTGGCCTCCGGCAGGAAGGTCTCCACATCCACGACACCGATGGCGCGCATCGGCGGCTGCTGGATGTGGCGCACGAGATGCGCCAGGCTCACGCTTTGCCCCGCGCGCCAGCAGTGGCCGATGATGTTCGAGAGCAGGATGTGCTCGTGCGACTGCACGGGGTCCGCATCCACGCCCATGAGGCCGAGCAGCGAGGAGACGGTGCTTTCGATGCGCTCGGCGAGAATCTCCGTGTCCTCCATCAGCTCGGGGCCGGGGCACTCCAGGGAGCTGAGGATGCTGACCTGGAGACCGGCGCTGCTGCCGGGAGTGTAGATGGCCATGTCCACCGTCTCGCGCAGGCGGCGGATGCGCGCGGCGTCCTGGCCCCATTCGCCGAGGCCCTTGCTCCACATCCGCGCCTGGGAATCCGCGAGCTGCTCGACGCTAACACCCTTGCGCCGCGCGTCGTCCTCATTGACCCAGGGCTGGAAGTCCTCCGCGCTGAGATTGGGAAAGGTGAGCAGCGCGTTGCCGATGTCGCCCTTCGGGTCCACAGCGATGAGCGGGATGCCATCCATCGCCGCCTCCTCCAGCAAAGCGAGGCAAAGGCCTGTCTTGCCGGAACCCGTCATGCCCAGCACGACGCCGTGCGTGACGAGATCCTTCGAGTCGTAGAGCACGAGGTCATCCTGGAGCTGCTTCGCGCCGAGGTCGTAACCGCGCCCGAGGTAAAAGGTGCCGAGCTTTTCGTATTGGTCAGGGGAGATGGTCATCACAGGGGATTAGAGACGAGAAATTCGAAAACCGAAATTCGAAATTCGAGATCAGCGAGCAGGAAGCCAACCCCGCGCTTCATTGGCAAACGCGCCAGGGCGCGTTGTCCCCAACGCGCCGCGTGCGCAGGCTGCGGGTCCGAACCACCCTGCCAGGTCATTCGCACCCTTGGCGCACGCGCGCGGCGGCTGGAGGACCAGCCGCCCCACCCCGGCAGGCGCGAATGCGCGTCAAAGACGCGGCGCGCCGCAACATCCCTGGCGCGGCGGAGCTGCTGGGATTTTCTTCTCCAAGGTCTTGACGCCGGGCACGGTTTTCGCTTGGCTCGTTCCCATCATGAAAAAAGATTTCTCACTCCCGGCCCCGTCGCGGACGAATCTTCCTCCTCATCCACACCAAACTCTCGTCGAGTCCCGTGCGACGATACATTCGTGTGTCTAAACAACGTTCTGCCAAAAAGTATCCGCTGCCTTAGTCGTGGACAATCAGTCAATACAACAGATGGTCGAGCCGCTCTATGAGCGAGAGGCTGACGCTGTTCCAGGCCCGTTTTATGTCGTCAAGGATCAGTGCATCATTTGCGATTTTCCTCCTGAGTTAGCGCCGAAGTGCCTCAAGATGAAGGATGCCCCATGTAACGCCGACAAATACTGCCACGTCTACAAGCAGCCGCAGACGCAGGAAGAATTGGATACCGTAATTGAAGCGATGGCGGGGTCATGCGTGCAGGCAATACGCTACTGCGGATCAGATCTGGCCCTTTTGAATCGCCTCGTTTCTTTAGGTATGGCACACCTTTGCGACGCTACCGAAGAAGCAAGGCAGAACAAGCGCATGGAGAGCAACGGCTGACCCGCCGCGAGTTCGAATGATTCTCCCCAATTTCAACCCCTGTCCCGCATCGAGCGCTCGCTCCCGGTCAGCCGCGCCTCATGCTTGACGTTGGGCCGAAAAATGCCTTTTGATCCGTCCTCCAACCCAGCGCATTCGAGAAGGTGCGCGCTGACGGCATTCATCGCTTCGATGATGATCGTAGGTTGTGCGGGCGCTGGCTTTCGCTACCAAGACTCCTTTGCCGATCTGAACCGCAAAGAACTCACGACTGATTCGATTGTCCAAACCCTCGGTGAGCCTGCGAGGATCAGTCGGGCAACTGGTGAGACCAAAGAAGGACCACCGGCGGACACTGCATATCGATACTACTTCGCCACCCGCGACGGCTACCCGGGTGCCAAGATTTTCTACTTTTACCGCGGCCGCTGGACCGGTGAGAACGTCCTTGGTGGCGAGCGCCGAAATGAAATTTTCAGACTCCTCGACCCATCGAAGAAAACCGACAAGAAATTGATCGATGAATGGGAGGCGGAACACCCCCACGTATGGTAAATGCCCAACAAGTCGGAGCACAAAACCCCTGACCCGCCGCGAGTTCCAGCCGTCATGACCACCACAACCTCAATCCGCAGTCGAAGGCTCGCCCCCGGTCAGGGGTCCTGTATCCTTTGACGCTGAGGCTGAGGCGTGAAAGCGCTGGGCTGCGCCACTACTCAATTTCTTCTGGCTAACGCGGCATCCGCATGTCGTACTGAATTGCGCGTGAAATGATTTTTTTACCGCGATGAATCCGATCCGCCGCCTCATTCACCCGCCTCATGTTTCTGCGGTGAGGACATGGGATTCACGATTGGGAAGCGCGCACTCGATGTTTCAGATGCCGTGTTTCCAATGGGGAATGCGGTTTCCCCAATGGGGGACGGCTCGTTTCCAATGGGGAACGCCACACTCCCAATGAGGGACATCGCGTTTCCAATGGGGATTGCCTCTTTCCCAATTGAGGACGGCGCTTTCTCAATGGGGAATGCTGCTTTCCCAATGGGGGACGGCGCATTTCCAATTGGGAACGCGGCATTTCCAATGGGGGACGGCGCATTTCCAATTGGGAATGCGGCATTTCCAATGGGGAACGGTGCGATCCAACAAGGGTTCCGGCCTTCTGAACCTGGGAGGGAAGCGGGGGAGCAAGTTTTTCCAGCGCTCCCTCTCATGTCCGCGCGGGTCCTCCGCGCGGCTGTCCGCCGGGGCGCGTGTTTTTGCCGCCGGGGAGGCGGCGAAACCCGGTAACCTCCAACCCCGCGCTGAACCATGCCTGCCGCGCCCTTTGTACCCTGCACCTCCGCTGGCGGCGGGCTGGGGACAGCCCGCCTGTGGCGCACCTTTTTCCCTCACGCCTCCAGCTTCCACGGCGCGCGGTATTCGCGGCCGAGGAGCTTGGCGGCCTCGGTGTCGCCGCCGAGGATTTCCTCCTTGGCGGGGTCCCATTTGAGGGCGCGTCCGGTGAGGAAGGTGATGAGCGCCAGGTGCCCGGGCACGGCGCTGCGGTGCGCGGTCTCGGCGGGGGTGACGGTGGGTTTGCGGCTCTTCACACAGTCGAGGAAGTTGCGGTGGTGGCCCGGTGTCTCGTAGAGGCGGGTTTTGATGACATCATCACCGAGCTTGGGCGCCTTGGCGGACTCGACGACTTTGTCGCCCTCGCGTTTTTTGATGATCTGCTTGAGCGCGGGGTTCGAGCTGTCGTAGGCGCCTCCGCGGTTGACGTAAACCCAGCCGTCGGCGCCGATCCATTTGGTGCCCATTTTGATGTCCTCATGGCCGCCGGCGAGGGTCATGAGAATGCCGCCCTCATAGCGGGCCTCGGCGCGGTATTTGGTGGCGGTGTTCCAGATGTCGGTGCGCGGCGGCATGTCCACCTGCACGGGCGTGACCTCCAGCGGGCCGGAGCCGTCCATGTCCATGCCCCAGTGGGCGATGTCGCAATGATGGCCGATCCAGTCGAGGAGCTGGCCGCCGCCGATGTTGTAATCCCAGCGCCAGTTTTTGTGAACGCGGCACTCGATGTAGTCCTGCATGGCGGAGGGGCCGATCCACATTTCATAATCCAGCTCCGGCGGCGGCGGTGTGACGGAGCGTTTGTCGCCGGTTTTGGCGAAGTCGTTGTGTCCGGATGGCAGGCCGACCTCGACATGGGTGAGCCTGCCGATGAGGCCGTTGCGCACGATCTCCGCGCCGATGCGGAAATTGTCCTCGCTGCGCTGCCAGGAGCCCGTCTGCCAGATGCGGCCATAGCGCTTCACCGCGCGGACGATGGCCTGCTGCTCGGCGATGGTGCGGGCGAGGGGTTTCTCGCCATAGATGTCCTTGCCGTTTTTCGCGGCCTCGATGGCGGTGAGCGCGTGCCAGTTGTCCGGCAGGGCCAGCATGACGGTGTCAATGTCCTTGCGCGCCATCACCTCGCGGTAGTCATGGTAGCCTTTGCAGTCGGTGTTTTTGTAATAGCCGTTGATCGTGCCCACGGCCTTCTCCAGGTTGCGCTTGTCAATGTCGCAGGCGGCGAGCACCCGGCAGTCGGCTTCGGCCATGAATTTGTTCGTGTTTCCCGGCCCCATCATGCCCCAGCCAAAGACGGCCATGGTGATCTGGTTCGAGGGCGCGTTCTGGCCGAGCACGCTGGAGGGGATGATGGAGGGAAAGCCCAGCGCGGCGGCGGACTGGGCAAGGAACTTGCGGCGGCTGGTGAGGGGGATTTTTTTCATACGCAGCCGATTTGTAGGCGGGGCGGAGGCTTTGTGTCGAGTCAAAAAACAGCTCCGCCCGTGGCGGCGCGCAACCCGAAAAGGAGCGCCCGCATTCCCTGTTTTCAAAGGCCAAAACCCGTTCCGGGTTTTCCACAAGCGCCCGGCACCCGGGTGCCTGCATGGCGCGCCCCTGCCGGTGAATGAAAGGCGGGGGTGCCCTGGCCGTAATTGCCTGCCACCATGATCCGAACTCTCTCTCTTCTCGTTGCCGCGCTCTTTGCGGTGTCCGCTTCCCAGGCTCAAAACATCCGCGCGGGAATCATCGGGCTGGACACCTCGCATGTGCTGGCTTTCACGAAGACGCTGAACGCGGAGCCGCAGAAGCCGGAGGTGATGGGCGTGCGCATGGTGGCCGCGTACGCGCAGGGGTCGAAGGACATCGAGTCGAGCGTCAAACGGGTGCCGGAATACACGGAGAAGGTGAGGGAGATGGGCGTGCAGATCGTGGGCAGCATTGACGAGCTGCTCGACCTCGTGGACGTGGTCTTTCTGGAGACCAATGACGGCCGCCCGCATCTGGAGCAGCTCCGCCCCTGTCTGGCGGCGGGCAAGCCGGTGTTCATAGACAAGCCCGTCGCCGGCAGCCTGCGGGATGCCATCACGATCTTCAAAGAGGCGAAGGCGGCCGCAGTGCCGGTTTTTTCCTCCTCATCGCTGCGATTCGGCAAGGACAGCCAGGCCGTGCGCGCGGGGTCCATTGGCAGGGTGAAAGAGGCGCGCACGCACAGCCCGGCCTCGCTGGAACCCTCGCACCCGGATTTGTTCTGGTATGGCATCCACGGCGTGGAGAGCCTTTTCACCGTCATGGGCAAAGGCTGCGTGTCCGTGAAACGCGGCGCGACCGGGGAGGGCAAAATCCAGGTCACCGGCACCTGGGAGGGCGGACGCAATGGCACCTTCACCGAGGGCAAGGGCTACGGCGGCACGGCCATCGGCGAAAAGGGCGAGGCGCCGGTGGGCAGCTACGACGGCTATGATCCGCTGCTTTTCTCAGCGGTGCATTTCTTCCGCACGGGCGTGGCGCCGGTGACGCCGGAGGAGACGCTGGAAATCTACGCCTTCATGGAGGCGGCCGACGAGAGCAAACGCCGCGGAGGCGCGGAAGTGACGCTCAAGGAGGTCATGGAAAAAGCGTCCGCTCCGTGAGGAGGGCGGCATCATTTTGCGGGGCTGCGAAGGCGCTTGTAACGCCGCCGCTCCGCCGTTTTGTATGCGCGAAAGTTTTCAACGGAAGCCCGCGCGGCGCGTCTTTAGGCACTGCCACAGCGTTTTAACGAAACCCTGACCCACGACCATGAAACACATCCCCCTGCTCACACTCGCCCTCGCCTCCGCGCTGCCCTGCATGACAGGCGCCCAGGAAAACGGCAAACCCGCCGGCATCTCCGCCGCCGAATTCCACAGCCGTCTCACCAGGGACGCCGCCCCGCTGCCCGACGGCGGCCAGCTCAAAATGAGCTACGCCGACGTGGTGGACAAGATCCTGCCCAGCGTCGTCACCATCTTCTCCAAAGGCGGCAAATCCGGCGCGCCTGACGTGGAGGACATCCCGCCAAATCTGCGGCCCTTCTTTTATCACTTCTTCGGCGTGCCGCCTCCCGGCGAGGATGAGGAGGAGCCCGCGCCGCGCGGACGCCGCGGCGCTCCCAGGCAGGCCCCGCCGCGCGAGATGCCGCAGCAGCGCGGAGTAGGCTCGGGCTTCATCATCTCCCAGGACGGCTACATCATCACGAACAACCACGTCATCGCCGACGCGGAGGAAATCCAGGTGGCCGTGGAGCACAACGGCAGCTCGAAGAACTACAACGCCGAAGTCATCGGCGCCGATCCTCTCACCGATGTGGCCTTGATCAAAATCGAGGCATCCGGCCTGCCCACCGCCGTCATCGCGGACAGTGACAGGCTGCGCGTGGGGGACATCGTGCTGGCCGCCGGCGCCCCGATGGAGCTGAACCGCTCCGTGACCCAGGGCATCGTCAGCGCGCTGGGGCGCACCGGGCTGGGCATCGTCGGCAAAGGCAACATGGCCGGCTACGAGGACTTCATCCAGACCGACGCCTCCATCAACCCCGGCAACTCCGGCGGCCCGCTTGTGGACGCGCTCGGTCGAGTCGTGGGCATCAACACGGCCATCCTCTCGCGCAGCGGCGGCAACATCGGCATCGGCTTCGCCATCCCGATGAACATGGCTTTGAAAATCGTCGAGGACCTCATAGACAGCGGCTCGGTGCAGCGCGGCTACCTCGGCGTGCTCATCGGAGATCTGGATGATGAGAAGGCCTCCGTGCTCGGCCTCAAGGACCAGGGCGGCGCGCTCATCACCAAAGTCGGCGCGGAGTCGCCGGCCGAAAAAGCCGGGCTGGAAGTGGGTGACGTGGTCGTCGCCGTGAACGGCCAGCGCATTGACACAAGCGCCAAGCTGCGCCTCATCGTCAGCAGCCAGCGCCCAGGCACCGAAGTCGCCCTCGACGTGCTGCGCGAGGGGGCCAAATTGACCCTCAAAGCCCGGCTCGAGGAGCTGCCCCAGGAGGCCCTGGCCCAGATCAATCGCGGCGGCGAGCTGCCGCGCAAAGGCGGCTCCGGCGTCAGCAACGCCGAAATCGTGCCCGGCGTCACTGTGCAGAATCTCACCCCCGCCACGCGCGAGCGCTACGATGTGCCCGCCGATGTGCAGGGAGTGGTGGTCACGACGATAGATACCGAGAGCCGCGCGGCAGCGATGGGCATTGAGGAGGGCGATGTCATCCAGCAGGTGAACCGCAAGCCTGTGCGCGCCGTGGGCGAGGCCGTGGAACTGGCGAAAAACAGCGTCAAAACCGTGCTGCTCCGCGTCTATCGCAAAGGTGACACGATGCTCTTCATGGTGAACCAGTCCTGAACCGGGCCGGCATCAACGCGAACGCCTGGGATCATCGGCGGACGAGCGCGGTCCCGGGCGTTGAGGTGTGGACGGCGCACTGCGCGCCGGAGCTTCCAGGCGTCGAAGGGGACGTTCTGTTTGGGGAAGGCGCGGAAGACTTTGTCG
>ERZ761609.453-NODE-453-length-48071-cov-61.943061_pt1 | contig 48071 bp, 42 predicted proteins | sample MGYA00511163_ERZ761609 | MGnify/ENA primary metagenome ERZ761609 (study PRJEB28899, sample SAMN02445070) | bioreactor sludge metagenome | biome: EBPR sludge | place: Australia: Brisbane, Thorneside Wastewater Treatment Plant | collected 2011-12-16 ... | reverse complement strand
TCGTGAGCAGCAGTAGAAACACCGCCACAAACCGGAATATGGACGAACGAGCCATTCAACTTCTACTATAGCATTGCGTTTCTATCTTCCCGGCATTGCGATTTCCAGTCCAAGCACATAAGGCGCCGGTTGTGAGATCACTGCTCTGGTACGGTGTTGCCGCCGTCGCACAAATTGGTGGATGCTTCGCGTTTTGGGCTTGGCTGCGCATGCACATGAGCCCGCTCTGGCTCATTCCGGGGCTGGTTTCGTTGATCGTTTTCGCTTTGGCTCTAACGAGAATAGAGACGGAACACGCGGGCAGGGCTTACGCGGCATATGGCGGCGTCTACATTCTCGCCTCGCTCCTTTGGCTCTGGGCCGTGGAAGGGGCCGTGCCCGATCGCTGGGATACGCTCGGCGCCTCCATTTGTCTGGCAGGCGCCGCCGTGATCCTCTTTAGCCCGCGAGGTTCGTAGAGCCGATGGACTGCTCAATCCGGCTCCATCATCAATGCTTGTGGGCCGGAGCCGCCTCCCCCGATCCAGCCTACTGAGCCTTCGGCTTCGGCGCTGGCACCCCGAGCAGGATCTCGTTCGCCATGATCTCGCCAGTGGGCATCTTCGATCCGATGACACCAACCTTCTCGCCCTGACGCATCTGGCTCCTTTCAGCCGGCTTCTCGTTCCGTTCGAACTTCGTCTTGCTGGAGTACTTCACCTTCACGATGCCCGTCTTAGTCCTAAGGTCGAAACCGTCCGACGCACGTGCTCATATTTCACCGCGTCGTCAGGATATGGATCCGGGCTGACCGGAGTTTGATCTGCGCTCGAGGAGGTGCACGTGTGCTGGACATCGGCAAGTGACTTTGAGCACAAAGGCCAAAGCTAAAATGCCTTGAGAAGGAGATGGCCCGAATGGACCAACAGAGGCGCAGACCAGAAGAGGCGGAAGCAGTGTTCTGCCGCTGCTCCTCCAGGCTGAAGTCCAAGTCCTGTACCAAAACTGTGCCAGAACCCCATCTGATTGGGTGCCTTGAGGTTACTGACCGAGCGAGAGCAGATTCCCCAAGTTGTTGAAAACAGAGCAATCAGTATAGAGCCATTGGAGGGTTTGGAACCGGTTCCTGTACTTCGTAATCAGCAGGTCGCCGGTTCGATCCCGGCGGGTGGCTCCAGTCCTTTCAAGCACTTCCGCCTCGGCTGCGCTTCACCACCCCTCCCGCTTGACCGCCAGGAACTCCCGCGCCAGAACCGCTTCCCGGCCTCCTTTTGGACGAACTCAGCGTCAGTGTCGCCTGCTGGCCCCAGGCGGTTTGGAGTTGGAAGTGATCCGGCAGGAGGCGAATCCGAATGTGCGGACGCGCAGGTCATCGCACCGGTCGCCGGTGACGGTGCGGCAGTTGCTGCGGGAGGGTCTGTTGCGGCGGTTCCAGGGCGGGATTGCGGAGTCGTCGTTCGAGGCGCTGGTGCGTGCGCATGTTGCGCACGTGGCGCACGTGGTTGGCGCACGTGGTCAGCCTGACCCGTCCCACGGCACTCTTCTCAGGAATTCGAACTCGTTCCCTATCCGCCAGAGGCTGGCCCTGACGTGGGTGGTGGCCACCGCGGAAGGTGCGGGCAGGCTGTGCCGCACTTCGGGCATGGCTTTGCGGATTTCGCGGGTTCGACGAACTCGTCTATTCCCAATTCATGCGGTTCGGTGTCCGATGCCTCCGGATTCGTGCAGAAGGCGATATCGAGGCCCGGCGCCTTGGGTGTGGCGTGCATCCATCGCACCGGCGGAAAGGCGGTTCTGCCAGACGTGGCTGGTGCGGCAAGCGGATTTTCATCAGAAAAGTGCAGTGGGACGGGTCAGGCCGGCGGCGTCCAGCGATGAATCAGAACCGGGCGAACCCGGATGCGGCTACGGCTTCCTGGCCGGGGCCCTGTCCTGCTTCTTCTGCTGACCTTGTTTCTGCTTCGCCGTCTGCTGCTGCTTGTTCTTTTCCTTGTCTTTCTTGCCGCCTTTGTCTCCCATGTCTGCTCCTTTTTCAGCGATTATGACTTGAACTCCGAATCAACCCGCGGCGGATCATCCGCCTGGCTCCAACGCTATCACAACCGCGGGTCAGGAAAAGCCCCGGCGGCCGAAACCCGGCCTCCTGTCCTTCAGGGAGTTCTTCACGGCTTCGACGCGCTTTCCGGCGCCGGTTCGCCGGCTGGGGCGGAGGTGGCTGTCCAGAGGATGGTCCGGCCTCCCGGTGGCCGCCCGGACTGGCCTCCGGACCTGCGCGGACGGTGGAGGCGGTGAAGGAGTTTCTGCGGCGGACATTGCCGCGCGAGGAATGGCCGTGGCGGCGGAAGCCGCGCTGGGGGAGCCGCGAGATCGACGAGATCCGGCAGGGGGCGAATCCGAATGCGCGGACGCGCTCCGCCGTGCGCAAGTGGGTCTGGCGCGCACGCAAGGCGGAACACGAGGTCGAGCATCAGCGGTTGACGGTCGCGCAGGTGGCGCAGGACATCGCACCGGTCGCCGACGACGGTGCAGCGGTTGCTGCGGGAGGGTCTGTTGCGGCGGTTCAAGGGCGGAATTGCGGAGTCGTCGTTCGAGGCGTTGCTGCGGGAGCACCCCGACCGCATCCCCTATGGCAAGCTCCCGCCGGCCAAGCGGGAGTGGCTCGTGCTGAATGGGTATCCGGATCAGGGGCTGGCGGTGAGGGCGCCGCGTGTGCGGGGGTTGTTGGAGTGAGGGGGCCAGGCAAGCGAAGGGTTTGCCCTGTCAGCGCTCGTCCGGATCGGCCTAGTATCCGAGCGTTGCGCCGACCGCCGCGCCGAAGATGATACCCACGGGCCCGGCCAAAGTCCCGACCGCCGCGCCGAGCATCCCCCAGGTAACCGCCGCCGACTTCTTCGACTCGAGCCTTCGGGTGCGAGAAAGTGGGGCCTTACGCCTGCCGTGCCAGCCGCGAGCTGTGCGGGAAGACACTGTTGATTTCTCGAGGTTGCAGGCGATGCAGGCCGGAAAGAGGTTGTTCTCATGATCAGTTCCGCCCCTCGCGCGAGGCCGCGAGTGCTCCACGTGCCAAGCCCCTCTCTCGCCATACCGGCCGTAGTTCCTGAAGGCAAGCTTCTTGCGGCAAATGTGGCAGTAGCCGGATGTACGGTCGTAAATCCTGTTGATCTGATCGTCAGTGTATTTCATAGGCTTTCTGCGGGGTTTCGCACTGTCACTAGCCCTTATCCATTTATACTACGTCACCAGCACCAACAATCGGGTGAAACCTCGCCGCACTCAACCCCGTCACTTGCCTGTTAACACGACCACCACAAACGTCTTTACTCATGGGTGTCTGGATTCCTCGGCACCCCATACAGTCAAGTCCGAGCTACCGAAAGCCGTCTTGGTAGAGCTTCTCATGCCGCCGAAAATGCCGAGTCGCGATCTAGCGGAACTCCTTGAATCCGACATCCGCGGATTGCCCTCGGTTCTGGAGAAAATCGTGGAGCTAGCTCATTTACGTGATTTCGCCACTGGCACCTATACCCACCCAGCGATCACCGACAGGTCGAGAGCAGAAGAGATCCACCGTATGTTGAGGCGACTGCACGAGAGCGCTTTTCGGCTTTGGCTCCAGATGGGGCTGGAGGCACAGAAGGCTGATTTCGACGTTTACCTGTCAAGCCTCGGAGCCGCCCCGGCCAGAGTCGTGGAACACTGGCGTGAGTCGGAGGTTTATCGGTCTCTCACGCCCGCGTCGGCCGGCCGCGCCGAGCGGGAGTTGTTCGTTGGTGACATCGAGGTGGTCCTCTTGTCCGAACAACAAGAGGCCAATCGCCGCCCAACCCCGCAGACGGTGGTCGCTAGTCAAACAGCCCAGGACGAAGAGATCCTGACAATCCGAGAGGTGGCCGCATGGCGACGGGTGGCCCAGCGAACGTTGCGCCAGTGGGCCGAAGTGGGCCTCATCCCGGCCCACAAAATGGGAAGGCTGTGGCGATTCCGCCGAAGAGATATCGAGGTATGGCTCCGCGGCGCAGGGGATCGCAGATAAATCGACGGCGTGCGGCATTAACGGCATTAACGGCATTTACGGCATTCGATCGGACAGGTGACCGGCTAGAATGGTTTCGAAAGGGCAGCTTTAAGAGCATGAGAGTGTGCATGGTTTTTTGGCGATCCCGCCAGAAGCGGGTGAACTAAGTCGGAGCCACATCCAGCAAGATGCATCGAGCACTGCAGACCTCCGCTGCATCAACCGACTTGGGCGCTCAGTTGGTCTTGGTTGTGCCTATGCCTGACCGATCTCTGGGCGAATCAGAGCTAGATCGTCGATGTCTGATCATTTCCAATGCATTTGTTCAATCCAAGGTCAAGAAGGCGAACCCGGATCGATCAGCTGTCTCCGCCAGACGCGGCGGTCGCCCTAATCGGAGTCTTCTCTCCGGCGAGCCGATTCACGAGCACTGTAGGGGTCCGTAGTCAAGTCTCACGACCTGTTGGATGCGCCCGCATGGCGACCGATTGCCAGGAGCGTGCTCAATCTCAACTCTCTAATAGCGTACATTTAGAAAGGAGTTCATCTTGCCATGCGTCTCTCATTTTTTTGTGTGTGTTTCACCCTGTCGGCGGCGTTCGGCCAAACTGGATCAGTTGCCCTGCGCAACGTGTCTGTCCCATTCACGAGTCTCGAAGTCGGCAATATCGTGGAAGTCACAATTACAGGAGCCACACCGTTTGGCACAGTGACTGTCGTCCAGAATGGACAGCCACCATACGTGTTTGGAACAACGAACGCATTTGGCGACTGGTCAGTTCAGGCGACTGAATCGCAGGAGTATGTCGGGTCCTACCATCAGGTCTGGTACGTCAACGGAGTTCAACTGACGCCAACCAACCCAGATCCCACATACCTGCCAGATGCGCCGCGATTGCCAAGTTTTACTGTGTATTCAAATGCACTGTCGTCCGGAAGTCCTCCCGTCATCCCGCCGAGCGACTTCAATTCCTGTGGTCAGCCACAAGCGACGGCCTATTGGAGATGGAGGCCCGTCGGATACTATTCGACTACTTCTTTTGGTAGCTCCACAGTTACGACGGCCATCGGTAGGTGGAACAGCGCCCAAAGCAAAGTTCCACTACAGTCCGACTCGACGATTAGTGATATATGGGTTTACGACGGATCACTTCCAGCGGGCACATTCGGGGGGGCCGCACTCTACACGCAAGGTTGCTCGCCGTGCTACGGCGAACGGATTGGATGCAATGGCGCTTGCATGAATTCAAGCGCGATGTATTACGTGGACATTATCCTAAACACAGCAGCCATCAATGCATTCGGCACTGCCGCTAGTGTATCCCCTCAGGATGTTGCTGCTTACGTTATTACTCACGAACTCGGACACGCACTCCAACTCGGTCACTCTCAACCCCTAATCAGGCGGGGTATCTGTTCTGAGGTGGGCAGCGTCATGTATGAGTCGGTATCTCCGGCGTTTTTTTGTGGAGTTGATTCTCCAACGAACAAAGACAAAACGGCATTTAATTCGGCATATCCCAGCAGTCCAGGCCATTGTGCTTTTAATGAGCGATACTGTTACGGCGACATGTGTCCCTGAACGGATATATGCCTTCTGTCAGGTAATGACGGCACACCATTGGAGTAAGGAGAATAGTGATGTTGCGACAGTGTATTATGGTCGGATTTCTGATTTTGGCTTGTCAGAATTGTCAGAATCTACTTCAGGGCCAAGAGAGCGCCAAAAGAACGGAAAAGCACCGCGAGGGGAAGAGTGTCCTCAAACTCATCCCCGTCAACCCAGCGGACTCACTTGAGCAGCTCGTAAGTGGCTCAGAACTGATCGTAGATTGCACTGTGGGTTCCACTCATCAACCAGTTGCGAGGAACGCCTCTGAGCGTCTGGTCATTGTTGAAACGCATGCTATTGTGCTGGTGAATACAATCTTAAAGGGTAGTTTGCCGAAAGAGGCGAACAGCGTCCTAGTAGCCCAAGTTGGAGGCCGCAGTGGGGCTTCCGAGACGGAAGTGGATCGGGACGGTTTGCTGGAGGAGGGGTCTAGATACGTATTGTTCCTGCAGAGGGACGACAGTCGAGCGGAAATCGTCAACAACACAGGTCTTAGCCGATTTGGTGTTGTTGGCGTGTGGTCCGGCAAGGCGAAGATAAGCGATGGCAGGGTGCAGTTCTTACCTAGCGTTTCCAAGGCCTTGGCGATGTACAATGGCCAGGATGTGCTCAGTTTCGGACAAAGGGTCAGAGACCTAGCAGCAGGAAAATACATTTCTCCCGAAGTGCTGCCGGCTCCCCCATTGCCCCCGCACCCCGGTCCCCCTGCGGCCAGTCGAAAATAGGGAAATCAGTTGTCGTTCTCCTAGATGGCGTAGAAGCTAAGGTAGCTTATTCGTTGTAGTCGTAGTGTCGTACAGGTCTTTCTGGGCAATGAGGATTCCCTGGCCGGAACTTGTCTCCCAGTGGGACTAATCGAGTGTGCCGACTCTTCGCGCCGTTGCCTTCCATGGATTCGACGCCGTCGGCGATGACGTAGTGGATGGGGATTGTGGCGGCGAGTTCGACGATGGAGTTGTCGATGCCCTGCCAGTGGAGGGTGTTGTTCGGCCAGCCGTAGACCGCGCCGGGGAGTGCGCCGAAGAGGTTCTTCAGACTGAGGGTGACGCCGGCCCAGTGGTGGGTCTTGATCTTGGGCATCGAGATGACGACGTCGGCCGCGAGGAGCGATTCGGGGAGCCAGAGTTCGTTGAGGGTGGTGAGGGCGGTTTGGGTGCGGACGGCGTGGACGCGATCGAAGTTGAGATCGATGAAGCGGGTGCGGCCGATGGAAAGGAGCGCATCGCGGAGGCCGCTTTCTTCGAGGAGCAGTGCGGTGTCGCGGACGTGGCCGGGACCGTCGCCGACGAGGACGGTCTGGGCGCCGAGGCGATAGAGGGCTTCGGCGGCGGCGGCGATGAGTGTGGGCCGCGGACCCTTGACACAATCGCGAAATAATTCTTCCCCATGAAATCAATCACTTGCCGGGAACTCAACCCGATTCCCGCTTCGTCGCCTGCGAAACTGTGAAGCAGGAGTACAACAATGAGCGGCAAAGCCAACCCCGGTCTCGACACCAGCCACACGACCGCCACCAGCCCCATTTCCGCCCTCGCGCCCAGACCCATCAATTCCATCTGCTCTTCCATCCCAATGAACGCAAAGACCGCGCAGGGAACGTCCTCCTCCAGAAACTACATCGCAGATCAACCTCACCTTCCCTCGCAAATAACTGAAACTAAACAACCGAACATCGATTCGAACCCCGATTCGAACCCCGGTTCGAACCCCACACGAACCCCCGAGCGAACCCCGAGCGAACCCCGAGCGAACTCCATGCGGACCCCATTCGAACTTTCTGTCGCCCCCATTCGGACTTACGTGCTTCGCACCTGGATAACAGGCCCGGCGAATTCGCTGCCCGGCCGAAACTGGCGGATGAACTGTGCCTGCGGCCGGTTTGCCGGTGTAGCATCAGGAGTGATGTTGTACACACTGATTCTGACATTGCTTCTGGGGGGGATTCCGGCCGTGGCGGCGGCGCCAAGGGCGGGAGTGGCACGAATCGACATCACGCCGAAGGAGCCGGTCTGGATGTCGGGCTACGCGGCGCGGAAGCGGCCCTCGACGGGGGTCCAGATGCCGATTCAGGCCAAGGCGCTGGCGCTGGAGGATGGTCGTGGCGGCCGGGTGGTGCTGGTCTCGGTCGACATCATCGGATTGTCAGCCGCGCTGAGCGACCGGGTGGCGGCCGAGGTGGCTTCAAAGTACAAGCTGGAACGGTCGCAACTCGTATTGAACAGCTCCCACACGCACACGGGACCGATGGTGGACGGGAACCTGTCGCCCATGGCTCCGTCAGACGAAGCGGAACTGGCGAAGATCCGGGCTTACACCAACACCCTCGCGGAGAAACTGGTCACCGTCATCGGGGCATCGCTGGGGGACCTGGCGCCCGCACGCCTGCATTTCGACTATGGCGAAGCGGGCTTCGCCATCAACCGGCGCAAACGCGAGATCGCACCCGTGGATCACCGCGTCCCGGTGCTGCGCGTCAGCGCCCCGAACGGCCAGATTCGCGCGCTGCTGTTCGGCTACGCCTGTCACAACACAACACTGACGGCGGAGTTCCTCGAGATTTCCGGCGATTATGCGGGATACGCGCAGGCGCAACTCGAGAAGGAGTTCCCCGGAGCGACGGCGCTGTTCTTCATGTTGTGCGGCGGCGATCAGAACCCCGAACCACGGAGCCGCCGTGAACTCGCCGAAAAGCATGGCGGCGAACTCGCGCGCGAAGTGGCGCGGATCGCACGGACTCCGATGGAACCGGTCGAGGGCCGCCTCCGTACGGCGCTGCAACTCACGCGCCTCGTCCTCAGCAACATGAAGCAGGTGAATTATCCCGTGCAGGCGGTCCGGTTCGAGAAAGGATTCACTCTGATCACGCTGGGGGGCGAAGTGGTGGTGGATTACGCGCTGAAATTCACGGCGCAGTACCCCAGGGAACGGCTCATGGTGGCTGGCTATTCCAACGATGTGATGTGCTACATCCCGAGCTTGCGGATCCTGCGCGAAGGCGGCTACGAAGGCGGCGACTCGATGAAGTGGTACAACCTCGATGCCCCGTTCGCCGAGGATGTGGAAGAGCGCGTGACGGCTTCCGTGGCCGCGGTCATGGAGCGGGTCAGAAAATGAAGGCGCTGGCGGCGATGCTCCTGTTGGGTTGCGCCGCCTGCGCCGGATCGACGCCGCTGGAGCGGTTGATCGAGGGAGTGGCCGTGGCGCCGCCGGAGATTGCGGCGGATATTCTGGTGCGGGTGGTCGAGAAGCGGCTGATCCGCGAACCGAAAGCGGCGAAGGGACTGCTGGAACAGGCCTGGCATCTGGCAGGGCAGGCGCGGCTGCCGATGCCTCGGCGGACTTTGCCCCTGAACGTGAAGCCGGGGAGTCCGGTTGCGGGTGGGATGCCGGGCATTCCGAGTCTGGACACGTTGACGCTGCGGGCACGGGCTCTGAAGCAGATGCACGAGCTTGACCGGGCGGAGGCTCTGGAGTGGCTGCGAGGCATGGCAACGCCAGTGCCGGAGGCGCTGGAGTGCGGGTCGGCGTGGGTGTGGGATCCGGGGCCGTGGTTCGAAATGGTGGGTGCGTTGGGGACCCTGGAAGACCGGTTGCGGGCTGTTCAGGATGTGACCCGTCCGGAACAGCTGGCGCCGGCGCTCGAACTGGTCCTCGGCTATCAGGGTACGGGGGAGGAGCGGGCCATGCTGGCGGGACGGTGGGCGGGGTCGCTTGAGGGGGTCCGAGGGGATTCTGTCGCGTTCGAAGCCACGCGGGAGTTGCCCGTGCGAATGGCCGTCGTGGCGGAGAAACTGCGGGCGGAGGGACAAAGTGCGGCTTTTCTGGCGGATGCGTGGCGGATGTACCTCTTGACGCACTGGCGTGGGGAGGTCTGCCAGCAGTACGCGTCGGAGGCCAACCGCCAGACGTGGCGGCTGCGAACCGACTCGGTGTACAACAAACGCCTGCGGGAAGCGGCGGCCAGCGATGCCCCGGAGATCAACTTCGAGGAGAAAGCAAAGCCGGCACGGATCATCCCGTTCGAACCGCGGCGGGATGAAGAGATGCGCACGCGGTTCGAGGAATGGTCGGCGCTGGTGGGAAGCGTGGCGCGGGTGGTGCCGGCGCTGGGGCAGGAGGCGTCGCCGGGAGAAGTCCGGCAGGCGGTGCTCGACTTGCTGGAGCAGATTGAGGCATGGAACGAACCGGTCGAAGGGGTCAGCGGGGAGCAGTGGCTGCAACTGCGCGTGATGGCAGTCAACCCGCTGCTGATGCAGGTGGACGGGGAGACCAGACGGGACGTTCTGCGTTGGAGATTGAGGCTGTTGAGGGATTCGGAATTGCAGCGGACCGCTCCGGAGGCATGGCTGGTGACGTGGAGGCAGGTTCTCCCCGCGGCCCCGGCGGAGTTGGTCCGGGAGGCCGGAAGTCCGCTGATGGACTTGATGCTGCTGGCGCATGAGATATTGGGTTGGCAATGAGCGAAGCGATGTTTGGGGCAATCGAAGCAGGTGGAACGAAGTTCGTGCTGGCGGTGGGCAGGTCACCGGAGGAGTTGGAGGACATCCGCCGGGTGTCCACCTCGCACAATCCGCTGGAGACAGTGGCGGAGGTGGTGGCGTATTTCGAGCGGCACCCGGAGGTGGCCGCGCTGGGCGTGGCTTCGTTCGGACCGGTGGACCACCGGACGGGGTCGATTGCGAACACGCCGAAGGCGGGGTGGAAGGATTTCCCCCTTCGCGATGCCTTGCGGCGCGCGCTGCACGTGCCGATTGGATTCGAGACGGACGTGGCGGCGGCGGCGCTGGCGGAAGCCCGGTTGGGCGCGGCGCGGGGGTTGAAGGACTCGGTCTATATGACGATCGGGACGGGCATCGGTGGCGGAGTGATTGTGAACGGCTGGCCGGTCCAGGGGTTGGTTCATCCGGAGATCGGGCACCTGCTGGTACGCCGGGCGCCGGAGGAACTGGAAGGGTACGCGGGAAATTGTCCATATCATGGGGGCTGCCTCGAGGGGATGGCGGCGGGTCCGGCGATTCAGGCGCGCTGGGGGCGTCCGGCGCACGAGTTGCCCGAGGAACACGCGGCGTGGCGGATCGAGGCGGACTATCTGGCGCAGATGTGCGTGAATCTGGCGTTCACGGTGTCGCCGGAGATGATCGTGCTGGGGGGAGGAGTGATGGCGCAGCACCATTTGTATGCAATGGTGCGAGCCCGGGCCGGCGAGTTAATGAACGGGTATGTGGCCCTGCCTCGAATCGAGGCCCCGGTGCTTCAATATCCCGGGTTAGCGGGCGCTCTCATGCTGGCGCAGGAGGCGGGACGATGAACCGGATCGAGGCCTTCGTTTTGCCCGCATAATGGGAGAAACGGGCCATGAAGCAGCGCTACAAATTCATCCTGGGGCTGACCCTGCTGTTTGTGCTCACCGGACTGGTGATCTGGCAGGGTTCGTTCTCGGTGGGGGATTACGGGCCGGCCAGTGCGCAGCAGACCTACGTTTTCTGGGGTCTGTCGACGCTGATCTTCCTGCTGACGGTCCTGCTGGCGTTCATGCTTTTCCGCGACGCGGTCAAGCTCTACGTGGCCCGGCGTGCCGGCCAGGAGGGTTCGCGAATCCGAACCAAGATCGTGATTGGCGCGCTGGCGCTCACGATTCTGCCGATGTTCTTTCTCGTGCTTTGGAGCGTGGAGGTTCTGAACCGCAATCTGGACAAGTGGTTTTCGCGGCCCGGTGAAAGGGTTTCATTCAGTCTGGTGGATGTCGCCAGGTCCCTGGAAGGCGAGTCGCGGCGGCACGCGGACGCACTGGCCCGGTGGGTGGCAGGTTCCCGTGAGGTGCGGGATTACATCGAGTCAGGCCATCCGCCGAATGAATTTCTGCTGGCGGTCTGCGCGACAACCGCCATCGAGGATGCCCGCGTGGTGCGCCCGGACGGGGGGCAAGTGGCAATCTGCGAGGACCCGCCGGCGCCAAAGCCGGCGGCACGGCCGGTGGGGATGGAGATCACTGGGCGGGCGGTGATCCCGGATGGACTGGGGGAGGTGGTGGTACGGATCCGCATGCCGATGGATCTCGACGAGGTGAAACGGGAGATCGACGCGCAAGTCAGCGACTACAACCAGCTCGCACTGACGAAGCGGGAAACACGCCGGTTCTATCTGCAGCTCTTGCTGCTGATCACGCTTTTCATCGTGTTCATCGCGACGTGGATCGCGCTGTTTCTCGCGCGTCAGATTACGTCTCCGCTGACGGCGGTGCTCGAGGGTGCGCGGGCGGTTCGTTCGGGCAACCTGGCGCACCGGGTGCAGGTGGCCGCGACGGATGAACTGGCGACATTGGTCCGGGCCTTCAACGAGATGACGCAGGATCTCGAGACGAACCGGGATGAACTGGAGCGCCGGCGGCGCTTCATCGAGGCGGTACTCGAATCGATTCCCACGGGCGTGATTTCGCTGGGCCATGATGGCACGATTCAACTGACCAACAATGCACTGCGCCAGGTCTTCGCGGCCGAACGGATTGAAACGGCGACACGGCTCAGCGACCTGCTGACGCCGGAGCAGCAGGGCGAATTCGCGCGATTGCTGAGCCGGGCGAGGCGCCGGCGCAGCGCGAGCGGGCAGATCGAGCTGGCGGGTGGCGACGGCGCTGCGAGACAGGTGGCAGTGACGGTTTCGGCGCTTGATGCGAGGGTCACATCAGGGTTCGTGATGGTGCTGGAGGATACCAGCGAGTTGCTGCGCGCCCAGAAGGCAGCGGCATGGCACGAAGTGGCGCGGCGGATTGCCCATGAACTGAAGAATCCGCTCACTCCGATCGCCCTGAGTTCGGAACGGATTTTGCGGCAACTGGACAAGTGTCAGCCCCCGCCGGAGGTACAACGGATCATACACGAGTGCTGCGCGACGATCGGCCGCGAGGTGCAATCGGTGAAGTCGCTGGTGGATGAATTCGCGCGGTTCGCCCGCTTCCCGGCAGCGCAGCCGGCGCCGGCGGACTTGAACGAGGTCGTGCGGGAGGGGCTGGCGGTGTTCGAGGGCAGGCTGGAGGACATCAATGTGCGGCTGGCGCTGGAGGCGCGGCTCCCGCGGGTCGCCCTCGACCGCGACCAATTCAAGCGCGTGATCGTGAACCTGGTGGACAACGCGGCGGAAGCGATGCGCGATGCACCGCTGCGCGAACTGCTGGTCGAGACGTCCGTAAGCGGGGAGACGGTGGAACTGGTGATCGCCGACACAGGTTGCGGCATCTCGACGGGCGACAAGGCGAAGCTGTTCCTGCCGGACTTCTCCACGAAGAACCGGGGCACGGGAGTGGGGCTGGCGATTGTCAGCCACATTCTGGGTGAGCACCACGCGCAGATTCGCGTCGAGGACAACCGTCCGGCGGGCGCGCGGTTTATCATCGAATTGCCGGTGTCCACACCGGCGGGAACCAACGCCCGCGTGCTGAGCCATACATGAAATCACCGCGAATTCTGATTGTCGACGACGAACCGGGAATCCGCAGTTCTCTCGCGGGAGTGCTGCAGGATGAGGGCTTCACGGTGCACGCCGTGGAATCGGGGGAAGAGGGTCTGTCGGAACTGGAGCGGGTGGACTACGATCTGGTGCTGTTGGACGTTTGGCTGCCGGGCATCGACGGGCTCGAGGTGCTGGAGCGGATCGAGGCCGGAGTCAGAGCGGCGCGGCCGGCCGTGATCATGATTTCCGGGCATGGCTCGATCGAGACAGCCGTGCGGGCGACCAAGCGTGGGGCCTTTGATTTTCTGGAGAAGCCGCTGACGATCGCGAAAGTGATGGTGGTGGTCAACAACGCCCTGGCGCAGCGGAAGTTGCAGCGGGAAGTGCGGGAGCTGAAAGAGACTGGGCGGGAGCGCCTGCAGCTGATCGGCGACAGTGTTCCACTGAAAGCTCTGCGGCAACAGATCGAGCTGATGGCCGCAACGAACGGGCGGGTGCTGATCTACGGGGAGAGCGGGGTGGGCAAGGAACTGGTCGCGCACGCGATTCATGCGCAAAGCCTGCGCGCCTCGGGGCCCTTCGTCGAAGTGAATTGCGCGGCGATTCCCGAGGACGCCATCGAGAGCGAGTTGTTCGGAGTGTCGCCAGGCAAGACGGGGAAGTTCGAGAAGGCGGACGGGGGCACGCTATTTCTGGACGAAGTGGGCGACATGAGCCTGAAGACGCAGGCGAAGGTGCTCCGCGCACTGGACGAGCAGCGGATCGAGCCAGTCGGCTCGGTCGAACCGATGCAAGTGGATGTGAGGGTAATCGCGTCGACGAACAAGAATCTGAGTGAAGAGATCAGCCGGGGGAATTTTCGCGAGGACCTGTTCTACCGGCTGAATGTGATCCCGTTCGCGGTGCCGCCGCTCCGGGAGCGGGCGGGCGATATCCCCGCGCTGGCCGCGCATTTTCTCGACGAGTTTTCGACGGCGTACGGGCGCAAGGCGAAGGAGTTGACGCCGGAGGCGGTGGTGGTGCTCCAGTCGCACAACTGGCCGGGCAATGTCCGCGAGCTTCGCAATCTGATGGAGCGGATGGTGATCATGTATCCGCAGGTGCGAATCGACGCGCGCCACATCCCGCTCACCGCCAGCCGGAAATCCAACGAGGACGAGCACCCGCAGTACGCGACGCTGCACGAAGTCCGTCAAGCGGCCGAGCGGGACTACATCCTGCGCAAGCTGGACGAGATGGGAGGCAACGTGAGCCGGACCGCCGAAATTCTGGGGCTGGAGCGCAGCAACCTCTACAAGAAGATGCGAGCGCTCGGGATCGCGCCCCGGGATCCGGCCTGAACGGGAGCGGAGGGGGAGGTCAGGGGAGTGCGAGCAGATACGCGGTGATCTGGTCGTTTTCGGTTTCGGTGAACTCGTAAGGGGGCATGGTGGAGCCGGGGGAGTATTTCTGCGGGTCCAGGAAGTGACCCCGCACCCAGGCGGCATCGCGGCGGCGGGCGAGGCCATTCAGCGAAAGTCCCAAAGGCTGGCCGGCGCCGTTGACCTGATGGCACATCTCGCAGCGGTGGCGCTGGTAGAGAATGGCGCCTTCCCGCGCAAAAACGGGGGTTTCGGTGAGTTTTTCGGCGTTTTCGGGGGTCAAGCGGAGCAGAAACGAGGCCAGCGCGTTCAATTGGGCCCTGGAGAGAGAGACAGGCGGCATGCTGCTGCCGGGGACAACCTGGGACGGTTCGGTGAAGTGCGCGATGAGCCAGGCGGCATCGCGGCGAGTGGTGGCGGCGCCGAGGTTTGGACCGGCGCCGGGCGAACTCTTCGGTTCGGCGCGAACGCCGAGCGCGTGACAGGCTTCGCACTTCTCGCGGTGGAAGTAGCCGATGCCCGCGACCTCGACGGGAGAGAGTTCGCGCCATTGCTGGGGACCCGTCGAATCGCCGAAGACAGCCCCGGGCGGGGTGGAGGCGATGGCGGCGAGGGTCAACCCGGCCCAGCCGATGCCTGCCAGTCCGGCGATCAGCAGGGCGGTGGTTCGCTGGGTGACGCGGCGGACAGCGCCGCGATCGAGGAAGGGAGCGGCCATGAGCAGGGCGACGGCGAGGCCGGGCAACACCACGCTGGCGAGGACTTCGAGCGGTCCTTCAAAGTACTTGAGGAGCTGAAAGAGAAAGAGGAAGTACCATTCGGGACGCGGCAGGTACGCGGTGTCCGTGGGATCGGCAAGCCGGCCCAGCGGAGCTTTGACGGCCACCGCGAGGGTGAACAGCACAGCAAACACGGCGAAGATGGCGGCGGTATCCTTGAAGACCTGGCCGGGATAGAACTTCTTGCCGGGCTTCAGTTCATCTCCGGGGGCGGGGGCGACGCCGTGGCGGCGGACCAGGTAGACATGAAGCACGATCAGCAGAACCGTCAGCGGCGGCAGCAGGAGCACGTGGACGGAATAGAAGCGTGCGAAGGTCACGACACCCACGCCCTGTTCGGCGCCCATCAGGCGGAGGATATAGGGACCCAGGCCTGGGGCGGAAGCGGCGATCTGGGTGGTGACGACGGTGCCCCAATAAGCGCGGTTATCCCAGGGCAGCAAGTATCCGGTCAGGGCGTAGGCGAGCGTCAACAGCAGCAGAACGACGCCGATCATCCAGGTCACTTCCCGGGGCTTCCGGTAGGCGCCCCAAAGGAAGACCTGGAGCATGTGCAGCACGACGATCACGACCATGAACGAGGCGCCCCAGTGGTGCAGGCCGCGCAGGAGCGCGCCTCCAGTGACCTCGGCCATGATGTAGCGGATGCTGTGGTAGGCCTCGCCGGGCGCTGGGGCATAGTTGAGCGCGAGGAGGGCCCCGGTGAATGCCTGGGTCAGAAACAGAAACAGGGCGACGCTGCCGAGCACCTGATGCCAGCCGCTGGAGGCGGGGATCTCCTCGTCGAGGAACTGGCGGAGAGCAGCGGGCAGGCCGGTGCGGTCGTCCAGCCAGTGGCCGAGCCGTGCTAACCGTGCCCGCATCTCAGATTGCACTCCCCGGAGGCGGGGGCAGTTCGCCGATCAGGATTCTGTCGCCCTCCAGACGGACCGGGTAGCGGTCGAGCGGGCGCGGTGCGGGACCGGTGAGGACCTGGCCGTCGAGGGAGAAGTTGGAAGAGTGACAGGGGCAGACGAATTCGCCGATTCCGGAGTTGTAGTGGTAGGCGCAACCGAGATGGGTGCATTGAGGAGAGAACGCGGCGACTTCGTTCTGGTCCAACCGGACCAGCCATGCGGCGGCTTTCTCGTTGACGATCTTCCAGCCGTCAACGCGGGTCCGCCTGAACATCACCTCTTCGGGAACCCGCAGGCGCAACTGAGTCAGCGTGCCGGCTTCAACCCAGGCGCCGGTGGAGGGGCGGCGTCCGGGTGCGAAGAGGTAAGCGAGCGCGGGCAACGCAAGCCCGGCAGTCAGACAGGCACCCATGAACTGGATGGCGCGGACAAGGAACCGGCGCCGTCTGGGGGATTCTAGTGCGGTCATCGGAGTCAAGGGGGCGTCAATCGGAATCCGGCGGGCGGCAGGCGGCGAGCAAGAGGCCGCGCAAGGCGTGGCTCTCGGACTCGGTGAGTTTGCGTCCTTCGCGTGTCAGATGGAAGACATCGATGGCCTTGTGCGCCTCGGTATCGACGAGGACCACCTCGATATTGCAACCGGCGCGCGAGATGGCCGAAGCGAGGGCATGGAGGAGACCTGGCCGGTCCTGGGCGACGACCTCGACGACGGTGGCGACGGCGGAGGCTTCATGATCAACGCCCACCTGAGCCGTGAAGGCCGGCCGGCGCACGATCGTGCGGCGCTGGGTTCTCTGCCGCAGCAGATCTTCGGCCCGCAGTTCACCGGCGGCGACGCGGCGCAGCGTCATGCGAAGGCGTTCCCGTTCGGGCGGGTTGAGTTCGAGGCTGCGGGTGGGATCGGTGAACGCAAACAGATCGATAGCCACACCCTGGGCGTTGGAAAAGGCTTCGGCCTGCACGATGTCGACGCCAAAACTCGACAAAGCCCCAGCGAGCGAGGCAAACAGGAAGGGGCGGTCGGAGGCGACGATGGTGACGAGGAACGAACCTTCGCGGCGTTCCACTTCGACGGAGGCGCCACCGGCGGCGGCCTTGCGATACAAGGCGAGATGTTCGAGGGCGCGCTCGCGGGAGTGGGTCCAGAGGTATCGGGCTGGGAGTCCTTCGACGAACTGGCGCAGATCGGGAGTGACTTCGCCCCAGGCGGTTTCCGGTGTGTGGACGCGGTCTTCGGTGAGTGCGCCGGTGAGTGCGCGGTGAACGATCCGGTACAGGCGCCAGAGTTGATCGCGCCGCCAGGGGCTCATGGCCGCGGTGTTGACGGCGCTGATATCGGCGTAGCTGAGGAGGGTGAGTGCGCGCAGACGCTCGGTGGTGCGGATGAGGTCCTTCAGCCGGTGCGCGGTTGCGGGGTCATCCATATCGCGGCTCTGGATGGCGGCCGGCAGAGTGAGGTGGTGGCGGATGAGGAAGAGCACGGTCTCGCGAGCGGGGTCCTCCATACCCATCCTGCCGAGGAATTCAGCGGCGATGCGTTCACTTTCTTCACTGTGGTCGCGACCCGAGCCTTTGCCAATATCATGAAGCAGCAAGGCCATCCGCAGCAGCCAGGAATCATTCTGAGATTCTTCGAGCAGCGCCGCGAAGCCTGGGGCGCCGGAGGCCTCCGACTGGGGGAGTTCACGCAACACTTCGAGCGTGACGAGCGTGTGTTCATCAACGGTGTACTGGTGGTAGAAGTCGCGCACAACCAGGTGTTCGATGGGCGTCCACTCCGGCAGGAGCGCGCCCAGAAAGCCGGTTTCGGCCATGGACCGGATGGCCAGAGGGGCGTGGGGCAGGCTGAGCAGAGTTCGCCAGAAGGCTACACCTGGAGGTTTCCTCGTGAAGTCCTGCTGAAAGCGGAACAGGTGAGAGGTGATCCTCCTCGCGGTGTCCGTCGCGGGACGGACGCCGTGCCGCGCGACGAACTCGAACAGTTCCAGGGGGAGTGTGGAACTGGAATCGAGCCGCTGCGGGTGCCGGAGGAAGACGAGATCCCGCGCGACGGTAAAATCGGCGTTCGAGAGGCGGGCGCGCCAGTCGCGGAAGTTCGCGAACAGGGAGCGATCCTGCGACTCGCTGGTTTCGAGTTCCGCGAGGACGGCGCGAAAGACGGCATTCGCATTGCGGAACCACGCCCGCATCCATTCCGCCGGGTCCTGCCAGGGGGAGAAGAGCGAGGCCGCAATCTCGTCCTGCGACTCGAAATTCAACAAGTTCTGATCCCGGTTGGCCCGAAAGTGGAGAAAGCAGCGTGCAGCGAACAGAAACTGCCGCGGACGCGGGTCGGAGTCCGGATCGGCCTCGTGGTCCCGGAGAGCCTGGAGCCAGCGGACGGCCTGGAGATCGCGGAGGCCGCCCGGGGCTTCCTTGACATCGGGTTCGAGGCGATAGATGGTGTTGTGAAAGCGGCTGTGCCGACCGCGGGTCATCCGGCACAACCGGCGGGTGAGGTCGCGGCGTTCAGCCTTGAGGAAGCGGCCGAAGCGCTCCCGCCATTGCGCGTAGAGGGTTTTGTCGCCCGCGAGGACGCGTTCGTCGAGGAGGCTGACCGTCAGTTCGAGGTTGCCTTCGATCACCTGACAGCATTCCTCGGGGGTCCGGACGCTGTGGCTGACGCGGAGGCCCATATCCCAGAGCACCCGGAGGAATTCCGACAGGGCTTCCTTCGGTTCCGGGTCCTGGGGCGTCCGGCGGACCAGGACGAGGAGATCGACATCGGAATTGGGGAACAGTTCGCGGCGGCCATAGCCGCCGACGGCCATGAGGGACAGCCCACCGGGAAACGCGGGGGCGAGGGTGGAGGCGTACGCCTGCTGAACGAGTTCGTCGACGAGGGCGGTGCGTTCACGAAGAATGGGCGCCGCCTGACCGTCAGCGAGGAAGCGGGCACGCCAGACATCGAGAGCGTCGTTACAGCGCTGCTTCGCCGCGGTCGTCATTCCGGATCCGGATCGCTTCCTCGACGGCATAGACGAAGATCTTGCCGTCGCCAATCTTTCCGCTCCGCGCGGCCTTCATGAGCGTCTGGGTGACTTCGTCGAGGCGCGCGTCAGGCACGACGAGTTCGACCTTCACTTTCGGGAGAAGATCGACCTGGTATTCCTGGCCGCGATAGACCTCCTTGTGGCCTTTCTGGCGTCCGTGGCCGCGGACTTCCATGATGGTCATGCCATCCACGCCGATTTCCTTGAGTGCTTCCTTGACGTCCTCGAGCTTGAAGGGCTGAATAATTGCTTCGATCTTCTTCATGGGTTGACTCCGGATCAGGACTCCAGGCTATAACCATCTTCGCCGTGCAGGCTGAGATCGAGGCCTTCGATCTCCTGCTCCTGGCTGACGCGGAGGCCGCAGACCAGGTCGGCGATTTTGAGGCAGATGTAGCTGCCAACGGCGCCGAGGACGACGGCGAGCAGGGCGCCGCCGGTCTGATTGACGATCTGGAAAGCGTTGCCATCGATGAGACCGAGGGGCGAGGGTTTGCCATCGGGCCCGGCGAGGCCGCTGTTGATGAGGTTGGTGGCGAAGACGCCGGTCAGTACAGCGCCGAGGAATCCGCCGGCGCCATGAATGCCGAAGGCGTCGAGGGAGTCATCATAGCCGAGCTTCATTTTGACGACGGTGACCATCCAGAAGCAGAAGACGCCGCCGAGGAAACCGATGACGAGAGCGGCCATGGGGGTGACGTAACCGGCGGCGGGGGTGATGGTGACGAGGCCGGCGACGGCGCCGGAGATGCCGCCGAGCATGCTGGGTTTGCCATGGCGGAGCCACTCGGCGAGCAGCCAGCCGATGGTGGCAGCGGAAGCGCCGAGGTGGGTGGTGACAAAGGCGTTGGAGGCGGCGCCGCCGGCACTGAGAGCGCTGCCGGCATTGAAACCGAACCAGCCGACCCAGAGGAGGCAGGCGCCGGTCAGACTGATGATGAGATTGTGGGGCTTCATGGGCTCCTGACCGTAGCCCTGCCTGGGTTTGAGGTAGAGCGCGGCGACGAGAGCGGAGACACCGGAAGTGATGTGGACGACGGTGCCGCCGGCGAAATCGAAGCAGGGGAGCGCGCCGCCTTCGAAGGGGTTCATCAAACCGCCGCGGCCCCAGACCATGTGGGCCATGGGGAAGTAGACGATGGTGAGCCACAAGGTGGTGTAGACGAGCATGGCGCTGAAGCGGATGCGTTCGGCGTAGGCGCCCGAAATGAGGGCGGGGGTGATGATGGCGAACATCATCTGAAAGGCCATGAAGGTGAGATGGGGCACGGGGGCGTAGCCGGAATCGGCGTCCATGCCGACGCCCTTGAGGAGAAGATACTGCGCACCGCCGATGAATGAGTTGCCATCACCGAAGGCGAGGCTGTAACCGTAGAGCACCCAGAGCACGGAGGCGAGCGCCATGAGAGCGAAGCTGTGCATGAGGGTGCTGAGGACGTTCTTGCGGCGGACGAGACCGCCATAGAAGAGGGCGAGGCCGGGGCCGGTCATGAGCAGGACGAGGGCACAGCTCACGAGCATCCAGGCATTGTCGCCAGCCATCTGGGCCGACTGCGCGGCTTGTTCGAGTGACGCCAGCCGCTCGTCAAGGGAAGCCTCCGCCTGCGCGAGAAGCGCGGGCAGACACGTCAGGTATAGCAGGGAGAGTCTCTTCACGTTGGCGGGCAACTCCTCTCGGGGAATGGGGACCGGACGGGGGTTCCTCATGATGTTACCCCGGCCATTGCGATGAACGGAAACAGAAAATTCTTTTAGGGATGAACGATTTTTTTTATCGGCGGCGCAATGTGGCAGGGCGGCATGGCGCTTGCCACGGGTGGCGCCTCACCTACAATGGAGGCAATGAGCAACGAGACTCTTTGTCTGACCGTCGCGATGGCGCTGGGCGCCGTTGCCGCCGCGGGTCAGGCGCCGCCTTCGCTGCCGGACCCGTATCACACGCCCTCCGCGTCGAACGCCCCGACGGTGGTGTCGCGCCCGGAAGCGGCGCAACTCCGGCTCCCTGAAGGCTTTTCCATCCAGGAGTTCGCCGGCGGATTCGAGCGTCCGCGGTACATGATTGTGGGCCCTTCGGGCGAAGTTCTTCTCTCCGATGCCGCACGCAAGGGGTCCGTCTACGCCCTCTTCGACAAGGACAAAGACGGGAAGGCCGACGACCGCAAGCTACTGATCGGCGAACTTGACCGCCCCTACGGCCTGGCGCTTTGGCGCGATTTCCTGTACATCGCCGAAACAACGGCGGTCAAACGATACAAGTATGACGCGAAGAGCTACACGCTGGGCCCCGCCGAGATGGTTGTCGACCTGAGCGCGTACGCCACGGGCCACTGGACCCGTTCGATCCTCTTCAACAAGGCGGGCGACAAGTTCTATCTCGGCATTGGTTCGCGATCGAACGTCGAGCCGGGCGAGCCGGAGCCCCGCGCAGCAATCTCCCGATGCAATCCGGACGGGAGCGGCTGTGAGGTGATCGCGGCCGGGACGCGGAATCCGATTGGTCTCGACTTCGAACCCACGACCGGAAGGCTGTGGGCGGCCGTGCAGGAGCGGGACGGACTGGGAGACGACCTGGTGCCGGACTACTTCACCTCCATCCAGGAGGGCGGCTTTTACGGCTGGCCGTACGCGTACATCGGTCCCCGGGAAGAGCCGCGGCTGAAGGGGAAGAACCCTGAACTCGTGAAAAAGACGATTGTTCCCGACGTGGTTCTCCAGGCGCATGTGGCGGTCCTCGATTCGCGGTTTTATACCGGAAAACAGTTTCCTCCCAAGTATCAGGGCGGCGCATTCCTGGCCTTTCATGGCTCCTGGAACCGCGCCGAGCGCGTTGGCTATTCGGTGGCCTTCGTACCCTTCCGCAATGGCAAGCCTGCCGGTCCTGTTGAAGACTTCCTCACCGGCTTTATGCTTGACCCCACCAAGAGGGAAGTCTGGGGCCGCCCCGTCGGATTGCTGCAACTGCCGGACGGCAGTCTGTTGGTGTCCGACGACGGTGGGAATCGACTGTGGCACATCTCGTACAAAAAGTAGTCTTTCTTTCACTCACCTTCGCTCTCATGCCAGGGGCTGCCCAGTTGCAGCAGCCCTTTTCGCACAAGCTGCATCTCAAGCAGGTCGCCGGCTGCGAACCCTGCCACACGAACGCCGCGAAGTCCACGAAAGCGGAGGACAACCTTCTCCCATTCGAGACGGAGTGTGTCAACTGCCACCACGACATCCACATCAAGGAGCCGCGCAAGACGACGGTACACCAGTTCAACCATGAACTCCATCAGGGCGTGAATCCGGGCCCGATCATCGCGGCCGCGATCAAGAGCAAGACGTGGCTGGGCACGGCGAAGGAGATGCCGAAGGCGGTGAACACGTCCAACGCCTGCGTGGCCTGCCATCACGACATCGAGGAGAGCGACGCCATCACCGAGGCGACGGGGAAGGCGCACTATCCGCGGATGGCGGACTGCCTCACTTGCCACAACCAGATCAATCCCCCTGAATCCTGCAAGACCTGCCATGATCCGGGGACGAAGTTCCGCCCCGCCGACCACACCCCGGAGTTCGTGGACAGTCACGCGCGCGAAGGCGCGATCGCCGACAAGGCGGCCTGCCAGTCCTGCCACGGCCGCAAATTCACCTGCAAGGGCTGCCATTGAAGAAGCCAGACTTTCAAGACCATTACGAGATCCTTGGGGTGAGCATGAAGGCCACCAGCGAGGAGATCGCCAACGCCTATCAGGCTCTTGCGCGGGAGTTCCACCCGAACACGCCGCGAACGGGCGACCGCGCCAAGTTCGCGAAGATCAACGCGGCCTACGAAGCGCTGTCCGATCCCGCGACGCGGAAGGAGTTTGACCGCCTGTTCGAGAACGCGACGCCGGAGCATCGCGCGCCGGGGTTCTCGGGTCCGTCCTTCTTCACCTCGATGCAGCAGGAGGGGAGGCTGCGCCTGGCCGTGCTTTGCGTCCTGTATGACCACCGGCGGCACAACGCGTTGCGCCCCAGCCTCACGTTCCGCGAACTGGAAGGCCTGCTTACGCTCAGTTCCGACCAGCTGAATTTCTCTCTCTGGTTTCTCAAACAGCGCGGACTGGCGGTGGTGGACGACAAGAGCAGCGTCCAGATCACGGTCGACGGCATGGAGTACCTGGAGCAGGCGTCGCCCGATCCCGCGGAGGTGTTGCCGTTGATTCGCGCGGCAGATTGAAGCGCCGGTTAACCCCGGAGGTAGGCGTCCTCGCCCCGGAGCCAGTCGTCGCGTTTCGGGGTGAAGAGATCGGTGACGGCCGCGTCCTCGACGACGTCGACGCTGTGGGGGACGTGCGGAGGAATTTCGAGAGATTGCCCGGCGCCGACGAGCACTTCCCTGCCCTCGAGATGAAAGCGGAGGAGACCGCGCTCGACCATGGAGACCTGCTCGTTGTGGTGGGCGTGTTCGGGCACGTACGCACCCGCCTGCATTTCGAGCCGGGCAATGGTCATCTGCGCGGTGTGGATCACCCGCCGTGTGACCTTCGGATTCATGGGCTCGGCCGCAATCGTGGTCCAGTCGTGTAGGGTCATGAGCGGAAGCGTATCATGCCGGGCGGGCCCGGAGGCTGCGCTAAGATGGAATCGTTTCGCGCAAGGAGTCATCATGAAGGGCGTCGTTCTGGCTGGAGGCAAAGGTTCCCGCCTGCATCCACTGACTAAAATCACGAACAAGCATCTGCTTCCCGTTTTCGACAAGCCGATGATCTATTATCCGATTCAGGCATTGGTTGACGCCGGAATCCGGGATATCCTCATTGTCACGGGTGGCAGCAATGCCGGAGACTTTCTGCGCCTTCTCGCCAACGGCAAGGAATTCGGGCTGTCGCACCTTGATTTCACGTACCAGGAGGGAGAGGGCGGAATCGCCGAAGCCCTCAACCTGGCGCACCATTTCGCCGACGGTCAGAAACTGTGCGTGATTCTCGGGGATAACATTATCGAAAAGCCGATCGCGGGGGCCGTGGAAGCGTTCCGCGCGCAGGGCCAGGGGGCCCGGATCCTGCTGAAAGAGGTGGACGACGCGGAGCGGTTCGGCGTCGCCGAAATTGAAGGCGACCGCATTGTGGGCATCGAGGAAAAGCCCGCTCGGCCGAAGTCGCGCTACGCCGTGACGGGGATTTACATGTACGACGAGACCGTGTTCGAGAAGATCAAGACGCTGGTTCCCTCGGGCCGCGGCGAACTCGAGATTACGGATGTGAACAACGCGTATATCCGGGAAGGCACGATGCAATTCAGCTTCCTGGATGGCTGGTGGACCGATGCCGGCACGTTTGAATCCCTTCTTCGCGCCTGCAATCTCGTTGCGCAGTCCAGACCCGAGACCGGGGCCTCCGAATGATCGAGATCGTTACCCCCACCTGCGAGAAGGGAATCGGCCAGATCATCACCCGGCCGGATTCCGGCGATCTGATCGACGGCATCCGGATTCAACCACTGGCTCTCCATCCCGATGACCGCGGCTACTTCCTGGAACTCGCCCGCTTCGGCCAGGCCCTGACAGCGGCCTTTCCTGCCGCCTCGACGCAGGTCAGCGCCGCGTTGACGGTGCCGGGCGCGATCAAGGCGTTCCACTTTCACCGCCACCAGACCGACCTGTGGGCCGTTCCCACGGGCATGCTTCAGGTGGCGCTGGTCGATCTCCGCCCGGAGAGCCCCACTTTCGGCCACCGCAATACCATCTACACGGGGCACCTCCGCCCCTGGCAGATCCTGATTCCGCCGGGCATTGGCCACGGATACAAAGTGATCAGCCAGGATCCGGCCCTGCTCGTGTATCTCACGGACCGCTTCTACAACCCCGCCGACGAGGGCCGCATTGCGTACAACGACCCCGGCATCAGCTACGACTGGGAGCTCCAGCACAAATGAGACTGCTTGTTACCGGAGGCGCCGGGTTCATCGGCTCCGCCTTCATCCGCCTCGCGCTGCGTGAAGACTGGGCTTCGCGGCTGGTGAACCTCGACAAACTCACCTATGCGGGCAACCTAGAGAACATTGCTTCCGTGGAAGCCGATCCGCGCTACCGCTTCGTGCATGGGGACATTCTGGACGCGCCGCTCCTGGGTTCGCTATTCGGGGAAGAGAAGTTCGACGCAGTTGTGCATTTCGCGGCCGAATCGCATGTGGACCGCTCGATCCTGGGCCCGGCAGCGTTTGTCGAGACCAACGTCCGCGGCACGTTTCAGCTGCTCGAGGCGGCGCGGGCCGCCAGGACGGCGCGATTTTTGCTCGTCTCGACGGACGAAGTTTACGGGTCGATCCCCGAGCCGCACGACGCAGACGAAACCGATCCGCTGAACCCTTCGAGCCCCTACTCCGCCTCGAAAGCGGGCGCGGACCTGCTCGCGTTGAGCTACTTCACCACGTTCGGAACCCCGGTGCTCGTGACGCGCGCCTCGAATAACTACGGGCCGTTCCAGTTCCCCGAAAAGCTGATCCCGCTGATGATCTCGAACGCGCTGGAGGACCGGCCCCTGCCCATCTATGGCGACGGCCTGCAGGTGCGGGACTGGCTGCACGCGGACGACCACTGCCGCGCACTCAATGCCGTGCTTCTGCATGGCTCGCCGGGAGAGATTTATAATGTGGGCGGTTCCCGCGCTCTGCCCAATCGCGAGGTGGTCGAACTGATCCTGGACACGCTGGGCAAGCCGCGCTCCCTGATGACTCCCGTGACCGACCGCCCGGGTCATGACCGGCGCTACGCAATCACCACGGAAAAGCTGCAGAAATCGACGGGCTGGCAGGCGCAAATCCCCTTCGAGCAGGGCCTCCGGGACACGATCAACTGGTACCGCGCCAACACGGAATGGACGGCCCGGGTGAAGTCGGGGGAATACCGTTCGTATTACGAACGCAACTACTCGGAGCGCTGACTACCGCCCGGCTTTTTCCGGGATCACCCAGAGATAGATGGTGCGCCCGTCGATCTGCCGCTTCTCGACCGCCTTCCATCCGGGCATATCGAAGCTGTGGGACACGATGCGCGTGCCGGGCTTCAACTGTTCGAGCAGGCGGGGCTTCAATTTGGCGTTCACTGACGGCAGCAGATAGAGCGTCACGACGGTGGCCTCGCGCAAGTCCGCCTCGAACAGATCCTGTTCGATGAATTTGACCTGCCCTTCCACCTTCGCGCTTTTGGCGTTCGCCTCCGCCTCGGCGATCCGCTCGGGGTTCAGATCGACGCCGATGCCGCGCGCGCCGAACTTCTGCGCCGCGGTGATCACGATGCGCCCGTCCCCGCAACCGAGATCGATTACGGTGTCGCCTTTCGTCACCTTGGCCAGATCGAGCATTCCCTCGACCACCTGATTCGGGGTCGGGACGTACGGCACCGCCAGACCGTCATACTCGTAGTCCTGGGCGGCCAGCGGAACGGCCAGAAGAAGAAGGGCGAACAGTGCGAGTCTCATGGTGCGTTGCCCGCTATCCTAACACCACGGCCGGTATCAGGACTCGGGCACGGCGGGTGTGTCCAGCGCGAACCGGACCAGATCCTCGAATGGCACCAGTTTGAGAGTCGCTTCGTGTGTCCCCTGGAGGTAAACCGGACATGCCGCGCCGGCGTCCACCGCTTCCTTCCAACGCGCTGCGCACACGCACCAACGGTCGCCCGGCTTCAAACCGGGGAACAGATATTGCGGTCGCGGGGTGATGAGGTCATTGCCGGAGGCGTAAGAGAAAGCAAGAAACTCCTCCGTCACTTCCGCACATACCGTATGCACGCCCTGGTCGTCCGGACCGGTCGCGCAGCATCCATCACGAAAGAAGCCCGTCAGGGGCTGAAGGGAACAGGTTTGCAGTTCAGTGCCAAGTACATTGCGGGCCATAATCTATCTAAGTATCAAGGATGCTGAGTCAGGCACCGAAGATGCGGATATCCACGGGCCGGTCCCCCGCGGGGATCATGGTAAACAGTGGCGCCCGTTTCGCCCGCCCTGGACTGATGGCCGACATCCGGATGACAGCGACATCGCCGGACTCCTCATTCAGCACGAGGGCGTACTGCTGGTCCGGCGTGATCGCGATCGCCGTTGGGTGGACGCCTACCCCGGTCACGGCGACCACTTTCTGCGTCTGAACATCAAAAACGGAGACTGAGTTGGCTTCGGGATTCGAGACGAACAGAAATGGAGGCATGGTCGAGACCGCCATCCGGCCCGGCCGGCGACCGCTGAGCGAGGTCTGCGCGATCTCGGTCCGGTAGGGATACACCACCACCACGGCATCGCGCCCATCGCCGGTCAGAAACACCTGCCCCCCGTCCGGATGGACGGCGAGTTGATCCGGAGACAGCGGCAGGGGCAACTCCGCGACGACGCGCCGGAGGCCCGGGTCCAGAAAAGTGAGCCGCCGCCGCTCGCGTTCGGCCACCATCAGCAACCGTCCGTCGGAACGGAAACGGACGGAGCCCAACCCCGGGGCGAGGCTGACCGGCTCCAGCGCCCGGGGTTGATCGAGCGGGACGAACTGCACGGCGCCGGGCTCCAGGGCCGCTGCCGCCAAGGGCGCGTATGGAGCCGTCGCGACCGAGACCGCCCGGGCAGCCAGGGCGATGGGCCGCGGTACACCGGCGCCGTCCAGCGAAACCGGATGGAGCGTGGGCCTCGGCTCGTTCAGAAGAACCCAGAGGCGTCCGGGATTCTCCGCCTCTCCTCGCAGCGCCACCGGCGGACCCGGCAGCTTGTGCGTAAAGACCAGCCTCCTGTGCCCTGGATCGATTTCGTCCACGGCGTTTTCTCCAGGGATTGCCGCGAATAGCCGCTGGCCGAGCCGGAATAGCGATGAGGGTGAGCCCGTCAAGGCAATCCGCTCACGCACATTGAAGGCCAGCAGATCCACCACCGCGACGGTGGCCGAGCCCGCGCAGGCCACGAAGGCGTGTCCCCGGAAGCCGGCCCCCGCGCGCCCGCAAGCACCCAACAACGGCAATGCACTCAACAGTCCGCGTCGCGAAATCACAGCAGAACGGTTGTCTTCACGCCCGATATCTCGAAGGTCTTGCCGCATCTTGGCTGGTTGCAGCGCATTTTGTCATCGAGAAGCACCATATACGACTGCGCCTTGGCAAATTTGGCGCGGTCGCGTTCATCGGCGCGCCCTCCGGGCAAGCGGTCCCGCTTCGTCCGCACCAGCCAACGCAACTGATAATCCCCCATGGTCCGGCAGTACGGACAGTTCAGCCGCGCCGGCTTGGTCGTCGTGGATTCATTGTAAAACTGTCGCTCGTCCACGGCTTGATGATCGCACAACGCATCCCGGCGGGAGAATCCGGTTCACCCGGCGCTTCACTGTTGAGCGAGGGCGAGGCTCCGGTAATAGAAGATCAGATCCACGGGAGGCGGTGTCCGGCCCATGGCCCGCAGCATCGCCGAGACCTGGCCCCGGTGGTGGCTCGCGTGATTCACGACGTGCAGAAGCAACTGCCACAGGGGGGTCGCGTGCAGATTTCCCTTCAAATCCCGGTATTGCAAAGCGGCTGTGAGCGAATCGCGATCCTGTCCGTCGAGCCACGCCAACCACCGCGTGTGCAACTCCGGCCAGTCTTTCGTGAGGGTCTCCATGCGGAAATCGCGATCGGGGTCGAGGAACCGGGCGGGCGGGGCTCCTTCGATGCGCCCGAGCCAGATCCGGTCGGCGGCGTAGATGTGCGCGAGGGTACCGAGCACGCTGCGGTCGGCGTGCCCGAAGTCTCTGTTCAACTCATTCTCCGATAGACCGGCGGCCGCATCCACCAATCGCCGGGTAGCCCAGATTGTGTATTCGAAATGCTGCCGCAAGACCGGCTGATCAATGCCCATGCCCCATGCTACCCTGTCCTGCCGGGGTTCCCGGGGAGCGGTTCTTCGAGTGGGACAATGGAGAACGTGTTCCTCTGGCTCGCATTGCTGACCCTTTCGCTCCCTCCGGCCCTCGATCAGTGGCGGGCGGAGATTGAATCGGCAGGGGGCGTGCCAGTGTACGTGGCCGAAGTCGAGTTCTCCGCCGATGGCGGACAGATGACCCTGCCCGACGCCACGCCCGCGCGCCCGCTCTTCGCGCAGTACCTCCGGCAGGAGGACTTTGTCCGCCAGTTCGTCCTGATGCGCGGGGTTCTCATCCACCACCAGGGTCCCGATGGCCAGGCCCACCTCGTGCTGCTGAATGGCGCCCGCCGGCCGGAATGGGGGGCCCACCGGGACGCCCTCATCGCCCATGAATTCGGGCACGCCTGGCTCCGGGCGAAGGGCTACCCCGCTCCGGTCTTTCAACCCGGTCCTCTTGCCTGCCTCGCCATTCACACAGGCGACATCGTGCAGCATGTTCTGATTCGCCGGGAGATGGAGGCGCGCGGGATTGACCACCTGGCCCTCTGGCTCGCATCCCTGGAAGCGGCCACGGCGGGTGCAGCCGTGCTTCCCGACAACGAAGGAATGGCGAAAATCCGCGCGGGAGACCCCTGCCTCGCCCTCCGCCAGACCGCCGAATGGGCCGATGTTCGCCTTGGCTTCGCCGGCAGCCGGCCGGAGATCGTTGAAAGTTACGAAGTCGAGATGCGCCGGCTATTCCCGGATCTCGAACCCGCCGTGTCGGCCATCGCGGAGGCCGTCCGTTCACGCAAAGTCGAGGACCATCAACAACATCTGGACGCGCTCCGGCAGGTCAACGCGCTCCTCCGGCGCCTCGTTGACGATCTGGCGAATCCGGATTCACCGTAGATTCTGCTCGCGGCGCTATGCTACGCTCATGGAGGATACGAGCGTAGCCAAGAGTTGGCCTGGACGTGCGCGGCGGGCACGGATGGTCCCTTCCTTCGTGGCTGTGTCCCTGTTCCGTTGCATCCCATGAACATCCGATCGTTGTTTAGCCTTTTTTCTTCGGACCTGGCCATTGACCTCGGCACGGCGAACACCCTCGTCTTCGCCCGCGGCAAGGGTATTGTCGTCAACGAACCCTCCATCGTCGCGATAAACAAGACGAACGGAGAGGTGGAAGCCGTCGGGAAGGAAGCCAAGGAGATGCTTGGCCGGACTCCGGGCAACATCGTAGCCATCCGGCCGATGAAGGACGGCGTGATTGCCGACTTCAAGGTGACCGAGCGGATGCTCAATTACTTCATCCAGAAGGCGCACGGGCGCAAGATGCTGGTCCATCCCCGGATCGTGATCGGAGTTCCAAGTGAGATCACGCAAGTGGAAAAGCGGGCGGTGATCGACTCCGCGTACCGCGCGAAGGCGAGCGAGGTCCATCTGGTGGAGCAGGCGATGGTGGCGGCGATCGGCGCGGGGCTCCCGATCACTGAACCGTCCGGCAATATGGTTGTCGATATTGGCGGCGGCACGACCGACGTGGCCGTCATTTCGCTTTCCGGGATAGTCTATGCCCGATCGGTTCGCGTCGCCGGGAATGAAATGGACGACGCCATCATGCAGTATCTGAAGAAGAAGTACAATCTGCTCGTCGGCGAACGGACCGCCGAGCAGATCAAGATGCAGATCGGCAGCGCCTTCCCCCTGGATGAACCCCTCACGATGGAAATCAAGGGCCGGAACCTGATTGAAGGCGTCCCCAAAACCCTCCTGATCAACGACAAGGAGATTCGGGAAGCCCTGTCCGAATGCGTTGCCACGATCATGAACGCGATCCGGGTCGCCCTCGAACGCACTCCTCCCGAACTCAGCGCGGACATCAGCGATCGCGGTATCGTCCTCACTGGCGGCGGGGGACTCCTCAAGAATCTGGACAAACGCATCCGCGAGGAGACGGGCCTCCCGGTTTCGATCGCAGAGGACCCACTGGCCTCGGTCGTGCTCGGCACCGGCCGGATGCTCACTGACTTCAAACTCCTCCGGCGGATTGCGATCGAATAACGGCCGCCCCGGGTCTGTTCTCCCTGGCTCGGCGATGCAGGTGGCGGGTTAACGACCATGGAAACGCTCCTCAACCGGTACCGGAACCTGAGCGTGCTGCTCTTGCTCGTCGTAGGGCAACTCCTGCTGCTCGCGTGGCAGGTGCGTGCTGGCGAGGATGCCCGGCTTCTCCGGGTGTGGGCGGTCACTGCGGTCACGCCCCTCGCCCGAGCCATCGAGTGGGCTCGTGGCGGAACCGGCGGTTTCTTCTCCGAATACGTCCTGCTGCGCGATGTGCGACGCGAGAATGCCGCCCTCAAGGAGGAAGTGGGACAGTTGCGGCTCGCGAACCGTTTCCTGAAGACGGAACTCGAGATGGCGGAGCGTGCGCGCGCTCTCGCGCTGTTCCGCGACCGCACGCCTTCCAAGGTCCTGGCTGCCCGGGTCATCGGCACCTCCGCCGGCCTGAACTCCCGGGTCGTCTTCGTCGATCGGGGGTCCACGGACGGCATTCGCAAGGGGATGGCGGTCCTGGTCCCCGAGGGCATCGTTGGCAAGGTCGTGCAGGCCTACCCGACGGCCTCTCAGGTGATGCTCGCGACCAGCCAGGGGTTCGCCGCCGGTGTCATCTCCCAGAAGCATCGGGTGCGTGGCACGCTCAAGGGCCTCGGGTCCTCCCTCTGTCCCGTCGAGTACATTGAAAATGAGGACAAAGTCGAGGCCGGCGAGTGGTTCTTCACCTCGGGAGACGACCGGATTTTTCCTCGCGGCCTCCCGGTCGGCACCGTGAAGACCGTTCGCGAAGGCCGTGGGGCCAAAGAGGTCACTCTCGATCCCAGCGGTCTCCGCGGCGGCATCGACGAAGTTCTGATCGTGGTCGAAGGCGTCCATGGCCTGGTTCCCGATCCTCCACGGCCCAGCAGCAACGAGGTGCAGATCCTCCCACCGCCCCCGGATGACATCCCCCAGGAGGAAAATCTGAGTCCGGCCTCCCGCGCCTTGCCCACCGAAGCCGACCGGCTGCGGGAACGGTACCGCCGCGTGGGCGACTCGCAGGGACACAACTTCGGCGCCAATCCGGGCCGCCCGCCGGATTTTAACCGGCCTGTCCCCGCCTCGCCCAAGCCCGCTGCCCCCAGACCCCAGGAACCGCCTCCACCCGAGGTGCAGCCGTGACCGGCTACGACGACCGGCTCCTTCTCCGGACGCCTTCCAAGACGCGCATCGCCCGGTATCCCGCCGCCGTCTGGATCATCGTCCCCCTCGTCGCCATCCTGTTCCAGGTCTACGTTCCGCGCTTCGTTGTCGCCCTGAGCTACCTTGAACTTCCACTCCTCGCCACCATTTACTTTTCGCTCATGAGCCGGCGTCCCGTCACCGGTTCCGTCTCCGGCGCGGTCATCGGCCTGCTGCAGGACTCCCTCTCCCACCAACCAGTGGGGCTTTTCGGCATCTCAAAGACGCTTGTTGGCTATTTTTCGGCTTCAGTCAGCCAGCGCTTTGATGTCGAGAATAACCTCCTCCGCTTCCTCCTGTCCTTCTTTCTTTTCCTCTTCCATCAGATCCTCTTCTGGGTCCTGTCGCGCAGTCTGCTTGGGGCAGCCCTGGACCTGCAGATTCCGCAGACGGTCATCTACTCCTTCCTGAATGCCGCCGTGGCCATTCCGTTTTTCCAGATATTGGATAGACTGAGGAGTGATACCCGGTAGTCACCGGGCGTGGGCTTAGCCGTGCGATACATTCCCGAAGAACGCCAGCCCGACGCCACGCTCACCCGGCCCCTGATCCGCGACGACATGAAGTTCGCCGCGGTCAAGATCGCCGGCTTCCAGTGGGTCATTGTTGCTGTCTTCCTCTTCCTCCTCTCGGGCTTTTGGGATCTCCAGATCCGCAATGAAGAGGTTTACAACGAGAAGGCGCAGGCGAACCAGATCAAGAGCCTGCCCATCCCGGCGCCACGGGGCAAGATCCTGGACCGCGACGGCCGGGTCATTGTCGATAACCACGACTCGTTCCGGCTGATCCTCTCCCGCGACACCCTGCGCGATGAACACCTGGGCCCCATCGCCGAGGGCCTGAATCTCGACCCCGCAGAACTCGCCGCCAAAGTCAATCGTTTCAAGAATCGCCCCACCTACTTCACCGTCTCCCTGAAGGAAGAACTCACTCCGGCCGAACTCACCTTCGTCGAAGCTCACCGCGGTCAGGACGCCTTCCCGGAGATGGAACTGATCAAGTCCCAATACCGCGTGTACCCCGGCGGTGGCCTGGGCGGGCACCTTCTCGGCTATGTCGGCGAGATCAACGACACCGAGCTCAACTCGGCGGAATGGGCCGCGTACAATCCCGGCGATGTGATCGGCAAGACCGGCCTCGAACGTTTCTACAACGAGAAGCTCAAGGGCATTGACGGGCAGCGCCGCGTGCGCGTGGACAAGCACATGAATACGCGCGAGGTGCTGGGGACGAAGGAAGCGATCCCGGGCCAGGACCTCCGGCTTACGATCGATCTTGACCTTCAGGTGGTTGCAGAACTCGCCATGGAGGGCCGCCGCGGAGCCGTGGTTGCGTTGAACCCGCAAACCGGCGAAGTCCTCGCTCTCGTGTCCACGCCCTCCTACGACCCCAACCGTTTCGTGGGGAGGATCGATTCCCGGGAGTGGAGCCGTCTCCAGAACGACGAGCAGCGGCCGCTTTTCAACCGAGCTCTCCAGGCCCAGCTCGCGCCCGGCTCCACTTTTAAGCCCATCATGCTGCTCGCCGCGCTGGAAGAAGGCATCATCGACGATTCCTTCACCGTCAATTGCAGCGGCGGCGCGACTTTCTACGGCCACTATCACCGCTGCCACAAGCGCGGGGGCCACGGCCGGGTCAATCTGATTAGCGCAATGGCGCAGTCGTGTGACGTCTTCTTCTACACAATTGGCAACCGGCTCGGCATCGACCGCATCGCCAAGTACGCCGAGATGGCCGGCCTCGGGCAGAAGACCGGCATCGACCTCCCCCAAGAAAAGGAAGGACTTGTTCCCTCGACGACCTGGAAGATCCGCCGCCTTCGGGAGAAGTGGTATGCCGGCGAGACGATTTCGGTCTCGATCGGGCAGGGCGCCCTCACCGTCACCCCGCTGCAACTCGCCCACGCGATCGGCGGGATCGCCACGGGCGGCGTCTGGATGAAGCCCCATCTGGTCAAGTCGGAGGCCCCGGCCCCGGCCCGGAAGGCTGACCTGAACATCGAGAACGTCAATCGCGTCCTCTACTCCATGTATGCGGTCGTCAACGAAGGCGGCACCGGCGGCTCCGCGCGCGTCCCCGGCCTCGAGATTTCGGGCAAGACGGGTACCGCCCAGCGGGCCTCCGATGCCCTCGTCCGCAGCGGCAAACTCGGCGCCGATTACCACGACGATGCGTGGTTTGTCGGCTTCGCCCCCCGCCACGCTCCTGAAATCGTTGTCGCCGCGCTCTTCGAAAACGGAGAACACGGCAATCTGGCCGGTCCGATCGTCCGCGATGTCATCAAGGCCTGGTTCGACAAGCAGGCCCGCGCTGGACGCGACGGATCCAAACTGGCCCGCCGGACCACCCTCGCGGAGCCGAAGCAATAATATGGCCAGCTACCGTCGCCTGCGCGACCTCGATTGGCCCATGATTCTGCTTGCCGTGCTGATCACCGGCCTCGGTGTGCTTCAAATCTACAGCGCAACATTGGAGACGGCTTCTGAATCTGCGTGGTGGAAGCAGTTGATCTGGCTCGTTGCCGGATTGGGCGCAATGTGGCTCATGGCCAAAGTGGATTACCACAATCTGCTCGGGCAGGTCCCGCTTCTGTACGCGCTCGCGCTCGGTTTACTTGCCCTGACTCCGATCATGGGCGCTTTGGTGTGGGGTTCGCGTCGCTGGATCCCGCTGGCTTTCGGCTTCCGTTTCCAGCCCTCGGAGTTCGTCAAACTAGTGATAGTATTACTGGTAGCCCGGTATCTGTCGGAAGTCAAAAGCGACCGGCTCGAAGTCCGGGACTTGGTGAAGCTGTCGGTGCTGGCCGGTATCCCGTTCCTGCTGGTGGCTTCTCAGCCGGATCTCGGAACGTCGTTGACCTATCTTCCGATTCTGGCCATGGGTATTTTTTTGGGAGGACTACGCTGGCAGCACGCGGCCGCGTTAGCCGTGCTGGCCGCTGTATTGCTCCCGTTGGGCTGGTTTGCTTTGGCCGACTACCAGAAGGCTCGCCTGGAAGTCTTTATTGATCCGGCGAAGGATCCTCTGGACAAGGGGTATCAGGCGATTCAGTCCAAGATCGCGGTCGGCGCCGGTGGTATCTGGGGCAAAGGGGTCACGAGAGGCTCCCAAACCCAACTCCGGTTCCTGCCCGTGACGCATACTGATTTTTTGATCTCGGCTTTCGCCGAGGAACATGGTTTCTTCGGCGTGGTTGTTTTGCTTGGTTTGTATTTTCTGCTATTGATGCAGATCGTCCAGAACGCCCAGTCGGCTCCCGACCGGGCCGGGATGATGGTCTGTATGGGAGTTTGCGCGACTCTGCTGTTTCACGTTCTGGTGAATGTGGGCATGGCAGTCGGGCGGATGCCGATCACCGGCATTCCCCTCCCCCTCATGAGTTACGGGGGGTCGAGCATGATAACAGTGTTCATGATGTTGGGGCTGGTCAATAATGTCCGGCTCCGGCGTTTCGTATCGTGAAGCGGCATACGAGTTGAGCGGCCGGCAGAGCGAATGCTCCGGCAGCGTGATGGAAACGATATTCATTGGCCGTCCCTTGAGGACGGCCCCGCGGGACCGGTTATCCGGTCCTCCGGTCACCAGATTTTCAGGCCGCCCGGGAAGTCCACCCGTGAAGTGGATCCAGGGCGCCCTCCATCCGCCTCCGGCAGTACCGCCCGCGCGAACGCTCCTCCCGGTGATCGCTCACCGCAGTGGAGGTTAGTTTGATGCCATCCAAGGAACTGGTGGTCAGCCAGACGCGCCACGAGACCAAAGTCGCTGTCCTCGAGGACGGCCAACTCGTCGAGGTGCATTTTCAGCGTGCCAACGAATACTCGCTGGCGGGCAGTATCCATAAAGGAAGAGTGACCCGCGTCCTGCCGGGCATGCAGTCGGCCTTTGTCGACCTGGGACTTGAACGCGATACATTCCTCTATGTCTCGGACTTTTTTGACGAGCATGGCGAAGACGTAGAAAAGATCGAGGACACTTCCGGCTCGGGTAACGGCCGGGGACGCGACCGGGATCGTGACCGGGAACGGGGTCGAGGCCGGGGGCGAGGCCGTGACCGGGACCGCGATCGCGGCCGGGATTCGCGCGAAACCCGTGAACCCGTTGCCGCAGTGCAGGATTCCACCCCAGAAGCCTCCGGGTCCGTGGAACCTGTCACGGCCGGCCCCGACAGCCGGCCCTCCGATGACAACGCGGAAAGCCGTCGTGATCGACGCGGCCGCCGCTCCCGCCGCCGCCGGGGGTCTGAAGGCGGTTTCCCCGACGCCAAGTACGCCAGTCCGGCTGACACCCTCGAATCCGAAGAGGCTGTCGAGCCCGAATCGGATCAACCCGCCCCCGCCCCGGCCGAGAGCCCCGATCCCCGCGAGGTGATCCTGCTGCCGGGCGAATCCCTGGCCAAGTACCGCAAGCAGCCCTCGCCTCGCGTCGAAGATCAGGACCCCGACCCACAACCGGAAGAGAGCGCCTCCGACGAAGACCGCCTCGAAGAGGCCGCGGAGGAGGCCGTTGAGCAACTCCTCGACCGCGTCGATGAGCTCGAGCAGGAGGAATTGCTCGCCCGTCGCGAGCCCGGAGCCGTGCTTATCGACTCCGATTCAAGTGACGAGTCCGACGAGGATTCGGACGAAGATTCGGAAGAAGATTCGGAAGACGACCCGGACGAGGAGTCAGACGACGACGAGTCCGGCGAAGACTCAGACGAGGGACTGGAAGACGATGGCAGCGACGACGCTGACGACGAATCCGGTGAAGACTCTGAGGATGAGCAGGGTGAGGATTCCGATGACGGTCCCGAGGTCGAAGACGGCGAGGAAGCCGGCGACGCAGATGACGAAGCCGGCGAAGTAGCAGCAGGGGACGAAGCAGCTGGCGAAGAAGTGGCGTCACGGGAAGCCTCAGATGTGGACGCCTCTTCCGAGTCCCCGGAATCGCCCGCCCCGGCCGAAGGCGAAGTCGAGGAACCTGCCGGCGAAGGTGAGGGCATCGCCCAGGCATCCGAGCAGGAAGAGGGAGTGGAACCGGCCCGGATGCCGCAAAGCCTCACAGCCACGCTGCGGGCCAAGGGCGAGCGGTTTGGTCATCGCGTGTCACGGCGCCGGCGGCGGGGCCGTGGCGCCGAGGCCCCGGCGGAAGCTTCCGCCAGCGAAGCCCCCGTCGAAGCCGTCCCCGCGGCCCTCAGCCCTGAAGAGACCGAAGTACGGCAGGCCGATGCGCCGCGCCCGTCCCGCCGCGACCGCGGCGATCGCCCGGAACGGAGCGACCGTGGCGAGCGATCCGAACGTTCCGACTCCTCCGATCGTGAGCGTCGCGAACGCCCCCCGCTGCCCTCCATTAGCGACCTGCTCAAGGAAGGCCAGGAGATCATCGTCCAGATCGCCAAGGAACCGCTCGGCCAGAAGGGCGCCCGCATTACGTCCCACATCGCCCTCCCCGGACGATACGTCGTCTACATGCCGACGGTCGAGCACTTCGGGGTCTCCCGCAAAATTTCCACCGAGGAAGAACGGCTCCGGCTTAAAAAGATCCTCCAGAAATATCAGGAGGGCGTCCCTGGCGGCTATATCATGCGCACCGCCGGCGAGGGCCGCAGCGAGGAAGATATCGCCTCCGATATGCAATACCTCGCGAATCTCTGGCACGAGATCAAGACCAAGGCGGACAAGCGCCGTGCACCCGCCCTGCTCCATCACGACGTCCAGATCGTCGAACGCCTCCTCCGTGACCAACTTACCGACGGGTTCAAGGCCGTCTGGGTCGACAGCGAGGATCTGTATGAGCAGGTACTCCACTCCATGGAGCGCCTTGCTCCTTCGCTGCTGAGCCGGGTCAAACTCTACACCCGCTCCGAACCTATTTTTGAGGCCTTTGGCATCACGCAGGAGCTGGAAAAGGCCATCCGGCCAAAGGTCTGGCTCAAGTCTGGCGGCTATATCGTCATCAACCAGACCGAAGCCCTCGTCGCCATCGACATCAACACCGGCAAGTACGTTGGCAAGTCGAACCGCCTCGAGGACACCATTGTCAAGACCAATCTCGAGGCCGTCAAGGAGATCGTCCGCCAGATGCGGCTCCGCGATCTCGGGGGCATCATCGTCGTCGACTTCATCGACATGGACGAGCGCAAGAATCGCCAGAAGGTGATGCAGGCCCTCGAAGATGCCATGAAGACCGACAAGGCCCCCTACAAGATCCTCCAGTTCAACGATTTCGGCCTCGTCGCAATCACCCGCAAGCGGGTAAAGCAAAGCCTCGAGCGGACTCTGTGCTCACCGTGCCCCTATTGCGAGGGCGCCGGGTATATCAAGAGCCTCGAAGCCATCGTCAGCGAGATCGTGGTCGAAGCTCAGAAGTACGCTAAGGTAGTTGACGGTAAGGATTGCCTGTTGCGGGTCAACCCTGAAGTGGCCAAGCTCCTCAAGTCAGTTCAGAACAAGTACCTCGAAGAACTCGAGGAGATCCTGGGCCGGCCTGTGCTCGTGGCCGCCGATCCGCTCCTGCATCAGGAAAAGTTCGACCTCACCTAGCCCGATGGCCCTGTTCTCAGCACCAACGCGGATATTGGCGCTGCTGGCCGCCGCCAGCAGCGCCCTCTGCGCGCAAAACCTGCGGATTTATTCTGAATTCGTCCGAGTTGGCCCGGATGGCTCCGTCGTCGCCGCCGACCAGAACGCCAGGCCCCGGGAAATTATCTCCCCGGCTGTCCTCAAGAATTCGCATCTGACCCTGCGGGTCGTGGTCGAGGCCCCCCAGGACACCCCGTACTACCTCCACCTCGGCCAGAACCCGGAGGATCTGCTGGAAATGTCGCTCTACCAGGAGCAGTACCAGCAAATCGGCGAGGCCTGGTTTCCGGACCGGCTCGACAAGGTCACGCTGCCCCACGGCGCCAAACTCTCCAGCGGTCAGAACATTCAGTCCTATATCCTGGACGTGTTTGTCCCGCCCAAGACGCCCATGACGCGCATCCGCCTCGAAATCCAACTCAATGTCGGGAGCGGATGGACCATCTACCCGCTCGAGGTCCGCGTCCGCGACCGTAGCGGCCCGGGCGGCGGCCGTCCCCTCGGCCCCTTGCCCGCCGTGGCGGCCCGCTCGGACATGGCCGTGATTGCTCCCCTGCGCGAGTACCTCTGTGGCGACAAACTCTCCACTCGTGGGCCCGTCCCGCTCGATACGCTGCGGGCCCTGCTGGTCCGCAATATGCGCCAGGATCTGGCCACTGCCCGGGAACGTGAAAAGGAGGAAGGCGCCGGCGCCGCCCAAATGCTCATGAGAGCTGGCGGTTGGCCAAGCGTCGAGGACTTCTGCAAGGCCCGCGGTCCCGCGCCAGGCGGGGTCGAATGGTGGCTCAAAGCCCGTAACTATCTTTACCTCGGTTTACCCGTGCGTTGAGCCCAACTCAATGCTAAACTGGAGGTTTGCGCGGTTCCCTGGAGAGGTGGCCGAGTGGTTGAAGGCGCACGCTTGGAAAGCGTGTATACGGGAAACTGTATCGAGGGTTCGAATCCCTCCCTCTCCGCCATACCCCCTTCCCGTCTCGGCTCTCCGCCATTAATGGGGGCAGACCTTCCTCCGACTCCCTCAACAGCATACGCTCTACGCCAATAGTGGGGGCAGCCCTGCCTGCTTCTCCCACGACGGCCCTTCAGAATTCCAGACGTAGCGCCAGTTGCCCTTGACGCGGAGTGTTGGCCTGGGCGCTGATTCTGCCGAATTGGAGGTTGTTCACGTTGCTGTTGGGCGCCGCGAAAACGGTCCGGTTGAAGACGTTGAAGAATTCGGCCCGGAACGTCAGAAGCACCTGCTCGGTCAGCTTCGTCCGTTTGATCAGGCCCAGGCTTTCGTTCAGGAACCCGGGCGCCCGCAGGTCGGTGTAGGCGCGCGCGGCGGTCCCGAAGGTGAAGGCTGCCGGCGAAGTGAACGCCGAACGGTTGATCCAGAAATCCACAGCGGGATCGGCGAAGCTCGCCCTCTTGTCCACAGCGGACGCAACGTTCGGCCGCAAGGTATTGTTGAACAGCGGAAGCGTATTGTTCGCCGTCAGCGCAATCGGCCGTCCCGCCTGGTATTGGTGAATCCCGCTGAACGTCCATCCACCCAGCCACCGGTTCTGCCGGAATACCGGCAACTCATACAGGTAGCTGATCGCCGCGACGTGCGGGACATCGTTCGTCGAGATCGCTTTCTCAATGGCCCGGTTGTAGAAGGTCTGCCCGGCAGGACCGCCCCCGGCCATGATGTCTCCGTCAGAGATCGTCTTGGCCCAGGTGTAGCTGCCCAGCATCGTGAACCCGCCCCGCATGCGCTTTTCGGCCTTCAACTGGAGGGCATGATAGGTGGAATTGCCATTCGGGTTCGACCGGTTCTCGATGTTGAGAAACTGCGGATAGGGCCGCAGCGACTGTGCCACTGACCCCGAGAAGCCCGGGTACGGCTGGCCGAACCCGGCCGCTACCGCCGCGGCCGAACCGACGGACTGCGTGAGCAAACCGCCCAGACTCAGCCTCGATGGGTCGACCTGGTTAATATTCTGGAACAGACCCGTGCCCATACGGGTACCCTTCACACCGACATACGAGGCGTCCAGAATGGTCTTGCCCCAGAATTCATGCTGAATGCCGAAGCTGAAATTCTGAAAGTACGGAGCGCGCCCGTCACCGGCGCCAATGAAATTGACATTGGAACGGTTCTGAACGGTCGGATCGATGAAGGGCGGCTTCGGGAAGTCTGTCGGGAAACCGTTGTCCCACCGAACCGCTGGCGTGATGCCCGCATCCTGCGACTGATAAGCAGGCGCAGCGTTAAACCCGAAGATGTAGCCCTGACTCGATCGGAGTCCGGTCGTGGCATTGCCCGCGGCGAAATACAACCCATACCCACCGCGCAGCACGGTGTTCTGCGCCAGCGCATACGCGAACCCGAACCTGGGTCCAAAGTTCTTGTAGTCGGTCTCGGCAAAACTGGTGCGTGAATTGTCCCGGCCGGGACCCTCACCGAGGAAGGCCACCGCCCCAGGCCGGTTGGCCGCCCCGGGGTTAGGCAGTGCTGGATCGAAGCCGGAGAAGTTGCCGTATTTCTCAGTTCGCGGAAAGAATAGGTCATAACGCAAACCAGCATTCAGAGTAAGTTTGCGCGATACCCTCCAATCGTCCTGAATGAAGAAAGCCGCATAGCGGTAGCGGTTCGCCGGCACCACGAACAGGAAGTTGGCCTGCGCGCTGTTGGCGCCGCCCAACAGATAGCTTGCGAACGAGTGGCCTGTATTTGCCCGGGAGGCCGGCAGCGCCGTCTCCAGGTTATTGAACCGGAAGATTCCCTGTTGGTCGAACGGATCGGCCCCATTCGTCTGCATCCACCGTGCGTCGAATCCGAACTTGAGCGAGTGCTTGCCCCGGATCATTGACAGCGTATTGGCCATCTGGAAGGCATTGTTCACCTGCTCGCCAACGTTCTTTGTCTCATCGGCCCAATTACTCAGGCCATCGGTGAATGTCACGCGCGGAAATACGTTGCCCGGACCGGTATTGACGCCGGTCAGCCCAATCTTGTTGGGCCAGTCCTGGTCCGCCGTGATGCGGCGGAAGCGTTCCGGTTCGCGCGTGAAGCCGGCCCGGAAATTGTTGATTGTGGCCGGCGTGATCACCGAATCGTGGTTGATCCGGATCCACAAGCCCGGGCGCTCCGTCGTCCGCGAGGGCGAAAGCGCCCCAGCGATCTGCTCCGGCGCGGTGTCGACCTGAGAGTTCTGGTAAATGTAAACGTTGAACCGCTGCCTGTCTGAAAAGTTGTGATCAAACTTGACGTTGTATTGGTCGCGGTCAAATGTACGCGCCCCGATCGCCTGGTAATTCAGCGTCAGATTCGGGTTCGATACGCCAGGAATGAACTGAAGCGTGTTGGTTGACACCCGCGAAAAACGGTTCAGCGGAATCCGGTTCTGCGGAAACGGGTCGCGGGTGAAGTTCCCCGCTCCATCCGGCCGGGTTGTGGTGGGATCATAGATCAGCCGGCTCACGCTCGCGAAGTCGCCCGCGCGCATCGCCTCTGTCGGCAGGGTCAGCAGTTGATTCAGTTCGCCCTGCCGGAACCGGAAGCCCGACCAGACGAAATGAAAAAACGTCCGGTTGGTCCCGTTGTAGATCTTGGGCAGGACGACGGGTCCACCGAGAAATGCTCCATACTCGTTCTGGCGGTTGATCGCGCGTGTCTGGGCAAAAAAGCCGCGCGCGTCGAACTGGTCGTTCCGCAGATAATTGAACGCACCACCATGCAACTGATTGGTGCCCGACTTCGTGGTATAGACCTCGAATCCGCCCCCCGTCCGTCCATATTCCGCGCTGAAGTTCGCCGACACCAGCTTGAACTCGTTGATCGCCTCCACGCTGGGATAGGTAAACAGCAGGCCGCCGCTTTCGGGACTCACACTGCCGACGCCGTCCAGCAGGATCTCCTTCGACCGGCTTTGCGAACCGTTGATCTGGGTGTTGCTGGTATCTCCCGTCACACCCGGCGCCAGAAACACGAAGGCGCCCGGGTGCCGCATGTTCCCGGAGACGGCGAGGGGCAGATCGACCACCTGATCCTTGCTCACCGTGGTGCCCAGATCCGAAGTCGCCGTCTCTACCGCGGGCGCGTCTGCCACCACGTCGATCGTCTGTTCCACTTCGCCCAGTTCCAGAGTGATATTGAGGTTCACCGTCTGCAGCACGGTGATGTTGATGCCACGCTGTGTGGTGCGCCGGAAGCCTGCCGCCTGCACGGCAACCTCGTACCCACCCGATGGCAGTTGCGGGATCACATAAGTACCTGTGTCGTTCGTCGTAGTCTGGTAACGAACCTGGGTTGCCGAGTTGATCGCCGCCACCTGCGCGTTCGGTACAGCCGCGCCGGTGCCGTCCAGTACCTGCCCCGTAATTGTTCCTCTGTCTGACTGCGCGCCCACGATCAAAGCGGACGCAAAAAAGGTAATGAGGACCCGATTGATCATCTTGTCTGTGATATATCAACTCATCCATACGGGCGTCAATCTATCGTCCGTCCGGTATTCCAGACAGGAGCAGACTGCGCATCCACGGTCATAAGTCTGGCGTCTTTCGCACCACCCAAAGACCTGAATCAGGCGAAAAAGCTATCTTTTGTATACGTCGGCGGATGCAGTTTGGGTATCGATTCCGTGACGTTGGAGCAGGCGCGCACGACCATCCGCCATCGATGATAATCCAGGCCGTGCCGGTGCCGGTGGGATTCGCACGTGGGGACCCGGTGACATGAACATGGGGCGAGAGGCAGAGTGCGGCCTGAGATCAGAGGCTGCGGCAACTCATTGGCTTCCCGCCGAGCCCAACGACCGCGGCCAGGCAACCTCGCAATACATGCCGGGGGCAAGGGCGAGGCCGGAGTTGGTCACGTCGAGTTCGATGGGCATGGTCCGGGTGGCGGGGTCGAGGCTGCGTGGGATGCGGGCGACGGTGGCTGTGAAGGTGCGGCCGGGGTGGGCAGGCACGGTGAAGGTGAGTTTGCGTCCGGCCTGGACCCCGCTCAGTTCGGCCTCGGGAACAGGCAGCACGAGACGAAGGCGGGAGACCTGTTCGAGTTCAAGCAGCGCGCCTGAATCCGGCGCGGCAAGGGCGCCGGGATGGGCATGGCGGATCGTGATGATGCCGTCGAAGGGGGCGGTGATGCGAAGGTAGGATTCCATCTCCTTCAGCGCGGCGGTTTGGGCGCGGGCGGCGCCGGCGCTGCGGTCATGCGCGGCAACGAGCATCTTCGCGGCGTCACGCTCTTTTTCGGCGAGGATGATGTCGAGTTCAGCGACGACGCCGGGCGTGGCGCCCGCGGACTTCAGCCGTTCGAAGCGGCTCTCCGCGCCGGTCAACCGGGCTTCGGCTTCGACTCGCTGGGCTTCAATCGCGCTGGCTTTCGCTTCGGCCTCCGCGATGCGCGCCTGCATTTCGGGCGCACGGAGGACAATGAGCGTGTCGCCGGTGCGGACGGTGGAGCCGCGGTCCACGTTCACGGTTTCGACGATTCCGGGGACGCGGGCCATGAGGGAAACGCGCTGATAGGGCGCAAGTTCGCCAGGCAAACGGACGGTCTGCGCCGCGAGTGGCAGGGCGAGGCAGAGCAGCAGGCTAAACAGCTTCATGGTAGAGACTCTCCGGGTCTTCGGGATCGAGCGAGGCCGAGTGAACACGCGCGCCGCGCATGAGAATCGCGTAGACGGCGGGCAGAACAGTGAGCGTGGCGACGGTTGCTCCAATGAGTCCGCCGATTACCGCGCGGCCGAGGGGAGCGGTCTGAGCGCCGCCTTCGCCGAGGCCAAGCGCGATGGGGACCATGCCGAGGATCATGGCCGTGGCAGTCATCAGAATTGGCCGCAGGCGGCCCTTTGAGCCGCGGCGAGCAGCTTCGAGCGGGTCCACGCCGGCACGGCGTTCGTATTCGGCGAATGAGCAAAGCAGGATGGCGTTGGCTGCGGCGATGCCGGTGGCCATGATCGTGCCGAGGAAGGACTGGACGTTGAGAGTGGTGCCGGTGGTGAGCAGCATCAGCGTGACACCGGCGAGCACGCCGGGCGTCGTCGAAAGGATCGCGAGGCCAAGGCGAGGCGACTGGAAGTAGGCCGACAGCAGCAGGAAGATCGTGATCAACGACAGCACGACGCCGAAGGTGAGGCTCGATGTGGTTTCCTCGAAGGGCGGAATTTGGCCGCGCAGGACGACCTTCGAGCCGCGCGGCGCCTCGCCGGCACGTTCGATGGCGGCGCTGATCTGGCGCGCGGCCTCGCCCAGCGCCACGCCGTCAAGATTGGCGGTGATGCTGACGACGCGCTGCATGTTGTTGCGCTCGACGATGCCGGGTGCGGTGGCGGGCTTCAGCTCGGCCACATCGGACAGCAAGGGGCGCGCGGCGCCATTGTGCATCACGGGGAGCCTCTTCAGTTCGTCGAGGGAATCCATGCGCTGGTACGGGATTTCGACCTGAATCTGAAAGGCGTTGCCGGAGCCGGGATCGCGCCAGTAGTTGGGCTGGATGAAGCGCGACGACGAGGTGGCGGCGACCATCGACCGGGCGACCGACTCCATTGTCAGGCCATACTGGGCGGCGCGGAGGCGGTCGATCTCGACATCAATAGCCGGATAGTCGAGCGCCTGCTCGAATTGAACGTCGCGGAGGATTTGAAGCTTGGCAAGCTCGGCGTGGAGCTTCTCGGCGTGGGCGCGATTGTTGGGAATGTTGGGCCCCTGCACGGCGACCTCGATCGGCGTGGGCGCACCAAAGCTCATCACCTGTCCGACAATGTCGCCGGGTTCGAAACGCACATTGGCGCCGGACAGATCCTTCGCGAAGCGCGCGCGCAGGCGCTCACGGAGGGGTTCGCCCTGCAGTGGGGCGGCGCGATCGAGTTCCACTTTTAACAGCGCCTCGTGCTGGCCGCTCGTGAAGATGTGGATCATATTGACGGGGTTCGCGGACGGCGGGGTGCCGATGAAGGCGGTCGAGATGGTGATATTGTCCTTGCCTGCTTCCTCTTCGATCAGCGAGAGGACGCGCAGCACTTCCTGCTCGGTCTTTTCGACGCGCGCGCCGTCCTTCGCGCGGATGCGGAGTTGGAGGAAGTTGTCGCCGGACTGCGGGAAGACCTCCTGGCCGAGTCGCGGAGCCAGCAGCATGAGCAGAAGCACGGAGGTGACGGTATAGAACCCCGCAACAATCCAGCGGGCGGCAACGACGCGGTCGACGTACACGCCGTAAAAACGGCCGAGGCGGGTGTCCTCTGCATGGCCGCTGCCCTTGCGCAGCAGCCACATCGACATCACCGGCACCAGCGAACTTGACAGCACGTACGAAGAGATCATCGCAAAGCCCACCGCGAGCGCCAGCGGCACGAACAACTGCCGAACGACGCCCTCCATCAAAAACGCGGGCGCGAAGACGCTGAGGATGGCGACCATCGCCAGCAGGCGTGGCACGGCGGTCTTCCTGCACGCGTCGAGGACCGAGCGCGCGCGGCTCAGACCCGACTCGAGGTGGGCGTGGATGTTCTCGATCTCGACTGTCGCTTCGTCCACCAGGATGCCGACGGCGAGCGCGAGTCCGGCCAGCGTCATGATGTTGATAGTCTGGCCGGTGGCCCAAAGCCACACGACCGAGGACAGCAGCGCCGCCGGAATGGTGGTGATCACCACCAGCGCGCCCCGCCAGTCACGCAGGAAGAGCAGCACGGCGATGCCGGTGAGCAGCGCGCCGAGCCAGGCTTCGGTGACGAGGTTGCGAATGGCGGAGGCGACGTAACGCGATTGATCGAACTCGAGCGAAACCGTCACGTCCTCGGGAACGGCCGCCTGCATGTCAGGCATGGCGGCCCTGACGCGTTCAATCACGCGGAGCGTCGAGGCGTCGGCGCGCTTGGTGACGGGAATGTACACCGTGCGCGTGCCGTTGACATGGGCGTAGCCAGTGACAATGTCGGTTCCGACTTCGATCGTGCCGAGGTCGCGCAGGTACACCGCCGGATTGGCGCCGGCCTTGATGGGCGCTTCGAGCAGTCCATCGACGGCGCCGGCGAGCGTGGCGTTCGTCACCGCGAACAAATTCTGATCGCCGATGCGCATGTTGCCAGCGGGCATGACGGTGCTGCCGCGCAGTGACGCCTGGATGGCTTCCTCGGGCGAGACGCGGTACTGGCGCAGTTTGTCGGGGTCGAGGCGGAGGACAACGGTCTTGGCCGCGCCTCCGAAAGGCGGAGGTGCGGAGACGCCTTCCAGCGTGGCGAACAAGGGCCGCACGCGATTGATGGCGATGTCCTGCATTTCGCCGGTGCCGCGCGTCTCGCTGCGAAACACGAGTTGACCGACGGCGACGCTGCCCGCGTCGAACCTCGTGATGAATGCGGGTACCGTGCCGGGCGGCATGAACGAACGGGATCGCGTTGTCGCCGCGACCACGTCGGCCAGCGCTGCGGACATGTCGGTTCCTGGATGGAAGGTGCACTTGATGAGCGAGCCGCCCTGGATGCTGCGCGATTCGACGTTGCGGATGCCGGTGACGTACAGCAGGTGGTACTCGTAGTAGTACGTCAGAAAGCCTTCCATTTGCGTGGGCGTCATGCCGCCGTAAGGCTGCGCAATATAAATGGTGGGCGCGCCGAGCTGGGGGAAGATATCGACGGGCATGCGCTGGATGGCGAGCATGCTGAAGAACGCGATCGCCAGGACGACGATCACGATGGTAATGGGGCGGCGGAGAGCAAAGCGAACGAGTTTCATGTTAGCGTTCCACCGCCTCAAGGAATGGGGCGAGATCGCCCTGCGCGGCTGCAAGCCTCAGCAACGCGCGCCAGACGCCGAGGCGGGCGAGCGAGTCGTCGATTTCAGCCTGGGCGAGTTGGCGTTGTGCGTCAGCGACTTCGACGATTCCGGTCAGGCCCGAGCGGTAACGAGCCTGGGCCTGTTCGTGGGCAACACGCGCGGCTTCGAGTTGAACGGGCGTGGTGGCGGTCAGTCGCTCGGCCGCTTCGACGGTCGCGCGGGCTGTTTCGACCTGCGCCTTTAACTCCATCTCGATCTTGCGGAGCCTTGCGCTCTCTGCGGCCGCCCGGTGCCCTTCAGCCTCGTGACGGGCGCGGTTGGCTGGGCGATCAAGGAAGGGGAATGTCACCGTGAAGCCGAGGCCCCAGTTGTAGAAGTTCGGATAGAGGCCCTGGGGCGGGCCCGATGTGGTCTGGTCGAAGTTGGCGCCGGTGCCTCGGCCATAGAGCGAACCCTGAAGTTCAAACTTCGGTCTCCACGCCACCGCGAGTTCGTGGCGGCGGGCGTCCGCCGCTGCCGCGGCCGCCTGCTGTTCGGCGTGGCGCGGGT